>Ga0335071_10008089_pt1 | contig 10805 bp, 7 predicted proteins | sample Lox_Sample_15_FD_206724 | JGI IMG/M metagenome (GOLD analysis project Ga0335071, IMG submission 206724) | Soil microbial communities from Loxahatchee National Wildlife Refuge, Florida, United States - Lox_Sample_1.5 | ecosystem: Environmental > Terrestrial > Soil > Wetlands | place: USA: Florida...
AACACAAGACTGACAGTTCCGGTTAGCGCGCCGCTCGGATCGAGAGCGAGATCCGCTTTGCGCGTAATCAGCGACTGCTTGTAATCCAGGGCCGGCGTCTCGCCGAACTCCGTTCCACTCGCGCTCTGCCGCAGACCCATTGCAGCGCTGTAACGCCAGTCCATATTGCCGTAAGCGCAAAATTTCGAACCCGGGTCGAGCAACACATCTTTGCCCTCAAGCGGCACCACGGCGATTTCGCCATCCAGTTGATCGGTGCTCAGGAAGTCCTTCAGAAAAGCTTGCTGGCTTCGGTCGGTCACCCAGAGCAGGGAAGCGGGGATTCCGCCAGCGCGCACCATGGCGACGAATAGCCGATTCAGTTCGTCATGGGTTCCGCCGCCCTCCTGGAGCACGTCTCTCACCCCGCGTGTCAGCTTCTTTTCTTCTACGGGAGAACTCTCCGTATGTACGCAGCCGCCCACGCCCCCGGACGCCGCCATACCCACGATGCCCGATTCCATGATGCACTCGGCAGAACGATATTCCAATGTGTACGCCTTCTGCTTGCGAAAGCCGGGATCACGGCTCTTGTTCTTCAAGGTGGCGACGAACGCGTAGATCTTCCGCACCTTCTGTTCTGGAGTGTCCGACGGCGAAATAACTCGGTTGACCGTCGCATCGATACCCTCGCTTCTGCCGAGAAACCCCTCTACATCCTTCTTCCAGAACTTTCCTTCGTTCTTCCAGTATTCCTCCGGTCTGAGAGTAGCCTGGTAGTAGAAGTAGACGCGCCACTTCAACAGGGAAGCTGGGGGCATAAACGGCTCTTCGAGCAGAGGCGGCACGTCCGTCAGCTTCAAATCAACCCATAACAGCACATCGTGGGCGGTGGCGTTGGTTTTGGAGGGAAGCGTGTGCATCTCCGGCTTAGCGCCGTTGCCCAGGAAGGGAGTCCACGCCAGATTGCGAGCCAATTGGCCATGATCGAGCTGCACGCTGGCATAGCCGCGGTTCTGGAGTGGAATGAACTTGAAATACGCGCTGCGCTGGAACAGCTCACTCTGGACCTCCCACTCGGGAGGAAAAACTCGATTGTCAATGTAGTGCACCGTGTAGCGGAAATCGAGAATGCTGCCAACTTCGGCACCGGGCAGGATGAATGTCTTCACTGAAATCGGAATCCCGTCCGCTCCAGTTCGTGCCGTATCGACGGCTTTTCCCGCGAACGGCGTGATCGAGCCATCCATGTGAACAGTACGTCCCTGGAGCTCCGAGACGTTGACCGCGCGATCGGACGGAAGCTCGACGGTTGCATACTTACGGCCTGCTTCCGTCAAGATCTTGATCCGTTCATAAACGGTCTGACTGTTGTTCATGTTGTCGTCCGTCTGTTCGCGCGCCAGAATGACGGCAGCCGCACCGGGCTGTTCCGGGATGCTCTTGAGCGCGCGATCACTGTCGGTGACCGGCGGCCAGTCAGCGGCAGCTGCAAGGGTTCGCAGGCAGAAAAGCACAGCTAGAACAGCAAAAGGCATGATTTTCATATAGGGTCACAGCGATCGCGCTGCGAAGTCCATTGAGTTCTTGTCTACTTGGAATCCGCCTTCAGGACGACAGTGTTGCGCTCATCGCTGGCAATGATCCGGTAAAACTTTTTCAAATCGTCGGCCCGCGCGACTGGCACACTGAGTTCTTTGATCTCGTAGGTTCGGCTGTAATGAATCAGGTTTCCCTTGACCTCGGTCTTCGCGTGGTAACTGGCAAAGTCATAGTCCGCATCAATCGCCGGCGGAACATCGTCCACGACGTACCCAGTCGGAATCGTTATATCGAACGTGTCCGTGTCCTTCGCCGGCCCCTCGAACTCGACAGGAAACTTTCGGGGGTCTTTGGTTTCGAGGAACCCCTCAGACTTCACCCCGAGGACGCGCGGGCGCACCAGCAGTAGCCCTCCCGTCTGTTTCGCATAGTTGGGAGCTTCAAACGAGTAATGAAACCCGAACGGCTGATCGGTCTTAGTCATGTTCAGAACACTGGCTTGAGTGATCTGGTACAGCGATAACGACCCGGAGAGCAAGTCTTCGATCGGCTTGATTTTTTCACTGTCTTTGGTGACAGCGCGAAGCCGCCAGCGCTCCTCACTGGCGCGGCCGCCAAGGCGTATCTCTTCGACTTCCCCTTTCAGCTTTCCTGTGGGATCGAGCGAGAGCATGCCCTTACGGGTGATGCTGTTGGTGGCCGACGACTGACGTGGTAACTGCAGCAACTCTCCACCGTCCGGTGCGATCAGGAGTCCATAGTTCGACTGCAGAGGACCTGAGATCTGTCCGAACGGTGTCATCTCGCTGGTTGGATCGAAGAAGAGCAGCCGGCCGAACTTGGGGTGGTCCAAAATCGCGATCAGTGACGGGTCCTGGACATCTTGTGGCAGCTTGATGGCGACGATTTCGTGATCGAATCCCTGATGCGCGGGTGTTTCCACCGTTACCGCTCCGCGTTCGACGTTGATAGCTACCGGAAACGAATCGATACCGATCTCCCGCAACATGGAGCGCAGCAGAGTGGCCTTGTCTTTGCAATCGCCGTAGCTGTGAGCAAATGTTTCGGCCGCTGGATGGGGCTGCCAACCCCCAATCCCCAACTCGATTGCGACGTACCGGACCTCCTGCTGTACATATTGGGCGAGTGCCTGCATCTTCTGCAGCGATGTTGACTTGGAAGCTGTTAGTGTTGCGACCTTCTCCTTGATCTGCGGGGAAGCATCCGTGCGGCCTTGCGTGAGATTCCACGACCAGGCTCCCATCTGTTGCCAATTGCTGAACCCGTTTTGCGCGGTAATGCCGCCGGGTGGGATGAAAGAGAGGATCATTCTGCCAGCCACACCCCGAAACGGAGGCATGTTCGGTTCGTGACGGATTGCTTTGATGTCGCTAACTGTCCACTGCTGTCCGTTCCCTGAGGGTTTCACCTCCGGATAGTTCAACCATGAAGCCTTATACTCCCATCCGGGAGGGAGTTGCAGCGAGAAATGGCTCTCCCGAACCGGCACGCGACCCTGAAACTCCCATTCATCCTGAAGCACGAGCGGCCGCTCTTCCACCTCATACTCGTAGCCGACGATATTGGCGGGATCAGGTGCCGGAATCCGCAGCACCTTCGCCTTCAGATCGCCGACCAATTCCATTCCTTGCGGAGAAACCTCCAGGGCCTCTTTGTCCTTTACTTCATAATCCTTGCCTTGGGCGGGGATGCACCATCCGCGCAGACCAGTGACTTTCTCCCCGGGAATGCGAAAGTACACAACCGCTACTCCGTACTCGCGGCCGCCGGGCCGCAGGATCTTATAGGCGCGGCGAACCTGCGTCTTGATTTTTTCTGCGGAGACAACCGTCACGTTTTCCTCAGCGTAGAGCAACACCGCGTCGGTTTTCTCGTCGTGTTCCGGCAATGGCGCGGATACCACGGAGTGCATCCATGCCGGGGCATCCGCTCGGGCTAGCGGCCCTGAGCCCAACACTACCAACAAGGTTGCGATAAAGACGCCGTTGGCCAGAAGTCTAGTTGCCGGCTCCGGTTGTGTTCGGTTGCAGTATGACCTGTTGTTCATCGGCAGTCCTTACTCCTCCGAAAAAGCCGCGCAGGGCGGGGTAATACTTTGTATCCAGCATCAACAAATCGACATTCAGGTTGCGGGTCAAATGCAATGTGCCCTTGTTGTTTTCTGCCTGCATCGTGTATCCGACCACATGCTGGTCGTATTTTTCCGGGGCGGGCAGGGTAGCGATCTGCCAGCCCAGGGGCAGTTCGATATCGACGCTGTCCTCGCGCTCAAACGGAAACTGGAAGTAGATGGGATACACCCGGTCGCTGTGATCGAAAATGTGTTTCTCCGGCGCGCTGAACAGGCCGATCGTTAACATCGACCGCCGGCCGGCGCCTGCCGCCCAGCCCGGAACCTTGATGCTGAATTCGACGGGCATCGACGGGGAAGAACTCTTCCAGTCGGGTTGCTTTTTGAGTTCGATTTCGCACGCCGCAGGAACAAAGCCCTTGGCCTCGTCCTCCAGGAATTTCTTGCGCTCCGCGTCGTCTGCCCGGTGTTCCTCCACCCGGCGCTCGGCGGCCTCTAATCCCGTATAGGTCACGACTAGATCGCCTTCCAGGTCTCCACTGTCGGTCAGTTTTAGCGCAGCTTTTCTCTGAATGGAGGACTCTTTGCTCGCAGGCAACGTGGTCAGCAGCCAGGAACCGCCCTCTTTATCGAGTCTCAATCCAGTGACCCCGGTCTCGATCCACGGCAACATTCCGAATGGCATAAAAGCAGCGCCAGGATCAAAAAAGGTATCCTTCCCATTGATCTTGATATCGACCACGTTTTCATTGAGACGACGGCTGTCCATGGTTTTCGGGCTGAAGAAGTAGTGGCCGCGATCCGCCACCCACACTCCATATGCTTCGAATCCCGCCGCGCGTGCCATTCCCAGGAAAAGCCAGGTCAGTTGCCAGCCCTGGGCGTACTGCTTTTTCCAGACATCCTCGACGTTCTCGGGGTTCTTTTCCTTGGCGCGCTTCTCTTCCTGCTCGGTTTTTTCCTCTTCCAGCGATGTGTCACGAATCTGCTGGACGCGAGCGTAAATCTTCTGCAGTTTCACCTCCGGTGTATCGCCAGGCGATACCGTCTCAGAAACCGCCTGTTCCATGGCCTTACGCTTGTTCACGAACTCTTCCAGCCAGCCGTTGAGCTTCTTCCCACGCTTCTTCCAGTACACATCCGGTTCCTTCTCAAATTGATCTTCGCTGTAGATGAAATCGACGCGGGACTTCATCTCGTTCTCCGGAGGCATGTAATCCTCGGTCTGGAACGCGGGAATGTCGTTCGAGTCCATGGTGATCAGAAACGGGGGGTTCTGCGCTTGCACCGGGTCTTTCGTTCCTTCGGGAAGCTTGTTCCATGTCCAGCGAAGGTATAAGGGCTGCGAGGAACTGCCATAAGGTTTCAGCGAGAACTTCGCATTCCGGGTATACAGATCCTCGCTGAGAATCCAATGCGAGCTGTATCCGATATATTGGTCGCTGTAATCGATCGTGTAGTAGTACTCAAGAATGCATCCAGGCTTGACCTCCGGCATGGTGAAGGTCTTGGCCAGATATTTCAGTCCTCGCCCCTTCACAATCGTTTTTTCGTAGACTCTCCCGTCAAAATTCACAATCGAGCCGTCTGGCTTGATCGTGCGGGCGTGGACGTTGACGACGTTTTCCTCGCCTTTCGAGAATCGGACTTCGATATCACCGTACTTCCGCCCTTCCTCGGTCAGAATCTTGACCCGGTAATAGTCGTCCTCGTGCGCCGTGCGCGGAGAATCATCGCGCGCGACCTCACGCTGCAGAATGACGGCTTGCGCGCCCGGCGCTTTGGGTTCGCTGGTCATCTTCAGTTCATCCGGATTGACCGGTTGAAAGCCGACCGCCGCGCTAGCGGGCGTAAAGAAGAGGGCAAAAGTGGTGGCGATGATCAGAAAAAGGGCAGAACGAGACACAGAGATCCCGCGAAGTGGCATGGGCGTAGTTCACCTTCCAGAGCATTCCGCGCTGAATGCGAGGCCTGAGGGAAGGGGTAGGCCAAGGCATGGCAACGGTGCTAAGCAGTCCGAGCACCAGAATTACGGCTCGCGAGGATATCTTGGGGTGTAACAACTGTCAAGATGATCCGTCGGTTGCATGGAACCATGTATACAACTAGCCGTCAGTGATGTTAATCACAAGGGAAACGAGCCTTCTTCGCGGCAGATTACCCGCTGAACCAGATCCGGCAGGAGGGTATCGTAATCTACCTTAAGTTCGCCGATGCGCAACGGGTGAAGGTGCTCCGGAATGCGTGCTAGACTGAAGCCAGATCCCCAAAAACTGAGGTTCCGATGAAATTTGGCGTCATCATCTTTCCCGGTTCGAATTGCGATCACGACGCGTACTGGACGATCCAGCAGGTCGCCAAGCAGTCGGCCACTTTCCTGTGGCACGAATCGCACGACCTGCAGAATTGCGACGCCATCATCGTACCCGGGGGCTTTGCCTACGGCGACTACCTTCGCACCGGTGCGATCGCCAAGTTTTCACCGGTCATGGATTCTGTCCGAAAGTTCGCCGCTGGCGGAGGCCTGGTGATCGGGATTTGTAACGGGTTCCAGATCCTCTGCGAGTCCGGCCTGCTTCCCGGCGCGCTGATGCGGAATATCGGTTTGAAATACGTCTGCAAGCCGGTTCAAGTGCGAGTGGAAAACATCGACACTCCCTTCACGAATACCTGTGCCAAAGGAGAAGTGCTGACCATTCCGATTGGACACATGGAAGGGAACTACTATTGCGACTCCGCCACGCTCGATGAGCTGCGCCGTGAGAACCGAATCGTATTCCGTTACTGTTCGCCTTCCGGAGATATTACTGCTTCCGCCAACCCCAATGGATCGCTGGACAATATCGCAGGAATCTGCAGCCCGGGAGGAAACGTGCTTGGCATGATGCCTCATCCGGAGCGTTCGGCCGAACCCGAACTGGGCGGCGTCGACGGAATGAAAGTGTTCGAATCCATGGTGGGAGCGCTAGCTACCCGATAGCTCGTGTAGCGGCGGAGGCACTCCTCCGGCCCCGCGAAGCGAGCCGGCGTCATACTTAACCCATATCTCTTCCTTACGCGACCAAGAGCAGCATGGCCTGAGCTTCGTACTGCGGACTCTTAAGTTTCACCATGCGCCCGATATGGGCGCTTCACGCGCACTTCTGAGGAATGCCTCCCGCGCTACATCGTGCTACACTTACGTCCGCTGTGGACGAAAAACCACCATCCATTCCTCCCTCCTGTTCCGATTGCACCAGCAAGATGCAACCCGTCGGCGGGGGAACTCCGACCCACTCCCAGTCGCGGATGTGGCGCGCGAGTGACGGCAAGCTTCGCTTCGATACTCCGCATACCAGCATCATCTCCGTTCCGGCGGAACAAAAGACGATCGTACTCGATCATTTGAAGAAGGAAGCCACGGTTTTCCCCACGCCTCCGCCTCCGCCGGGTGAACCATTGCCCGGCATGCCGAAGCCGTCCCCAGGGGCACCACCTCCCGTGAAGCCGATCAAGGTAGAAGATCTGGGTAAGTCGATGATCGAAGGCCACGAGGTAGAGGGAAAGCGCTACACTCTGCCTCCTCCGCCTTCGCCGCCCAAGCCAGAGATGCCGAAGGTGAGCGCTCCTAAGCCGCCGGAGATGCCCAAAGTTCCCGGAGCGCCCAAGCCACCGGATCCGCCGAAGTTCAAGCCCCCGAAGCTGACCGCCCCAAAGCTTCCCTCGGTTCCGAGTGTTACTGAAATATGGACCAGTACGAAGCTAAAGACCCCGGTGCTCACGAAAACAAGCACGGCGGCGGGAGAGCAAACCACCTATTGCAAGCCGACCTCAACGGACGAACCCCATCCTTCCGTGTTTCAGATTCCGAAGGATTACAAGCTCAAACCGCCGACTTTCCCATCCATGAAACCGCCGGCAAAACCATCACTGAAGCCGCCCGCGGTTCCTTCAATCAAGCCCCCGGCACCACCCTCGATCAAACCGCCCGCCATTCCATCGATCAAGCCTCCAAAGATCTAAGGTCTCCGGGAAGGGGCATGGTATAATCTGACTTCGCCTGCAATAACTTTCGAGGCTATCCTGTGATCTCCTCTGAAGGCGAATCCTGCGCCATCCAAGATCTATAAATACGAGGTCGAACCATGTCCGGCCACTCAAAATGGGCCACAATTAAGCACAAGAAGGGCGCGCTCGACGCTAAGCGCGGCAAGATTTTCACCCGTCTCATCAAGGAAATCAGCATCGCTGCCAAGAACGGCGGCGGTGATCCCGACTCCAATCCGCGCCTGCGTACCGCGATCGCTGCGGCCAAGGCCGAGAACATGCCCGCCGACAACATCAAGCGCGCTATCCAGCGCGGCACTGGTGAGCTACCCGGCGCGGTGTATGAGGAATTCGCTTTGGAGGGCTACGGCCCGGGGGGAGTTGCCGTCCTTCTCGATATCAATACTGACAACCGCAACCGGACGGTCAGCGAGATCCGCCACGTCTTCGGAAAAAATGGCGGCAACATGGCTTCCGCTGGTGCCGTGGCCTATCTGTTTCACAAGAAGGGAGACATTGTCATTCCCAAAACTGCCGCGAAAGAGGACGACCTGATGAATATCGTCCTCGAGAGTGGCGGCGAGGATTTGAACGATGATGGTGACAACTGGGAAATCCTGACCGAACCATCTGCCTACGAAACGGTGCTGGAAGCCGTCAAGAAGGCTGGCATTGAACCCGTCTCGTCGAGCGTCTCCTTCATTCCACAGAATTACATCAAACTCGAAGGCCAGGCGGCGAATACCATGATCCGTCTCATGGAAGCGCTCGAAGAACACGATGACGTGCAGAACGTTCATGCCAACTTCGACATCGACCAGAAGCTTCTGGAAGAAGTTGCAGGCTGAGCTCGAAAAGAAATCCGACAGAAGCCGCCTCGAATGCAGGCGGCTTTTTCTTTGCTCTCTGCATCCCGATTCGGGAATTTTCAACATATTCGTGGAAATGTTTGTGGAAAAGGGCTGTCGCTTCTTCCTAAATGATTCACCGAGAGATGGTTCAGCACTTTGCACCGGATTGAGTGCTGGCACTTTCCGGGTACAACCTTCAGCGTGAGCATACTGTGAAAGTGAGACTCGATAAGTTGCTTGTCGACCGCGGGTTCGCGGCATCACGTGATCGTGCTCACGCGCTTATACTCGCGGGCAAGGTGCTGGTAGATCATCAGAAGTTCGACAAAGCGGGCGCCCAGGTTTCCCCCGATTCGGAAATTCGCTTGCTGGGCGAAGATCTCAAATACGTCAGCCGCGGCGGACTGAAGTTGGAGCGCGCTCTTGATTATTGGCACATAGACGTTAAGGGCAAAGGGTGTCTCGATGTCGGTGCTTCTACCGGAGGATTCACCGACTGCCTTCTGCAACACGGCGCAGCGCGAGTGATAGCCATTGACACCGGGTATGGACAAATGGATTTCAAACTTCGCCAGGATTCACGCGTTCGTCTCGTCGAAAAATGCAATGCTCGCCACCTCACTCGCGAAACTCTCGGCGAGATCGTAGATTTCATTGCCATGGACGTTTCCTTCATCTCGGCCACTCTCGTGCTGCCGCCGGTGATCGCCGCCTCCTTTCCGGAATCAGCCGAAGCTCGCACCACACGGCAGGTGGTGGTCCTGGTGAAGCCGCAGTTCGAGGCGGGCAGGGAACACGTTGGCAAAGGCGGCATCGTCCGCAACGAAGAAGCGCAGGAATCGGCGGTGATGAAAGTTCGCTCATGCCTGCAGAGTTTTGCCCCAACCCATACCGACGTCATTGAATCTCCGATCCTCGGCGCAGAGGGAAACCGCGAGTTCTTGCTGTACGGCGTTTTTTGAAGTTGCCCACCGTCCGTAGCCGCTTGTGATTCTGAGCACAACGTGGATTGGTCGTCGTCGCGGCAATTCCGATGACGGTCTGGCCGCTCTATCGCCGTCCGTGCGGTCGGAAGGCCCGGAATTCTGTACAATCTCTTTTGAGCATGCCAAGTCCGCAAGCATCTTCCCCGAAAACTGCGGCCATCATTTCCCGCCCGGACAGCCCCAAGGTGGCGGAGATTATTCCCGGATTGCTTCGCTGGCTTTCCGATCACGGATACAAAGCTGTCATGGACGAGGAATCGTCGAAGTATGCCAGCGGGCCCGAAATCGTCTCGCGGGCTCAGATTGCTGCGCTGCAGATCGATTTGGCTATCGTCCTGGGCGGAGATGGCACCCTGCTTTCCGCCGCCAGGGCAACGGCTCCGATCGACGTTCCACTGCTGGGCGTTAATCTGGGCTCATTAGGATTCCTCACCGAAGTTCCTCTGCCGGCGCTCTACCCGATGCTTCATGCAATCACAGAGGGACGCGCCGCCGTCGAACGCCGCACCTTGATGCACTGTGAGTTGCTCCGCGGCGACAAGGTTCGTGGTTCCTATTACGTCTTCAATGATGCGGTCGTGAACAAGACGACCCTCGCCCGGCTGAACACCTACGACTTATTCATCGATCAGAAGTTCGTCTCGAGCTATAGGGCGGATGGCATCATCGTGGCTACCCCGACGGGTTCTACCGCCTATTCACTTTCCGCGGGAGGGCCGGTACTCATGCCAACCGTGAATGCTTTCGTCATCACTCCGGTGGCGCCTCACGCACTCACCCACCGCCCCCTCGTGGTGCCGGATTCGGTTGCCATCGAGATTCTTTTACGAACTGAGGACGAGGTTGCCTACCTCAGCCTCGATGGACAACCCGGGCTCGACCTGAGCGACGGCGATCGCGTACGCTGCCGCCGGTCCGAGCATCAGGTCAACCTGTTTCGCACCGGCACCGACTTTTTCGAAGTCCTGCGCAGCAAGCTGAAGTGGGGCGAGCGCGAAAGCTGATCGAGAAAAAAGCCCGGCATCGGTTTTGCATGCCGGGCTTCTCGATACAACCAGCGTTGCCTTTGCCTACCGAACCACCAGCGGCCGCATCATGTCATGTTCCTCGTGTTCGAGAATATGACAGTGCCACACATACTCGTGTCCTCCCGTTCTCGGGCTGACTGCATTCCGCATGGCGGCGGTTGGTCCGGCCATGATCGTCGGATCCACAGGAAGTATGTGTTTCCGCGGTATCAAATTCGTTACCGTCAGCAGAACAGGGGTGTTCTTGCTGGCGACGATGGCCCCACCCAGATACTTTTGATCAAAGGTCGAGAGATCGGTA
>Ga0335071_10008090_pt1 | contig 10805 bp, 14 predicted proteins | sample Lox_Sample_15_FD_206724 | JGI IMG/M metagenome (GOLD analysis project Ga0335071, IMG submission 206724) | Soil microbial communities from Loxahatchee National Wildlife Refuge, Florida, United States - Lox_Sample_1.5 | ecosystem: Environmental > Terrestrial > Soil > Wetlands | place: USA...
GAAGGTCATCCGGATGATCGCCTGGAGCGTGGTCTTTCATCGTTTTCGTCCTCTTAGCTGCCCTCGTTCATAAATGGTCTTCAGGTCGTCTATGCAACGTCCTGCCTGCACCGCCAGCGTTTTTTCTTTCGCATTCAGAATCGGGACAATCTCCTTGAAAGACAGTCCCTCGACATAGCGTAGTTTCAGAAGCTCCCTGCATTTGGCGCCCAATTCCCTGAAAGCCATTCGAAGCAGATGCGTCAGCTCAGCCCTAGAGACTTCATCTTCTTGCGACTCCAGATCAGCTGTCACCATGGTAGCGCCTTCGTCACTGTGATCGTGATGATTTACCGGGACATGCTCGCCATCCCGTTTGCCGGCTGCCGCCTTTCGGTATTCATCGATACAGACCCGTTCACCAACGACCCACACAAATCTGGAGAGGGGATATTGATGATCGTAGCTCCGCAGTCCTGTCCAGAGAGCGAGAAAGATGTTCTGGATCATGTCCTGCATGTCAGGTTCGTTGCAGCGCAGGTGCGAATGAATCACCTTCCTGACCAGAGGCAGGTATCGAGCATAGAATTCGTCCCATGCAGCCTTTGATCTCTCCAGACACTGCCGAACAAGCGCACGGTCGCGAGTTTCTCCATCCTGCTCCATGAATCCTGAACCGCCGACATTAGGTTCTCTGTTGATTTTGGCCATTCTAGCATGCGTTTCATGAAGCTTGAAAATATTTCCTCTCCGACAGAGTCGGCAGTTCCTATGACCCGCCAAAAGCATTCCGGGCTGGTACTATAGTTCGGAAGGGACAAAAATTTACAACAGGAAAATTTAGTCCTGGGTACGGGCGCAGATCTGCTCTTGACTCTTGAGCACGTTTTCGTCCCGGGCCAGGTAGGGCTATCTCCGTTCAGCCCCAAATCCGGTCAAAATACTAACGCAAAGCGTGGATCGGTTGTAGGGGGACAAATGACCATGACCTGCCCCCAAAAACTGGTCCGGGTTCCGAATTGGTCCAGTTTTCTGTGTAAATTTTGTGTGTCAATCGGTTGTGCATCGTCATGATTTGTGATGCTTCGATGGAAGGATCGGCCTGGTTAAGTATTTGATATTATATGACCGGTTACACCATGTCGGGGATTCCTAATCAGCAGGTCGTGGGTTCGACTCCCATCCCCGGCTCCACAGATTGTTCATAAATTCCGCTCAATGAGCGACCGGCTTGGAGCGGAATTTCTTTTTAAGGATGACCACTGTTCCACCCCGCCCCTTGAAAAAGAACCCCTGATGCCAATTCGCGTTCAAGTCTGTAAGCAAATCCCCCATAACTCCCCTTTAATAAAGGGGAGTTATGGGGGATTTCTAAAGTTGTATAGTTGGAACGAAGGTTCCCGTTTTGAACGCGAACTCGTATCATTCAAGTTAAACGCCCCCGGCCTTCGCTAGGGGTTTATTGCTGTTGTCCCCCCGAGGGGGTCTGCTTAACGTGAGCTATTCACAGACATTAAGCGCTTATTCAAATCTCATCGCGTCTGCGGCATCAAGACCGCTCGCCCTTTTGGCAGGAATCAGACCGGAAACTACCCCGAGGATGACCCCGAACGTCAGACCGCCGAATAAACTAGCAACAAAAACGCCATATGCGGGGACAGTGTTAAAGTATTTTTCCATAATTTCCACACTGACGGTTCCCAACATAATGCCTAAGACCGCCCCCAAAAGACTTATTCCCACTGCCTCCATGAGAAACTGTGACATTATCATGGTGTCCGTGGCGCCGACCGCCTTTCTCAGCCCGATTTCCGTTGTCCTTTCCCGGACGGCAGCAAGCATAACGTTGGTAATGCCGAGCCCCCCTAGCAAGAGAATCACTCCAAGTGACGCATATAAAAACAATTTCACTATGAGCACAGTCCTTTTTTATGGTTTTGAGCGTCTCCGGGTAATAGACTACAGTCATGGCCTCAGCATAGGCAGGCTGATTTCTCGCCAGGACGCTCAAGATCTCCTGTCGTACTGTCTCCACAACGTCCCAGTTTTCCGTTCTGACATAAACATCTCTGATGTGGTACATGTTGGCGAATACCGACCTTGCAACGGTAATAGGGACGATAACCGTGTCCGGCATTGTCACATCCTCAATGCCGCCTATGATGCCAACCACACGGAATTGGTTGCCACTGAGGGAAATTCTCTTGCCAAGAGGATCAACGTTCCCATTGAACAATTTCTTCCTAACGTTCTTACCTATCACACAGACGCTTTTCCTAGCGGTAACGTCTTCTACACTAATGGCCCTGCCCGCAGACACCGGAGCATTGCAAATCCAATGGAAGGCGGGCTCTACGCCGAGCAACCTGACGTCCGTTGCTTTATTTGTTTCATAGATTGGCTCGGTCTCCCAACTCCAGACAACGGGCGTTGCGCCGGCCACGCCTGAAATTCGCCTGAGATCATCAATATCCTTCTGCGAATATGACCCGTGATGCCATCTTTGGCTTCGGTCGAAGTCCCAAGTTGCCTTCACAATCGTGGCACAGCCGAGCAATTCAAGATTACTGCCGACATCGCTCTCGACGGAATCGCCCATGGTCAAGACGGTGACGAGTCCGGCCAATCCTAGCCCAATCCCTATCACTACGCCTTTGTAACGCCTTTTATTCCTGTGAAGCTGTCGGAGAGAAAGTACGATCAGATCTGACACTAACATGCTGGTCAATCTAGGCTCTTTCGGAATTGGCGTTCTTATGCGTGCAAGACAGCCAAGGGTCTGAACTCTCAAAAGAACTAATACGTTCTCAACCTTCTTCTGAAGGACCTTCAAAAATTCGATGTCACTACCGTTCAGGGAGAAATTCATTTTATTTCAGCTTATTAAAACGACATAAAGTCTTAGCTCCGGTACCTGTGGAACTTGGAGGTTTTCTAATCAAAACGCGGATTCATTGCTCCGTCTCTTCGCGGCTATTCCATCCACAGCAAATTATTGAGCACACGAATACCGGATGAGCCTCAATTCATGTTCCCTTGCCTCGGTTCAATTTACATCGAGTTCACGGCCTCAGTCTCTCTAATCATTCCTAATGTATTTGCCGCCGGATAGAACCCCTTTGAACCTGAATCATACGCCGCTTTTGCCATTTTGGCCGTTTTGGTATCCTTGAGGGATCAAGCGATGGTTCCGCTGACCCCAAAAAGGTTTCCGCATGGAGACCTCGAGACCTGAAGCAAGCAAAGCTGACGTCATGGTAATGGAAAAACCTCTTTTCAAGCATACTCGCGCTTGGATACTCCGTCAACCAGGATTTCTTGGCCCTCACTCGACATCCGGCTAGTACCCGAACGAGAAAAGGGCTGAATCAACACTAACTTGCCACCTGGGACCTCGTTTGCCGTCTGATCTCCTCTTCTGAAAGATGACTGACTGCCCCTCGCCATGATGCCCTCGACTTTGCCGGAGGTTATCTAACTGTCAAACTCGGGTCTTACTTCATCCTGACTCACAACCTGCACCAATTTTTGGAGCATGTCGTATGCGTAGCATGATCCTAAGGTCGTGCATCACTGGCTCCAAGTTTATTGGTCGAGAGGGATCGTCCTGCAAGATAGGCCCGCGCGGCGACCGGTGCATGCGGGAAATTGGAAAGTCCAAGAAAGGGCGGAAAAATTCAAGACCTGTTAATGCTAACCCGAGTCAGTCATTTGAAAGAATGTTGTGCGCTGCCCAGCCGATTGATTCGGTGATTACAAACGCGGTGGCCGCGTTGATCGCATTTCCCACACCAGGAATCCATCCGGTCAAGAGCTGGGAGACTGTCCGGCCCACACACGGACCATAGGCTGCGGCAAGAACACCGAGAGCGCCTGACTTGCCGAGCGTCTTACCATGTAAAGAACCAAGGGCGATTATCATTGAAATCTGGATTGGGGTTATAACTAAACTCCCTGAAGCAGGGATTTGAGCGAGGCCTCCACTCACAGCGGCTGCCGCCACAGCCGCTCCATGAATTACGATGCGGACTTTAGTATCGATTTTCTCACCGACTACCTTTGGGGGGAGGGTTCCTTGAGGAGCGCCGGTTACTGAGTTTTTCGCAGGCGGGCCGTCCGGAGGCTGAGATGCTGAGGCCCGGCCCGGTCTCTTCTCTCCCATCTTCTTGCGCTTCTGTTCCTCAACGTATCGCAAATGAGCCATTGTCCCAGGCCTCGGGACAGGTGGACGGGACACTCCTTTCTTCTCATCGCCGCCCTCAGCATTTCGCGAACGCTTCATGCGGCCACCTCTTTCCTGGTTAGGTCAATCGTTTGGGCAGTTATCCGCTTTTGCCCATTGAGGTGTGCACGTTTCATCGCAAAGCCGCAGAGCTTTATCGCCTCCCTCGGAATGCCTTTTGAATGCTTATACACCCTGTCCAAGGAATCCTGAATGAAGATCTTTCCATTTCCTCCGGCCACTTTGAGTCTGAAAAGAATCATATCGGCCATCTCATCCTGCGAGAATGCTTGAAGCGTTGAAGAAATTACTATCCGGGACATAAGCGCTTTTTTCATCCTGAGCTTCTTCCTGAGTTCCAATTGTCCGGTCAGGATGATTTGCAGAAGCTTCGTGTCATTGGTTTCAAAATTGCTAAGCTGACGAATTATTTCAAAATGCTTTCCCCGCATTAGCTGGGCTTCGTCGATGATGACGACCGGTTTCTTCCCCTCCGCATACATTTCAACCAGATTCGCCTGCAGCGCCTCCATCTGAGCGAAGAGACTTCGCTTGGGCGCTAGGCCAAACTCTGAGGAGATGGCCTTAACCATATGCATCTCAGATTTGAAATTTGGGTTCGTGATGAACACGACGTGATTCTTTTCTGAGAGGCGATCCATCAAGAGGCGGGCCAGCGAGGTCTTGCCGGTTCCCGCGTCCCCGTAGATCACCGTCAGGCCCTGTCTCTGCTCCACCACGTAGTCGACCTTTGCAAGTATCCCCTGATGAAGGCTTGACAGGTAGTAATACCTGGGATTCGGGGAAACTGAGAAAGGATTTTCAGCCAGCTTGAAGTATTTGAGCATGATTCTACCCCTTTGGTACCGGAATTGCTCTTACTGCGGGCTAATGTTCACAGCCGCGGCGAGAAGTCAAGGAATATCGGATAGCTTTATTGAGGGCCGAGAGAGAAAGTGCTTCATCAAAGTCGCTCTATTTAGGACTCACAATCTTACGCGGAGAAATCATTCTGACGCGCTCGTTGCAGACGAAAAATTTTGGTGTCCTGCAAAGTGTCCAGAGATAATTGATCAGACTCCGGGTACTTACTTGAAGGCATGCCAGGGCTCTGTGCAAGCACTTCGAGTAAAAAAATGATCACGGATTCATTATTAATACATTCCTAACATTTCCATAATCAAAAACACATATTCTATGGCTGTGCAGCAAACGAAAGGAAGGAGAAGGTAAATGTCAATATCAAATTACAGCCCAAAGGGTGGTCTTTGGACCGGCGTCGCGGTCGGTGTTGGTCTGGTCGCTGCTCCCGTGGTGATGCCGTTGGCGTGGTCAGGCGTGAAGACCTTAGTGAAAGCCATGTTGAAGGGCAGTTTCGTGGCGTACGAGAAGGCTCACGAACTGGGCGCAGAGATAGTCGAAGGGGTCTCCGATTGCATCGAAGAGGCGAAATCTGAGGCGCACAGCGAACTCTCTCAGGCTTCCAAGACCATGAAAGCCGCGAAATCAACATGATCTTGTTGAATCCATACGGCCATTGAAGTGCATACCTGTGCCGGATCGTAGCGGCAATTAGCCTATTGGTTCAGGCGCCGGCATTTCCAAGGCCCCGCTGTAAAGTCCTATGGCCCTCTCGCCGATGAGGCGAGTTAACGCGGTGGCTGTAAGACCCGCCGCCGGCACTGCATACAGCGGATTCAGTTCGAAGACATGGACCAACAGGGGCGCGGTCGCAGCTAGCCCTGTTGCGGCAACCACTGCCGCCATTTCTGGGACCCGCTCCTGGTCGTCGATGTCTTTACCGTATACTAACGCGATTTCGAGAATGAGATACAGATGCATGCGAGTGAGAGCCGAAGCCCCTCCCACAAAACCAAGGAGGTTCCATGCCTGCCCGATCCCGGGGATCAACGTCGGCAGGTGCATTATTGTGCCCGCCATGAAGGAGAGCGCAGAGGTCGACGCGATGAGCTGACGGCTGAGGCCCTCTGGGGACTCCTCGGGATGACGGGATCGAGCAGCTTGGACCACCTTACGAACACGCTCTTTGCGTAACCTTAGGAAAAAATAGAAGAAGTCATCCATCATTATGCTTTGTGTAGACTCAGCACGGGCAACATTGCTCGCCATCGGTATCCTCCTCATCTTCCTGAACTAATGGCCGGCACCGCCGATGGTACATGAACCTTTAGAAATTATTCCGGCTACATATCCTCTGAATAGCCATTCATGTCTTCAAATTTCCGAGAAAGGTCTCATGCCGTTCGTGTTCAAAATCTTCCCTTCTCCCCTTTAATAAAGGTGGCTAGAGGGGATTTTTCCCACAGACTTGAACGCGAAATGGTATTAACCCTTTTATCCGGAATTCTGCTTCGATCCATCTTGGGGTCCCGAGGCTAATATGCGCTCACGGGATTGTCTCTTTGATCCCGACGATGTCCCTGTATGGTCCCCGCAAAGCCCAACAAGAGCAAACCGCCGTGACGTTGCTGAACAGGTCCAGCTTTTCGTGGGCTTGAGCGTAACTCGCCGAATGCCACCGGTCAAGCACAATCTCCACCTTAGGACCTCTCCGGAAAGTAACAAAGCAGCGCATGGATGAACTTTTCAAAGAAAAGGATCAGACCGACGGGTAGTCGTATAAACATTCACTCGGCAACACCAGCAGGTTCCGATAACACCATTCGGACGATTGGCCATAAGATTCGGAAACCAAACTCGGACAGTAGCTCCCACTGGGAAGGAGTTCTACAGGGAACCATGTTCCGTCGCTTGAGGGATCTGCTGGTTTCGGGACGACAGTGAATCGGCACAGAAAAAAGCTTGACGTGACTCGCCGACCGGTCTACTATAAACTGTGTAACAACGCGGTAGCATTATGACCAAGCAAACGACTAAAAACAGGATACTCGAACACGCCGGAAGAATCATCCGCCGGAAGGGTTTCAACAATACCGGCATCCAGGAGATACTCGACAGTGCCGGCGTGCCCAAGGGATCATTCTACTTCTACTTCAAGAGCAAAGACGATCTGGGACTCGCGTTGATCGACCGCTATGCAGAATCTCTGGCGCAGTTGGGGGAATCCTCGCTAAGGGATGCAGAAGGTTCCCCCTTAGAGAGGCTCCAACGCTTCTTTCAGGAAATGCGCCTACTTTTCGAGCAAGAGGAATGGAGAAGTGGATGCCCTATCGGTAACCTTACCCAAGAAATGGGTCTTCTCAGTGAAGCGTTTCGGACCAAGCTCAAAGCTGTCTTCAACATGATGCAGAATAACATCAGGGATTGCTTGGAGCAGGCTCAATCCCAGGATGAAGTGGACCCTCGGTTGGATCTTGATGAACTGGCGCAATTCCTTCTGGATAGCTGGGAAGGAGGACTGCTCCGGATGAAAGCCGAGGGCAATACGGGGCCGCTGGTTCTTTTTCAAAAGATGGTATTTGGTCACGTGCTGAACCGGTGATTTTTTTTGGCACGTATTAAATAGACCGGTCTACTATTCACCATGCGCAGACTGATGTTCACCCTGATGCCGAGGGTGCATGCCTCCGCAGGAGGCGAATCATAAAACCAGGAGGAAACGACATGGCGCTTATTCAAACCACTCCACCGGAAAAGGCTGAAGGAAAGCTCGCGGAGCTTTATGCCGAAATGGAGCAGACTTTCGGCATGGTTCCCAACAACGCACGGATGCTTGGGGTGAGCCCAGCGATCCTGGACAATCAAATTCAGCTCATAGGGTACTACATGGGACATCCGACCCTGAGCACGTCGCTCCAGGCCATGATACGTCTGTTGGTATCAAAAGCGTGCCAGTCCCCTTATTGTCAGAATCTGAATACGGGACTCCTGAAGAAGGCAGGGTTCACCGAGGAGCAGATAACGGATATGCAGACTGATCCCGGCCAGGCTCCTCTCGACGAGAAGCAGAAGGCCTTGCTTCTCTTCGTGCTAAAGGCTTGCGACAATCCGCACTCGGTGACTGGTGAGGATTTGGACGGTCTTAGGGCCTTGGGATGGCGTGATAGGGACATCTTCGACGGGGTGGCCCTCGGCGCGAGGATGGTAGGGACCAACATTATTTTCGATACGTTCAAAATCGAGATTGACTGAGGAATTTGTCGGCATTTTATGCCTCAATGTCTATGCCGGCGCTCCGGGCGTTTACCGACACAGCATCATGAATACGCGGCATTGGATAACGAGAAATGAGGACTGTCGGGGGGCGGGAGAATCGACGGAGACTGGAAAGGTGAGGCCTGAGATACATGACTCGCGGCTGCTCATGTTGTTATCGACGAGTCCGGGGCGATCCCGTCCCAACTGTTCGACTGCGCGGAAGGAAACGCCGAATAATTGTTTTGCCGCAATAGTAGGACCGGTATCTTGCCGGTCCTACTGACACTCTTTTTCCAGCAGAGAAGCTATTTGCCTGTCCGCATAGAACCGATTGACAATCGTCCTGCCGCTCCCTAGAGTGTGTCGATACCTTCAGAGCGGCCGGAGATGTCGCTGCCTTGAACTCAATAAATTGACATGAATTTGAGCACTCTCTCGCTCTGCTCCCATGGAAAAAATTCTGCGCGACGCTCCGGTTGCTGCAGTCTCTATTACACGACACTTCGCCCCACAATCTCTGACGAAAGGACGATCCAGTGACCATCCTGTCTTGGACAAAAGATGAGAATGTGGCAATTCTTACAATGAGCAACGGTGAAAATAGGCAGAACCTCGTTTTCGCCACGGCCATGAACACCGCACTGGATGAAATTGTTGCCGATACATCAGTAAAGGCCATGATTCTCACCTCAAGCGACGAAAAGAACTTCTCCCAGGGAGTGGATGTTCAATGGACGGCAACGAGCTACCAAAACGGGGAATTTCAGCAGATTAGGAAGTTCCTGTACGGTATGAACGAGGTGTACAAGAAACTGATGCTTGCTCCGATGCCCACCATAGCGGCCATCAACGGCCACGCCTATGGGAACGGCGCGATAATTTCCTGTGCTTGCGACTTTCGGTTCATGACCGCTGATCGTGGTTTCTTTTGTTTCCCGGAAATAAATCTCGGGATACCGTTCTTTGTCGGGACGATCGCTTTTTTGAAGAAGGTGATCCCGAATTACAAACTCCTTGAAATGCAGTTCACCGGCAACCGCTACACCGCCCTCGAACTGGAACAGCACCACATCATCAGGAAGGCGAGCGCGAACAAGGAAGAGCTCATGAAGGAAAGCTTGGCCTTTGCAAAGACCTTCCAGAAAAAGCGAGGGATCTTCGGAGAAATGAAGAAGCGGATGTACCGTGACATCATCGAAATAATGGACAGCGTGGACAAATCTGTGTCCATCGAGACGCTCGCGATCATGATACCGGATTGATCCAATATGCGGCGCTCGGGAGAACTAGGGATCTCTTGTGGCAGCGCTATGGATTCTGACTGGAATTATCCGAATTCTCGTCATTCACACCCTCCAGTTCATTGAGCCTCCGCTCCTGCTCTTTCAGCGATTCCTCCAATTTTTCCAGTCGGTCCTTCAGATACAGGAAAGCCGTACCCACAAGTCCCACGAACAGCAGGCAAGCAACAAAAAGATTGTCGATCTTGTCTGCAAACAAGGCCGATAAGAGCGGAGCCAACACGACGTACGTAAAGATGACAGTCTTCAATTCGTCAAGTTGTCGGCTCGGGAGATCTTTCATGATCGAAACCTCAAAGTGCTTCCAACTTGATTTTGTTGCTTTGCGATTTTCCGGTTCCGTGTCTCGCTCAACTTGTCCGGACTGTTCCGCCTCCATTTCATTGAGAATCTTTTCTGCATCTTCCAGGTCCTCAGGCTTTACAAGGAGTCGAACGCCTCCGCACATTTGCAGCGATGGATAAGCCCCTCCGCAGTCATCCTTTTGAATGTGGGCTTCTATGCCTTCAAATCCGAGGCGCGAATCCGCGATCCTTGCGGCCGCTTCGGTGGCATAGGTCCTGAGGACTACAGCTTCGTCCGGGTTCATACTTACTTCATCCTGTCATGAAACTGGAGCAGGCCCCACAATGCGCTGAGCGAACCGTCGTCATGCTGCTGAAAAAGCCCAGGTTTTCATGGTGTTGAGCCTAACTCACCACACGGTCTCGATCAAGCACAATCTTCACGTTACTTTGACCCCAAACACAGCCTGGTAGGGCCTCACACCAATGTACCCTCGAAGCAGGAACATACGCGACCCTTATGAACAAACCAAATCCCTCCAGTCCCCCATAGGCGTTAAAATAAGTCCTCTGCTGGACATGGAAGACCCCCTTGTATATTGAAATGCGCCTATCAAATTTATTATTTTAACGCCCATGCTCAAGTCGCCCCTTTAATAAAGAGAGGTTAGGGGGGATTTCTAAAGTTGCCTCCTTGCATCGAAGACTCTCGTTTTGAACGCGAACTGATGTCAAAGGTCTTTCCTTTGCGAGGCCGAAGCCGTCCAGGAGCGGACACAAACGAATGATTGCCAGGCGTAAATGAATATTTACGGCTGATTGCAACAAAAGCCTTGCCCTCGGTTTTGTAACGTGATACAGGCCGTCGCATTCTCAGATTATTTAATTGTCAGTGAGGCG
>Ga0335071_10008092_pt1 | contig 10804 bp, 9 predicted proteins | sample Lox_Sample_15_FD_206724 | JGI IMG/M metagenome (GOLD analysis project Ga0335071, IMG submission 206724) | Soil microbial communities from Loxahatchee National Wildlife Refuge, Florida, United States - Lox_Sample_1.5 | ecosystem: Environmental > Terrestrial > Soil > Wetlands | place: USA: Florida...
CTTTCCTCCGAGCCCTTTGGTTGGTTTGCGCCTCCAAAGTCTACTCGGGCCTGGGAGCCGACATTGTTATGGAATCATTAGACTCAAGTCCCCCCGATCGAGTCAGTCAACTCGTCGTGCCTGATCGATCGCTTTCCGCACGTGGCCTTGAGACTTCTTAAGGGCTAACTCGGCTTCGGTGGCCGTCACGCCGGATTTCGCCATCACCAACGCGACAGGGACCTGATTTCCCGCGGCGATCAGAAGTTCGCGGGCTTTCTTGCGAGTCACGCCTGCGGCTTTTTCCAAAATCGCTACGCCGCGCTCGGCCAGCTTTTCATTCTTCAGGTGCACATTGACCATCAGGTTGCCGTAGACGTAGCCGAGGCGGGTCATGGCTCCCGTGGTCAGCATGTTGAGGATCATCTTCTGGGCGGTGCCGGCTTTCATGCGGGTGGAGCCGGCGATCACTTCGGGGCCGACCTCGGCGATGATCGCGATGTGCGCGGCTTTTTCGAGCTGCGAATTGCGATTGCAGGTGACGGCGACGGTCTTGGCGCCGCGCGCGCGGGCGTATTCGAGGGCGGCGACGGTGAAGGGCGTGCGTCCGCTGGCGGCTACCCCGACGACTACGTCGTGCTTGCGCGGCTTGCGTCTGGCGATTTCGCGGCGGCCGAGCGCGCGGGAATCTTCGTCGGCTTCGGTGGCGGCGCCGAGAGCCTTGGGTCCGCCGGCAATGATGAATTGCACGAGGCCGGGATCGGTGTCGAAGGTGGGTGGGCATTCGGCGGCGTCGAGGGCGGCGATGCGTCCGCTGGTGCCGGTGCCGACGTAGATGAGGCGGCCGCCGTGGGAGAGGGAGGCGGCGATGAGGTCAATCGCGTTGGCAATTTGGGGGAGAGCGCGACGGACGGCGCGGGCGACCTTGGCGTCTTCGCGGTTGATGATGCGGGCGATCGCGAGGGCGGATTTCGTGTCGAGATTGGCGGAGGCAGGGTTGGAGCGCTCGGTGGAGAGACGGCGAAGTTGCGGGGCGTTCGATTTCGTCCGTTTTGCCATGCCGATACGTTACTTCTTTCGCCCCTTCGGGGCTTGCCTCAATTCTTATGCTGCTTTCCCACGGCTTGCGCCGTGGGCTGCATTCTTGCGCCGCTTCGCGGCTGAGCTGGCAGTGAATCAACTTCGAACAGCAGGCCTTCGCTGCGCTCAGGATGACAAATCATAAAGAATTTCTTCATGTGGGAATGTCTTACACTCCAATCGCTTCGATTACCGCGTCGTGAACCACGGGCCGCACCTGCTTGATGGCCTGGTTCTGGCAGTCGGGCCAGGTGCGGTTCGTCAACAAGGTTATCGAAAGCCGGCGGTCGGGGTCGATCCACAACGAGGTTCCGGTGTAGCCGAGGTGGCCGTAGGATCGCGGGCCGAAGTGTTTGCCGGATTGCGATGGAGACGAGGGCGTGTCCCATCCGAGAGCGCGAGAGGTGCCTGGGGGCGCGGACTCACGGCGGGTGAAGAGGTCGATGGTTTCGGGGCGAAGGAGGGGGCGTCCGCCGTTGAGCAGGGTGTGGGCGAAAGCGGCGACGTCTTCGGCAGGGGCGAACACTCCGGCGTGGCCTGCTACGCCGCCGAGGACGCTGGCATTTTCGTCCTGGACTTCGCCTTGGATGATGCGCTGGCGGAAGATCTGATCGTCGGCGGTGGGGGCGATGCGATCTTTCCAGCTCTCGGGCGGATTGAAGGTCGTGTGCGCCATGCCGAGCGGCCCGAAGATCTCGCGCTGGCAGAAGTGGTCAAGAGGTTCGTCGGCTAGCCGCTCGAGGGCGACTGCGAGAACGATGAACCCGATGTCGCTGTATTCGGCGCGAGTGCCGGGATCGGCGGTGAGCGCGGTGGTGAAGGCGGCGGTCAAGAGTTCGTCGCGCGTCTTGGCGCGAAGGAATAGTTTTTCGTAGGCGGGCAGGCCGGAGGAGTGGGCAAGGAGCATGCGGATGGTGACGTCACGGCGGCGGTCGTCTCCGGTCAGGAATTCGGGAACGATCGCGGCGACGGGGGTGTCGAGATCAAGCAGGCCGCGCTCGTAGAGGATCATCGCCATGGTGGTCGTGGCCCCGGCCTTCGAGACTGAGGCGAGATCGAAGATAGTATCGGGCTGCACTGAGGGTGAAGCGGGATCGTAGGTGAAGCGACCGAGGGCGTGATGCGCGATGAGTTCACCGCGGAGAGTGACGGCAAGAGCGCAGCCGGGGAAAACGCGGGTCGCGATGGCATTTTCGAGGATCGCGAAGGCAGCGCGAAAGGTGTCGTGCTGCGCGGCGGTGTTGCGAACGAGGAACGAGAAGCCGGAGGACGGGTTCGGGTTAGCGGTCACAGGTTGCTGCTCGGGTTATAGCAAAGGCGGGGAGGGGAGGCAAACGGGCTGACGTCCCTTGTGATCACCGCTTAGCAGGCGGATTCAGAATCGCCGTATTCTGTTTCTTCAGTTGCTGGGCAACCATCCGGGCCGCGGAGGCGAGCGCATTGGTGTCCGACAGCCAGTCCATGTTGTCAAGGCGGTCCGGACATTCTTCGGGTGCGCGTTCCAAGGCAGTCGCGGACAGCACTCCATCGCCGGTAGCACGATTGAGAAGGGTCCCGTCGCGGGCCAGCGCGGAGATTTCATAGTGAACGACCTTCTCCTCGATCGGCACCTTCAAGGGCACGAGATCGACGTGCAGTGTGATATCGGACGGAGGCGATGCCGCAACCTTGAAGCCGGAATCCCGTAACGATCGGATGAGATTGTCTTTGAACCGTTCCGATTTCGCCAGATCACTCCTTGGATCGATAGTGACTGTGGTAGCGGAAGGATATTTCTCTCGAACTGCCTTTCCCACCTCGGCCCCGGAGGTGTCAAACACCGCAGCATTTGCATCTGTGCTCAGTGACGCACAGAAACTCAGATCAACTGTACTCCCTCCCGCTGTTGAACCCAGGCGGACCGCCCCGAGCGCAAAAGTCGTGTTCTTGACTTCAGTTGCAACCGTGCCGTCAATGACGGCATCAGCGCCGACCTCCGTGTTTGCGAGAGTCACTCCTACGTCCTCAAGCTCGAAGTCAAGATAGGTCCAGAGACGGTGAGCGTATTTTGGATCCCCTGTCAGGTTGAGGAAAACCGTTCTGATCCGAGTCCTACCCGAACCACGAAACGTGGAAGTGGTCTGTGCCGCCGCCGGAATTCTCAGGCTGCTGATAATGAATATCGCGATGGCAAATCTCATTCGACCTGCATTACTGCGATAACCCATCGTGGGTCTCCCGGCTTGGGCAGCGTGGACGGGCGCATTATAAAGCATAGGCTTGGTGACCCCACTTCTGAGTTCGTTACTGGTAACTTGGCCCCTACTTCTGTCTCATGTACATTCGCAGGTAAGAGAAGAAATCATTGAAAAGGATACTTGCGGCGTTAACGAGTGTCGTCTTGTTTTCGGTGGCGGCGTGTGCCGAGCCGTCGCAGGACCCAAAGCTCTCCACAATTGTTCCGATCATCCGCGATGCGATTGACCAGGGACAGGTTCCCGGTGCGGTTGTCATTGTCGGTCACGACGGCAAAGTCATTTACCGCAAGGCCTTCGGGAACCGGGCGCTCAAGCCGCGGCGCGAAGTGATGACGCTGAGTACGGTGTTCGATTGCGCGTCGCTGACGAAAGTTGTGGTGACGACGACGGCGGTGATGCAGCTATGGGAAAAAGGGAAGTTTCGGATGGCCGATCCGGTGGCGAAGTACATCCCGGAGTTTGGGACGCACGGAAAAGACGACATCACGATCCGGCAACTGCTGGTGCACTATTCCGGATTGGCGCCGGATTTGGATCTCACCAAGCCGTTCTCAGGCAAGGAAACGACCTATCGCATGGCGTTTGACGAAACGCCGGAGCGGGCGCCGGGGTCGCGCTTCGTCTATAGCGACATCAATTTCGAGGTGCTGGGCGCGCTGGTGGAGAAGCTCTCTGGTGAATCGCTGGACGAGTATGCGCAGAAACACATCTTCATTCCTCTGGGGATGAAAGATTCGCGATTTACGCCTCCGGCGTCGTGGATCGCGCGCATCGCGCCAACCGAAGAAGACGAGAACCATCACATGCTGCGTGGAGTGGTGCATGATCCGACGGCGCGGCGGATGGGCGGCGTCGCAGGACATGCGGGGCTATTCTCGACCGCGGACGACTTAGCGAAGTTTGCGCAGGCACTGCTGGATGGCGGACATGGCGTGCTGGCGCCCGCGACGATTGCGAAGATGACGTCGCCACAACAACCTGCCAGCGCGACCGCTGTGCGCGGATTCGGCTGGGATATCGATTCGCCATTCTCGACCAACCGCGGCGAACTGCTGCCAGTGGGATCGTTTGGCCATACGGGTTTCACGGGCACGTCGCTGTGGATCGATCCGACGACGAAGACGTACATCGTCATCATGACGAATGCGGTGCACGCCGGCGACAAGGGCACTGCGGTTTCTCTTCGGACAAAAGCGGCGACTGCGGTTGCGGTGGCGCTGGACCTGCATCCGGGCGCGGCGGAGCAGTTGCGCCTCGCGACCACCACAGGCTACAGCGAGATGCAGAGCGGGGCCCGGCGCGTGGCAGTACGGAACGGCGAGGTGAAAACCGGGATCGATGTGCTGGAAGAAAAGAACTTCGGACCGCTTCGATCGCAGACGGGCTCCGAGGTGCGGAAGATCGGTCTGGTCACGAATCAGACCGGCGTGGACTCGGAGGGTCGGCGGACGATTGATGTGCTCGCGCACGCGGCCGGGATTTCACTGGATGTAATTTTCAGTCCGGAGCACGGCGTGACCGGAACCCTCGACACGACTGACGTTGCGAGCACGAAAGATGCGGCCACCGGGATCCCGGTGATCAGCGTGTATGGGGCGAAAGATGCGGACCGACGTCCGGCAGTGGACGATCTGAAGAAGGTGGACGCGGTAGTCATCGATCTGCAGGATGCAGGCGTTCGGTTCTACACGTATGAGACGACGGTCGGATATTTCCTGGAAGCGGCGGCGAAAGCGGGGATAGAAGTCGTGATACTCGATCGCCCGAATCCGATCACGGGGTCGTTTGTGCAGGGACCCGTTTCGGACGCGGGGCATGAGAGTTTCACAAATTACTGGCCGGTACCCGTTCGCCATGGAATGACGCTGGGCGAATTGGCCAAGATGTTCAACACCGAGAGGCACATTGATGCGAAGCTGCAAGTCATGATGATGGACGGCTGGCAGCGTGGTGACTGGTTCGATTCAACGGGATTGACGTGGATCAATCCGTCGCCCAATCTGCGCAGCCTGAACGAAGCGAGTCTCTATCCCGGGGTCGGGATGGTGGAAGGGACGAATGTTTCGGTGGGGCGCGGTACGGACATGCCGTTCGAAGTACTCGGGGCGCCGTGGATCAAGAGCAAGGAACTGGCGGCCTACCTGAATGGCCGGGGTATCGCCAGCGTGCGGTTCGTTCCGGTGACGTTCACTCCGTTTGCCAGCAACTACGCAGGGAAGTTGTGCGAGGGTGTGAACATCGTTCTGCTCGACCGGAATTCGTTTGACGCGCCGGAGATGGGGATCGAGTTGGCGGCAGCGTTGCACAAGCTCTATCCCGACGATTTCAAGCTTGAGAGGGTGCAGGATTTGCTGGTGAATCAGGCGGCCTACGACGCGCTGGCGGCGGGGCAGGATCCACGCCGGATCGCGGAAGAGTGGGAAGACCGGCTTGGCGTGTTTGTGACGATGCGCGAGAAGTACCTGCTCTACAAGTAGCTTACCGCGGGCCCTACCTCGGCTCTCCCAAAGCGTGGAATGGACTGAACATGCAAAGGATTTGGGCGTGGTTCAGGCCCGATTCCTCGGCTAGAATAGTGCAGGTATGTGTGCGGCCCGGAACCCTATTCCCAATCCCTTCTATCGCTGTGCGGGCCCGAATTGCGGGGCGCTGAAGGGCGTCAATAATCGCTGGTGGGTGATGTGGACCTCCTTCGGCGATTATGGCGTTCCCGTGCTGCACATGGCGCCCTGGGATGAAGACCTTGCGATCCAGGAAGGCGCGCTCCACGTCTGCGGAGAGAACTGCGCACAGAAACTGCAGTCGCAGTACATGGGCAATGTCCGGGAGAACGAGGACCGCAGGAACAGTGGATAGTGGTTAGCGGTTAGTGGATGGTGAGTTGGGCTCGCCGGCCATTGCCGTGAGCCTCTTCCATCCGCGATCCACTATTCACGATCTACTCTCCACTGGTTTCAGGTAACCGGCTGGTGGAATGGCCGCATCAGACAACACAGGCTCGACCTCAAATATTTCTCCGAGGTGAACTTTCCATGTGGACACGCATATTGTGTGCAGCGGTCATGACTGGGTGTGCCATCGCCCAAACGACGCCTGCCTCGGAAACGCCAGCCGGGTCTGCCTCCACGCCGGCAGGGACGGCTGCAACGACCGCATCGGCTGCCAAGCCGGGGATGCTGATTATTCCCGCAGGCACGATGGTGCCGCTGGCCCTGAAGCAGGCAATTTCTACCAAGACTGCCAAGGAAGGCGATCCGGTGTATTGCGAAACCACATTCCCATTTGTGCTGAACGACAAGATCGTGATTCCCGCGGGGACGTATGTGCAGGGGAAGATCAGCCGAATTCAGCGTGCCGGCCGGGTGAAGGGGCGGGCAGAACTTTTGATGCACTTCACCTCAATGATCTATCCGAGCGGGTACACGGTGATGCTTCCGGGCTCGGTCGAGAATATGCCCGGCGCCGAGAGAACGTCCATGAAAGACGCTGAGGGCACAGTTCGTCAGGACGGCGAAAAGGGGAAGGACGTCGGAACGATTGCGAGCACGGCCACGACCGGAGCGGTGATCGGCGGGCTGAGTGCGGGGGGAAAGGGTGCGGGGATCGGCGCGGGAATTGGTGGAGTCGCTGGGCTGGCTGTGGCCATGCTGTCGCGGGGCAACGATGTCCGGCTGCAACCCGGCACTTCGATCGAAATGGTCATCCAACGCGAGGTCTCGGTGGATGCCAGCCGGATCACGTCGCGGAGAGAAGTGATTGTCAGGAGCGAGTAGTGGTTGGTGGCTAGTGGTTGGTGATTGGTCATCAATGATGGTGATCGGAGCTCGGCAATCGCCGATGCCGATGTCAAGAAAACAGCACGCACATCGCAGCGTGATGCCACACACCCAGATTTCTAGCTACTAATCACTATCACCCACCGATCCGCTGCTTACTTCAACAGGAACATCGCGGTGACGTGGGCGTTGACCGTCACGTTCTGCGGGGTGAATTCCTGCATGGGTGGCGCGACGGACTCCATCGCCATCACAGCACCTTTCCGCTGCATGGGTGCGTAAATGCGGATGTTCTCGGAAGTATCCACCGACGCATAGGAGAGCTCGCCGAGGGTACGTGCGGCGGCAGTAGCCAGGGCCTGCGCTGACGCGCGGGCGCGGCGGTACGCATCGGCAACGGCTTTGCCTTTTGCCTCGTCAATGTCCTCGAGCGTGTAGCTGAGAGACTGGCTTTCGCTGACATCGGCGTCGGCGAGTTGCTGGGTGATGGGGCCGATCTTGGAGAAATCCCGCAGCTTCAGGCTGACGCTGGTCGTGACCTGGTAGCCGATGATCTTGCGCTTTGGATTCTTCCAGTCGTACATCGGGTTGATGGAGTAAAAACCGATCTCAGCGGTTTTCGGATCGATACCGTTGCTGCTCAGGACCTGGCGCACCGTTTCGGCCTCTTTGGAAGCCTGCTCGTATGCGGTTCTGGAGGAATCGGCCTGGGCACTGATGTTGAACTGGATCACGGCGGTATCGGGGGCGGTCTCGAATTTGCCTTCGGCGCCGACGAACACGGTATTCGGCTGGGCATTGAGAGTAGGGCGATCTTGAGCGACAGCCAGGGTGGCCAGCAGGAACGTGGAACACAAAATCCGTACAAGCAATCGCATAAATATCTCCAGAGGTGCAGTTATACACCCACTCCTATAGAACGTGGTCCGTGGCCAGGATTGCGGAGTGTTGTCGGAAGCGGAAAACTTTGAACCACGCAGGGCACGGAGTATCAAAAAGTGGGCACAGCTTTCGCCGTGCCCTGACCCTGCTGGTGGTCAAAGACCTTGACTGATGTCGCAGGACACTGGAGTAAACGCCGCCCTGCTTGCGACAGCTCAGTGCGACGGCACCTGCAGCGTGTGGTCGAGGCGGACCTCGAGGATTGTCCCCTTGTCGAGGCGAAGGTCATGATCGCTCATGAGGCCGGCGATCGCGCCCATGCCCGCTCCGGCGCCGGCGCCGATTCCTGCTCCCTTGCCGCCGCCAGCGGCTCCTCCAGCGGCAGTTCCAATCACAGCCCCGACCGCCGCGGTCTCGATGACACGCTTCTTGCTCAGGCCCTTGCGCTCGATTTCGCCTTCGGGGTCAGGAGGCTTCAATCCATGCTCTCCGGGAACGCCGGTGACGGTGGCGATCAAGGGTACCCATCCGTGATTAGTTTCGATCTCGTCGAAGCTGAGCAGCAGGCGCGCATGCAGTCCCTGTTCGACGGAGCTGACGTGCGCTTTAATCTTCTTGCCGCGCGGAATCATGCTGCCGTTGGCGGCGATGAGGTCTTCGCCAAGCTTCAGCCTGAAGTGCTTACCTGGCTGAAGAGTGCGCGTATCGAGCCGGTCTTCCAACCGGGCCAGGAAAGTTGTGCCTTCCGGGATCGCATTCGGAGGCGCCATGGGGGCGATCAACGGATCGCGCCATTGAGAGAGCAAGGCTGAAGTTGCGAGCAAGGCACAAGTTCCTGCTCCAGACAGAATTCGCGATATACGCATTCGTGGAAGCTCCCGCCCCGAAGCAACCTGCCACCCAGGACGGTCAAAGAACCGCCCTGGGCCCGTTTGAAGTAAGCAGCTGTTGAGAGGTTGGATGTGGGTGGGAGCGTGAAACGATGCCTGAGAAAGCGGCCTGGTCAGGCTCGGGGAAAGCGCCCTTTTTCGTCAATATCCTTGCGCAAGTCTTCCCAGATGTGATCGGGCATGCCGAGGAACACTTCCACGATGTGGGGATCGAACTGGCGTCCCGCCCAGACCTCGATTTCCTTGCGCGCAGCCTGAAGACTCTGCCGCGGGCGGTAGGGACGATCCGAGGTCATCGCATCCAGAGTGTCGGCAATAGAGAAGATGCGTGCCCCGAGAGGAATCTCGTCTCCCTTAAGCCGTCGCGGATAGCCAGTGCCGTCGAAGCGTTCCTGGTGGGAATAGACGATCTCGGCCGCCTCCTGCAGGAACGGGATATTCTTCAGAATCTTGTAGCCGTACCAGGCGTGTTCCTTCATGATGCTGACTTCTTCGGGATTAAGCTTGTCCGGCTTGCGGAGGATGTTGTCGGGGATCGCCATCTTGCCGATGTCGTGGAGGAACGCACCGCGCGCGATGATGCGAATTTCATCTTTCTGCAAACCCATCTTCTGCGCGATCGCGATGGTGAACGCGGTCACGCGCTTGGAGTGGCCCTCGGTTTCGGCATCCTTGAGGTCGAGAGCATCGCCGAGAGCTTCCAGAGTAATGTCGTAGGAACGCTCCAAGTCGGCAAGAGCGGACTTCCACTGCTGCGTTCGAGCGGCAACCAGGGCTTCCAGATTGGTGCGGTAGGCGTCATTTTCGCGCTGCAGGCGGCGCTTTTCGAGGGCGCGGCGCACCGTGGCCAGGAGCTGTTCCCGCTCGAAAGGCTTCAGCAAATAGTCATAAGCCCCATTACGCAGGGCTTGAAGAGCGGCCTGGATGTCATTGACGGCAGTGACCATGACGACCGGGACGTCAGGGAACTTTTCTTTCGAGCGCTCCAGAAGGGCAAGGCCATCCATCTCCGCCATGAGCAGGTCAGAGAGGACGAGATCGAACTCTTCGCCTGATTCGAGCAAAGACAGGGCCTCCAGGCCGCTGGCAGCCTGGCGGGTTTGAAACTGGGCAGCCGTGAGCATGGAAGAAACGATCTCGCGGATCGTCTCTTCGTCGTCGACAACGAGAATGCGGTCGAGCGCCATGTCGGAAGTTTCGAGTGAGTGTATCGCCCATTCTAACGTAGCGATCACATTCCGAAAGTAACCAACTGGGGGCGGAAATTCGGTCTCCGGCGGGTGGGAGCATGATATGTAAAGGGTTCTGGCGTTTCTACACGTGTCTATGAATCCTGCCTGGTTCTTAGGGTATCCGGTTGGGGCGCTGGCCGTTCCCTGGCTGACGCCGCGGGAATCGGCTGCCCTGATTGTGGCAGTAGTGAGTTTCCTCTTCTTCCGCGCCTTCCGGCAACGCTATCTGCTGACCTGGGGAATGGGCTGGATCACGTACGCCGTCTTCCTGTGGATGACGCGCATCGGGGAACTGAATCACGTGTCTGCGCTACGGCAAGCGGTGACCGGAGCGGAATTTGTCGTCGCGATGACGCTGTTTGCGGCGGCGGCGGTTCTCTCCACGCATGCGCGGCGGTTGCTCACGGCGATCCTGATGGTGGCCGGAGTCGCGTTGGCGTGTGCGGTACTGCGGCCACTCTATTTGCCGGACGCAGCAGGGATGCGGATTGGGGTAGATATCGCATGCCGGCTGATCGCCGCCAGCGCAGCCGTGGGACTGCTGCGGTACCGATTCGGGCGGATCGGGCTGGGTGCGCTGCTGATCAGCGTGGGATTACCGGCGGTGAACCTGAGTTGGCCACCGTACACAAATTCGATTCCGCCGGAGGGATGGCTGCTGCTCGAAGTGCTGTTCGGCTCGGGCATGTTCGTGCTGGTGCTGGGCGATTCGCGGGTGCGGATGCACC
>Ga0335071_10008093_pt1 | contig 10804 bp, 8 predicted proteins | sample Lox_Sample_15_FD_206724 | JGI IMG/M metagenome (GOLD analysis project Ga0335071, IMG submission 206724) | Soil microbial communities from Loxahatchee National Wildlife Refuge, Florida, United States - Lox_Sample_1.5 | ecosystem: Environmental > Terrestrial > Soil > Wetlands | place: USA: Florida...
TGCGGTGGTGTTGTTGAAAACGTGCCTGACCGGTGAAGTCACGACGACATATTCCCACCGGGTTCCAATCTCCGTTCCCAGGCGGACGGGCCACGTGTCGCTCACGGTGATTGAGCTTGCCTCGCTGAAGACGAGGCTCTGAAGGCTGCCGCGGCCGCCGTCGCTTTGAGCCCAGTAGTAATAGATGGTCAACGGACCGTTGGATGCGATGGTCGCCGAGGTGGTGTAGAAGATATTGGCTCCGCAGGTGCAGCAGCCCTTCTGGCTGACCTTGTAATCCACCGCGGTCACGTCATAGACCGACGCCTGGCCGCTGGAGGGCGTTCCGCTGTTCACGTTGATCGTCACCCAGAATGGATTTCCACTGCCGCTGTCGCCGAATGACATGCCCCACGGCGATTGAATTTTCCAATAGCCCGTATACACGCCTTGGTCTGTGGGTGCGGTGAAAACGATCGGCACGGTTACGTTTTGGCCGGGAGCAACGGTCTGGGGGAAGTTGAAGACGAATGCCGCACCCATGATATTGCCCGAGACGAAGACGAGCTTCCAGGTCGAATCCCAGGCACAGGTGCCGCTGTTTTCGATGGTCCAGGTCTTCGTGAAGGTTGCACCGGGGTTAACGATGGTTCCATCCGGAACGGTCTCACTGACGAACGTGGCGTTCGCCGTGCAGAATTTGGTGGCGCCCGTGGATGCGGCCAGGGGCGTCGGGAAAAGCGTAGCGGTTGGGATCGACGCATTGGGGGTGTTCGCGGATGAGGTGTCGACGGCAACCGGGGTGTTTGGGGCTGATGTATCCGTGATGGCGGGAGGAATTGTCGCAAGGGCTAAGGGTGTATCCGTTACTGCCGCCGATTGTGTGTTTTGGGCTTGTACGGTCATCGCCACCGCCGTGGCAATCACCGATTTATTGGTCGTGCAGGAGGTCAGGGCGAGGGCAGTCAGGATGATGATATTCAGAAATATGTTGAATTTCGACTTCATTCGTTTCCTTTCAACGTGTATACGATTATACCCGTTTTGGAATTCGCAGCATTCGGCCTGACTGGAGGGTGCTGCCAGGCATTGTGCTTGCACCGCGACCTCGAATAACGCCTGCCTGCCATTCGTGGCACTTGTCACTTGATCCCTGGCACGATACACGACTATGCTGGTCAGGAAACCCTGCATTCCTTAGGCTCATCCTATACACTTCCTTTACGCATCCTATACAGATCCTATACATCACCCACTCCCTGGCAAGAGGTTCAGTCGTACTTCATTCGCTAGTTGAGGCGGCGTTCGCGAACGTATTCGGTGTTCTTCCGAGTGAGCACCCTCGGAGCGAAGCGTAGAGGGCAAGCCGCTTTCGGCTGCTTCGGAGCCGTTGGGCTCCGAAGTAAAGCTTCATCCATCGGGCTTCGGTCGTACTTCATTCGTGCATCATTCGTGCATCCTATACACTCGATAAGCACTTCATAGGCACCTGACGTTGGCCCCCGGCATCCGGGTAGGGCCCTGGTCGGGTGTGAGCTGCGGGTAGCCGTGACCACCCTGGCCTTTTTCCCTTTCTTATGCAGATTTGGATAATCAAGAGCCCGGTCCATATGGCCGGGCTCTTGATTGATCTTATGTCTAAAGGCACAATTCTCTAGGGAGAGGTGCAGGCGATGGTGAATGGCTGGTTGCCAAAGTCCTGGTGGTTTGGATTGTCGATATAGATGCCGACCCAGCTTGATGTGCCTGACCATGTGTGGCCGAGAGCCCAGTCATAGTTTACGGACTGCGTTCCAGCCGAGCCGAAGGTTAATGTATTGGTAGACGATGAAGAGCCGTCTGATCTTGTCCAATGGTAGGTGACTGTTCCGGCTTTGCTGGTTGTGATCTGCGCAATCACCCGTGGGCAGTTGGTATGCCCCGAATCGCTCCATGTGGCCATTGTGTAGCTCACGCTTGTCACGGCAAAGATGGTTCCACCTCCACCGCCGCCTCCGCCGTTTACTTTGATTTGCACATAGAAATGCGTGAAGATTACGCCGCTGGCATTCCGCAATCCCCAATGGCCCGTATAGGTCCCGTTGCTGGAGGGCGCCTGCAAATTAACGGAGATATCCACAGTTTGCCCGGGATTGACGTTGCCGCTCAACGCCTGTGCGGTGGGGCCGTTCATGGCATCGCCGCTTGAAAACACCACGGCATAGGAGGGCGTCCAGGAACAACTGCCTGTATTTTGCATCCGCCATGTTTTCGTGAAGGTTGAACCCGCCGACACAACTGTGTTATCAGGATACGTCACATCTGTTACGAAAAGGGCGCTGTCGCAGTTTGACGTGGCGGTCGCGGCAGGCGCTGAGGTGGATGTCGCAGGAGCCGGGGTGGGGCTCGGCGTATTGGTGGGCGGGGTCGTGATCGCGGTATTTGCGGGGGATAAGGTCGGCGTGTTAATTGCAGAGAGCTGGGCCTGCACCGTTAAGGCGGCGGCTGTCAAAACAGCATCGGGGTTCTGCTGGGCGGAGCTGGTGGACGGCAGATTGCAGGCCAGCATGGCAGCGATGATCACGATTGCCGCCAGGGCGATTGAATTTCTCCTCATAATACAATTCTCCTTTCAAAGTGGCGCGTAGATTCTAATTCAAATCGTCGAAAAGGATACAGCCCATTCTTCCTATGACGGTGCCGGGAATGAAAAAATAAAGAGCCGGATCAACCGGCTCCTGATGTGAGAAGGGATGCGTTGCTTCAGGCCGCTTCGGCGTGTGCACCGGCCATCCACAAACCCAGTTGCTCGCGGTTCGCCTGCTTGACATCTATCGTGGCGACGATTTGGCCCCGATACATCACCGCAATGCGGTCCGAAAGAGACAGGATCTCATCCAACTCGGCTGAGATGAGCAAAACGCCGACGCCGCGATCGCGCATGACGACGATTTCCTTGTGAATGTATTCGATGGAACCCACATCCAGGCCGCGGGTCGGTTGGGATGCGATCAACAGTTTTACGTTGCGGCTTAATTCACGCGCCACGATCACCTTCTGCTGGTTGCCTCCCGATAGCTTCGTGGTGGGCACATAGGGCGAAGGTGTGCGCACGTCGAAATCCTTGATCAACTGGCGGGCATTCTCATCCACCTTGTTCTGTTGGATGACCATCCCTCGCGCAAAGGGGGGAAGGTAGTAATTGCATAACACCATGTTGTCCGCCACCGTGTACGAGAGCACCAGACCGTGACGCTGGCGATCTTCCGGGATGTGTGCCAGGCCGGTTTCGATGATCGGCCGCGGCGGCTTGCCGCTGACATCTTTCCCGGCCATGATCACTTTTCCGCTCTTGCTTGGACGCAGGCCGGTCAGCGCTTCGGCGAGCTGGGTCTGGCCGTTGCCTTGCACGCCTGCAATGCCCAGGATCTCGCCGGCGCGTACATGGAATGAAACGCCGTTCACCACTTCCAGATCGCGGTCATCGAGCACATGCAGGGCCTCGACGCGCAGGACCTCTTCCTTGGGTTTGGCTTCCTGTTTCTGCACGGTGAGGATTACTTCGCGTCCCACCATCATCGAGGCCAGTTTCGCCTCGTTGGTTTCGGCCGGCTTCACCGTTCCGATGACACGCCCGGCCCGCATGGTGGTGATGCGATCGGCCACCGCCAGCACTTCCTTCAATTTGTGGGTGATGAAAATGATCGAAACGCCGCGGGCGGTCAGCTGCCGCATGACCCGAAAGAGATCGTCTGTCTCCTGGGGGGTCAGGACTGCGGTGGGTTCATCCAGGATCAGGATTTTCGCATTACGATACAGTGTTTTTACGATCTCCACGCGCTGCTGCGTCCCCACGGATAATTGCCCCACCACCGCACCCGGATCGACTTCCAATCCATATTGTTGGGATAGCTCGTGCAGGCGCTGCGAGACCGCACGGATGTCCAGCATTCCCAGGTGTGTGATCTCATCGCCGAGCATGATGTTTTCCGCCACGCTAAAAACCGGAATGAGCATGAAATGCTGATGCACCATGCCAATGCCCGCCTGGATGGAATCCTTGGGCGAATGAATGACGATGGGCTTTCCGTTGACCAGTACCTCGCCCGAATCAGGCTTGTATAAACCGTACAGGATATTCATCAGCGTTGTCTTGCCTGCGCCATTTTCACCGAGCAGGGCATGGACCTCTCCCTTGCGAAGGTCGAAATTTACCTGATCGTTGGCAAGCACGCCGGGAAATTTCTTTGTGATGTTTCTGGCTTCGAGAACAATAGTATCGTCTGCCATGGCGGTCTCCTATTTCTCGTAAGGTTTGCCGTCTGCGGCAGGCGGAATGGTCTTGCCTATCAGGCCCGTGAGGATCAGCATGGTCAGAAGGTAGGGAGCCAGACCCACCACATAGGAATTTTGAAGAACTGCCAATTGGGGCGGGATCAAGTCCCGGAAGAATTGCAGGTTGATCTGCAAAGCCTGCGCCGCGCCGAAGACCAGCGCCGCCGACCAGGCCCCGAATGGCGTCCAATTGCCGAAGATCATGGCAGCCAGGGCGATGAAGCCTCGGCCATCGGTCATATCCGGTTGGAAGGAAGATATTGATTCGAGAGTGAAATACGCGCCGGCCAATCCTGCCAAAATGCCGCCGATAATCACGTTGATGTAACGCATACGGGTCACATTGATGCCGACCGTATCTGCGGCACGGGGATGTTCCCCGACGGCACGTGTCCGCAGGCCCCAGCGGGTATGGAAGATCACGATTTGCGTGATAATGACCAGCAGAATCGCCGATAATGCGATGGGCTGTTGCGTGAAGACTTTTCCCAGAACCGGGACATTTGACAGCAGTGGAATGTGAATGGTGGGTAATACACCGGGGCTGCTCGGGATCTGTCCATGGAAGGCGCTATTGGATCCGAAAAACAATTGACGATTTAGAAAGCCGGTAATCCCCGAGGCGAGAATATTGATGACCGTTCCGCCGATGATTTGATCCACTTTGAAGGTAATGGAGAGAACCGCATGCAGTAGGGAGAACAAGCCGCCGGCCAATACTGCAACGATGACACCCACGATCAAACTTGGCATCTGCGGATAGTGGAAGACCGTGTTCATGTAGATCGAAGCCACCCACCCGAAGAACGCGGCTCCCAACATGGTGCCTTCAATGCCGATATTTACAACCCCTGCCCGCTCGCAATACAATCCGCAGAGCGCGCCGAGAGTTAAGGGGGTGGCAACGGCAATGGTGGTCGCAAGCATGCTGGTAATGATGATCAGAGGTGGGGTTTGAGAATGGCCCACCAGAACGACCGTCCCAAATATAATGACGATCACGATTACGATAACGGTTAAACGTCGCCATTCCATAGTGCCTCCTAGCCGCCCCAACCGCGCGTGAGAACCACTTGTTCCTGGCGGGCACGGATGTGATAAATAAACCGGATGATAGCATCTGCCGCGACGAAGAGCAGGATCAAGGCCTGGATCACCGAGATGATATCCACCGGAATCTGGGTCAGGAACTGCATGCGCGTCCCGCCGTTTCGCATCGCTCCAAACAGGATGGCGGCCAAAATCACACCGTAGGGATTGGTCTTTCCCAATAGTGCGATCGCAATCGCGTCGAAACCATAGCCGCTCGAAAACCCGAGTTCATGGCGGTAATTGAGAGCCGTCACTTCGATCGCACCAGCCAGCCCGGCCAACGCGCCCGAAATTGCCATCGTGATAACAATGGCCTTCTTGACGTTGATACCGGCATACTTGGCTGCATCGGGATTGGCGCCAACGGTTCGAATCTCAAACCCAAGCGTGGTTTTCCAGAGCAGCCACCATATCAGCACAGCCACAAGTAACGCCAGAATGAACCCCCAATGCACGCGCATGCCGGGGATGTTGAAAAGGGGTGGGATACGCGCACTCAGGGCGATCTCAGGTGTGCGCGCTGAAAGATTTAATGGATCAGGATCTCGCATCGGTCCGTTTAGCAGGAACGAAGTGATATTTAGTGCAATATAGTTCATCATGATGGTGTTGATGACTTCATGCCCCCCGGTATAGGCTTTGAGGGCCCCAGGAATGGCGGCCCATGTTGCTCCTGCCAGCATTCCCAGACCAACTGCCAAGGGTATGTGAATAAAGGGTGGAAGGGTCGTATGTAACCACTCCGGAAGTGCATAACCGATCAAGGCCGCCGTCACTGCTCCAAAGGCAAGCTGCCCCTCAGCACCAATATTGAATAATCCACCCTGGAAAGCAAACGCTACTGCCAGGCCGGCAAAGATATATGGGGTTGCCCAAACAGCAGTCTCGCTTAACGCTTTTGGCGAGCCAAAGGCTCCTTGAATTAATCCTCGATATGCAGCAATTGGATTGCCTCCCGCTGCCCAGATAATTAAACCGCCCAGAATAATTGCTGTAATAATAGCCAGGAGAGGGACCAACAATGCTTCGCGTGTTCGTCCTAAGATTTTCGCGAATCCTTGTTCTTCAGATTTCTGCATGGAGCAACTCCCTTATTACCTTGAAGCACTGGTATATGGAAAAGGGGAAAGGGTATTGCCCTTTCCCCTTTGGTATTAATCGATCAGAATTACTTGGCCGGTTTTACCGGAGGCACGCCGGTCTTGATAGAGCCATCCGTCAGGCCTTTGACAAGCGCCTGCATTTCAGCATCCACATTGGCCGGGACCTGGCTGGCAACATCATGATACGGGGCAAAGCCTGCAGCACCGGTGTAGAGGCCGGAAGTCGGGAATTGGCCTTGCTTGGCCAGTTTGATCAGGGCCTCGAGCGGAGCCGGGATCGGCTTCAAGGCGCTGGTCAGCAGATAGGCATCTGCCTCAGGCAGAGTGTAGTATTGATCCGAATCCACGCCGATGGCGAGTACCTTATCGGCTGCAGCTTTATCGACCGCACCATTGCCGGTTGAGCCGCCGCCGCCGAAGATCACATCCGCGCCCTTGTCAATCATGGATTGAGCAGTGGTCGCGCCCCATGGCGGATCGAGGAAGGTCTTGTCGAAACCGACATCATTGTGATACACATTCGTAACGGTCGTCTTGGTATTGTTTTTCTTGTCCTCATAAGCCGCGCCTGCACGATAACCTTCACCGTAGCGCCAAACAGGAGGAACTGCATCGGTACCGAACACGCCGCCAATATTGTGTGACTTGGACATCATCGCAGCTAAAGCTCCGACCAGGAAGCCGGACTGATCTTCGTTGTAGACCAAACCTACGAGATTCGGAAGAGGCAAATCGGGATGTTTGTCATCCTTGGACAGGAATTGGTCGACCCCGATAAACATGACCTTCGGGTATTGCTTGGCAGCTGCATAGGTCGGCTCGGTCAGGTTGAAGCCGGTGGTCACGATTACCTTGTAGCCGGCATCTGCAAAGGTGGAAATGTTTTTGGCATAATCTTTCGAATCGGCGGTTTCAATATATTGAGCCCAATCGGCATAACCATCTTTCTTGGCGTTCTGCACACCTTCCCAAGTGGATTGGTTGAAGGATTTGTCATCCACGTGGCCAACGTCGGTGACGTCGCCAACGCAGAAGACGGTTGCCTGCGTGCAGTCAGGGGCAGTTCCGGCGGAAGCTTGTGTGGGGGCTGGAGCAGCAGGTGCTGTTGTAGCAGCAGGAGCCTGCGTCGCGGCAGGGGCCTGAGCCGGGGCTTCAGTTGGAGTTGCGGCGGAACCGCAGGCTGTTAAAAACATGGAGGCCACTAACACAATAGCCATCAGGGTGTAAATCTTTTTCATCATCTTCTCCTGTTTGATTTTGCAAACTGCTTACCATGGGAATGGGTTGAATTAGGGTCTTGTCTAGGGGACGGCACCTCCTGCTTTTAACATAAGATTTCCAAATAAAGTATAAGGCTAACCGAACCATTCTGCAAGTGTGGTTGTCTTTATGGATTCCGATATGGCACCTTATCGATGCCGGGATTACGGGACAGCTCTTGAACAAGTTGGGCCATTCGATCCTTGACGTCCGGTGGGATTTGCCGGTCAAGATCGTGAAAGGGTGCAAGCGCGATGCGACCGAAATAATTCCCGGCAGGCAATTGTTTGGCTTGTGCGGACTGCATCAAGTCGCGGATGCCGGAGCGGACATCGTTCAGCGCGCTGGATACCAGCTTCGAGCGGATGTCGGTGAGATTTTCGTAGGGATCGGTTTCCGAGCCGATGACGTATGCGCCCTCTGCCACGGCGGTCTCCAATGCGGCGTTTGCAGTGTTGCCGCCTGCGGCGAAGACCACATCTGCACCCTCGCGGGTCATCTGAAGGGCGGCCCGGCTTCCCCAGTCGGTGTCATCGAAAAGGTCTTGATTGGAGCCGGTCCGGTAGACTATCGTCGCATTCACATTTGGGCGGATGTATTGTGCGCCGGCCTTGAAGCCATCGCAGTAGCGGCGCATCTCATCGATGAATTTTGCCTCGCACAGGGCGGCGACCCGATTGGTTTGTGTGAGCAATGCCGCCAATGTACCCGAGAGAAACCCGCTGCGTTCTTCATGAAACACCAGGCCGGTCAGGTTCGGGTATGCCGTGTCCTGGGTTTGTTCGACGCCGATGAATTTCAGGCGGGGGTTCTTTTGGGCAGAGGCAATGGTCTCATCCGCCATCGCACCGCCGACGGTGATGATGACGTCGTAGCCGTCGTCGACAAGGGTTTGAATGTTGGCGGCCCGGTCACGTGAATCGACGGTTTCGATGTAATCAATTCGATCCACGAAGCCTTCGGCTTCGGCATCCCGCAATCCGAGCCAGGCTTGCTGATTGATGCCATCGCTGAGCGGGCCGGAGGCGGTGACCAACCCGGCACAGAACACATCGACCCGCGCACAATCGGTGGGGCGGGGGGCACAGGAGGTGATCAGTAAGCCAGTAACCAGTACGCCAGTGACCAATAAGCCAGCAACCGGCGAAGGAGCGATCGGGAGCCATGCGGCTGCGGGCCGCGTTCTGCGTGATGTGGTGTTTTTCTGTTTCGATGATGAGATCCCTTTGTTAACCCCATTTGCCTGCACGGGCAGCCTCATTTCCGGTTCTTGATTTGTTCCAGCAGCTTCTTATCCGCTTCACTCAATTCGGCCTTGTCCAGAAGGTCGGGCCGGCGCTCCAGGGTGCGCCTCAACGACTGCTCACGCCGCCATTGGTTAATCTTGGCGTGATCACCGGAGAGCAATACTTCCGGCACCGTCCAGGTGCGAAATTCGGGCGGGCGGGTATAGTGGGGATATTCGAGCAGCCCTGAGGCATGGGAGTCGTCTGTGGCGCCGTCGGGATCGCCCAACACCTCGGGGACATGACGTGCGATCGCGTCGATCAGAATCAGGGCGGGAAGCTCGCCGCCGGTCAGCACGTAATCGCCGATGGAAATTTCGTCGGTGACCAGATGGGTCCGGATGCGTTCGTCCACACCTTCATAGCGGCCGCAGATCAAGGCGATGTTCTGATGGGCCGATAATTCCTGTGCAATGCGCTGGGTGAAGACGCGTCCCTGGGGGGTCAGTAAAATGACCGGGCAGGCCGGATCGGGTCCGAGTACCGATTCGACGGCTTCGAAGACCGGCCCGGCTTTCATGACCATCCCGCCGCCGCCGCCGTATGGGACGTCATCGGTGGTGTGGTGTTTGTCGTGTGTATAAGCGCGGATGTCATGCACGCGCACGTCGATCAAGTCACGCCGGCGGGCGCGCTGCAGGATGCTGCTTTCGAGGTACGGTGGAAAGACTTCAGGCAGCAGCGTGAAGACGTCGAATTGCATGAATGGATTGTAGCATATTAGCGATTGGCGATCAGCTGTCAGCTATCAGCTATCAGCGATCAGAGGGCAGGCTTTGGTGGACATGCCCCTCGATGAGATAAAATAGCATGCAGACCAATTTAAGAAGGAGACTGTATGAATCGCAATCGAACCATCTTTCCTGCCGTCATCCTGGCGGCCGCCCTGTCCGCCTGCAGTGCGTTTGCCGCTCCGGCAACCCCCACTGCCGTGCCATCCCCAACCAGTGCTCCAACGGCAACGCCTCTTCCGCTTTACCAGCAGGTGAAGCTGACGTCCGTTCCGGTGGAGGAAACGGGGAAATCACCGGATTACAAGATCACCACACAGACGCCGTCGTTGACCGGCAGCGATGACCCGCGCCTGAAGACATTCAACGACGAGATGGCGGCGATCGTCAAGGCGGCGGTGGACGATTACAAGCAGAAGATGAAGGATTTCGGCCCGGCACCGATCGTGGCACAAAGCACATTTGATCTGAAGTACGAGCAGACCGCGCCAGCCGGGAACATATTCAGCATCAAGTTCACGATGGAAGGTTATGTGGCAGGCATGGCGCACCCTTATCATGTCATCCGCTCGGCCAATTTCGACCTGGAGAAGGGGAAGGATATCGCCTTGTCCGATCTTTTCACACCCAATTCGGATTACCTGAAGACGATCGCGAAGTATTGCTCGGCCGAGTTATCCAAGCGCGATATCGGATTTACCGACACGTTCAAGCAGGGGGCCGACCCGACCCCTGAAAACTACCAGGAGTGGAACATCGCCTCCGACGGCCTGGTGATCATCTTCAATGAATACCAGGTTGCGCCGTACGTCTCCGGTCCGCAAACGGTGACGGTCCCCTACAGCGAACTGAAGAGCCTGGTCGACCCGAAGGGACCGCTGGCAGGTTTTATCCAGTGATGTTGACCGGTAAAGGAAAAGAAACGGGTTAGATACGTTAAAGTGTCAAGTGCCAGGTGTCAAGTGTCATGTAAGTGAGATTCACCTGGAGCCGGTTCCTGTGTTCAGATACCCGAGTGCGGGCACATTCAGCCGGAAGA
>Ga0335071_10008094_pt1 | contig 10804 bp, 8 predicted proteins | sample Lox_Sample_15_FD_206724 | JGI IMG/M metagenome (GOLD analysis project Ga0335071, IMG submission 206724) | Soil microbial communities from Loxahatchee National Wildlife Refuge, Florida, United States - Lox_Sample_1.5 | ecosystem: Environmental > Terrestrial > Soil > Wetlands | place: USA: Florida...
GCGACCGTGAGCGCGACCAAGAACCCGTGTGCGTCGTGCATGAGGCTCGCTCGTCAAGCTACGGCGTCTCGCCTGGGGTGTCGACGAGTGCTTCCACCACTCAGCGACTTGTCGGGGTCGGTGATCCTACTCTGACCGCGGAGGAGCGGGGAGCGTAGCCACGCAGGCCGCTCGGCGCAACGCGACTCCGCCTCCCTCGCTCGCCGCTCGATGAGCCCCTGCCTCCGGGGGAAGGTCACCGAGGTCGTCCCCCCTGGCGGCCGAGGGCTCGAGACCCGCGAGGAGTTCGTCGAGCCGCGCGTTCTTGGCCCTGCGCCGCACGGTGACCGGGGCAGGCTTTCGTCGGTCCGTCCTGCCCGGCGCGGCGTCCGTTCTCCTTTGCGGCGAGGAGTGTCTTACGCGAAGGAGACGAACCGTGCGAAAGGGCACGGGCGCCCAGGGCTCCCTCTGGCCCTTCCGCCCGGCGAGATCCCGCTCCTGACCGGACCCGGCACGCCCCACTCGGCGGCATGCCACCCGTGCGGGACGCGGCTAGCATGGCTCATCGACCGCTCGTTCCCGAGGGGACCATGAAGAAGCTCATCAACCGGCCGGAGGACCTGGTACGCGAGGAGCTCGAGGGCATGGCCCTCGCCCACCCGGAGCTTCTGCGGGTGAACCTCGAGCCGGCCTATGTCGTCCGCCGCGACGCCCCGGTGGCGGGCAAGGTGGCGCTCGTCTCCGGGGGCGGCTCGGGTCACGAGCCGATGCACGCCGGATTCGTCGGCCCGGGGATGCTGGACGCCGCCTGTCCCGGTGCGGTCTTCACCTCCCCCACGCCCGATCAGATCGTGGAGGCCACGAAGGCGGTGAGCAGCGGGAAGGGCGTCCTGCACATCGTGAAGAACTACACCGGCGACGTGCTCAACTTCGAGATGGCCGCCGATCTGGCCCGGGGCGAGGGGATCGAGGTGGAGGCGGTGATCATCGCCGACGACGTGGCGGTGAAGGACTCGCTCTACACCGCCGGCCGGCGCGGGGTGGGGGCGACGGTGGTGGCCGAGAAGGTGGCCGGCGCGGCCGCGGCGGAGAAGCGCACCCTGTCCGAGGTGGCCGCGGTGTGCCGCAAGGTTCAGGCCCAGGGACGGAGCATGGGGATGGCTCTCACCTCCTGCACCGTGCCGCACGTGGGCAAGCCCACCTTCGATCTGCCGGCCGAGGAGATGGAGATCGGCATCGGCATCCACGGCGAGCCGGGGCGCAGCCGGATGAAGCTCAAGAGCGCCGCGGAGATCACCGGGATCCTGGCCGCGGCCATCCTCGACGACCTCCCCTTCAGGCGGGGCGACGAGGTGCTGGCCTTCGTGAACGGGATGGGCGGCACCCCGCTCATCGAGCTGTACGTGGTCTTCCGGGAGCTCTCCCGCATCTGCGAGGGGCGCGGGGTGCGCATCGCCCGGAGCCTGGTCGGCTCCTACGTCACCTCGCTGGAGATGGCCGGCTGCTCCCTGACCCTGGTCCGCCTCGACGAGGAACTCGCGAGGCTCTGGGATGCGCCGGTCAAGACCGCTGGCCTGCGCTGGGGGACCTGAAGGTGGCGGTGACGCGCGAGGCGGTGCTCTCCTGGGTCCGCGAGAGCGCGGCGTCCATCGCCGCCCACAAGGACCGGCTCACCGAGCTCGACGCGGCCATCGGTGACGCCGACCACGGCGCGAACCTCGACCGCGGGTTCAAGGCGGTCTTGACGAAGCTCGAGGGGGTCGGGCCCGGGGACGTGGCGGCGGTGCTGAAGCTCACGGGGATGACCCTCATCTCCACCGTGGGCGGTGCCTCCGGGCCGCTCTACGGGACGCTCTTCTTGCAGATGGCGACCTCGGCGGCGGGCAAGGCCGAGCTCTCCCCTCGGGAGTGGGAGGCCTCCCTCAAAAGCGGCGTCGAGGCGCTGGCCCGGCGGGGGAAGGCGCGCCGGGGCGAGAAGACCATGCTGGACGCGCTAGAGCCGGCCGTCGAGGCTCTGGGAGCCGCGCTCGAGGGCGGCGTGCCCTTCGACGAGGCGCTGTGGCGCTGCGAGCGGGCGGCCAGGAAGGGGGCGGCGGACACCATCCCGCTCGTCGCCACCAAGGGACGGGCCAGCTACCTGGGCGAGCGGAGCGCCGGCCATCAGGATCCGGGAGCGACCTCGGCGCACCTTCTGCTCCGGGCCGCCGCACAGGCCTTGGCGCCGGGGGCGGAGCCCACGCCGTGATCGGCCTCGTCATCGTCTCCCACAGCGCCCGGCTGGCCGAGGGGGTGGCCGAGCTGTTGCGGGGCCTGGGCGGGGCGGAAGTGCCGGTGGCCACCGCCGGAGGGCTGTCCGGGCCGGGCTCCCCTCTCGGAACCGACGCGGTCCGGGTGGCGGAGGCCATCGAGCGGGTCTGCTTCGAGGACGGGGTGCTCGTGCTCATGGACCTGGGAAGCGCGGTGCTCTCGGCCGAGACCGCCCTCGATCTCCTCCCCGAGGGGTTGCGCGGCCGGGTGGTCCTCTGCGAGGCGCCGCTCGTCGAGGGGGCGGTGGCCGCTGCCATCGAGGCGCGGCAGGGAAGCCCTCTCGCGCAGGTGGCGGCCGAGGCTCGCGGGGCGCTCGCCCACAAGCGCGACCAGCTCGGCGCCCCGCCCGAACAGCCGGCCCCGACCCGGGCATCGCCCACCGGGGCGGGGGAGCCGCTCCCCCTGCGCATCACCGTCCAGAACCGGCTCGGGCTCCACGCCCGTCCCGCGGCGCAGCTGGTCCTGACCGCGGCCCGCTTCGGCGGCGCGGAGGTGAAGGTCAAGAACGAGACCAGCGGGCGCGGGCCGGTGAGCGCGCGGAGCGTGAACGGGGTGATGGCGCTCGGGGCGCGGTCGGGGGACGAGCTCCTCTTTCTGGCGCAGGGCCCACAGGCGAGGGAGGCGCTCGAGGCGCTGCGCGCCCTCGCCGACTCGGGGTTCGGCGACGAGGAGGGGACGGCCGCGCCTCGGGCCGGGGCGATTCCCGTGCCCGAGCTGCCACGGCCGGAGCCTGCCGCCGAGCGGGCCCTGGCCGGCGCCCCCCTGCGCGGAATCCCGGTCTCACCGGGGCTGGCGGTGGGGCCGGCCCGGCAGCTAAGGTGGAGGGAGGCCGAGCCGGAGGGCGAGGCGAAAGGGGACCCGCAGGCCGAGTGGGCCCGCCTCGAGGGCGCGCTGCGCGCGGCCGAGCGCGATCTCCGCCTCACCCGGGAGGAGCTCGCCCGGCGTGCAAAGCCCGGTGCCGCGGCCATCCTCGACGCGCACCTCCTCTTCTTCGAGGACGAGGCGCTCCTCGGGCCGGCCCGGGCGGCCATCCTGGGCGAGCGGCTCGACGCGGCCGCCGCCTGGCGCCGGTCGTTCGAGCAGGTGGCGGCCGAGATGGGCGCCCTGGAGGACCCCTACCTGCGAGCCCGCGCCGGCGACGTGCGGGAGGTGGGGCGGCAGGTGCTCCTTCACCTCGGCGGCCGGGGCGGCGCGCTCGAGCTGCCCGCCGAGCCAGGGATCCTCGTCGCTCCCGATCTCGGCGCCGCCGAAGCAGCCCGGCTCGACCCGGAGCGCGTCCTGGGGATCGCCATCGCCCGGGGGAGCGCCACCGGTCACGGGGCCATCCTGGCGAGGGCCCTGGGCATCCCGGCGGTGGCCGGTGCCGGGCCGGCGCTCCTCCTCGTAAAAGACTCGGCGCTGCTCGTCCTCGACGGCAGCGCCGGGCTGATCTTCACCGAGCCGGGTCCCGAGGAGGTGGCCCGGGCACGGCGCGGGGCGGAGAGGGAGCACGCGGCCCAGCAGGCGGCCCGAATATCGGCGGCGGGGCCGGCGGTCACCCGCGACGGGCGGCGCGTGGCGGTGGTGGCCAACGTCGGCTCGCTCGCCGAGGCGCGGGCGGCGGTGGCCGGCGGGGCGGAGGGGGTGGGGGTCCTGCGCACCGAGTTCCTCTTCCAGGGGCGGCGGAGCGCACCGGACGAGGAGGAGCAGCTGGCCGCCTACCGTGCCATCGCCGAGGTGCTCTCCGGGCGGCCCCTGGTGGTGCGGACGCTCGACGCCGGCGGCGACAAGCCGCTCTCCTACCTCGGCCTCGCTCGCGAGGCCAATCCCAACCTGGGCTGGCGCGCCATCCGCCCTTGCCTGGCCGATCCGGCCTTCTTCCGCGTCCAGCTCCGTGCCATCGTCCGTGCCGCCGCCGAGTTCCCGGTGCGGGTGCTGTTCCCCATGATCGCGACGCTCGAGGAATGGCGGACGGCGCGGACCCTCCTCGAAGAGGCCCGCGCCGAGGTGCTTTCCTCCGGCCGGCGCGCACCGGAGCGCATCGAGGCGGGCATCATGGTGGAGATCCCGGCGGCCGCCCTGGAAGTGGAGCGGTTCGCGGCCGAGGTCGACTTCCTCTCCATCGGCACGAACGACCTCGTCCAGTACACCATGGCCGCCGAGCGTGGCAACCCGCGCCTCTCCGCCCTCTCCGACCCTTGCGAGCCGGCGGTGCTGACGCTGATCGCCCGGGTGAGCTCGGCTTCGCAGGCCGCCAGGAAGCGGGCGGACGTGTGCGGCGAGATGGCCGCCGATCCCCAGATCGTCCCGCTGCTCGTGGGGCTGGGCATCGACGAGCTTTCGGTGAGCGCTCCGGCCGTTCCGGAGGTGAAGAAGGTCGTGCGTGGCCTCGCGGCAACGGCGGCGCGGTCCCTCTCCGAGGAGGCGCTCTCGCTCGACTCGGCAGCGGCGGTGCGAAAGCTCCTCTCCCGCTTTGCCGGAACGGCGGCGCCGGCCGGGCCATGAGGCGCCTTCGTCTCGTGTCGCCCGCCGCTCCCCCGCCACCTGGCGGCTGCCGGGTCGAGGGGCTCCTGGGGGAGGGCTCCCGGGTCCCGGCAGGTAGCGCCCATCACTCGGGGTGACTGCCGCGCGGCCGTCGGCCCAGGGAGGAGTCGGTCCTATTCGCCCCGGGCCGGCTCGGCCCGCTCGACCAGCACCACCCCGGCGAGGATGAGCGCGCCCCCCACGACGATGGTGGCGGTGAACGGCTCGCCGAGAGCGAGGACCGCGGTGAGCACCGAGACGAGCGGAATGCCGTTCAGGAGGTTGTTGGCGACGCTCACCCCGAGGGCCGGCAGGGCCAGGTTCCAGAGGAGGTAGCCGGCAGCGGAGCAGAGGAGCCCCAGGTAGGCGAGGGAGGCGAGGGCGAAGGGCGAGGGGGAGTGCAGGGGGACGAAGAACGACTCGACCACCGCCAGCGGCAGGAGCAGGGCGGCGCCGGCGGCCATGGTGGCGGCGGTGACGAGGAGGGCCGGGTAGCGGGCCATGAGGTCCTTGGCCAGGAAGGTGTAGGCGACCCAGGCGGCCATCGCTCCCGCCACCAGCGCATCGCCGAGGAGGCTCCGGGGGGCGGCGGCGCCCGGTCGCACGATGAGGCACACGCCGGCGGCGGCGAGGGCCATCCCGCCGAGGACCGCGCCTCGCGGCATCCGGCGCCGGCGCACCGCCTCGACCAGGGCGCTGCCGAGCGGCACGGTGGCGACGATGAGCGAGGCGTGGGAAGCGGTGGTGAAGACGAGCCCGTAGTTCTCGAAGGCGAAGTAGAGCGTCACCCCGAACAGGCCCAGCAGGATGGCGGCGGGAAGGTCGCGGCGGGAGAGCTCGAGGCCGCGCCGCCGCGCGGCCGGCCAGAGCAGCGCTGCCGCGAGGGTGAACCGCCCGGTGGCCAGGGCGAGCGGCGGGATCTCGCGCACGGCCACGCGGCTCACCGGGAAGGAGACGCCCCAGAGGACCACCACCGTGGCTGCCCAGGCGAGGGCGCGGCCGCGGGTCGGGCGGGGGAGGCCCGCGGCCTTTGGGGCGCGAGGGGAGGAGGGCGCGGCGCTCTGGCTCGGCATCGGCCCACCATCGCCGGGAGAGGCGGCGGGCGCAAGCCGGCGCGGCCCGGGGCTGCCGCGGCGCCCCACCGCTCGCGACGAGGGCCGCTCGGGCCGTTAGGCGGCGGTGCGGCGCGTCCGCCCCCGGACGTAGGCCCAGACGATGGCAGCGAGCCCGAGCAGGAGCAGGAGGTGGAAGGCGGCCACCGTGACCTTGAGGGCCAGGCCGACGACCCAGGCCGCGAGGAGGAGGATGCCGATGAGGTAGAGCATGCACGGGGAAGATGAGCACCCTGGTGCGGGGGACGCTTCGCCGCACGGCATCCGGCCGCCCGTCCGGTGCCTCGGGGACCGGGGCAGCGCCGGCGGCACGCCCCTGCCGGCGAGAGGCCGCTCGTGGCACGCTTGCGCGGGCGAGCTGCCAGGGGCAAGCTCCGCGCTCGACGAGCCGGGCCTTTCGGGAACGGACGGGCGCGGCAGGGCGCGGTGTCAGGTCCCGGGAGATGCGGATGAGAACGGCGGTCATGTACGGCGCGGGGGCCATCGGCCGCGGCTTCATCGGGCAGCTCCTCTCCGAGTCGGGCTACGAGGTCGTGTTCGTGGACGTGAACGACGCCATCGTGGCGAGGCTCGAGGCCGACCGCTCCTATCCGGTGCGTTTCGTCTCCAACGCCCGGACCCACGAGGTCCTGGTGCGCAACGTCCGTGCCGTGCACGGCGCCGACCGGGAGGCGGTGGCGGGGGAGATCGCGAAGGCCGAGGTCATCGCCACGGCCGTGGGGGTGAACGCGCTCCCGCTCGTGGCGGGCCCCCTCGCCGCCGGGCTGCACCGTCGCTGGGAGGCGGGGAACGCGCTGCCGCAGAACGTCCTCATCTGCGAGAACCTCATCGACGCGCACCTCCGGCTGCGAGACCTCGTGGCCCAGGAGCTGGCCGAGGGGGAGAGAGGCCTGCTCGACGAGCGGGTGGGCTTCGTGGAGGCGTCCATCGGCCGGATGGTGCCGGTGATGAGCACGCAGATGCAGGAGGGAAACGTGCTCCGGGTGTGGGTGGAGGAACATGCAGAGCTGCCGGTGGACGGGGACGCCTTCCGGGGAAAGATCCCCGCCATCCGGAACCTCGTCCCGGCGAGCCCGTTCGCCCTCTGGATCAAGCGCAAGCTCTACATCCACAACCTGGGGCATGCCATGACCGCCTACCTCGGTCAGCCCCGCGGATACCGCTACGTCTGGGAAGCGGCCGCCGATGCCGAGCTCATCGGCACCTGCCGCTCGGCCATGGGGGAGTCGGCCCGGGCCCTTTCGGCCGAGTACCGGGTCCCGCTCTCCGGGCTCTTGGCGCACGTCGAGGACCTCATCACCCGGTTCGGCAACCGCCAGCTCTCGGACACGCTCGACCGGGTGGGCCGCGACCTCTTGCGCAAGCTCTCCCCGGGGGACCGGCTCGTGGGCGCCCTCTACGCCTGCCAGAGGAACGGCGTCGAGCCGCGGAGCATCTGCGCCGGGATCGCGGCGGCGCTCCGCTTCCGCGACCCGGCCGGCGAGGCGGTGGCAAGGATGCTGCAGGTGGGCGGGCCGGCGGAGGTGCTCACCAAGGTCTGCGGGCTCGAGCCAGGTTCCTGGGCCTACGAGCGCGTGCTGGAACGCTACGCCGCCGGGCTATGATGGCGGCCCGGAGGCCCGGAGATGGCGGCTAGCGTGGCGGAGCCCGAACCGATGCGAGGGGAACGCAGGGGCATCCTGGCCGTGGGCAACCTGCTCGTGGACAAGACCCATCGCATCCCGGCCTACCCGCCGGAGTCGTTGCTCGTGGTGATCAACGAGACCTCGACCAGCCTGGGCGGGGGGCCGGTGAACGTGCTCTTCGACCTCTCCCAGGTGGATCCGGCGCTGCCCCTCTCCATCGCCGGGGTGGTGGGCAACGACGAGGACGGGAGCTTCATCCGGGCCGAGTGCCGGCGCCGGGGCATCGACACCTCCCACATCGCCACCGCCGCCGACCGGCCCACCTCCTTCACCCACGTGATGATGAGCGAGCGAAACGCCACCCGGACCTTCTTCCACTGGCACGGGTCCAACAGCCGGCTCGACGTGGAGCACGTCCGCACGCTCGACGGCCCGGCGCGGATCGCCCATCTCGCCTACCTCTTGCTCCTCGAGGGGCTGGATCTGCCCGATGCGGAGTACGGGTCGAAGGGGGCCCACGCCCTGGCGATCCTGAAGGAGAAGGGCTACCGCACCTCGCTCGACGTCATCTCCGCCCCCGACCCGGAGCGCTACCGGCGGCTGGTGGTGCCCGCCCTTCCCCACACCGACTACCTCATCGTGAACGAGGTGGAGGCGGCGGGGATGACCGGGACCACCCCGGCGGCCGGGGAGAAGGGGGTGGACTGGGAGGCGGCCCTTCACCAGTGCCGGCGCATCCTGGAGCTGGGGGTGAAAGAGCTCGCGGCCATCCACTTCACGGAAGGTGCGGTAGCTCTCACCCGCTCCGGCGAGCACGGGAGGCAGCAGTCCTACCACGTGCCCAAGGAGCAGGTGGTGAGCACGCTCGGGGCCGGCGACGCCTTCTGCGCCGGGATGCTCTACGGGATCCACGAGCGGTACCCGCTCGACCTTTGCCTGAAGCTCGGGGTGGCCCTGGCCCACTTCAACGTGTTCGCGGCCTCGGCCACCGGCGGAGCGGTTCCGCTCGAGCGCCTCCGCGAGCTCATCGAGGAGCGGGAGCGTCCCTGAGCTTCCCGTCCCCGGGCGAGCCCGGGTCCTTCGCGTCAGCGGCCGGCCACGGGCTTCGCGGGGGGGAGGGGGTGGGCGGCAGCGTCCCCGGAGGAGTCGGGCTTCTCCGCCTTCGTCTCCGGGCTCGGCCGGGGCAGGGGCGGCCTCGGGCCGCGGTCGAGCCCGACCTTGTCCCAGGCGCTCGGCAAGAGGTTGAAGGGGAGCAGCTTCACGAGCAGCGGGAGGAGGATGGAGCCGCCGGGGGCAGCGAACATGGCCAGCGCCGGGACCGCCTTGGCGAGGTCGATGAGCTGGGCTCGCACCTTGCGCTTCTCCTCGGCGGTGAGCCGGCCGCCCGCGGCCGCCTTGGTGAGGAGGGTGCCCAGCTCGCCGGTCTCGCGGATCTCGGTGGCGAGGGCGCCCAGGTTCTGGCTGACCATGGTGGTGAGCCGCTCGGCGAAGCTGCCGGCGGCGGTGCCCACCTCGTCGGCCACCGCGTGCCAGTCCAGGTTGGGCCCGCCCTTGCCCGAGCCCTCGAACCAGGCCTGTGGGTCCCCGGACTGGGCGGCCGCCTCGGCCTGGGCGGCGATGACCGCCTGCGGCTCGAGCTGCGAGGCCTGGGCGAAGGTCTCCACGAACCGCGCCGCTTCCTCGCCCGAAGCACGGGCGCGCAGCTGGGCGAGGAGCAGCTGCTCGAAGAGGAATCCGCGCATGGCCGGCGGGGCGGCCTGGGCCAGCTCCTCGGCGGCCCGCGGGACGGCGACGCGCCGCCGCGCCTCGCGCAGCTGCGCTCCGCGGAAGCCGAGCCGGCCCATCTGCCGCGAGCGCACCCAGCGGGCGCGGCGATCGGGTGCGGCCGAGGCGCTCGCCAGGCCCGAGAGCGCCTCGGCGAGCAGCAACAGCTCCTGTGCGGCGAAGTCGGCGTGCCGGTGGAGCGCGGCGGGGTCGAGCCGGTCGTGGCGCAAGTACCCGCTCGCCACCCGGCCGAGGTGGCGCCTCAGCACGGCCACGCTGCCGGAGTGGAGGGGCAGGCCGCTGCGCGGATCGCCGGGCGGATAGAACCGGGCGCGGAGCATCTTGCCCGCGGCCGTCATCGCCTCCCCGATGGCAAGGTCACCCGGTTCGGCGAGGGTCCGGAGCGCGAGGCTCGGCAGGTCGAGCACGGTGCAGAGGAAGGCAGCCACCTCGCGCCGAGCCCGACCGGGCGGGGCATCGGGGACGAGCTGGCGCAGCTCGAGGAGGAGGAGCACGTGCTGGAGCACGGCCTGCCGGAAGGTCTCGGCCGGGTCGAGCCCGGGCGACGGAGCACGCACGCGGAGCGAGCGGGACACGAGCAGGCGGGCGGCGGCCTTCAGGTCCGCGGGAGAGCTAGCGGGCGACGGGCGTGCCGGCAACAGGGCTGCCTGGGAGGCGAGCGCCTCGTCGGTAAGGGCGCTCAGCCAGTTCTTGTCGGCGAATGGTCGCGGCACGGGCCCGCCCCGAACGTCATTTGGCTCACCCGGGTCGGGGCCGGCCCCGGTGCATGGAAGTCTAGCGCAGGACGGGGCCATGGACGTCGGCATAGCCGGCACGACGGGCATCCGGCCGCGGAGGCGAAAGGGGCCGGCCCCTCTCGAGGCCGGCCCCACTCATGAGCCCCGTCTCCGGGGTAAGGCTGGGTGTTTCGGGGCTACCGCCCCTTGGCGTGCTTCTTCTTCTCCTCGGCCGCCGGCTCCTCCTCCGGCGTGGGCACGGCCACCGGGCCGCGTCGGATCCCGAACTTGTCGTAGAGCTTGCCCTCCACCTGCTGGAGGATCTCGGGGTGGTCCTTGAAGAAGCCCTTGGCCTGCTCGCGTCCCTGGCCGATCCGCTCGCCCTCGAAGCTGAACCAGGTGCCACTCTTCTCCACGATGTTCTCGTTGGCGGCGAGGTCGAGGACGTCGCCCTCGCGGCTGATGCCCTGGCCGTACATGATGTCGAACTCCACCTCCTTGAAGGGCGGAGCCACCTTGTTCTTGACCACCTTCACCCGGGTGCGGTTGCCGATGACCTGCTCGCCGTCCTTGATGGCCCCGATGCGGCGGATGTCCAGCCGCTGCGAGGCGTAGAACTTGAGGGCGTTGCCGCCGGTGGTGGTCTCGGGGTTGCCGAACATGACCCCGATCTTCATCCGGATCTGGTTGATGAAGATGACGATGGTCGAGGACTTGGAGATGGTCCCGGTGAGCTTGCGGAGCGCCTGGCTCATGAGCCGCGCCTGCACGCCCATGT
>Ga0335071_10008095_pt1 | contig 10802 bp, 9 predicted proteins | sample Lox_Sample_15_FD_206724 | JGI IMG/M metagenome (GOLD analysis project Ga0335071, IMG submission 206724) | Soil microbial communities from Loxahatchee National Wildlife Refuge, Florida, United States - Lox_Sample_1.5 | ecosystem: Environmental > Terrestrial > Soil > Wetlands | place: USA: Florida...
TTGTTGTAGGTGGAGCTGGTGCTGAGGCGGGTGAGGTACTTCGCCATCGCGCCGACGTTGCGGGCGATCGACCACTCGTTGTCGTTGAGGATGACGATCAGGCGCTTGGTGCAGGCGACGACGTTGTTCAGCGCCTCCATCGTGATGCCGCAGGTGAACGCCGCGTCGCCGCAGATCGCCACCACGTGCTCGGAGGAGCCGCGGAGGTCGCGCGCCGTGGCCATGCCGAGCGCGGCGGACAGGGCGGTGCCGGCGTGCCCGGCGCCGAAGGCGTCGTGCGGGCTTTCCGACCGGGCGAGGAAGCCGCTGACCCCGCCGGTCTGCCGGAGCTTGCGGAAGGCCGGGCCGCCGCGTCCGGTCAGCAGCTTGTGCACGTAGCCCTGGTGGGAGACGTCGAACACAAACTGATCCTGCGGCGAGTCGAACACCCGGTGCAGCGCCAGCGTGAGCTCGACCACCCCGAGGTTGGGGGCGACGTGGCCGCCGGTCTTCGCCGTCACGGCGATGATCTCGTCGCGGATCTCCTGGGCGAGCCGCGGCAGCTGCTCAAAGGGCAGCGCCTTGACGTCGGCCGGGCCGCGAATCTGGTCCAGCAGCCGCGGCACGGGGGGCGGCGCGGCTGGTTGATCGGAAGGGGACGGGTTCATCCAACAAATAGACAGCGGCGGCCGGCCGGGCCGCTACGCGCCACGCTCCGGATCGAGGGGCGCAAACGCCGCGCCGTCCTTCTGCTTTTTCAGCTGCTCGATCTTCATCTCGGCGTCCTTCAGCCGGGCCTCGCAAACCTTGAGCAACTTGTTGCCCTCCTCGAACTTGGTCAGGAGTTCGGCCAGCGGCACCTGCCCCGATTCCATCGATTCGACGATGGTCTCGAGTTTGGACAGTGCCGTCTCGAAGGTGAGCTTGGCGGTCTTGGTCTCGGCTTCCACAGCCGGTAACGATGGTCCCGCGCGGCGGGATTTTCAATCCCTCAGATTCGGCCGGCCGGGCCGGGCTCGCGTCCGGGCCCCGGGCCGCCTGCGCTTTTGGCTTCGCTCGGGGCGGGAAAGCCGTTGGAGTGCCCGCATGCTGCTGACCCTCGTGGCGCTCCTGCTCGCCATCCGGCTCGCGGCCCAGCTGGCGCTCAACGCCCTGAATGCGGCCGAGGTCCGGCGGTGTGCCGGCGCCCCGCCGCCCGCGGTCGGGGTGTTGATGGATCCCGAAACCCGCGCCCGGGCGGTCGCCTACACCCTGGCGAAAATCCGGTTTGCGGTGATCGAGGAACTCTACGACGCCCTCGTGCTCGCCGCGGTGATCTTCGGCGGATTGCTGCCGCGCCTCTACGCCCCGTTCCGGGGCTGGCAACCCGGTGGCGCCTGGAATGGATCCCTGTTCCTGCTGGCGGTGGCGGTGCTGCTGAGCGTCCCCTCGCTGCCGTTCGACTGGTGGGGCCAGTTCCGGCTCGAGCAGCGGTTCGGCTTCAACCAAAGCACGCTCGGCCTGTGGGTCGCCGACCGCCTCAAGGGGGTGGCGCTGCTCCTGGCGATCGGCTTCCCGCTGCTCTGGGCGCTGCTCGCGCTGGTGCGCTGGACCGGCGCCGCCTGGTGGCTCTGGGGCTTCGCCATGCTCTTCGGCTTCCAGCTCGTCATGCTGGTGCTCTACCCGAAGCTCATCCTCCCCCTGTTCAACAAGCTCGTCCCGCTGCCCGACGACGCCCTCCGCGACCGCCTGCTCGCGCTCGCCGACCGCACCGGCTTCCGCGCCCGCGCCATCCAGGTGATGGACGGCAGCCGGCGCTCCGCCCACTCGAACGCCTTTTTCACGGGCTTCGGCCGCTTCCGGCGGATCGTGCTTTACGACACGCTGGTGGCGCGGCTGGCGCCCCCGGAGCTCGAGGCGGTGCTGGCCCACGAGATCGGCCACTACAAGCGGGGCCACGTCCCGCGGATGCTCGTGCTCTCGGCCGTGCTGCAGTGCGCCGGCTTCGGGACCCTGGCCTGGCTGGCGGGGCGCGCCTGGTTCAACGGCGCCTTCGGCTTCGCCGCCGGCGACCTCGCGCCGACGCTCCTGCTCTTCGGCCTGCTCAGCGGGCTCGTGACGTTCTGGTTCTCGCCGCTGCTCAACCTCCTGTCGCGCCGGCACGAGTACCAGGCCGATGCGTTCGCGCGGGCAGCGGTCGGGGTGGAGCCGATGGTCACGGCACTGCGCAAGCTGGCCCAGGCCAACCTCTCCAACCTCACGCCCCATCCGCTCTACAGCGGTTTCTACTATTCCCATCCCACCGTGGTGGAGCGCGAAAAAGCGTTGATGGGGTGACGCCTGCGTCACCACGGATTTCACCGATGGGCACGGAGAGGTCCTGAATTCGCGAGCCGGGATCAGTGGAATCCGTGAAATCCGTGGTGAGAAGACATTCGCGCTTCGTCATTCTCAATGTCACGGCGATCAGTCTTTCTAAGCTCCGGTGCAATCAGTGTTATCCGTGGCCTCCGTGGTGAGAAAAATCCTGCTGTTCGTCATCCTCGCCGTCGCGGCGAGGGCGGATTCGCTCACCATCGCGACCTACAACCTGGAGAACTACGTCGTCGCGGGCCGGCGGGTCGAGGACCACTACCTCCCGGCGTATCCCAAGCCCGAGGCGGCCAAGGCCGCCCTGCGCACGGTGATCGCCGCCCTGAACGCCGACATTCTCGCGCTGCAGGAAATGGGTCCGGGGCCCTATCTGGAGGAATTGCGCCGCGATCTGCGCGCCGAGGGCGTCGACTATCCGCACGCGGCGGTGGCCGAGGCCGCCGACGCCGACCGGCACGTGGCGCTGCTGTCGCGCCGGCCGTTCCGGCGGGTGGTGACGCATGCCGATCTCGAATTTCCCTACCTCGGCGGCCGCGAGAAGGTGAAGCGCGGGCTGCTCGAGGCGGTCGTGGCCACCGCGCACGGCGAGCTGACGTTGTTCGTGGTGCACCTGAAAAGCCGGCTCACCGACCGGCCCGAGGATCCCGGGTCGGCACGGCGCCGGGCTGGCGAGGCGCGGGCGATCCGCGACCGCATCCTGCAACGGTTTCCCGATCCGGGCCGGGCCCGGTTCCTGATCGTGGGCGACTGCAACGATGGCGCCGACAGCCCGCCGCTCCGCCTCCTTTCGACCCGGGCCGGCGCCCCGGTGGCGTCCATCCTCCCGGCGGCCGACCCGCGCGGCGATTCCTGGACGTTCATCCTTCACCGCGAAGGCAGCTACCTGCGCCTCGACTATTTCCTGGCGTCGCCCGGTCTGCTGCCGGCGGCGGCCGGCGGCGCCACGGTTTACGATGGCCCGGGGGTCCGCGAGTCGAGTGACCACCGCCCGCTGGTGCTCCGGCTCGATCTCGACCGGCTGCCGGCCGACGGCGGCGCGGCGCCGTGAACCGGAGGTCCTCGATGTTCGACAAAAAACCGGCGCCGGATGGCGCCGGTTGGACAGGGTGGGAGGGCGGCTATTTCGCCGTCACCGAGACCGGGATCGTGACCTCGGTCGGGCCGAAGCCCTTCAGGTAGAGCGCGCCGGCCCCGGCCTTGGCCGCCTGGACCGTGACCACCACGTTGTTCGCGCCCTCGGGCACGACCACCTCCGGCATGATCACGCTCTCGGGGATGTCGGTGGTGACGTCGAGCAGCAGGCCGCCCTGCGGGGCGGGCGAGGTGAGGGTGAACTCGAGGGTCGTCTGGTCGCCGGTCCGCATCGTCAGCGAGGACGGATTGACGCTCACCGCCATGGCGTCGGCGCGGAACGCGCCGGCCGACAGGGTGGCGCCGCCGCCGCTGATCGCGATGTTGTAGGTGCGGTCGGGCGTCACCGGCGGGACGAAGAAGCTCAGGGCGCTGGGCGACTCATAGACGGTCCGCGCCGGGGTGGCGTCGAGGTAGACGACGTCCTGCGGAGTGAAGCCGCGGCCGGCGATGCTCACGCGGGCGCCGACGGGGCCGCGGTTGGCCTCGAGCGGGGCGACGTAGCGGCGCAGGATCTTCAGGTGGAAGACGGGCGAGTAGGCCTCATAGTTCTTGGTGGCATCGCTGGAATTGAAGCGGTAGATCGCGAGGAAGTAGTAGGCGGCGTCGTCGCGGCCCGGGGGCAGGGAGTAGTCGACCTCGTAGACGTCGTCGGCGAGGGCGCTCTTGTGCATCGCCAGGCTCTGCCCGTCGATGACCGCGCTGACCTGCAGGCTGGATCGGTCGAGGCTGCGGGAGGTGGGCTTGACCCGCACGGACAGGGTGTAGAGCTGCGAGGGATTCTCGCGCAATACGTCGGACGTGAGGTTGGTGATGGTGAGATTGCAGCCCGCGAGCAGCAGCAGGCCGGCAGCGAGCGCGAGCGCCGGAAAGATTCTTCTCGCTTGGGGGAAACGTGTCATGTGCATTGGTTTGAAATGGGTGATCGGCGGTCGCGCCGGCAGGTACTCAGGCGGTTCTTGTAATGCTCGAACTCACTCCAGCGCAAGCAAAAGCTCGGCGCACCGCGGCCCTCGGCCTCTACGTGCACGTGCCGTTCTGTGCGACGACCTGCGACTTCTGTGCATTCTACCAGACCACGCCGACAGCGGAAGGCGTCCGGCGGTTCCTGCGCGGCGTGGCGCGCGAGGCGGAACTGGTCGTCTGGCCGCGACCGGCGGACACGGTGTTCTGGGGTGGGGGCACGCCCGGCCTGCTGTCGCCGCGCGCCCTGGGCGAACTCGGCGCGGTGGTGCGGCGCCGCGCGCCCGCGGCGCGGGAGTGGTCGGTCGAGATGGCCCCGGCTTCGGTCACGCCCCAGCGCCTGGCGGTGCTGAAGGAGGTCGGCGTCACACGCATCTCGCTGGGGGTGCAGAGCCTGCAGCCGGCGCTGCTAACGGCGCTCGGCCGCCGCCACACGCGTAATCAGGCGCTCCAGGCGTACGAGCGGGTGCGCGCGGCCGGCTTCGCCAGCGTCAACCTCGACCTGATGTTCGCCCTGCCCGGCCAGACGGTGGCGGAGTGGTGCGAGGACCTGAACGAGGCGATCGCGCTCGGGCCCGACCATATCTCGACCTACTGCCTGACCTTCGAGGAGGACACCGCGCTGTTCGTGAAGCTGTCGCAGGGCAAGCTGCGCCGCGACGTCGCGCAGGAGGCGGCTTTCTACTCCGAGGGCTGGGCGCGCCTCGAGGCCGCCGGTTTTTGCCAGTACGAGGTCTCCAACTTCGCCCGCCCCGGCCACGAGTGCCGGCACAACCTCAACACCTGGCACATGGCGGAATGGATCGGCCTCGGGCCGGCGGCGGCGTCGCAGTTCGCCGGCTGGCGCGGTCGGAATCCCGCCGACCTCGACCGCTGGCGGGCGGACCTCGACGCCGGGCGGCGCGCCAGCGAGGAACGCGTCGAACTCACTGCGCGCGTTCTGGCCGAGGACAGCCTCGTCTTCGGCCTGCGCATGAACGACGGCGTGAACCTGCCCAAGCTGCGCGCCCGTTACCCGGCAGCGCCGTGGAGCGCCGTCGAGCGCCTCGCGCGCCGCCTCGCGGCGGAAGGGCTGGCCGAGCGCGACCGCCGCGGCAACCTGCGCCTGACCCTGCGCGGCCGCCTCGTGGCCGACGCGATCGGCGTCGAGATCATGACGGCGATGCAGGCGCCGCCCCGCGCGAGCGAATCGCATTGAAGAACCCGGCGGCATGCGCTCACTGGAGCCACCCATGCCCGTGCGCCGGATTCTTCCGACCCTCGCCCTCCTCTCGCTCCTCACGTCCGCCGTCGCGGCCCGCGACCGCCTCGAGTTCGCCTGGCCGACGCCCAACCCGGCCTGGGCCGAGGGCAAGTCCATCGCGGCGTTCATCCAGCCCACGGCGTCCGGCGACCCGGTCTCCGGGACCTTCGGCTGCGTGCGCGACAACGGGTTCCAGTTCCACGAGGGCCTCGACCTGAAGCCGCTGCGGCGGGACGCGCGCGGCAACCCGCTCGACGAGATCTACGCCGCCCTGCCCGGCGTCGTGCGCCACGTCAACTCCCACCCCGGCGAGAGCAGCTACGGCCGGTACATCGTCATCGAGCACACCGGCGTAACGCCGGCCATCTACACGCTCTACGCCCACCTCGCCAGCGTGCTGCCCGGCATCCAGGCCGGCGCCCACGTGGAACGGGGGCAGGCGATCGCGATCATGGGCCATTCGGCGGGCGGCTACGGCATCCCGCTCGAGCGCGCCCACATGCATTTCGAGATGGGCCTGATGGTCACCGAGGAGTTCCAGGCCTGGTACAACCGCAAGCGCTTCGGCAGCCCCAACGAACACGGCGTCTGGAACGGCATGAACCTGATGGGCTTCGACCCGCTCGACTTCTACAACCGCTGGCGGGCGCACGAGGTCGACAACCTCCAGGAGTATTTCAACCAGATGCACGCCCAGGTCCGCGTGCGCATCGCCACCCGCGTCGTCCCCGACTTCATCCGGCGCTATCCCAGCCTGCTCAAGGCGCCGCTGCCGGCGGGCCCGCTCGGCGGCTGGGAGATCGAGTGCGACTGGACCGGCCTGCCGTTTGCCTGGCGCCCGCTCACGCCGATGGAGGCCGCCGGCGAGACACCCAACCACGTGACCCTGCTCAACGTCGACTACCGGTCCGTCGTCGAACATCGCGGCAAGGTACTGGTGCGCCGCCACGGCACGGGCTACGCCGTCGGCCGCGACCTGGAGACAGTCCTCCAGCAGCTCTTCGATCTGCGTTGAGGCCGCCGCCATGAGCGCCGACCCGCCCCCCGCCGGCTCCGACCCGACGCAGCGCTTCTCCGGGCGGGCCGACGCCTACGTCCGCTACCGGCCGCATTACCCGGCCGGCGTGCTCGACGTGCTGCGCGCGGAAATCGGGCTGACGCCGGCGAGCGTAATCGCCGACATCGGCTCCGGCACCGGCATCTCGACGGCGCTTTTCCTGGATCACGGCAATCCTGTCCACGCCGTTGAACCCAACCGCGAGATGCGCGCCGCCGCCGAGCGGCTGCTGGGCGGCCGGCCGAACTTCCACAGCGTCGACGGCACGGCGGAGGCGACGACGCTGCCGGATCACGGCGTGGATGTCGTGGCCGCCGCGCAGGCCTTTCACTGGTTCAAGGTGGAGCCGACCCGCGCCGAGTTCCGGCGGATTCTCCGTCCCGGCGGCTGGGTGGTGCTGATGTGGAACACGCGGCTGAAGGACCCGCCGTTCGCGCGCGCCTACGAGGACCTGCTCGCGGCGCTCGAGGGCGGGAACGCGCGGGTGAGCCATGAAGAGGCCGAGCAGAACGCCGTGGGCAAATTCTTCGCCGGGAAATTTCAGCGCCGCACCCTGCCGAATGAGCGCACGCTGGATTTCGCGGCGCTGCGGGGCGGCCTGCTGTCGGCGTCCTATGCGCCGTTGGAGGGACAGCCCGGCCACGCCCCGATGCTGGCCCGGTTGCGCCGGATCTTCGACGCGCACCAGCAGGGCGGCCGCGTGCGTCTCGACCTCGAGACCCGGCTCTATTTCGGCCGGCTGTGAGGCGGCTAGTTCGAACGGCGAAGCCCTCAGCGCAGGGCCGACTTTAGGAGCCGGCCTCGAGAAATGTCATGCTGAGCGCAGCGACCTGTCCGCCGTAGCCTTGGCGAAGGCTGGAGGCTTCCAGTTCGGCTCCGCTGCTGGCTCCGGCCCCGTCCTGCTGGATGCTTCGCTTTGCTCAGAATGACAGCCGAAATCACGCCTCATCCTGGGCGGAGTCGCTCTCCCCGCCCCGGCTCAGTTCCTGGATGCGGGCGAGCAGCTCCTGGAACACGGGATGGTTCCGCAGACCCTCCAGGTCCGGGTCCTGTTGCATCCAGTCATAGTCGCGGTAGCCCAGCTCGATGGCGCGCGCCAGCGTCAGCAGCGCGTCCGGCTTGCGGCGGCTGAGCGCCAGGCTGCAGGCGAGGTTGTAGTGGGCGGTGGAGTTGTGCGGCTCGAGGCGCACCAGCTTGCGGTCCATCTTCAGCCCGTCGGCGATCCGGCCCTGCCGGGTGTAGAGGCCGCCGAGGATCTCGATCACGTCGGTGAACTGCGGATCGCGCTTGTGGACGGCCTCGAAGAAACGGATGTCGAATTCGATGTCGGTCGCCGACTTGTTCATGCGGACTCAGTTGTTGCGGTGCGGGCAACGGCCGGTCGTGCGGAAGAGGTTGCAGTGGGCGCTCACCTGCAGGCGCTGGGACACGGGGGTGAGCCCGAGCTTCGACGACACCGTGTTGCCGTACCACTCCATGAACGGGGCGTTGATCTCGAAGATCTTGTCGCAGTCGAGGCAGATGACCTGCGCCTGCTGGGTGCTGTTCTCGCGGCTGGGGGCGTAGAATTTGATGTTCTTGCCGATGTCGATCTCGCGCAGCAGCGCGCTCTCGGTCATGATCGGCAGCGTGCGGTAGACGGTGGCGCGGGAGACCGACTCGTCGAGGGCCCGGGCGTGCACCAGCAGCTCCTCGGCGGTGAAGTGCTCCTTCTGGGCGAACGCGGCGTCGAAGATCGCCAGCCGCTGGTTGGTGACGCGCAGGCCCTTGTCGGCGAGGAACGACTTGAACTTTTCGCGCGACGCCTCGGTGCTCACGCGGGCGAATTTCCCGTCGCCGGCGGGGGGTGTCAACTTAAACCCGGGTCGGACGGGGTCCGGCCGGGCCGGCGGCGGCCGCAACTCCCGCATTGCCAGCCGCGGCGCGGGTGGGGCACAAACAGGGCATGATCGTCGGCGTGCATCCGCTGGCCGGCTTCGACAAGCTGCTGCACTACCGCGTGCCGCCCCCGCTGGAGGCGGCGGTGACGGTCGGCTCGCTGGTCCGCGTGCCGATCCTGCGGCAGCACCGGCTGGGCGTGGTCGGCGTGATCGGGGCGCCGGCGGATTTCCCGGTCGAGCGCCTGAAGACGATCAGCCAGGTCGTGCATCCGTTCCCGGCGCTGCCGCCCGACCTGCTCGAGCTCGCGCGCTGGATGAGCGCCTACTACGCGGCCGGGCTCGACACCGTGATCGAGGCGATGCTCCCGGCGGCGGTCCGTGGCGGCACGGCGCCGCGCGAGGAGAAGCTCCTGGCGGTGGGGAAGCGGCTCGCGGCCGCCGACCTGGCCGCGCTGGCCCGGCGGGCCCCCAAACAGGCGGTCCTCTACGCCTTCCTCCGCCAGCAGTTCAAGCCGCAGCCCCGGGCGCTCATGCTCCGGCGGCTCGGCCTGACCGCCGCCGTCGCCGCGGCCCTGGTCAAGCGCGGCCTCGCGCGGGAGGAGACGTGCCGGGTGGCGCGCGAGGGCTACGCCGACGACTGGGCCCACGGCGAAATCGTGCCGGCGATCCCGCCCACGCTCAACGCGGAGCAGTCCGCCGCCGCCGACGCGGTGCGCGCGAGTCTCGAGCGCGGCGGTTTCGCCACGCACTTGCTCCACGGCGTCACCGGCTCCGGCAAGACCGAGGTCTACCTGCGGGCGGTCGAGGCGGCGCTGGCGGCGGGCGGCGGGGTGATCTATCTCGTGCCCGAGGTCGCCCTGACGCCGCAGACCGTGGCGCGCCTGCACGGCCGGCTCCAGGCGATCGCGCCCGACCACCGGGTCGTCGTCTGGCACAGCCACCTCAGTGAGGGCGAGCGCTTCGACGGCTGGGTCGCGCTGGCCACGGGCGCGGCGCGGGTCGTGGTCGGCGCGCGCTCCGCCGTCTTCGCCCCGGTGCGCCACCTGCGGCTCGTCGTCGTCGACGAGGAGCACGAGCCGGCCTACAAGCAGGACGAGACCCCCCGCTACCACGGCCGCGACGTGGCGGTCTACCGCGCCAAACTCAACCGCGCCGTCTGCCTCCTCGGCACGGCCACGCCGTCGCTCGAGTCCATCGCCAACGTCCGGGCGGGCAAGTACCGGCTCCAGACCCTGACCCGGCGGGTGGACAACCGGCAGATGCCGGCGGTCGACATCGTCGACATGCGCGTGGAGGTCCTGCGCTCCCGCGGCGCGACCACGCTCTCGCGCCGCCTCGTGGAGCAGCTGCGCGACCGGTTCGAGCGGCGCGAGCAGGTCATCCTGTTCATCAACCGCCGGGGGTACTCATCGAGCATGCTCTGCACTGCCTGCGGACATGTCGAGAGCTGCCCGCACTGCAGCATCGCGATGACCTATCACCGGACCGACGAGACCTTGCGCTGCCACCTCTGCGGCCACCAGCGTCCGGCGCCGGTCGCCTGTCCGCAGTGCCGCTCGCCGCGTATCCGCTGGCGGGGCCTCGGCACGCAGAAGGTCGAGGAGGCCGTGCGCGCCGTGCTCCCGCGCGCCCGCATCGAGCGCATGGACAGCGACACGATGGCGAAGAAGAACCGGTTCCGGCAGGTGCTGACCGATTTCCGCCTCGGCAAGGTCGACGTGCTGGTGGGCACCCAGATGATCGGCAAGGGGCTCGATTTTCCCAACGTGACCCTCGTCGGCCTGGTCGACGCCGACCTGTCGCTGCATGTGCCGGACTTTCGCGCCAACGAGCGGACGTTCCAGCTGCTGGTGCAGGTCGCCGGCCGGGCCGGCCGCGGCGAGCGGGCGGGGGAAGTGGTGGTGCAGACCTTCACGCCGCATGCCGACGCGATCCAGTTCGCCCGCCGGGCCGACTTCGAGGGTTTCCTCGACGCCGAGCTGAAGATGCGCGCGAAGTACCACTATCCGCCGACCCGGCACCTGATCCACCACCTGTTCCGCGGCCCGAACCCGGACAAGCTGCGGTTTGTGGCCGAGACCTGGGCGCGGCAGGCCGGCGCGCGGCTAGGGGACGCGGTCGAGCTGCGGGGGCCGGCGCCGTCGCCGATCGAGAAGATCAAGGACGAGTACCGCTACCAGCTCTGGTATTTCACCAC
>Ga0335071_10008096_pt1 | contig 10802 bp, 10 predicted proteins | sample Lox_Sample_15_FD_206724 | JGI IMG/M metagenome (GOLD analysis project Ga0335071, IMG submission 206724) | Soil microbial communities from Loxahatchee National Wildlife Refuge, Florida, United States - Lox_Sample_1.5 | ecosystem: Environmental > Terrestrial > Soil > Wetlands | place: USA...
GAACTTCAACCTCCTCTCGCGCACGTCGGCGCTCGAGAACGTCGAGCTCCCGCTCCTCTACTCGAAGAAGTCGAAGCTCACGGAGGCGGAGTCCCGCGCGCGGGCCCTCCGGTGCCTCGAGCGCGTCGGCCTCGGAGACCGTTGGGACCACACATCCGCCCAGCTCTCGGGCGGCCAGCAGCAGCGGGTCGCGATCGCGCGGAGCCTGGTGAACGAGCCGGCGATCCTCCTCGCGGACGAGCCGACGGGCAACCTCGACTCGAAGACGTCGGAAGAGGTCATGGCGATCTTCCAGGCGCTGAACGACGAGGGCAAGACGGTCGTCCTCATCACGCACGAGCCGGACATCGCGCAGTTCTCGCGGCGCGTCGTCACGTTCCGCGACGGCAAGGTCCTGAGCGACGTCGCCGTCCAGGACCGCAAGCGCGCCGTGTCGGCGGGGAAGCCCGCATGAAGAAGGCCGGCAACATCCTGAAGGTCGCGTTCCGGGCGCTCTCGCGCAACAAGTTGCGCTCCCTCCTGACGGCTCTCGGCATCATCATCGGCGTCGCGTGCGTGATCGCGACGATCGGGATCGGCGAGGGCGCGCGCCTCCAGACGGAGAACCAGCTCAAGTCCCTCGGGACGAACTTCCTCATGATCTTTCCGGGCGCGACGACGTCCTCGGGGGCGCGCACCGGCGCCAGCAACTCGAAGCTCTCGTCGGACGACGTGGACGCGATCCGGCGCGAGGTCGGGTCGGTGGCCTACGTGTCCGCCACCATCCGGACGGTCGCGCAGGTCATCTACGGGAACCAGAACTGGTCGACGTCGATCCAGGGCGGCGAAGTCGACTGGCCGCTCATCCGATCGTGGAATCTCTCCACGGGGCAGTTCTTCACGGACCAGGACAATCGCAACGCGTCGAAGGTCTGCGTCCTCGGCCAGACCGTCGCGACGAATCTCTTCGGAGACGAGGACCCGGTCGGAAAGACGCTTCGGATCAAGAACATCCCGTTCCGCGTCGCGGGCGTCCTCGAGTCCAAGGGCGGCTCGATGATGGGACAGGATCAGGACGACCTCGTGATCGCGCCGTACGAGACGGTCCGCAAGAAGCTCATGGGGACGACGGCGGTCGGGGCGATTCTCGCATCGGCCTCGTCCAACGAGCAGGTCGACGCCGCGCAGCAGGAGATCACGGCGCTCCTGCGCCAGCGCCACAAGATCAACAAGGCGACGGGGCAGGACGACGACTTCATGATGAGGTCGCAGACGGAGATGCTCGCGCAGGCCGAGGCTCAGAGCCGCACGATGTCGACGCTCCTCTGGTCGATCGCAGGCGTGTCGCTGCTCGTCGGCGGGATCGGAATCATGAACATCATGCTCGTGTCCGTCACGGAGCGGACGCGGGAGATCGGCGTCCGCATGGCGATCGGCGCCAAGGGCGGAGACATCCGCGCGCAGTTCCTCGTGGAGGCGGTCGCGCTCGCGATCACGGGAGGGAGCGCGGGCATCGCGCTCGGCCTCGGGATCCAGCGTTTCGTGGCGCGGTTCGCGGGCTGGCCCGTCGCGCTCCAGCCGACCGCGATCGGCCTCGCGTTCGCGTTCTCGGCGGTCGTCGGGGTCGCGTTCGGCTTCTACCCGGCCCTGAAGGCATCGAGGCTCGATCCGATCGAGGCCCTCCGCTACGAGTAGCGTTAACCTCGCCGCGTGAACATCGGAAAACCGGGGATCTGGGCTTCCGACGGCGGGCTCGTCCGCGACGAGCCTCCGGCGCTCGCGCGCGACGCGTGGAGCCCGCGCCGGTCCCTCGGTGCCCGGCTCGCTCTCTACCTCGTCCCGGTCGCCGTCATCCCGGCCCTGATCTACTGGGTTCTCGTCGACCGCGAGACGGACGCCGCCGAACAGAGGCTCCTCGAGGCCCTCGTCGCGGATGCGCACCGCCAGGAAGAGCGGGCCCTCCGGGGGGAGGCGGACGACAAGGTCCGCGTGATCGGCGACGCGACGCGGAGACTCGAGACGATCGCGCGGCGCGCGGCGGTCGAGACGGCGCGTGCCCTCGAGGCCGGGCCCGAGACCGACGCGCCTCCCGAGCCGCTCCTCGACGAGCCGGGCGGGCCGCTTCGGACGGCCAGGGCCGGCGTGAGCGTGGGTCTCGTGAGCCGGCGTGCCGCCTCGACCCGCGAGGCGCGGCACGACCTTGCGGCGACACGCAGGCTCGAGGCGCCCTTCGTGGCCCTCGGCCTCGGCCCCCTGGACGTGGCCGCGATCGAGGTGCAGACGGCCTCGGGCGTCATGCGCATCGTCCCGGGGCGGCCTCTCATGGCGGGCGGCAAGACGATCGTCGGGCCGGACTTCGCGTTTCCGTCCGGGGAGTCGCGCCCCCTCCTCGCGCTTCCGCCGACGGACGGCCCGGCGCCGGTCGCGTGGTCGCGCGTCTACGAGGACGACTACTCGGGCGCCGGCAGGATCGTGACAGCCGTCGTCCTCGTTCGAGGAGGCGACGGGCGGCCCGTGGCCGAGGTGGGAGTGGACTGGGCCTTCGAGCGTCTCTTCGAGAGTCCTCCCGACCCCGGGCGGCCGGACGACGCCGAGATCCTCGTGTCGGAGGACGGCGCGGTTCTTCTCGCGGCGCCGCCGGGCGTTCTCGGGGACGAGGACCTCCGCGCGCTCTCGGAGGCGCTCCGCGCGAAGGGCACCGGCGACCTCGAGACGGAGCTCGCGGGCCGACCCTTCCTCGTCGCGGCGCGGCGTTTTCCCGACCTGCGCTGGATCTACGCGAAGGTCTCGCCGCGCGCCTCGCTCGAGAAGAGGGTGCGGGCCGAGCTGGACCCGATCCTCGCGGCGGGACGCGGGCGCCGCGCCGAGCTCCGCCTCCTCTATCTCGCCGTCATCCTCGGCCTGTCGGCCGCCCTCGTCGTGGTCACCCGGCGGGCGCTCGCGCCCGTGCGCCGCGTCGCGCGGGCCGCGGACGCGCTCGCCTCCGGGCTGCCGATCGGCGAGGCCGCCGGCCTCGACCGCGAGGACGAGGTCGGGCGCCTCTTTCGCGCGATGAGGAACGTCGAGCGCCGCGTGCGCTGGCGAATGGCCTCGATGGAGGGCGTCCACCGCCTCGCGCAGACGGCGGCGCTCATGACGCGGCCGGACGAGACGCTCGCGCAGCTCGCGCGGCAGATCGCGCAGCTCGTCGGAGCCGGCAAGGCCTGGCTCGCCCTGTGGGACCCGGCGACGCGATCCCTCGCCGGGGCCCCGCCCGGCTACGGCATTCCCGAGGACGCGCTCCGCGGCGTCCGCATCGGTCTCGAGGACTCCAGCCTGACCATGACCGTCTACCGGACGGGAGAGACCGCCCTCGGGAACGACCTGAGCGACCCGCGGCTCGCCGCGGCGCTCCTGGACCGGCTCGGGGTCCGCGACAACTACGTTTTCGCGCCGCTCAAGGCCGAGGCCGGCGTCCTCGGGGTCCTCGGCGTCGCCGACAAGCCGGGAGGTTTCGACCTCGAGGATCAGGCCGCCATCGAGGGCTACGCCGGCCAGGCCGCGCTGCTTCTGCGCAACGCGCGGCTCTACGAGGAGCTCCAGCGGAGCTACGAGCGCCTCCGCGACGCGCAGCGCAACCGCGACTACTTCCTCCAGAACGTGAACCACGAGCTCCGGACGCCGCTCACGGCCATCCTCGGCTGGAGCGAAGTGCTCGCCGAGGACCGGCCCGACAAGGAGACCGTCCGGATCGCGGTCGACCAGATCAATCGTTCGGCGCAGTTCCTCCTCGCGCTCATCTCGGACCTCCTCGACCTCTCGCGCTTCGAGGAGGGCCGCACCCGCCTCGAGCCCGAGGAGGTCGACCTCGGCCCCCTCGTGGCCGGCGCGGTCGAGCCCGTGTCCGTGATGGCCGAAGCGAAGGGGATCGTCATGACGGTCGAAACGCCCGCGGAGCCGACGCCCGTCCGCCTCGACCCGATGCGGATGCGGCAGGTCCTCTGGAACCTCGTCCACAACGCCGTGAAGTTCACGCCGAAGGCCGGGCGCATCCGGGTCGAGGCGTCCGCGGACGACACGGGCGTCACTTTTTCGGTCGCCGACAATGGCGTCGGCGTCGAGGCCAAGGACCTCCCGTTCATCTTCGATCGCTTCCGGCAGGTGGACGGCTCGTCGACGCGGGCGTACCGCGGCATGGGGATCGGCCTCGCCCTCGCGAAGGCCTACGTCGAGCTCCATGGCGGCACGATCGCGGTCGAGAGCCAGGTCGGAAAAGGCACGGCGTTCCGCGTCCGGATCCCGCGGACCGCGTCGACCGGGAACTCCGGGGTCCAGCGCGCCGTGACATAGAATCGCTCTCGTGACGCTTTTCACAAGCGTCTCGGAGAGCCGATGAAGATCACGGGTCCCAGTCTCCCGATCGCGCCGGGGAAGATCGCCCCGCCGATTGCGCCGGGCGTGCCGTCCACGGGCGGCGCCGACTTCCTGACCACGAAACTCGACGTCGCCGTCCAGTGGGCGCAGTCGAACTCGCTCTGGCCGATGCCGTTCGGTACGGCGTGCTGTGCGATCGAGTTCATGTCGGTCGTTTCGTCGCACTACGACCTCGCGCGTTTCGGCGCCGAAGTCGTCCGATTCTCGCCGCGCCAGGCGGACCTTCTGATCGTCGCGGGCACGGTCGTCGACAAGCTCGCCCCGGTCCTCAAGAAGATCTACGACCAGATGTCCGAGCCGAAGTGGGTCATCTCGATGGGCGTCTGCGCATGCACGGGCGGCTTCTACCGCGCGTACCACGTCGTGCAGGGTGTCGACGAGATCGTCCCCGTCGACGTCTACGTCGCGGGCTGCCCGCCCACGCCCGAGAACCTCATCCTCGGGATCATGATGCTCCAGAAGAAGATCCAGTCCGGCGAGCTCGCGCGCCACCGCGAGGCCAAGACGTTCGTCCCGATTCGCGTAGGCGAAGACCCCGTGACCGCGATCCCGGCCTACTCGAACGCCGTCATGGCGCACGTGCCGGGCCGCCATGCGCTGCCCGGAATGCCGCCGAGCGCCGAAGACGAGGCCACGCCGGGCGGAAAGCGCGAGATGGACGCCGAGATCGCCGCGGCCCGCGGGAGGGAGAACCCGTGAGCGCGACCATGGCGCCCCCGAAGGGGCTCGAGTTCCTGCCCGTCCTCGAGAAGAACCTCGGCGGCCGCGTCACGGCCCGCGAGGGCCTCGCGGCCGACGTCCCGACGCTCGTCACGGACGCCGCCTCGCTCCACGAGACCGCGCGCTTCCTGCGCGACGACCCCGCGGCCGCCTACGACCTCTTCCTCGACCTCGCGTCCGCGGACCTCTCGCGCCTGCCGGGCGCGCAGGCCCCGAAGACGGGGGAGCGCTTCCAGGCGAACTACATCCTCTATTCGACGAAGCGCAACGCGCACCTGCGCCTCAAGGTGAACCTGCCGGAGAAAGAGCCGTCCGTCCCGACGCTGACGGACGTGTGGCCCGCGGCGAACTGGTTCGAGCGCGAGGCGTGGGACCTCATGGGGATCGACTTCAAGGGGCATCCGAACCAGAAGAGGCTCCTCACGCACGGCGGCTTCGTCGGCCACGCGCTCCGCAAGGACTACGACGCGAAGCAGCGCTGGCTCTGCACCGAGGAGGACCTCCTCCAGACCGAGCTCGCGGCCCAGACGGACGAGCCGTCGGACATGTTCGAGACGACGACCCTGAACTTCGGCCCTTCCCAGCCGGCGACGCACGGGACGCTGCGCATCGTCATGCGCCTCGACGGCGAGACGATCGTCGCGGCCGAGAGCGAGTGCGGGTATCTCCACCGCTGCTTCGAGAAGATGTCCGAGGCGCACACGTACTCGCAGGTGTTCCCGTACACGGACCGGCTGAACTACTGCTCGCCGATGCTGAACAACAACGGCTACGCGCGGGCGATCGAGTCCCTGCTCGGCGTCACGCCGCCCCCGCGCGCGCTCGCCGTCCGGACGATCCTCGGCGAATTCAGCCGCGTCATGGACCACCTCGTGTGCCTCGCCGCGAACCTCGTCGACATCGGCGGCCTCACGAATTTCTGGTACGCGTACCAGCCCCGCGAGGAGATCTACTCCCTCCTCGAGGCCTGCAGCGGCGCGCGGCTCACGGTCTCGTACGGGCGCATCGGCGGCCTCGCGAAAGACGTCCCCGGGAACTTCGTCCCGTGGTGCCGGGAGATCATCAAGGGCACGCGCGAGCGCATCTCCGACGTCGAGACGCTCGTGACGCGCAACAAGATCGTCTGGAACCGTTTCCGGGGCACCGGCGTCGTCACGAAGGAGCAGGCGCTCGCGTGGGGCTTCACGGGGCCGTGCCTGAGGGCCTCGGGCGTCCCGTTCGACCTGCGCAAGGACCAGCCGTACGAGTGGTACGGCGAGGTCGACTTCGACGTGCCGGTCATGACGGAGGGCGACAACTACGCGCGCTACCTCGTGCGCGTCGAGGAGATGAAGCAGTCGCTCCGGATCATCGAGCAGATCCTCGACAAGCTCCCCGGGGGGCCCGTCCGCTCGGACGACTACCGCGTGATCCTCCCTCCGAAGGAGATGGTCTACAACGAGATGGAAGCCCTCATCTACCACTTCAAGCTCGTCTTCGAAGGGGTGAAGGTGCCGCCGGGCGAAATCTACTCCGCGACCGAGGGAGCGAACGGCGAGCTGGGCTTCTCCGTGATCTCCGACGGCAGCGGCTTCCCGTACCGCCTCAAGGTGCGGCCGCCGTGCTTCCCGCTCTTCGCCGCGTTCGAGAAGATCATCAAGGGAGGCATGGTGTCCGACGCCGTCGCGACGCTGGGCCTGCTCAACATCATCGCCGGGGAGCTGGACCGCTGATGGCCGCCAGAGTCGTCACCCTCAAGGTGCCCGAGACCACGTGGGCCGAGAGCATCTACCTCGTCGAGATCGTGAAGGGCCTCGCCCGCACGCTCGGCCACTTCCTGAAGAACCTCACGAACATGAAGGGCCTGCCCACGATCCAGTACCCGGAGATGCTCCGGAAGTACTCGGGCCGTTTCCGCGGGCGGCACATCCTCAAGAAGCGCGAAGACGACACGTTGAAGTGCGTCGCGTGCTACATGTGCGAGACGGCCTGCCCGGCCGAGTGCATCCACATCGAGGCCGGCGAGCACCCGGTCCTCGCATACGAGAAGTACCCGACCGTCTTCGAGATCGACCTCCTGCGCTGCGTCTATTGCGGCTACTGCGTGGACGCGTGCCCGAAGGACGCGATCTGGATGACGCGCGACTACGAGCTCTCGTTCTTCGACCGCAAGAGCGCCGTCCTCGGAATCCCCGAGCTGACCGAGAAGCCGTCCGACACCTCTCAGGGGGGACCGGGCTACGGCTACCGGCCGTACGAGGGCGAGAGCCCGATGAAGAAGGCGGGGCAGTTCGAGCCGTCCGGCCTCCCGCTTCTCCCGGCGCTCCTCGTGCGCGGCGTCGCGATCAACCGCATGCCGCCTCCTCCGCCGAAGCCTCCGGCTCCATCCGCGTCGCCGGCGGCAAAGGGCTGAGCGAGGGACCATGAAGAAGCCCGAGGCCGGCCCCGGCCGGCCGGCGTCGAAGCTCATCTCGGAGAAGATCGCCGGGCTCGGGGACTGGCGCGGGAAAACCCTCGCGCGGATGCGCAAGCTCATCAAGGAAGCCGACGCGGGTGTCGTCGAGGAGTGGAAGTGGATGGGCACTCCCGTCTGGTCGCACGACGGCATCATCTGCACCGGCGAGTCCTACAAGAGTGTCGTGAAGCTCACCTTCGCCAAGGGGGCGTTCCTGCGGGATCCGGCGCGCCTTTTCAACGCGAGCCTCGACGGAAACACCCGCCGCGCGATCGACATCCACGAAGGCGAAGAGTCCGCGTTCAAGGCGCTCGTGCGCGAGGCGGCCGAGCTGAACGGCACGGGCAAGCCGAAGCCTCCGAAGAAGCCGAGGCCATGAAGGACTTCTCGGGCGGATGATCAAGCCTCTCCCCGTCACGCTCGAAGGCCACGGCCTCCGGCTGGAGCCGCTGTCTCCGGAGCACGAGGCCGGCCTCGCGGCCGCGGCTTCGGACGGGCGGCTCTGGGAGCTCTGGTTCACGTCCGTCCCCGCGCCGGGCGAGACCGGCAAATACGTCGCGGACGCCCTCGCGGGCCAGCAGGCCGGCCACATGCTGCCGTGGGCCGTCCGCGAGACGGGCTCCGGCGAGATCGTCGGCACGACGCGGTACCACGACATCGCCGCCGCGATCGACCGGGTGGAGATCGGCTGGACGTGGTACGCGGCCCGCTGGCAGAAGACGCGCGTAAACACGGTCTGCAAGCTGCTGCTCCTCGCGCACGCGTTCGAAACGCTCGGATGCGCCGTCGTCGGCCTCAGGACCGACAACTTCAACTTCGAAAGCCAGCGGGCCATCTCCGCGCTCGGCGCGAAGAAGGACGGCGTGATCCGGCACCACCAGGCCCGCCGCGACGGAACCGTCCGGGACACCGTGATGTTCAGCATCCTGAAATCGGAGTGGCCCGACGTGAAGCGCCACATCGCCGGCCGGCTCGCGCGGCACGGGGGCGGCTCGGCCCGGTGAACGGCGCGGCGGAATCTCCCGCCGGCGACGCGGAGGCCCTCGGCCGTCCCGTCATCGAATTCCGGCGGCCGCCCGCATTCGCGTTCGTCGCCTTTCTCTCGCGCCACGCGGCGCGGCTCGCGGTCCACCAGAACGGGCTGCTTCTCACGGAAGGCGATCGGCGCGAGAGCGTTCTCTGGGAAGACGTCGTCGACATCGTGCCGACGTTCGCGTCGGAAGCGGACCCGGAGAGCCTCGTGCGGGTGACGATCCGGAGGCGGTCGGGCGGCTCCGTCGTTCTCCGCAACGACTGGCGCCCGCGCCCCGAGTTCCGGGGGCTCATGGTCCGGCTCCTCCGCTGGGCCGAGGACTAGAGGGCTCTCGCAGGCGACCGCCGGCGCGGGTTATCGTCGGCGCCATGGCCGGACGGGACGAGATCCTCACGGAACGCCTGCACCTGCGGCCTTTCCGGGCCGCCGACTTCGAGGCGCACGCGGCGATCTGCGCCGACCCGGAGGTCATGCGCTTCATCCGGGCCGGGGCGCTGTCGCGCTCGGACTCCTGGTGGCAGCTCGCGCGGTACATGGGTCACTGGCAGCTCCGCGGTTTCGGGCTCTGGGCGGTCGTTGAACGCGCGACGGAGCGTCTCGCCGGCCATCTCGGCTTCCTCGAGCCCGAGGGCGGACTCGGGTTCGAGATGGGATGGGCGCTCGCGCGCGACATGTGGGGGAAGGGCTACGCGTTCGAGGGGACGGCGGCGGCGCTCGCGCACGCGTTCACGACGATGGGCCGGGACCACGTCTCGTGCGTGATCCGTCCCGACAACGCGCGCTCGATCCGGCTGGCGGAGCGGCTGGGCGGCCGGCTCGAGCGCGACTTCGAGGAGAATGGAAAGCGCCTCCTCGTGTACGGAATCGTGCGGGACGCCGCTGCGCATGGAAACGGCCACGGGAGGACGTGATGTGCCGGAACATCAGGACGCTCTTCAACTTCGAGCCCCCCGCGACGGAAGCGGAGATCCGCGCCTCGTCGCTCCAGTTCGTGAGGAAGCTGAGCGGATTCAACAAACCCTCGCAGGCCAACGCGGCGGCGTTCGATCGCGCGGTCGATGACGTCGCCGACGCGGCGCGCCGCCTCGTGACCTCTCTCGTGACGAACGCCGAGCCGCGGGACCGCGACGAGGAGGCGCGCAAGGCGAAGGAACGGAGCGCCGCGCGGTTCGGCCCCGGGGCGCGGGGCGGCTGACCCGACGCGCCTCAGCGAGCGACGGGCTTGTCGCCGATCAGGACGTGCGGCTGGACGTAGCTCGTGAGGCGCGAGACCTCGTCCGTGAGCCCCACGGAGAAGACCTGGGGGCCGGGCCGCACCTTGAGCGTCGCCGAGTATGAGAAGGCCTTCCCCGAGAGCTTCGCGAGATCGCCCTCCGGGACGTCGATCGGGGCGCGCTCCATCACGACCGGGGAGATGCGCCCGTCCGGCGTCGCCGCGACGGCGGTGAAGAGGAGTGCGCCTTTCGCGCGCCCGCCCTGCGGAACGAGCGTGAGCTTGTCGAACGGGACCTTGAACTCGAGCGGGACGAGCCAGGTCTTGCCCGACTTCTTTCCCGCGCCGATGTTGAGCGAGGCCCGCAGGGGGTTGATCGTGTGCGGGATGTGGACGCTGGAAAGGACGCCGTCGGCGACTTTCTCCTCCGGTGTCCGCTCGATGACGGTCTTCCGCGCGCGCGCGATTGCGCCGGGGCGGCGCACCGTGACCCGGATGTTCCGCGGCTCCCCGGGCTTTGCGCCGGGGCTCTCGTAGCCGAGCGAGTAATACGCCGTCCAGTCGGCCTCCATGTCCTTGAGGGCGATCCCGAGGTCATTGCGGCCGGCGAGCAGCTTCCCCCCCGTCTCGTCCGCGAGGACGCCGAACGCCGTGTGCATGTCCTGCTGGCCGATGGATTCGTCCATCCTGCCGAGCCCCGCGGCGTTCTCGGAGGTGAGCATTTCGTCCGTCGTGAGGCCCTCGGCGTCGACGGCGACGAGGGAGATCCCCGCGGCGTTCGCGGCGTGCGTGAGCGTCCGGAACGACGGACCGCGATCCCAGTGCGTGAAGGAGAGGCTGTTCACGTTGGCGCTCTGCGGCAACTGCATCGAGCTGCCGGTCCGCGCCGCGCCGTAGAGGAGATAGTCCCAGAGGTCGCGGCCGGGAATCGGCGTGAACTTCTCCGTGATGACGAAGAGAACCTTGCGTCCGTCGACGCCCGCCACGGCCGAGAAGGAGGCGCGCAGGGC
>Ga0335071_10008097_pt1 | contig 10801 bp, 9 predicted proteins | sample Lox_Sample_15_FD_206724 | JGI IMG/M metagenome (GOLD analysis project Ga0335071, IMG submission 206724) | Soil microbial communities from Loxahatchee National Wildlife Refuge, Florida, United States - Lox_Sample_1.5 | ecosystem: Environmental > Terrestrial > Soil > Wetlands | place: USA: Florida...
CATGGCGCTCGGCCTCATGACGTGGGTCGGCGCCGAGATGGGCTCGCGCGGCCCCGTCGTCACGTCACGACCGGCCGGGTCACGCCTCAGTGGAGAACCCCGTCGGACTCGGGCACAGTCGGGGGGTGACCGGCGTCGATTCCTCCGCCGATCTCGAGCTCTCCGCCCGCCGGGCGCTGGACCTGGTGGGCACCGACCCACGAGCAGCCCTGGGCGCGGCCGATGAGGTCCTCGCGGCGCCCCGCCGACTCCTGTCGGCCGAGGCCCGCGGCACTGCTGCCCGTGCGGCCGCGCTCGCCCTCAAGGAGCTCGGTGACCTGGACGCCGCCGAGGCGGTGCTGCGGAACGCCGTACGGGCCATCGGCGGGCAGTCCGACACGGCCGCTGCCGAGACGCGGATGTCGCTCGCCTTCATCCTGCTCGAGCGCGGCCGGACCAGGGCCGCGCTCCGCCAGGCGGACCGCGCCGCCGCCGCGCTGAGCGGGGCAGAGCATGCGCGCCTGCTCGGCCAGCGTGCGCTGGTGCTGCAGCGCTGCGGCGAGACCGAGCAGGCGCTGACCGCCTACGCGAGCGCCCTTCCCGTGCTCAGGCGGGCTGGGGACAGCCGGTGGGAGGCGCGGCTGCTCAACAACCGCGGTCTCCTCCACGCCTACCGCGGCTCGGCCGCCCAGGCCAGGGCCGACCTGCTCCGAGCCCGCGCGCTGACCCTCGCCGCCGGCCAGCACCTCGACGTCGCGGACGCCGACTGGAACCTGGGCTTCGTCGCGGCGGTGGAGGGCGACGTGCCGGAGGCGCTCACGCGGTACGCCGAGGCGGAGGCGTTCTACGCCTCCGCCGGACTTCCCCTCGGCCGCCTGCTCGTCGACCGCGCGCTGGTCCTCATGCGCTGCGGGCTGTTCGAGGACGCGCGCCGGGACGCCGGGCGGGCGGTCGAGGACCTGGCCGCGGCCGGAGCGGTGGCGGACGAGGCCGAGGCGCTGGTGGCCCTGGCCCAGGTGGAGCTGGCCGACGGGCGTACCGATCGCGCCCAGGCCGTGGCCGCATCGGCGGCGGCGCTGCTGCGTCGCCAGGACCGGCCGGCCTGGCTGCTGCTGGCCCGGTGGACGCAGCTCGTCGCGCGCTCCCCGGAGGCCGCCGATGCCCGCGTCGCGCTTCGGGCCGAGGTCCTCGCGAACGAGCTGCACGCGGCGGGCTGGCGCGAGGAGGAGCGGGCGGTGCGTCTCTGGCTGGCCCGACGCGCCCTCGCACGGGGCCGTCCGCAGCGGGCGCGCGCGTTGCTCGAGCGCGCGCGGTCGGCCGCCGCGGTCGGCACCGCGTCCCTCGAGTGGTGGGTGGTCGCGGCGATGCTGCGGCGGGCCGAGGGCAACCCGGCGGGCGCGACGCGCGCCGTCCGGGCCGGCTTGGCCCAGCTCGACAAGCAGCGCGCTCTGGTCGGCGCCACGGACCTGCGCGCCGGCGTGGCCGCTCGTGGCACCGACCTCGGCGAGCTCGCCCTCGTCCTGAGCCTCGACAGCCGTCAGGCCCGGCGCGTCCTCGAGGTCGCCGAACGGACCCGGGCCAACGCCCTGCTCATGCCGCCCGCGCGACCGCCCCGGGACCGCGACCTGGCTCGCGCCCTCACCCGGGTGCGGCGGGCGAGCGCCGCGCTCCAGGCATCCCGGCTCTCCGGCGGGCGCGACGTCGCCGCGGCCGCGGCGCTGGAACGAGCCGAGCGGGATGTCATCGCGCTGACCCGCGCGGCCCGCGGGGCGGCCTCCGCCCATCGCTCGGTCACGGTCGAGGAGCTGGCCGGCCGGCTCGGGTCGGCTGCGCTGGCCGAGTACGTCGTAGCCGGGGGCCGGCTGCACTTGCTCACCCTCGTCGACGGCCGGCTCCGCCTGCGCGACCTCGGCCCCGTCGACGCGGTGGGCGTCGAGGCCGACACGCTGCGCTTCGCCCTCCAGCGGCTGCTCACCGTCGGCTCGCCACGGCTGCACGGCGTCCTCGCGCGCTCGGCGGCGGCGGTCGCGCAGCTGGTGCTGGACCCGGCGCCGGAGCTGGGGGGCCGTGACCTGGTCATCAGCCCCGTCGGTCCCCTCCAGGCGCTCCCATGGCACTGCCTGCCCGGCCTGGAGGACCGCGCTGTCGCGGTCACCCCGTCGGCCACCCTGTGGGCCCGCGCGCCGCGCTCCGCGGCGGCGACGGAGGTCCTGCTCGTCGCCGGGCCGGACCTGCCCGCAGCCGGCCGCGAGGTCCGTGGCATCAGGCGGGCGTGGCGGCGAGGCAGGGTCCTGGAGGGGAGCGTGGCGAGCGTCGAGGCCACCATGAGGGAGCTCGGCCGCGCCGACGTGGCCCACGTGGCGGCCCACGGTCACCTGCGCGCGGACAACCCGATGTTCTCCTCGCTGCGGCTCGCCGACGGCGCCCTCACCATCTACGACCTGGAGCGGCTGCCCAGGGTCCCGCGGCTGGTCGTGCTGCCGGCCTGCCGGAGCGCGGTGAGCTCCGTGCGATCGGGCGAGGAGCTGCTGGGGCTCTCGGCCGGCTTCCTCGGGCTCGGCAGCTCGGCGGTGATCGCCGCGGTGGTCCCGCTGCCGGACGATGCGAGCGAGGTCGTCATGCGACGCGTGCACGCCCACCTGGCCCTGGGCGAGACCCCCTCCCGCGCGCTCGCTGCGGCCAGGGTCGAGCCCGCCGAGCCCGCCGTGGGGCTCGTGGCGGCGTCCTTCGTGTGCCTCGGCGCCGGGTGACTACCGCGCGACCACGTCCACGGGCGGTGAGTAGACCAGCCCCACGACGGGGTCGACGGGCAGCTCGGCCAGCAGGTCGTGCATGGCGGCGCGGGCGCTGCCGTTGACGGCCCGACGTGCGATCTCCGCCGCGACGAGGGGTGCCGCGAAGGACGTACCGCTCCATTTCGCCCAACCGGCGAACTGCGCGTCCTCATCAGCGGTCCGCCAGTGCCCGTCGACGTAGGTGCTGGCCAGGTCCACTCCCGGCGCCCAGACGTCCACCCACGACCCGTGGTTGCTGAAGGCGGCCGGCCGCGGGTGGTCGGGGTCGGTGGTGTCCAGCGCGCCCACCGCGACCACGTGCTTGAACGCGGCCGGCCAGAACGGCCGCGTGGTGGCGTCGTTGCCGGCCGCGGCCACGACGACGCGGTCCGGCCCGAGTGCCCCGAGCACGCCGTCGAGGGCGAGGGGTGCGCGGTCCTCGGCCGTGTAGCACCCCAGGGACAGGTTGATGACGGGCGCCTCGGTTCGCAACAGCTCGAGGGCCACCGAGAAGTCGGTGCCGATGCCGGTGGGGTCCAGCACCCGACCGGGGTCGATGCGCAGCGCGGGCGCCACCTGGGCCACCAGGCCGCAGATGAACGTGCCGTGACCCGCCTCGGTGTCGAGGATCCCGTCGTGGTCGGCGTCCAGGACGTCGATGTCGTCGGGGCCGAGCACGACGACCTCGCGCAGCGGGAGCTGGCTGGTCCAGCCGGCCCAGACGCCGGTGTCGAGGACCGCGATCTGCGCGCCGTCGGTGCGGGGCCGGTCCTCCCCGAGCGCCATCGCGGCGACCGGCTCCGGCTCGGTGGCCGGACCGCCCTTGTACTTCGGCCCGCCGCGCAGCACGTGGTTGGGCGCCACCGAGACCTCGGGGTCGTCGTCGGCCAGCCGCTGCAGGGTGGCGACGAGGGCTGGCACGTCGTGGTCGCCGAGCAGCCAGCGCCGTACGTCGACGCCGCCGCGCCGCATCACCTCGTTGGACTCCTGGTCGGGCTTCGCGAAGCGCTGCAGCAGCCCGTGGAAGCGGTCCTCGGCGGCCGTCGAGAGGAGCACCTCACCGGGGACGTACCAGTAGTCCGGTCCGGGGGCGACCTGGACAGCGCCGTCCCAGGTGCGGTGGCCGAGGTCGGCCGCGAGTCGCTGCTGGTAGGTGAGCCCGTCCCGCTTGCGCGGCGAGTACGACGAGTCCTGCACGGTGCCTCTCCCTCGTGTCGACCCCCAGCCGAGTGTCTATCGGGTCCACCGAGCCGGGCGGAAGCGTCCGCGCGGGTCAACGGGACGGCCGACCGACCGATCGACCGCCACCTCAGCACGCGGTCGGGCCACTCGTCCCGGTCGCGATCATCGTGACCAGTGCGGCGAGGCTAGCGCCCACCCAGAGCACGAAGAGCACTCCGAGCGCCCACGTGCGTGCACGCAGGTGGCGCGCACCGCCGGTGGCCCGTCGGCTTGGGCGCCCGGCGATGAGCAGACCGACAGCGAGGATGACCGCTTCGCCCGCGACCAGCAGGGCCACGCGCATCCCGCCGCGGCCGACCAGGCCCACCAGCAAGGCGATCGAGGCGAGCGCATAGACGAGGCGGAAGACGCGGTCCAGTCGGGGATACGCCGGAGGCGGCGCCGCCTCCGGAGCCCCTGAGCGTTCTTGCAGGAGCCCGCCCCAGAGACCACCGAGGATCAGGGCGCCCAGCCCGCCGACTACTGCCACCTCGACCAGCCAGTCGGGGCCGCCCGGGGACCAGCAGCCCCCTCCGCTGGCGCTGCTCGACGTGATGAGCCCGTGCCGCTCCAGTGAACGCGTCCCGAGGACCGCGGCGGGAATTCCGACGGCGGCGATGAGCGCCAGCGCACCCAGTCCGATCGCCCAGCCCAGGATCGTCCGCTGCCGCGTCGGGCGCTCGGCACGGTAGCCGTCCCCCATGCTGGGAAGGCTGCCACACCGGCTGGGCCGCCCGGCAGCGTTGTGCCCACTTGTGGCGGGATCGACGTCACTCCGCGGGCCCTGAGTGACGAGCAGGCCGCCACATGACGGGCAACGGGGACGAGACGCGGGCGCGCACTTGTGCTGGTGGCGCGCGGAGTGTTCGGTACCCGAAGGTGGGTCGGTCCGTTCGACGGCGTACGTCAGGAGGGGTGCGGATGATCTTCATCGTGGTGCGCTTCAAGGTGAAGCCGGACTGGCGCGACAGATGGCTGGACCTGGTCGCCGACTTCACCGCGGCCACCCGCGCCGAGCCGGGGAACCTGTGGTTCGACTGGTCGCGCAGCGTCGACGACCCGGATGAGTTCGTCCTGCTGGAGGCCTTCCGCGACGGTGCCGCCGGCGCGGCGCACGTGAGCTCCGAGCACTTCAAGAAGGCGGTGGTCGACCAACCGCAGGCGCTGGCCGAGGTCCCGCGCATCGTCAACGTCGAGGTGCCGGGTGAGGACTGGTCACGCCTGGCCGAGATGGCCCTGCCGAGGGAGTAGGTCGGCGATGGAGGACTTCGCGGGGCGCGACGCCGCGCTGGAGTACTGGTTCCTCAAGGTCGTGAGCGGCGACCTCGCGTTCCTCGTCGACTGGATCGTGCGCCGCGAGGTCGGCGAGGCCGAGGTCCGCGTCAGCCTGTGGGTGCGCGGGCGGGGCCGGGTCCTGCGCGACACGGCGCACACGTGGCGGGTGCGCGAGACGACGGTCGAGATCGCCGACGCCACGTTCACCCCCACGCTGATCGACGGCGCGGTCGACGACGTTCGGTGGGACCTGCGCGTCGTCCCTGGCACGGCCCGCCTCGATCCGGTGCCGCCCGCGGCGAAGCGGCTGCACCCCTTCGACCTGGAGCTCGTGTCGCGGCCCCGTGCCCGCTTCTCCGGGGTGGTGGAGGTCGCGGGGGAGCGCTTCACGCTGCTCGACGCGCGCGGAACGCTCACCCACTACTGGGGGCGGCGCCTGCCGGCCTCGTGGGTGTGGATCTCCGCCGACGGCCTCGACGGCGGCGACACGATCCTCGAGGCCGTCCTCATGCGGACCCGGCTGTGGCGGGTCCCGCGGGCGAGCGTGTACGGCGGGTACGTCGTCGTGGACGGTGGCGGGCGCACGACGCAGGTCGTCGCGCCGGCGTACGGCCGGATCACCGGCTCCGGGGACGAGACCTCGTTCGCGCTGCGCGCGCGGGCGCCGCGACGCCAGGTGCGGCTGACCGCGAGCGCCGACCGCGAGTCCTACAACGACCTCGGCGAGGACATCCGGCAGACGCTGCTGGCCGACGTCGCCGTCGAGGGGTGGGGTGGCGTCCGGGGCCGCTGCGGACTGGAGTTCCGCGGCCCGACGTAGCCGAGCCGGGCCCGGCGTCGGGTCAGATCAGGCCCTTGCGGACGGCGAACGCGACCGCGTGCGAGCGGTTGCGCAGCCCCAGCCGGGTCGTCATCGCGTGGACCGCGGCCTTGATGGTCCGCTCGCTGTAGGCGAGCTCGCGCGCGATCTCCAGGGTGGACAGGCCGTCGGCGAGCAGCCGCAGGATGCGCAGCTCGCGATGAGTGAAGGCGGGGACGGGTTCGCGCTGCTCGACCGGGTCGCGTTCTGCCCCGACCTGCTGCAGGAGGTGGTCGACCAGGTCGCCCGGCAGGGAGCCGTCCCCGGCGGCCGCCACCCGGATGGCCTCGGTCAGGCGTTCGTCGCTCGCCTCGACGCGGCGGACCATCGCGCTGACTCCCGCGTCGACCGTCTCGAGCGGGTCGACGCCGTCGAGGTCCCGCGCGAGCAGGACGACCCGGGCGCCGGCCTGACGGATCGCGCGCACCCGTCCCAGAGTCTCTCGGTCGATCCGGTCGGCGACGACCACGGCGACGTCGGCGCGGGCGCCGCTCGGGTCGGTGAGGGCGCTGAGCCCCACCATCTCGAGCTCCCCGCGGAAGCGGAGCACGCTGGCGACGCCGGCGCGGGAGACGGGGTCGGGGGCGAGGATGACGACGCGGGTACGGGTCGTCCGGCGGCCGAGAGTCTGGGTCATGGCGTGCTCCGGGGGCGGTCGTGGGCCTTTCGTCGTCCCGACAGAGCCCTCGCGTGCTGGCCTGATACGACCCACCTGTCCGTCCCGGGCCGCCGACGCTCAGCCGGGGGGCAGCCCGACCGGCCAGGCCGCGAGCACGAGCAGCGCCGCGGCGGTGGCCACCTCCAGGCAGGCGCCGAGGACGTCGCCGGTGATCCCGCCCAGCCGACGGCAGGCCGCGACGACGACGAGCCCGCCCGCGGCCACCCCGACGGGGACCGAGAGCACGGCCAGCAGCGCGGGCGTGCGCCCGGCGTCGTCGTCGAGGACGCCGCCGACCAGGAGACCGCCCCCGAGGACGGCCGCGGTGACGACGAGCGCGCCCGCGAGGGGTACCGAGCCCGCCACGGCCGACCCCAGGCCGTCGGGGCGTGCGGCGGGGACACCGCGCAGGCAGGCGTAGGTCACCGCGAGCCGCCCCACGACCGCGGCGCCGATCACCGCCTGCGTCCCGAGGCCGTGCAGCACCGCGTCGGAGAGCGCGGCGACCTGGAGCAGGACGACGAGCACCACGGCGGCGACACCGAACGGCCCGACGTCGCCGGACCGCATCACCTCCAGGGCCCGGGCACGGCCACGGGTGGCCCCCGCGCCGAACCCGTCGGCGGTGTCGGCCAGCCCGTCGAGGTGCAGCCCGCGGGTGAGCAGCGCCCACGTGGCCACCGCGAGCGCCGCGGGGAGCAGCGGCTCGTGGTAGGCGTGGCGGGCCGCGAAGAGCACGACCGCCGCCACCAGCCCGAGCACCCCGCCGGTCAGCGGGGCCAGCAGCATCGCCCGGCCCGCCACCGCACGGTCGACCCGGTCGGGAGGACGTACGGGCAGGGCGGTGAACGTGCCCACACAGAGCCGGGCGGCATCGCGCCACCGGGACCGTGCCGTCACGTCACGTCGGTGATGCCGTCGGACGCACCGGCCCGCTCGGAGACACCCGCCTCCTCGAAGGTCGCCATCTCGGCCAGGGTCGCCTGGGCCGCGCGCAGCAGGGGGAGGACGACGAGGGCCCCCGAGCCCTCGCCGAGGCGCAGCCCGAGGTCGAGGACCGGCTCGAGCTGCAGCCGTTCGAGGGCGTAGTGCTGGGCTGGCTCGGTCGAGCGGTGGGCGGCGAGGTACCAGCCGGTGGTCCGCGTCGAGATGCGCTGCGCCACGAGGGCGGCTGTCGCCGACACGACCCCGTCGAGCAGCACCGGGGTCCGGCGTACCGCGGCTTGCACGACGAAGCCGGTGGTGGCCGCGATGTCCGCGCCGCCGCACTCGGCGAGCAGGCCGATCAGGTCGCCGACCAGCGGGCGGCCACGGCGGGCGGCGTCGCGGACCGCCGCCGCCTTGCGCATCCACGTCTGGTCGTCGATCCCGGTGCCGCGACCCACTACCGAGGCCACGTCGGTCCCGGTCAGGACCGCGGTCAGCGCGGCGGCCGGCGTGGTGTTCCCGATCCCCATGTCACCGGGGACGAGGAGGTCGGCTCCGGCGTCGACCTCCTCGTCGGCGACGGCCACGCCCGCCTGGAAGGCCGCCTCGGCCTCCTCGCGGGTCAGCGCGGGTCCCGTCGACAGGTCGCCGCTGCCACGGCACACCTTGTACGCCGTCACGGCCTCGGGTACCGGTCCGGCGGCCTCCCAGTCCACGTCGACCCCGATGTCGAGGACCCGCACCGACGCCCCCGCGAGTCGGGCCAGCACGTTGACCGCCGCGCCGCCGGCCAGGAAGTTGCGGACCATCTGCGCGGTGACCTCGGGCGGGTACGCGCTGACGCCGGCCCGCGCCACGCCGTGGTCCGCGGCGAACACCACGACGCTCACCCGGTCGAGGGGGCGGGGCGGGCAGTCGCCCTGGACCCCGGCGAGCCACACGGCGAGCTCCTCCAGCCGGCCGAGCGACCCGGCCGGCTTGGTCAGCCGCGCCTGGCGCTCGGCCGCGCGCTGGGCGGAGAGGTCGTCGGGCAGCCCGACGGTGCGCTCGAAGGCGCCGAGGTCGACGCTCACGGTGCTTGCCTCCAGGTGGGGTCGCTTCGCTGCGCGTCCGGGGTCGACGCGTCCACGATGGTGCCCGACGGCTCGGCCAGCGCGAGAGCGCGCCCGGCGACCAGCCAGACGACCTCTTCGCACGCGGCGGCGACGGCCGCGTTGAGCCGGCCCAGCTCGTCACGGAACACCCGTCCGGACCGGGTCGCGGGGACGATCCCCTGCCCGACCTCGTTGGAGACGACGACCACACGGGCGGGGGTGGCGCGCAGGGCCGCGACGAGGTCGGCCGCTGCGGCGTCGGTGACGGCCGCCGCCCGGTCCGGGTCCTCCCACGCGCCGGAGACGTCGAGCAGCCGGGTCAGCCACAGGGTGAGGCAGTCGATGAGGACGGCGTCGCTGGGCGCGGCAGCGCGTACCGCCGCCGCCGGGTCCCCGGCCGTCCCCGGCGAGTCCCCGGCCTCGACCGTGCGCCACGACGGCGGCCGGCGACGCCGGTGGGCCGCCACCCGGGCCGACCACTCCTCGTCGCCGGGCCGCTCGCCGCCGGTGGCCACATAGGTCACCGCGGCCCGGTCGGCGAGCAGCGCCTCGGCGTACCCAGACTTCCCCGACCGTGCGCCACCCACCACGAACGTCCGCCCCCCACCCCCCGCCGGAGCTTGCTTCGAATGAACGCGGCGTTCAGTCGGACCTATTGGAGGAATGCCGCGTTCATTCGAACAAAGCTGCAGGAGGGTGGCGTCGTCGAGGACCTCGGCGCCCCAGGGGGCGAGACGGCGGCGCAGCTGGGAGGTGGGCGGGTTGTGGTGGCTCAGGTGGATGGCGACCACCCTCGTCGCGGGCGTCACCGCGCCGCGCCGGCGCAACTCGGCCAGGGTCGCCGGGAACGAGCGGAGGTCGTGGTGGTCGCCACCCAGCCCGACCGCGTCGCCGAAGGTCTCCTCCAGCAGCAGGAGGTCGTAGGTCCCCAGCGAGGCGAGCGCCCCCTCGGAGAGCGGGCCGGTGTCGGTCGCGTAGAGCAGGCGTGCGGCGTCCGGGCCGGTCACGTCCCACAGCACGCACTCGCCGGTCACCTCGTCGCCGTGGGTGGCGGGCAGCGCGGCGACCCGGTACCCGTCGCACTCGAACACCTCGCCCGCCCGCACCTCGTGCAGCGTCACCGGGTCCCGCGGCCCGAGCCACGGCCGGCACGCCTCGACCGCGGCCGCCGGCCCGTGCACCGTCAGCGGCTCCGCCCGCTCGGCCCAGGCCCGCCACAGCAGCGCCGCCGGCGCGGTGTGGTCGACGTGCGCGTGGGTGAGCAGCAGGTGCCGGACGCCAGCGAGCGAGCGCCCGGCCCGCCCCGCCGCGAACGGGGCGGTCGGCCCGCAGTCGAGCAGCAGGACGCCGTCGACCAGCGCGCACGTCTGCAGGCGGACCCGCCCCGCCGAGCGCTCGGCCGCGCAGGAGGCGCAGCGGCAGAACGCGTTCGGCCAGCCGTCCGCGGAGCCCGTACCGAGCAGGACGACGTCCATCAGCGACCCGCGGTGACGAACTCGACCGGGGCGTCGAAGGCCGCCCGCCGGGCCGAACGCCGCAGCGCGCGCAGCACCGGCCCGCCGACGACCAGGACCAGCACGAGGTTGCCCACGGCCCGCGGTACGTCGAACCCGAGCGACGTCGTCAGCCAGAACACGAGGAAGCGGTGCAGGTTCTCGGCCAGAGGTGCCCCGGCTACGAACGAGACGCTGGAGGTCGGCCCGGCGGTGAACGGCCAGAACCACAGATCGAGGAGGGCGCCGTACGCCAGGCCCGCGAGGGCCCCGTACGCCGCCACGAGCCGGACCTCCGCCCGCCCGGTCGCCCGCGGCAAGCAGCCCGCGAGCATCCCGACCCAGGCCGCCCCGAGCATCTGGAACGGCAGCCACGGCCCGACCCCGCCGGTGAGCAGCGCCGAGGCGAACAGCGTGGTCGCGCCGAGGACGAACCCGAAGCCGCGGCCCAGCGCCCGGCCGGCGAGCACGACGAGCAGGAACACGGGCGAGAAGCCGGTCACGCCGCCGCCGAGCGGTCG
>Ga0335071_10008098_pt1 | contig 10801 bp, 9 predicted proteins | sample Lox_Sample_15_FD_206724 | JGI IMG/M metagenome (GOLD analysis project Ga0335071, IMG submission 206724) | Soil microbial communities from Loxahatchee National Wildlife Refuge, Florida, United States - Lox_Sample_1.5 | ecosystem: Environmental > Terrestrial > Soil > Wetlands | place: USA: Florida...
ACGCGCAGCATCGCCGGCGTCGTCACCGGGCCGGTCGCGGCGCTCGATTCCTCGTTCCGCCTCGCCGCGCAGCGCTACACCAGCGACGGCTACTACCACAACGCGTTCCTCAACCGTTACGACACCGACAACCGCGACGAGCTGACCTTGCGCGGACGCTGGCGCTACCAGCCCACGCAGCAACTGCGCATCGACCTCAGCGTGCTGCACGTGCAGCTCGACGACGGCTACGACGCCTATGCGCCGGACAACACCCGCATCACGCACTCGGACCAGCCGAGCGTCGATGCGCAGCACTCGAGCGGCGCGTCGCTGCGGCTCAGCTACTCGGGACTGGGACCGGCGACGCTCACGGCGATCGCCACCTACGCCGACACCTCGGTCAAGTACGGCTACGACGGCGACTGGGTCAGCACCGACTACTGGGGCGTGTGCGCGCCCGACACGCCGCCGCCGAACGCGCTCTGCACGACGCAGTTCTCCGAGCTGCAGTACCGCAGCCGGCGCACGGCCAGCGCCGAGCTCAGGCTCGGCAACGATGCCGAGCACGGCATCGGCTGGCTGGTCGGCGCGTACGCCGCGCAGCTGCGCGAATCGCTCGACGACACGAGCCTCGGCAACTCCTATGACCCCGTCAACGGCGCCTACGCGCTCGACACGGTCGTCACGAGCGGCTACCGCGCGCGCAACTTCGCACTGTTCGGCGTGCTCGACGGCGATCTCGGCGAGCGGCTGCGCTGGTCGGTCGGCCTGCGCGGCGAGCGCCACACGGCGAGCTACCAGGATCTGACGCTGGATCGCACGCAGGACCCGCCGGCCGAGTCGCCGCCGCCGAACGACTTTCACCCGGCGGACTCGCTGTGGGGCGGGCACGCCTCGCTCGACTACCGGCTCGGTCCGGGCGCGACGCTGTACCTGCAGCTGGCACGCGGCTACAAGGCGGGCGGCTTCAACCTGAGCGCGGGCCTCGCCCCGGACGAGATCACCTTCCGGCCCGAGACCGACCTCAACCTCGAGGCCGGCTACAAGGCGGAGCTGCTCGGCCGCCGGCTGCGGATCGCCGCCGACGTCTTCGCACTCACGCGCCGCGACGCCCAGATCAAGACCAGCGTGCAGCTGGTGGCGACCGACCCGAACTCGTTCGTGCTCTACACGGGCAACGCCGAGCGCGGCTTCAACGACGGCGCCGAGCTGTCGGTCGAGTGGCAGGCGACGGCGCGCCTCGCAGTGGGCGGCACGCTCGGGCTGCTGGACACCCACTTTCAGGACTTCACGCGCGTCGAGGGCGGCACCGCGACGAGCGTGTCGCGCGAGCTCGCCAACGCGCCGCACTGGCAGGCGGCGCTGCACGTCGAGTACCGCGAGTCGCACGGCGCCTTCGCGCGGCTCGACCTCACCGGCCGCGGTGCCTATTACTTCGACCTGCCGCCCAACGACACGCGCTCGCAGCCCTACGGCCTGGTCAACGCCAAGCTCGGCTGGGAATCGGGGCGCTTTTCCGCGTACCTGTGGGGCCGCAACCTGCTCAACAAGGACTACCCCGTGCGCGGCTTCTACTTCGGCCTGCAGCCGCCTGCGTACGCGAGCCAGCTGTACATGCAGCTCGGCGACCCGCGCACCGTCGGCGCCAACGCCGTCGTCAAGTTCGGCGCCGCCGCCGGGCGCGACTGAGCCGGCGTGCGGGCGGCGCCAGCCGCTTCTGCGCCGCGCCCGCCTCTGCTACGGTGGGCGTCCGGACCCAGGAACCCGCGGAGACTGCGATGAACGCCCAGACCGAAGCACGCTTCGACGCCGCGAGCGTGTACCGCGAGGAGATGTACACGGACCGCCGCGTCGGCACCATCCGGGCGCTCGTGCCGGTGAAGGCCGACGGCAGCACCGACGCCTCGCGCACGACGCTGTACGTCGGCCAGATCTCGCTGATGACGCCGATGGGCACGCTGCCGATCAGTTTCGAGCTCGAGGGTGCGACGCTCGCCGAGGCGATCGCGAAGTTCGGCGACGGGGCGCGGGTCGCGATGGAGGACGCGATGCGCGAGCTGCAGCAGCTGCGCCGCGAGCAGGCGTCCTCGATCGTGATCCCCGAGCCGGGCGCCGTGCCGCCGGCCGGCGGCGGCGGCCGCATCCGGATGCCCTGACCCGCCGACGGCTGCCGACTCCCGCCGCCGAAGCCGCCAGCCGGGGCCCCGGCTGGGTCTTCGGTTTGCCACGATGATCGACCGGGGCGCCGGCTCCGATAATCTGTCCCGTAATGCGAATCAGTAGCATTCGCATTTGAGACGTATTATCATTTGAGCAGCGAGGACCCCATGTACGTCTGCCTCTGTCACGGAATCCGCGACCGCGAGCTCAAGCAGGCGGTCGACCACGGCGTCTCCTCCTTCGAGGAACTGCAGGCGCGCACCGGCGTCGCGAGCTGCTGCCGCACCTGCGAGCCGCTCGCGCGCGAGTTCCTGCTCGATGCGCTTGCGTCGCGCGACGCGGCGATTCAGGCTGCGTAGCCTGCTCCCTGCGCGACCGTCCTGGCGTGCGGCGGCACGCCACCGAAGGAGTCCCGGATGAAGGGCGACACCGAGGTCCTCGCGCACCTCAACAAGATCCTCAAGAACGAGCTGACCGCGATCAACCAGTACTTCCTGCACGCGCGCATGCTGCAGGACTGGGGCCTCGTCAGGCTCGGCAAGCACGAGTACGAGGAGTCCGTCGACGAGATGAAGCACGCCGATGCGCTCGTGAAGCGCATCCTGTTTCTCGACGGGCTGCCGAACCTGCAGGACCTCGGCAAGCTCCTGATCGGCGAGGACGTCCGCGAGGTGCTCGAGTGCGACCTCAGGCTCGAGCAGCGCTCGCTGCCGGAGCTCAAGGCCGCGATCGCGCACGCCGAGTCGGTCGCCGACTACGTCAGCCGCGAGCTGCTCGAGGAGATCCTCGAGTCCGAGGAGGAGCACATCGACTTCCTCGAGACCCAGCTCGGGCTCCTCGAGCGCCTCGGCCTCGCCAACTACCAGCAGTCGCAGGCGGAGCCCGGCCACAGTCCCTGACCCCGGGAGCCGCTCGCAGGTGCTCACCACGGCGGAGACCGAGGCGCTGCGCGTCAGCCTCTGGGTCGCGACCGAGAGCGTGCTGGTCAGCCTGCCGCTCGCGGTCGGCGCGGCGTGGCTCCTGGTGCGGGCGCGGTTCACCGGCCGCACGCTCTTCGATGCGTTCGTGCACCTGCCGCTGGTGCTGCCGCCGGTGGTCGTCGGTTACCTGCTGCTGGTGCTGTTCGGCGTGCGCGGTCCGCTCGGCGCGTGGCTCGACGCCGCATTCGGCGTCCGGCTCGCGTTTACGACCGGCGGCGCGGCGCTCGCGACCGCGGTCATGAGCTTCCCGCTGATGGTGCGCGCGATCCGCCTGTCGCTCGAGGGCGTGAACCCGGGCCTCGAGGAGGCGGCGCGCACGCTCGGCGCCGGGCCGCTCGACCGCTTCGCGTCGATCACGCTGCCCTTGATGGCGCCGGGCATCCTGGCGGGCGCGGTCACCGCCTTCGCCGCCGGGCTCGGCGAGTTCGGCGCGGTGATCACCTTCGCGAGCAACATTCCCGGCGAGACCCGCACGCTGCCGCTCGCCCTGTACACCGCGATCCAGTCGCCCGACGGCGATCTCGCCGCCGGCCGCCTCGCGGCGCTGTCGTTCGGCCTCGGGCTCGCGGGCCTGATCGGCGCCGAGTGGCTCGCGCGGCGGCTGCGCGCCCGGCTGGGGCCCTGAGGTGTTCGAGGCCGACCTCGCGGTTGCGCGCGGCGGCTTCGCGCTCGCGGCGCGCTTCGCGGCGCCGACGCCGGGCGTCGTGGCGCTGTTCGGCCCGTCCGGCGCCGGCAAGAGCACGCTCGTCAATGCGATCGCGGGCCTGCTGCCGGCGCAGGGCAGCCTGCGCCTCGACGGCACCACCTGGCTCGACTCGGCGCGCGGCACCGACGTCGCCGCCGAGCGCCGGCGGATCGGCTACGTGTTCCAGGATGCGCGGCTGTTCCCGCACCTGGACGTCGCGGGCAACCTCCGTTACGGGGCGCGCCGCGCCGGCGGCGCGGCACCGTACGCCGCACACGAGGAGATCGTCGCGCTGCTCGGGATCGGCGCGCTGCTGCGGCGGCGGGTCCACCAGCTGTCCGGCGGCGAGCGCCAGCGCGTCGCGCTCGGCCGCGCGCTGCTCGCGCAGCCGCGCCTGCTGCTGCTCGACGAGCCGCTCGCGGCGATCGACCCGGCGCGCCGCGACGAGGTGCTGCCGTACCTCGAGTCGCTGCGCGACCGGTTCGCGATCCCGATGCTGTACGTCAGCCACCAGTACGAGGAAGTGCTGAGGCTCGCGACCCACGTCGTGGTGCTCGCCGACGGCGCGGTGCTCGCGAGCGGCACGCCGTCCGAGCTCAGCCTCGAGGGGCGCTTCAGGGACCTGGTCGGGCGCGACTCGGTCGGCGCGGTGTTCGAGGCGCAGGTGTCGGCGGTCGATGCCGCCACCGGGCTCGCCAGCGTCGCCGTCGGCAACGGACGGCTCAGGCTCGCGCTCGCCGACGCCGAGGTCGGGGCGCGACTCAGGCTGCAGGTACTGGCGCGCGACGTGATCCTGGCGACCGAGCCGCCGCACGGGCTGTCGGTGCGCAACGCGCTCGCGGGGGTCCTGACCGAGATCGTCGCCGACGGCGGCGACGAGGCGCTCGCGCTGGTCGAGCTCGGCGGCGCGCGGCTGATGGCGCGCCTGACGCGTGCAGCGGTGGAGGAGCTGCGCCTCAAGCCCGGGGTCCCGGTCTGGGCGCTGGTCAAGGCCGCGTCGCTGCGCGGCCGCGCGTTCGCCCGCGCGCTCCCGCGCGGGGCCGGGCACGCGCCGCCCTGAACCCCCCTCTACGCCGCGCCGGCATCGCGCCGGTCCGGCCCGGACATCGAAAAAGACAGGGCCGCGCGGGCGGCCCTCTCTTGGGAGTCTGATCGCGCGGCCTAGCGGCCGCGCGCCTTACTCACCAGCGACGCGGCCCGCCGCCACCGCCGCCGCCGCCGCCGCCGCCGCGGTTACCGCCGCCACCGCCGGTGCGCTCCTGCGCCTCATTGACGCGCAGCGGACGGCCACCCATGTTCTGCCCGTTGAGGCTCTGGATGGCGCGCTGGGCGTCGCCGCTCGGCATCTCGACGAAGCCGAAGCCGCGCGGCCGACCCGTGTCGCGGTCGTTGATTAGGGCAACGGACTCCACCTTGCCGTGCTGCTCGAACAGCTGGCGCACGGCGGCTTCGTCCGCCGAGAACGGCAGGTTGCCCACATAGATCTTGGTCATTTGCGATCACTCACTAACGAGGTCCCGCGCACGGCACGCCATGACGACGAGGACCGAAACAAACTGCGGAGTGAACGCCTTTCGGAGCGACGACACGCGGTCGACCACACCGGAGACGGACACGACCGCCACCTTTGGATCGAACTCTCTTCGCTTTAGTGTCAGTGCCGGTGCCGGAGAACCCGGTCGGCAGAAGGCAAAAACGAGGAAGGGCCACGAACCGCCGCGCAAATTACAGGAATACAGCGAAAAACGCCACTGCCGGTGCGGCCGCGGCGGGTCCGCGCCGCCGGGCGGGCCCGGCCGGCCGCGGTGGCCGGCGAGGGCCCGGCGGCGCCCGCCAGCGGCCCGCCGGACGCGGACCGCCGCCGGTTATCGCCCCATAACGACAAAGCGGTTCTCGGCGCGGGACGGACTGCCTACGATCCCTGCTCCTGCCCCGGAGCGACCGCCGCATGAGCGCCTACCCCGCCTTTGGCCCCGCCGCCGCCCCGCTCGCGGGCGAGCGCGTCGCAGAGCTGCAGGCGCTGCTGGCGGGGCTCGATCCCGCCGCGCTGACCTGGGTCAGCGGCTTCGCCGCCGGCCTCGCCGCCGAGCGGGCGCGCAGCGGCGCCCCCGCCCGGCTCGCCGACGCCCTGCCCGCCCCGGCCGCCGCGCCGGCCGGCCGCGCGACGGTGCTGTACGGCTCGCAGACCGGCAACGGCCGGCGGGTCGCCGAGCGCCTCGGCCGCGGCCTCGAGGCCGAAGGGCTCGCGGCCAGCGTCCACAGCCTCGCCGACTACCCGCCCCGGCAGCTCGCCGGCGAGCGCCTCGTCTACCTGGTCGCGAGCACCCACGGCGACGGCGACCCGCCGGACGACGCGCGCGGCTTCGTCGAGTTCCTGACCTCGCGCCGGGCGCCGCGGCTCGAGTCGCTCGCCTACGCGGTGCTCGCGCTCGGCGACTCGAGCTACCCGCAGTTCTGCGCCACCGGCCGGCTGCTCGACGAGCGCCTCGCCGAGCTCGGTGCGCGGCGCGTCGGCGTGCGCGTCGAGGCCGACGTCGACGTCGAGGCCAAGGCCGGCACCTGGATCGAGCAGTCGGTCGCGACCGCGCGCGCCGAGCTCGGCGCCGCGGCACCGCGGCTCGCGGTGGTCACGCCGCTGCGCCCGGTGGTGCCCGCGCTCGCCTCGCGCGACGCGCCGCTCGAGGTCGAGCTGGTCGAGAACCGCCGCATCACCGCGCGCGACGCCGAGCGCGACGTGCGCCACCTCGTGCTCGCGCTGCCGGCGCAGGGCTTCGAGTACGAGCCCGGCGACGCGGTCGGGGTCGTGCTCGAGAACCCGGCGCTGACGGTCGACCGCATCCTCGAGCGCACCGCACTCGACCCCGCCGAGGCCGTCACCGTCGGCGCCACGACCCGCCCGCTGCGCGAGTGGCTGACCCGCGAGCGCGAGGTGGCGCGCATCGCGCGGCCGCTGCTCGAGCGGCTCGCCGAGCGCAGCGGCAGCGCCGAACTCAGGGCGCTGCTCGCGCCGGAGCGCGGCACCGAGCTGCGCCGCCTGCTGAAGGAGCTGCAGGTCGCGGACCTGCTCGGGCGCTACCCGGCCGCGTGGGACGCCGCGGCGCTGGTCGGCGCGCTGCATCCGCTCGCGCCGCGGCTGTACTCGGTCGCCTCGAGCCGCCGCGAGGCCGGCGACGAGGCACACCTGACGGTCGCGGTGGTCGACTACCAGCGCGGCGGCGAGCGCCGCGTCGGCCCGGCCTCGTGGCAGCTCGCGGTCGCGCAGCCGGGCGCGCGGCTGCGCGCCTACGTCGAGCCGAACCCGCGCTTTCGCGTGCCGCTCGACGGCAGCCACGACGTCATCATGATCGGCCCGGGCACCGGCGTCGCGCCGTTCCGCGGCTTCCTGCAGCAGCGCGTCGCCGACGGCGCGCGCGGCCGCCACTGGCTGCTGTTCGGCGGCCGGCGCCGCGAGCGCGACTTCCTCTACCAGCTGGAATGGCTCGAGGCGCTCAAGCGCCGCCAGCTCGCGCGCCTCGACGTCGCGTTCTCGCGCGACCAGCCGCACAAGGTCTACGTGCAGGACCGGCTGCGCGAGCACGGCCGCGAGCTCTACGCGTGGCTCGAGGGCGGCGCGCACCTGTACGTCTGCGGCGACGCCGAGCGCATGGCGCCCGACGTGCACGCGGCGCTCCTCGAGGTGGTCGCGACCCACGGCGGCCGCTCGGCCGAGGACGCCGCCGCCTACCTCGCCGGGCTCGCCCAGGCCAAGCGCTACGCGCGCGACGTCTACTGAGGACGCCATGGCCGACCTCGCCCCGGTCGAGCGCATCAAGGCCGAGAGCCGCGGGCTGCGCGGCACGCTCGCGCACAGCGTCGCCGACCGCGCCACCGGCGCGCTCGCCGAGGACGACGCACAGCTGCTGCGGCTGCACGGCAGCTACCAGCAGGACGACCGCGACATCCGCGACGAGCGGCGGCTGCAGAAGCTCGAGCCGCTGTGGCGCTTCATGGTGCGGTTGCGGCTGCCGGGCGGCGTCTGCAGCGCCGCGCAGTGGCTCGCGATCGACGACATCGCGCGCCGCTACGCCAACGGCTCGCTGCGGCTGACGACGCGCCAGACCTTCCAGTTCCACGGCATCGCCAAGGGCGACCTCAAGACCACGATGGCGGCGCTGAATGCCGCGCTGATCGACACGATCGCGACCTGCGGCGACGTCAACCGCAACGTGATCGCGAGCTCCAACCCGGTCGAGTCGCCGGCGCACGCCGAGGTCGCCGACTGGGCGCGCCGGCTGTCGGAGCACCTGCTGCCGAAGACGCGCGCGTACCACGAGATCTGGCTCGACGGCGAGAAGCTCGAGGGCCCGGCCGAGGCCGAGCCGGTCTACGGCGCGAGCTACCTGCCGCGCAAGTTCAAGGCGGCGATCGCCGTGCCGCCGTGCAACGACGTCGACGTGTTCGCGCACGACCTCGGCTTCATCGCGATCGTCGAGGACGGCCGCCTGGCCGGCTTCAACCTCACGGTCGGCGGCGGGCTCGGCGCGACGCACGGCGACCCGAAGACCTTCCCGCGGCTCGCGGACCTGGCGGGCTTCCTGCCGCCGGAGTCGCTGCTGGCGGTGGCCGAGGCCGTGGTCACCACGCAGCGCGACTTCGGCGACCGCACCAACCGCAAGCACGCGCGCCTCAAGTACACGATCGCCGACCGCGGCCTCGCCTGGTTCGTCGGCGAGGTCGAGCGGCGCGCCGGCATCCGGCTCGGGCCGCCGCGACCGTACGCCTTCACCTCGAACGGCGACCGCTTCGGCTGGCAGCAGGCGCTCGACGGCCGCTGGCACCGCACGCTGCGCATCCCGGCGGGGCGGATCGCCGACAGCTTCGACCGCCCGTGGCTGAGCGGGCTGCGCGAGATCGCCCGCGTGCACCGCGGCGACTTCCGCATCACCGCCAACCAGAACGCGACCATCGCCGGCGTCGAGGGCGGGGCGCGCGCCGCGATCGACGAGCTGATCGGCCGCTACCGGCTCGACGCGGTCGAGCGCGCCGGGCCGCTGCGGCGCGATGCGCTCGCCTGCGTCGCGCTGCCGACCTGCCCGCTCGCGATGGCCGAGGCCGAGCGCTACCTGCCGCAGCTGCTCGGGCGCGTCGAGGGCCTGCTCGAGGCGCACGGGCTCGCGGGGCTGCCACTCAGCCTGCGGGTGACCGGCTGCCCGAACGGCTGCGCGCGGCCGTACCTCGCCGAGATCGGCCTGATCGGCAAGGCGCCCGGCCGCTACAACCTGCAGCTCGGCGGCGATGCCCGCGGCGAGCGCCTGAACGTGCTCTACGCCGAGAACCTCGACGAGCCGCAGCTGCTTTCGGCGCTCGCACCGCTGATCGCCGCCTACGCCGCCGAACGCGGGCCGGACGAGCGCTTCGGCGACTTCCTGTGGCGCAGCCGCCGGATCGGCGCGCCGGCGGCGGCCGGCGCCGCGGTCAAGGCCGCGACCTGAGCCGCGGCACGCCGGCCATGCGCTACTTCCCGCTGTTCGTCGACCTCAAGGACCGCCTCGTCGTGGTGGTCGGCGGCGGGCCGGTCGCCGAGCGCAAGCTCGGTCTCCTCACCGGCAGCGGCGCCCGCCTGCGCCTCGTCGCGCCGGCGCTGACGCCGGCGCTCGCCGCGGCGCGCGACGCCGGCCGGCTCGAGCACCGCGCGCGCGCCTTCGAGGCGGCGGACCTCGATGGCGCGCGCTTCGTGGTCGCCGCGAGCGACCAGCGCGACGTGAACCGCAGCGTCGCCGCCGCGGCCGAGGCGCGCGCCATCCTCGTCAACGTCGTCGACGACCTCGAGCTGTCGGGCGCGATCCTGCCGGCGATCGTCGATCGCTCGCCGGTCGTGGTGGCGATCTCGACGCAGGGCGGCGCACCGGCGCTCGCGCGCCGGCTGCGCGAGCAGATCGAGGCGGTCGTCGATGGCTCGCTCGGCCGCATCGCGGCCTTCGCCGCGGCCTGGCGCGCGCGCGTCAAGGCCGCGATCGGCGATCTCGGCGAGCGGCGCCGGTTCTACGACTGGCTGGTCGACGGCCCGGCCGGCGAGCTCGTCCGGCACGGTCGGGCGGCCGCGGCCGGGCGGCTGGTCGCGGCGGCGCTGCGCCGGCACGCGCGCGCGGCCGGCGCGCCGGCCGCGCCGCGCCGGGGCTCGGTGGCGCTGGTCGGCGCCGGCCCCGGCGACCCGGGGCTGCTGACGCTCGCGGCGCTGCGCGCGCTGCAGTCCGCCGACGTCGTGCTCCACGACCGGCTGGTGTCGCCGCCGGTGCTCGCGCTCGCGCGACGCGAGGCCGAGCTGATCGAGGTCGGCAAGTCCGGCGGCGGCCACAGCACCGGCCAGGCCGAGATCCACCGCCTGCTCGCCGAGCACGCGCGGCGCGGGCGGCGGGTGGTGCGCCTGAAGGGCGGCGACCCGATGATCTTCGGCCGCGGCGGCGAGGAGCTCGAGTACCTGCGCCGCGCCGGCATTCGCTACGAGGTGGTGCCGGGCGTGACCGCGGCGCTGGCCTGCGCCGCCTACGCCGGCATCCCGCTGACGCACCGCGAGCACTCGGCGTCGGTGCGCTTCGTGACCGCGCACTGCCGCGAGTCGGTCGACGCCACCGACTGGCGCGCGCTCGCGGCCGGGCGCGAGACGCTCGCGGTCTACATGGGCCTCGGCACGCTGCCGCTGCTGTGCCGCGAGCTGCAGCGGCACGGCCGCAGCGGCGCGACGCCGGTGGCGTTCGTCGAGAACGGCAGCCGCCCGGAGCAGCGCGTGCTGCTCGGCACGCTCGACAGCATCGAGGCGCTCGCCGCCGGCCACGGGTTGCGCTCGCCGGCGCTCCTGATCGTCGGCGCGGTGGCCGCGCTCGCGTCCCGCCTGCACTGGTTCGGCGCCGAGCCGCTGGTCAGTGGCACCGCGGCGGCGCGCTCGGCCGCCTGAGCGCGGCGGCTGCGGCGCGCGGCCGCGGGCGTAGGGGAAAGTCGCGGCGCGCACTAGGGCTTT
>Ga0335071_10008103_pt1 | contig 10797 bp, 9 predicted proteins | sample Lox_Sample_15_FD_206724 | JGI IMG/M metagenome (GOLD analysis project Ga0335071, IMG submission 206724) | Soil microbial communities from Loxahatchee National Wildlife Refuge, Florida, United States - Lox_Sample_1.5 | ecosystem: Environmental > Terrestrial > Soil > Wetlands | place: USA: Florida...
GCCACATTCTGTGGATGGCGGGTTTCAGGGAGACGGACCGCGTTTTTATTCCTTTCGGTTACAACGTGTACGTTGCCTTTTGGGAAGGTCACTATGCGGCCGAAAAAGTGGGTTGCATGGTCGTGCCAGGCGGAGCGCTCGACACACAGGGAAGAATCAGCAAGATCCGCGAGATAAAGGCGACAGGACTCTTGAACACTCCAACATACGGTCTCCATATGGCAGAAGAGGCCCAAAAAATGGGAGTGGACCCTCGAAGCCTGGGCATCCAAAGGATGCTTTGCGCCGGCGAGCCTCTTCCTCCAGCGACGAGAAAGAATCTGGAAACTACCTGGGGAGCCGAAGTTTATGACCATATCGGCGGTACGGAACCCTGTGCCTGGGCGGCTATGTGCTCTGCACGGAACGGAATGCACATCATGGAACCCTTCTTCCTCTTTGAGGTTCTCGACAGGGACGATCCGAGCAAAGAGGTCGAGGAAGGGGAACTAGGCGTGGCCGTAGTGACTCCTCTGGGCAGACGGTCTTTTCCCCTGGTAAGGTTCAACACCAAAGACATCGTTAGAAAGGCAGGGTACGGCTGTGAATGTGGAAGAACCTCCATGAAGATTCATGAAGTCTCGGGGAGGACGGACGACCTGACCAAAATTCGAGGGGTACTCTTTACTCCCGTCACCGTCGAGGAAACAATCAGAGGCGAATTCCCCGAGATTACCGAGTACATCATTACTGTGACCAAAGAGGGTATCATGGATGAGATCAGCCTGACGGTTGAACCGAAGGAAAACCTGGGTCAAGAGGTTGTGAGGGAGGTCACGCAAAACCTCGTCCAGCGATTGAAGAATCGGACGAATTTACGATTCTTTATAGAGGTTGCGCCGCCTGGGGGGCTGCCTCGGCACACGCTCAAGGCGAAGCGGTTTATTGATCTCCGAAACAAGGAAGGGAGGTAAGTGACATGGAATTTCCAGACAAAAACCTGTTGAAAGAAGTGGGCTCCAGGGTTCAAACGATTGAGAAGCTGGCGCATGAGATCGAGTCACTGGGTGGCTCAGTGCCTTCCATCGCGAAGAACGCCCGAATGTTGCTCGCCACCGCCTATGTGATGAAATGGGGTACGTCGGACCTCATAGAGACCGATTAGCCGTCTAAAAGAACCCGATAGACTAAACAGATTCCAATCGATCTACTCCATAATGAGTCCTATGGGTTGGACGGGAAATTCTGTGAGCTAGGTTTGGCGAGGTGCTGTAAATAACGAGATCTTACTGTACAGCAGCCATGACCCGGATTATCATTCGGGTCTAACAAAAGACCCTTTCAAAAGGAGGTATGCAGATGAATACGCCACAAGGAGAGGTTCAGGCTCCGCCGTATCGTTGGGTGATCCTGGCGCTGACTGCGGGCTGCTTTACCTTCACGTTTATCACGAGGTTTACGTGGCCGCCCCTCATACCTGTGGTCATGCCGGTCCTGAAAATGTCAGCGGCCCAGGCCGGGGCCTTCATGTTTGCTTTTTATTTGGGGTACATTGTAACCCAAATCCCTGCGGGGATCCTTGCGGACCGTTTCGGAGTGCGATTTATCCTCGGTGTAAGCCTGATCATCGAGGGGATATCCACATCGCTTTTCGGGTTTATCACTACCTACGACACAGGGTTCGCCCTGCGAGTGATCGCGGGTTTGGGAGCGGGCGCGGTCTTTTCTTCCTGCACCCTGGCGCTGATGGAATGGTTTCCTGCCCATGAACGGGGTAGGGCATTTGGTATTCTTCTTGCCGCTCCTTCCGCAGGGATTCTTGTGACCAATTTCATGGTTCCCGGCCTCAATGCGCTTGTGGGATGGACCGGTGCGTTTCACTTTGTAGGGCTCTTCACGATAACTGCGGGGGTCCTGGTACTTTTATTCATGCGATCTGCAGGAGAAATCAAGGCCGGTTCAAAGACACTCCTGGGAGGGTTCCCGGTAATCGCGCGGAGCAGCGGGCTCATCCTCACCGCTTTGGCAGGATTCTGCCTAATGTGGATGGAAATCGGAACCGCCACCTGGGCCAATAACCATCTGGTCAAAAAACTTGCGCTCACGGTACCTACGGCAGGTTACATCATGATGATATACGGCCTCGGCGGAGTGCTGGCCCCGCTGGTCTCGGGTTTCGTTTCCGACTGGACCGGACAACGAAAATGGCTGGTCATTCTGGCTTATGCCGTTTCAGCCCCGTTGTGCGTGATCTTCGGGTATCAGACAACATTGGGGGGCCTAACGGTACTGGCGTTTCTCATGGGGTTCACCTCATACATTGCCAACCCGCAGCTCACAGTGCTGATTTCGCAGTTTGCGGGCGTAGAATGGGCTGCCACAGCCAACGGCACGGCAAACTTCATATTCCAGACCGCCTCAATGATTGTGCCGTTAGTCCTTGGATTTTCCATCGATTTGACGGGAAGTTCCACAATCGTGTGGTGGATAATGGCGGTCGGTCCACTGGTGGGTATATTGCTGATGCTGCCGGTGGACCCGTCGAAAGCAAGAGCATGAACCGACCCGATAGGGTCCATCCCGGACGGAGGAGTCTTCCCGTATTTGTTCGCTTGCACGGAGGAATTACTGTTCCTGTCATTGCGAGGGCTCTAAGCCCAAAGCAATGACAGGCTTTTGTCACCTGCGACCGAACATTCACCAAGAGGCTTGGATCTGCGCTTGACAAGCTCGCGGAATTGACACATTTTCACAACCAGAGTTTCGCATAATCACATCATCGTATCGATGCGGCGATGAAGCCCGAGCACAAACGCCGGTAACCGGCGGCACATCGCGGAACTTATAGCCTCGTGAAGGACCAAAAGAACTGTGAGTACTCAGCAACCGGGGAGGATGAAATGGCTGACGAGATGAAGCAGCTTTTCGAGGAAAGGTTAGGCCGCTACCACGCGGCAGTATCTTTGGAACCACATGATCGCATCCCTATTGCCACAGGAAGCAATTATTTCGCAGAAGTCTATTCCGGAAACACCAAACAGGAGACGATTGACGATCCTGAAAAATGGCTCCAGGCGGAAATCAAGTTCTGTCAGGATTTTCCGGAGGTGGATGTACTAAGAGACAACCGAGTTTATGGCCCGCTCTATGACGCTCTGGATGTCAAAACATACAAACTGCCGGGCAGGGAGCTCGCCCCCAACACTCAGTTTCAGTTCGTCGAACAAGATTACATGAAAGAAGATGAATATGACGATCTCATCAATGATCCAACGGGCTTCATGATCGACATTCTTCTGCCCAGATTTTTCGGCGAATTATCAAATCGAGGGACCGGCCGTTCATATGTGGCCATGCTCAAGGCCGGTTTCGCCCAGATGATGATGGGTGGGGTAATGCGAAACCGCGGCATGGTCCTTGAGCAACAATGCGGTATGCCGCAACCGATGGCCGGGTTCTTCCTGGCGCCTTTCGATGCCCTAGCGGACGCGATGCGAGGCATGACGGCAACTTTTCTGGACATGTTCCGGCAGCCGGACAAAGTTTTGGCTGCGTGTGATGCGCTCGTCGAGGAAATGGTTTACGTGGCTCTTTCACTGGGCGATCCTCTGAAGCGTTATCCTATTTTTGTTCCCACGCACAAAGCCATATTCATGTCTCCGGAACAGTTCGACACGTTTTACTGGCCTTCGTTCAAGAAGGTAATGGAAATCCTTATCGACTCGGGTTACAGCATCCGGGCGTACCTGGAAGGTGACTGGGGAATTCATTGGCACCACATGCGTGAAATGCCCAAAGGCCGAGTCCTCTGTGATATCGACTCTCAGGGCGACATTTTCCAGGCAAAGAAAGATTTGGAAGGCTATCAGTGCGTAGCAGGCGGTGTTCAGGACTCCATGCTAATTCTTGGCACCACCGACCAAGTTAGGGGGCACGTGAAAGAGTTGTGTGAACGACTCGGTAAGGGCGGTGGATATATCGTTAGCGGCGGGTGCTCGTTCCCGTACGATGCCAAGCCGGAAAACTTCAGGGCTATGGTCGATGCGGTCATGGAATACGGATGGTATGACAAAAGCGTCAAAGCCAAGCCGAAGCCCGCGCCTGCGGCCCGCAAGGTAGAGGGACTGAAACCTCGCAAAGTGCTGACTCCATGGGAAGTCAAGAAAGCGGAACTCGGACAAATTACCGGAGACGAAAACCTGATCAAGAAAAACTGGGAACAACTCGAAGCCATGGCCCACACATTCATATGGCAATGGACGCTTTAGAAGAGGAGGCGACCGAAATGGGAGACATTGCTCAGGCATTGGCAAATCTTGAAGAAAAGAAAGTATATGAGCTCGTTGATCAGAAAGTGAAAGAAGGCGCCAACCCGCTGGACATCATTCAAGAGTGTAATGACGGAATGATTCGTGTCGGGGAACTGTTCTCCGAACAAAAGTACTTCATTACCCAGCTCATCTTTTCGGCCGAAATTCTGAAACAGGTTATGAAGAAACTCGATCCTCTGCTCGCCGGACTCCAAACCCGCGGTGCGGCAGGCGGCAAAGTCGTTATCGGAACTGTTAAAGGAGACATTCACGATATAGGTAAAAATATCGTGATTACCTTGCTCAAGGGGGCAGGTTTTGACGTTGTGGACCTTGGCGTAGATGTTCCTACGGACAAGTTCATTCAAGCTTTGAAGGATTCCGGAGCAAAAGTCTTGGGAATGAGCGCACTGTTGAACTTCACTTATCCGGTAATGAAAGAAGTGGTTGACGCGGTTCGAGAAGCAGGCTTGCGGAATCAAGTCAAGATTATCGTGGGCGGAACGCCTGTCAACGAGCAGGTGCGCGAGTATGCCGGAGCCGATTACTATGCAAAGGACGCTGTGGTCGGTGTCAACATCTGTAGGGAAGTGTACGCATAACACTGGTTCCTTGGCCGAGAGGAAAACATGTTCATTATAGGTGAAAAAATAAATGCAACCCGCAAGAGCATAGAAGCTGCCGTAAAAGCGAGAGACGCTGCTTATATTCAAGAGGTGGCTAAGGCGCAAGAGCAGGCGGGCGCACACGCATTGGACGTGAACTGCGGAACCGTCCCGGTCTCGGAAGAACCTGAGACTATGAAATGGTTGGTAAAGACGGTACAAGCGGTCACCGATCTCCCCATCTGCATTGACAGTCCAAACCCGGCGGCATTGGCGGCGGGGCTTGCCGAACATAGTGGGAAGCCCCTCATCAATTCGATCAGCGGCGAAAGTGCCAGGTACGACAGTGTCTTGCCGCTGGTAAAGCAATACCGCACCGGAGTTATTGCGTTGTGCAATGATGATCGGGGGCTGCCTTCGTCCAAGGAAATGGCTTTGGAGGTTGGCGACAATTTGATAAAGCGGCTAATGGATGACGGTGTCCCTATTCACAACATTTATCTGGACCCATTGGTGCGCACCCTGGCCACGAGCCCGGAAACAGTGGTTGATACATTGGAAGTTATGCGTGACCTATCACGGAAATATGCGGGGCTGCATTGTGTAAGTGGCCTGAGCAACGTGTCATACGGCCTTCCGGAACGCCGTCATTTGAATCGTGCTTTCGTCGTGATGAGCATTTTCTGTGGACTGGACGCAGTCATCGTGGACCCTCTCGATCGCGGCATGATCGCTTCCATCTATGCAGCGGAGGCACTCGTGAACAAAGACAGGTTCTGTCTGGAATACATCAAAGCTTACAACGAGGGCAAGTTGGCCGATTGAGGTTAGGACACAGGGATAAATAAACTATCTCAAATCTGTGGCTTCTGAATTTCTTATGTAGAGGCGCTTCGAGAAGCGCCTTGATTTTGGGCGGTTCGCGAACCGCTACAAACAGCATGCTGGAATCGTCAGTTCTGTGACGGATTCTGCTGGTAGGATTGTTCGCGAAACGAACATCTTCCCGTGCGAAAGGATGTTTGCGGCTTGAGTTTCTCCGTCCATTTCCAGCCGATCGGTTGCACCATCCACATCGATGGCGGGGAGACTGTGCTGAACGCCTTTCAGACTGTGGCCTCCGTTCAGGCGTCAGGGCTGACCGCCCCATGTGGCGGCAAGGGACAATGCGGTAACTGCAAGATTCTCATTATCAAGGGGAAAGCTCTTGGGCCGACGGATGCAGAAAGAAGGCTGCTGCAACCGGACGAGCTGGCAGCCGGTTACCGCCTTGCCTGCCAGACCGCACCTTTGGGCGATCTGGAGGTGGAGATTCCTTCGGAGTCTCTGGCCAAGATTCACACGACAGATACCGGAGCGCCCCAATCGATCCCGCTCAAAGATCCGCCCGTCAAGAGATTTGCAATCAACCTCAAGCCGCCCACCATTGAATGGCCGTCTCCGCCCTGGAAGCAAATCGTGGATGCTTTGCGCAACAACTACGGTTTGCCTGACTTGCGTATCGAACCCGAACTCTTGCGCGCGAAGGCAGGCATGCCTAAATCCGGCAGAGTTACGGTAACTGTCCGCGGAAATAGAATCGTTGATGTCACTTTCGGGTCGCGCGAAGTTCGATCACTGGGTCTGGCAATTGACCTGGGCAGCACCAAGATAGCCGGCTATCTCCTGGACATGGAGTCAGGCGATATTTTGGGCTCCCAGGCTATTATGAACCCGCAGATAGCATATGGAGAGGACATAATCAGCCGCTTGGCGTATGCTCTGGACAGTCCGAGTAATGCCAAACGTATCACTGCGGCCGCAAGACAAGGTATAAATACCCTTTCATCGAACCTCGTTGGCGCAATCGACCATATCTCGGAGGACATAGAGGAAATGGTCGTAGTCGGCAACACGGCTATGCACCACATCTTGCTGGATCTCTCGTTGGATCAATTGATCCGTTCACCTTTCCTTCCTGTCACGACTGCCCCCCTGGAAGTCAGGGCCTCGGATGTCGGGCTCAATGCGGCAACGGCCGTAAGAGTGTACTTTCCACCACTGGTTGCCGGTTTCGTGGGCAGTGACCATGTAAGCATGGTGTTAAGCAGTCGCTTGCTTGGGAGGGAAGGACCGGTGTTGGGGCTCGACATCGGCACCAATACCGAAATTGTGCTGGTTCATCAGGACAGAATGATCTCGTGTTCGTGCGCGTCAGGTCCGGCTTTTGAGGCTGCTCACATTAGACACGGGATGCGGGCGGTTGAGGGCGCCATCAAGAAGGTAGTGGTGTCAGACAACGGAAAGAAGGTCGTATGTGAAACAATCGGCGACAGACCGCCGCTCGGCATATGCGGATCAGGGGTGATAGACGCAGTCGCCCAACTTCTAAAATGGCGCATTTTGGGCTCAGACGGCCTCCTGGATGAGCACAATCCCCTCGTGAGGGTCACCCGCCAGCAAACAGGTCCGGCATTTCTGCTCGTTCCGGGCCGCTCGAGCGGGACCGGCCGCGACCTTGTTTTAACTCAAAAGGATGTCAGCGAGATCCAGCTTGCCAAAGCAGCGGTAGCCGGGGCCGTAGAACTGCTGCTGTCAAAAGCGGGGTTGCAGCAAGCAGATATCGAACAGGTGTTGATTGCCGGAGCGTTTGGCTCACATTTGGATGTGAGCAGCGCCATCGCCATAGGGATGCTCCCAAACATTCCTCGCGAACGCTTTGTTCAGATCGGTAACGCGGCGGGTCATGGGGCTGTGCTGGCACTCACTTCGATCACGGAAAGGAGATCATGCGAGGAGATTGCACGACGAATAACCTATCTGGAATTGACCGCCGTGAGACAATTCGCTTCTGTGTTTGCTAAATCCCTGAGATTTCCGCAACCCTCCTAGGGTCTTGTCAACCAGCCTCGGTTTTAGCGATGAGCAAAACGAAATGATCCATCGCAAGGAGTTGGCCTTTATTCCCACAAGGCATACTTCCGCCTTATCAGGTCACGCAACAAGCCCAATTTGTCTTCTGAAGATTGTACGGGAAATCTCTTGGTTAGGGCCTGAATAATGAGTTCGGTCGGAGTGATCTTCTTGATACGGCACTCTTCGGTCAACTTTTCAATCAAATGCTTCGGCAGTCCCAACTGATGGATTCTCTTCATAGACATTGTTCCTCCTTCCAATGTCTTTGTTAAGGGGAAATCCATTACAGTCAGCACATCTTCTTAAGTCATGCAGGGAGACTCCAGACTCTGTGCTTCCATTGAAAATCCCTGTCCCTTAAATATGATGCCAACAGGGAATTGGCGCTGCCTTGCGAAGAAGTTGTGCAAAGGTAGTGCCAAGACGGGTGTCTAATTGAGAAAATAACACAATATCAGCCCGGTAGCACGTGTCTCTATGAATAAAATGGGGAAATGCGTAAGGAAATCATAGAGAAGTTTTTTCCCGACTATCTTCGGCTGATACGACAAGTGCAAATTCTTTTCGCACCATATCGGCATACGAAAATTCCACCACAGTTCCGTTGCTAATTTAGCGAGCGGCAATTCGCGGGGAACCAAAAGAATCGCTATGAACCGGCACGTTTCTCGGAAATCTCCCCAATAAGCTCTGTTTGAATTTCCTGTATTTCCAGCAGCCGTTGCCACTGATTCATAAGAAGATGATCGAGCTTTTCGTGCAAGTGCCGGATTTCAAGCTCTGCCTTCAGGTTCACCCTGTAGTCGTACTCCGCCCTTAAGCGGTCTTTTGCTTCCTGCCTGTTTTGACTCATCATAATGACCGGCGCCTGAATAGCGGCAAGACAGGAAAGAACCAAGTTAAGCAAGATATAGGGGTAAGGATCAAAAGGTCTTTCGAGAAGCAGAACAGTATTTGCCAAGATCCACAATAACAGTACCCCTGTAAATATCCCGATAAATCGCCAGCTGCCTCCGAAATCCGCAAGCTTGTCCGCGAGCCTATCGCCCAAGCTGATCTGTTGGTCATATTCAGCATTCAGGTTTTTGGTCAGGAGTTCGTGTTCTTTGAGGCTTTTTACAACCTGCTCTTCTAGTGCCGTGAGTTCGCCTTTATCTTGCCTGATGACATCTTCAACGTATTCGCTCCTGAACCGATTAAGATCGGCAAGACATATATAGCCGTTCGGCGACCAATCAGGATATTCGGCTTTAATCTTTTCAGTAATAGATCTGCGTATTATCCCTCCCGGTATCATCTCGCTCGTTCTTTTTTCGGTTTTGCATATCTGGCACATGATATTCTCGTGATTCTTTTTTGTTGTCATGGCGCTGATTACCTCCTACTGTTAATCACAGGAAACGGGGATTCTGTGTTGTGCTTGCCGTGGGTAAGAACATTTCTGAGTTCCCCAGGATACCAGCAGCGGCCGCTCTGGTTTCCCGGACCTGCATGAGTTTGGAGAGCCCCTTGTCACCGACAAAGTGGAAGGTCCTCCAAGTTCATGAACGTACCTCTCCATCGTTCTCTCAGTCAAGCGAGACGACCTGGGGGCCGACACCGGCGAGCGATTTCACTGCATCGTTCAGAAGGAGGGCAACATGTCGAAACATGTAGGAATACTTGCTTGTAGCGCCGAAGGAGCGGCGCTCTGCTATCAGACATTTTGCACGGAGGCGCCCGCGATCATGGGCGAACACATGCATCCGGAAGTCTCAATGCATACTTATCCATTAGGTGAGTATATGAAGCACATTCGGCAGGGAAATTGGGATGGGGTTGCTCAATTGATGCTGTCATCCGTGCAAAAACTGGCACAAATTGGAGCACAATTTGCCATCTGTCCTGACAACACAATTCATCAGGCATTCGACATATTCATATCAAAATCTCCCATACCTTTGCTTCACATTGCAGAAGTTGTTGCAAGGGAGGCAAAAAAAAGAGGATTTAAGAAACTTGCGGTTACCGGCACCAAGTATTTAATGACCGGTCCGGTTTATACTCAAGCTTTACAGAAATTCGGACTCTCCTGCGACGTCCCTGATGAAAACGATCGAGAAACCATTGATGCCATCATATTCGAGGAACTTGTCAACGGCTTGTTTGAGGAAAAGTCTCGTCTGTACTTCAATTCGGTAATCCGGAGTCTTAAAGATCAGGGATGCGATGCCGTCATTCTCGGATGTACCGAGATTCCATTGCTGGTTGATCCTAACGACTGCCCGTTGCCGACCCTTGATTCCACACGTTTACTCGCGAGGGCCGCTATCGAAGAAGCATTAACCGACGGATGAAATGTCACGTATCGATCCATACCTGAGCGTGCTCCCATGCGTGTTCCCATTTTCGATGGCGTTGAAAGTCGGCGGTTGCCTTAAGCTGGCGCGCCATTCTTGCTTGACAGGTTGCAAAAATCAAACCATTATGATCCCACGCATATCTTGAGGAAGAGACGGAGGGGGAGTATGCCCGTGTCCTGATCGTGATAAGCTTAGGATTTCTGTGGGACTTATCGTTATTGATGCAAGTCAATTGTTCTTTTGAGGTCTCACAGGTTGATGGCCGTGACAGGGGACAGCATGAATACGCAGGACAAGACCAAAGAAGAACTCGTCGATGAGTTGAAGTCTGTGTGCCAAAGGCTTAACGAGTTCGAGCCGGAGGAAGTTCACTCTCCGGTAACGAAAGTTCGTGAAGAGATACTTGTTGTCGATGATGAGCCGCGTATTTGTGAGCTTCTCAGCCGTTGGTTGACCGCAGAAGGTTATCGGTGCGCTTCCGCAGCCAATGGAGAGATAGCTCTTAATTCGCTCGCGGGTAAGAAATATGATCTGGTGGTCAGCGATATCATGATGCCCGGGATGTCCGGACTCGATCTTCTCAAAGTGGTCAAGACTTTTTCTCCCGACACGGCAATGATCATTGCAACGGCCGTCAGTGATCGTCAAACCGCAGTCATGGCTTTG
>Ga0335071_10008106_pt1 | contig 10793 bp, 4 predicted proteins | sample Lox_Sample_15_FD_206724 | JGI IMG/M metagenome (GOLD analysis project Ga0335071, IMG submission 206724) | Soil microbial communities from Loxahatchee National Wildlife Refuge, Florida, United States - Lox_Sample_1.5 | ecosystem: Environmental > Terrestrial > Soil > Wetlands | place: USA: Florida...
TTCGTGTGGTCCGCGGATCTGCCGGGGCCAAATTCAATTGACAGGTCTCCGCACGGGTTATACAGTTCGGCTCGATTGAGATTGATCACGCGAGGTACGCCCGCCTCGCCGTTCTGGATTCCTTCATCGGCACGTAACGGACGTGTTTTGCCCTTTGAAAAAACCCTTGAGAACTGCGCCGATATTCTTTTTCGCGGCGCTGCTTTGCCTCGGGCTCATGAGTGTGAGCGCGCAAGCCCAGGAAATTCCTTCCACCACGGAAGTCCTCACTCTCGACCAGGCTATTTCCCTGGCACAAACCAATAACCGCCAGATCAAGATGACCAAGCAGGGTGTTCTCTCGGCGAACGACCAGATTCTCGCCGCCCGGACGCAGCGCTATCCGCAATTCAACGTGCAACTGACGGGCGGTGCCCTGCTCAGCCCGGTCAGCGTAAGTTTCCCCGAAGGAGCATTCGGCACCATCGGCCCGATCCCGATACCAGCGAGCAATGTGCTGGTCACCACGAATCCGAAGTTCACGGGCACCGGCACCATCGAGGCGTACCAGCCGCTGTCGCAGCTTTACAATATTCATCTGAATATAGAAGCCTTGAAAGTCAGCAAGAAGCTTGTCGAGGAACAGCTTCGTCAGCAACGCCAGCAGATAACCAACTCCGTCAAAGACGCGTACTATTCGCTGCTTCAAACGCAAAGCGCGCTCGATGCAGCGGTGGATAACGTCAAAGCGCTGAGGGAGATTGACCGCACGACCGATGAATACCTGAAAGAAAAGACCGTTCTGCCTTACCAGAGCACCGGGGTAAAAGCGCAACTCGCGCAGGCCGAATTACAAGTGGTGACGCTCGAAGACACCCTGCAGAGCCAGAAGGAAAATCTCAACGTGCTCATGGCGCGCGATGTTCGCACCGACTTTCGCGTGGACGCTGTGCCTGAAGAATTGCCCGAGGAAACCGACCTGGAAGCCGCTCGCCAAAAAGCACTCGACAACCGCAGCGAGATTCGCCAGGCCAAGATAAAAATCGACCAGGCCGTGTACAACCGCCGAATTGAAAAGGCTCAGTACCTCCCGCAAGTCGGCATTCAATACCTCTTCTTCCAGCCCTTCGCCATTCAGGGCCTTCCGAGTTCCATCAATACTCTTGCTGTCAATTTCAAATGGGATCTGTACGACTGGGGTTACAAGAAGCATTTGATGGACGAAAAACAGCGATCCATCGAGCAAAGCGAGCTGAACCTTACCGAGACGCAGAGCCAGGTTGCTGTGGATCTCGGCAGCCATTTTCGCAAATTGCGCGAAGCGCGCGCCAACGTCAAAGTGGCTCAGCTCGCGCAACAGGCCGAGAAAGAAAAACTGCAGGTCACCCTCGAGCAGTACAAACAAAAGGCGACGTTGCTCACCAACGCCCTTTCGGAGCAAGCCACCATGACACAGGCCAATGCCACATATCTCCAGGCGCTCAGTTCCTTCTGGACCGCTCGTTCGGACTTCGAGAAAGCTCTCGGTGAGGATTGAGTTATGCCCCTGAGACTCGTCAAACGGGCAACATTCGCGGCCTTCGCGGCGTGCCTCGCGTCTTGCGGCACTGAGCAGAAGGCAAAAGAAACACCGCCTATCCCAGTCACCGTGTCGACCGTTGAAGAGTATTCCGGACCCGAGGCCGTCAGCTATTCGGCCAGCATTGTTCCGTACGTCCAGATACCGCTTATGTTCAAGTCGGGCGGCTACGTCACCAGCATTCTGCAGCGCAAAGGAGCCGACGGCCGCATCCGTAATGTCCAGCAGGGCGATTTCGTGAAGAAGGACACGGTTCTGGCCACGGTTCGCCAAGAAGATTACCAGCACAGTGTTCAGCAATACGCCGGCCAATTGGAACAGGCGAAAGCTTCGGCCACGAAAGCCCAGGAAGATTTTGCGCGCGCCGCCGCACTGTACAAGGCCAACGCGCTCACGCAATCGGATTACGACGCCGTCAAAGCACAACTCGATTCGTCGCAAGGCACGGTGACGACAGCCCAGGCGACCCTTAGCCAGGCGCAACAGGCTCTCGCGGATTGCCAACTGCGCGCCCCGATTGACAGCACCGTGCTGAGCCGCAACATCGAAATTGGCACGCTCGTGGCCGCGGGCACACAAGGGTTCACGCTTGGGGACATTCATCTGGTAAAAGCGGTGTTCGGCGTCCCCGACACACTGCTCAGTTCGATTAAATTAGGCAAGAAACAGAATATCCTGACTGAAAGCTACTCCCAGGAATTTACCGGTCAGATCACCGCCATCTCTCCGCAAGCCGATCAGAAGAGCCGCACGTTTCAGGTGGAAGTCACCCTGCCCAACGAAAAAGAACTCCTGAAAGCGGGCATGGTCGCCACTTTGGATCTAGGCGAATCGGAACTGAAGCGACCGGCGCTTGTGGTTCCCCTCAGCGCCATCGTGTCCGCGGGCGACGGCGTAAAGGCTTTCAGCGTTTATGTGGTTACAGGCGAGCCAGGTAAGGAAGTTGCACATCGCAGAATCGTTCAGCCCGGCGGTGCATACGGCAACAAAGTAGAAATCACCGGCGGCGTGAGCTTGGGCGAGCGCCTCATCTCGAATGGCGCAACCCTTGTCGTTGACGGGCAAACCGTCAGGATCGTTCCGTGAGTTCCGTCCGCAGGACAGCGTAATGGCGCACCGCACCGACAACGACTATATCCAGAACGAGCACAACACGGCGCGGTTCTTCGTCGAAAATCGGCATATTTCTTGGGTTCTGTTGCTGGGCACGGTTGTGCTTGGCGTTTATGGGTACACGCAAATGCCGAAGCGCAAGGATCCCAACATTCCGGTGCGGGTGGCTTCGGTGGTCACGCAATGGCCGGGCGCCACGGCGCAACAGGTCGAGCAACTAGTCACGCGTCCCATTGAGTCGACCATCGCCGAAAACTCGCACATCCGCGCTCCCATGGGAGCGGACTTCGGCATCAAGTCTTTGTCGATGCCCGGGCTTTCGATCATTCAGGTGCAACTGGCGGACACGGTCACCGACTCGAAAAAAGAATTCAGCGACATGAACCTCAAGTTGAATTCGCTGAGTCTTCCCCAGGGAGCCGGCCCCATCAAGTTCAACAGCGACTTCGGCGACACGGCGGCGCTCATGCTCACGGTGGCCAGCCCGCTCGAAGATGCCACCGCCATTTCGGTTCGTGCGCGCGCGGTGGAGTTGATGATTCGGCACACGCGAGCCAAGCGAAGAACAAAGGCCAACAAAACTCCGGTCTCGGTGGTGGTGTGTTTTCCGGAATCCGTGCCCGTAGAGTCTGTGGGGCGCGCTTTGCGCCTGTTTGCGACGGCAGCCGAAGCCGCAAAGCTCCTCGACGATGTGGAAATGGTTCCCGGCCCTGGTGTCGTGATCCTCGACGCCTACACCGAAAAGGATGACGCCACACTGTACGCCTTCGGGCGCAACTTCGTGCAGTCTCGTCTTCACGAGTCGGAGATCCATCCCGACTCCTGGCCCCCGATTCTCGTCCACGATCCCAGCCAGGCGGCGCAGTTGCTCGCTGCCAATCCGGGCAACAAGTACACGTATCGCCAGCTCGACGAATACACCGATCTTCTTTCTCGGGCCCTTCGCGGCGCGCCGGAAGTTTCTCGGGTTGATCGCTCGGGCGTTCTTCCCGAACAAATTTATCTCGATTATTCCCAGGAACGGCTGGCGTCCTACGGCTTGCAACCTTCCAATCTCAAAGGCGTTTTGAACGCGCGGAACATCACTCTGCCCGGCGGCGCACTCGAAGCCGGGTCGAAAAACATCATTCTCGACCCTTCGGGCGAGTTCAAAACTCCCGGTGAAATCGGCGACGTGATCGTCGGCACATCCAGTTTCGGCGCTCCCGTCTATTTGCGTGACCTTGTGGAGATACACGCCGGTTATCAGAGCCCGGCGCGGTTCCTGAATTACTACACGTGGCAAGACAAGAACGGAAAATGGCGCCGAACCCGCGCTATCACTCTGGCGGTCCAGATGCGCGAAGGCGAGCAGATCAACAAGTTCTCCAAAGACGTCAACGCCAAGCTGGTTGAAACAGCGCGGCTTCTTCCGCCCGACCTGCTCATTGCCCGAACTTCCGATCAGCCACGCCAAGTGCAGGAGAACGTCGACCTATTTATGGACGCTTTGTACGAGGCCATTGCTCTCGTGGTTGTGGTCTCGCTGATCGGCTTCTGGGAATGGCGCTCCGCGTTGCTCATGGCCCTGTCGATTCCGATCACGCTGGCGATGACCTTTGGGTTCGCGCATCTGCTCGGCATCGACCTGCAACAGGTTTCCATTGCGACCTTAATTATTGCCCTCGGTCTGCTGGTGGACGATCCAGTGGTGGCCGGCGATTCCGTCAAGCGCGCGCTGGCAGATCTGCATCCCCCTGTCATTGCCGCCTGGCTCGGCCCCACGAAACTGGCGCACGCCATTCTCTTCGCCACCATCACCAACATCGTCGCGTATCTTCCTTTCCTGCTCCTCACTGGTACCACGGGAGAGTTTCTCTTCAGCCTTCCGGTGGTGATGACGTGTGCCCTGGTCGCCTCGCGTCTTGTTTCGATGACCTTTATTCCCTTCCTCGCTTACTACCTGCTGCGCGCTCCGAAAAAGGCGGAAGAAAGCGCGGAGGTCCGCCGCACGCGTGGCTTCAGCGGCTTCTACTATCGCCTGGGCCGGACCGCCATCCTTCATCGCTGGCTTGTGTTTGCCGGTTCCCTGTGCTTCATCGCGCTGGGCGGCGTTTTCGCCAACCAGCTCAAAACGCAGTTCTTCCCCGACGACGTTCAGTACCTTTCGTTCATGGACGTGTGGCTGCCCAACGATGTTCCGCTGTTTGTCACCAACCAGACCGCCAACCAGGTTGAAGATGTGATACGCACCGCTGCCGAGCAATATGGAAAAGATCATCCCGACAAGGACGGCAAGCCGCGCCAGATTCTCAGATCACTCACGACCTTCGAAGGTGGTGGCGGGCCGCGCTTCTGGTTCTCTGTTACGCCGCAGCTTCAGCAGCTCAACTATGCACAGATCATCATGGAACTGCGCGAAAAGGAAGATACCCCAAGGTTCTTGCCGTCTCTTCAAGCCGCTATTTCCGAGAGAGTGGCCGGCGCGCGCGTCGATGTCCGCCAGCTGCAGACCAACCCCGTCGACTATCCCGTGGAACTGCGGGTTACTGGTCTCGCCGACGTCAGTTCACTGGAAGAAGCCACCGACGTCGCCAATCTGCGAAGCATCTCCGCCAAAGTTGCCAGCATTCTTCGCAATGTTCCCCAAGCGGCCCGGGTTCGCGATGACTGGGGCCAAGACGGGTTCGAAATCATCTTGAAAGTCGATCCCGATCGCGCCAACCTCGCCGGGGTCACCAATCAGGATGTGGCCAATTCTTCCGCTGCGGCAATGAGCGGCGCCGGCGTCACGACGCTGCGCCGCGGCGACGAACAGGTCCCCGTCGTGTCTCGCCTGCGCATGGAAGAACGGGCCACTCTCTCCGACGTCCAGAATTTGTACGTGTACTCCTCGCAAACCAATAACAAGGTTCCGCTCCTTAGCGTTTCCACAATTGAAAACGTTTTGCAGACACTGCGCATCCGCCATCTCGAGCATTTCCGCAGCATTTCGGTGCAGAGCTTCACGCGGCCGGGCGCGCTTGCCTCTGAAGTTTTCAACGCCGCGGCTCCGAAACTCGCTGAGCTCAACAAGAATCTGCCACCCGGCTACAGCGTCAACGTCAGCGGCGAACAGGCCAAGACGCAGCAGGGCTTTCGCAACCTCGCCGTGGTCATGGCCATCTCGATTTTCTTGATTTTCCTAGCGCTGGTCATTCAGTTCCGCCACGCCATCAAACCTCTCCTCGTTCTCGCTGCCGCGCCCTATGGCGTCGTTGGCTCCCTCATCGTTCTGTACGCGATGGGCACACCGTTCGGCTTCATGGCCTTCCTAGGAATCGCCAGCTTGATCGGCGTAATCGTCAGCCACGTCATTGTGCTTTTCGATTTCATCGAGGAAATGCATGAAAAAGGTGAGCCGCTCGAACAGGCGCTGCTCGACGCCGGCATTGTCCGCCTGCGGCCGGTGATGATCACCGTGGGCGCCACGATCCTTGCGCTCTTTCCGCTTGCCATTCATGGCGGGCCACTGTGGCAACCGCTCTGTTACGCCCAGATCGGTGGCCTCGGCGTCGCCACTTTCATCACCCTGCTGCTGGTCCCGGTTCTCTATTCCATTTTTGTCCTTGATCTGAAGATCGTAAAATGGTCTGGCCCTGCCGAGGCGGGGCATGCGGCAGAGCTTCATCCGAAGGTGAATCGCATTGAGAAGTAGAAGACTCGTCCTGCCCCTAAGCCTCCCGGCTCTCCTCGCTGGCGCGCTGGTCGGTCCGGCTTCGGCGCGTCCTCAGGCTCCGCCGGCGCATCCCCCCTCCGACGCCATCCGTGAAATGAGCGCTTCGTTCGAAGCGCTGGTGCGGCACGTCTCGCCTGCCGTGGTCGAAGTGCTGGTCACGGGCTTCGGGACCGACGAAGACGAGGAAGACGAAAAGGGCCCCAGTTCCATCGGTCGAGAACGCAGCTTGGGCTCCGGCGTCATTATCGACCCCGACGGCTACATCATCACCAATAATCACGTGGTCAAAGGAGCGGACCGCGTGCGCGTGGTTCTGACGCCGTCCGTTGCCGATGAGTCTCAGCCCACCGCCACTCTGCATGCCAAGCGGAGGATCCTGCCCGCCCGGGTTGTCGGCGTCAGCAAAACCATCGACCTTGCCGTGCTCAAAGTTGAAGCTACGGGACTGCCTACCCTTTCTCTGGCCCGCTACGACCGTCTGCACAAAGGGCAAATCGTTCTCGCGTTCGGCAGCCCCGAGGGTCTCGAAAACTCCGTTACCTTCGGGGTCATTAGTTCCGTTCTTCGGCAGCCCGACCCTGACGACCCCATGGTCTACATTCAGACCGACGCCGCCATCAATCCCGGCAACAGCGGGGGCCCGCTCGTCGACGTCGACGGCAACGTGGTCGGCATCAACACCTTCATTTATACGAAGTCCGGCGGGAATGAAGGGATCGGCTTCGCCATTCCGAGCGGCATTGTGCGCTATGCGTACGAACAGATTCGCACTTACGGGCGAGTTCGGCGCCGGACGATCGGCGCTGATCTGCAGACGTTGACTCCGGATTTGGCAGCGGGCCTTGGCCTGGACGATCAGACCGGTGTGATTGTATCGGATCTGGACCCGGATGGACCCGCGGAACGCGCCGGCCTGCACATTGGGGATGTGATTCAGACCATCGACGGGATGGCCGTCGACAACGTCTCTCTCTTCACGTTGAGCCTGTATCTCCGCACCGTCAGCGACAAAGTGACTCTGCAAGTGCTCCGTGCCAAGAAGCAGCTCAGTATCTCTGTTCCCGTGATTGAGCCTCGCCACGACATCAGTCGACTCGCGGAGCTCTCCGATCCCACCAAGGATCTTATCGCCAAGCTGGGCATCACCGGCACAACGGTCACTCCTGAAATTGCCGAAATGATTGGCGGCACTCGCCAAGCCTCCGGCGTACTTGTCACTGCCACGGTTGCAAATCGCCTGGCCGTCGATTCCGGTCTGCAGGAGGGCGACGTCATTCATTCGCTGAATCGCACTCCGATCAAATCCATGGACGACCTGCGCTCTGCCTTCGGCCAACTGAAGCCTGGCGATCCCGTGGCTCTCCAGGTTGAACGCAACGCCCGTCTTACGTTCCTCACTTTCGAAATGGAATAATAAAAACGGGAGGCACAATCGCGCCCCCCGTGGGAACTCACTTTTGAGGTCTAGCTAGAAAACGAACTTCAGGCCCAAGGTCATCGAGCGGAAGCCTCCGCTGAAGAACGAGGAGGCTTGCAGGAAGTTCGGATCGGATGGCAGGACGTACCCCTGGGTTGTCGTTGCCGTCGTGATACCCGCGGCGTTGAACACGTTACCGTTGCTCAACGCAAAGCTGGGATGATTGAGAATGTTGAACACATCCACGCGAGCTTGCAGGTACTTCGATTCGGAAAAATACAAACGCTTTGCTACGCCGAGATTCCAGGTGCTGAATCCGGGCGAGTAGAAGCTGTTGCGCGCCACGTTCGACACAACCCCCGGTCCCGCCACAAGATACTTGGCTCTTGGGTTGATCGGCGTATAGCCAATCGCCGGGAAGAACGAATTGCCGGTGGGATCGGCTGGATTGTAGCAAGCTCCGCCCGAACCGACTCCCGTCGGCACGTTGAACGCGCCCGGCCCTCCGTTCGAAAAGCCGGTCACACCTCCCGGAAGTTCGCAGACGGCGTAAACGTCCGAGCCCGTCAGCCCGCCACCAGTCGGATTGATGATTACACGGTCGCCCGCTGTGTCGCCGTTGCCGTTGGAGTCCACGCCGGACTGCAATGTGACCGGCTGGCCCGTCTGCACCAGGAAGATTGAGCTGACCTGGAAGCCGTTCACCGCCGCGTTCACAAACTTGTTGTCGCTTTTGATCTGCGGAAAATCGTAAGTGAGCGACATGGCAAATTTGTGTCTCACGTCGAGGTCGGAGTTGCCCCAATCTTGGCCGATGTGATTTGTGTCTTGCGCGCGCCGCGGATTCAGCAAGCTGGTGAAGAACTCGTTCGTCGCATCATCCAATGTGTGCGAAAACGTGTAGTTTGCGTTCCAGGTGAGCCCGTGAAAGGCGCGCTGGGTAAAATTCACGGAACCCGCGTGGTAGGTACTGCTGCCGTATGGCGGATCCGAGGTGACGATACCGTTGAACCCATATTGCGAATATGTGTTGGGGTTGAATGCATAGTAGGCGTCATCCGTCGGTGTCGACGCGTCCCACGTCTTGGGCACCGAATCCGACGTGAAGAATGTCGGGAGCGGTTTTCCCCCCGCATCAAAGAAGCTCTGGAAGTTGCGGCGGTACTGGACCGGCAGGGAGAGACCGCGCGTGCCGAGGTAGCGTACTTCGACGGTCGTATTGCGGTACAACTCGTGCTGCACACCGAGGGACCACGTCAGGATCTTCGGCATGACGGTATCGTCGATGTACGACGTTGTGAGTGATCGTGCATCCGCCTGATTGGCCGGTGGGATATATGTTGCCGGCAATCCTCCACTCGCCAGGAAGGTTGCGCCATTCGGTTGTGTACACCATGCCGGCAGCGGCGTCAGCGTGCAGGCCGAGGTTGGGTTCAACTCTGACTGCAATTGTGGCGGCAAAGTGATGGATGCGAAGTTCTGAAACTTCACGTCATAAGCGATGCCGAACCCGGCCCGGATGGCGGTCTTGCCGGTCCCGAACGGGTCGTACGCGAAGCCAACGCGCGGTGCGATGTTGTTCTTGTCCGTTTTCGGCACGCCAAACGTAATCACGCCCGGCACGCTGGAGATGGCATTCAACGACTGAGTTTCGCTCCCCACTGGGTTGGTCCAAAACTCGTAGCGCAAACCCAGGTTGACAGTCAGTTTCGGCGTGACTCGAAAATCATCCTGAGCGAAGTAATAAAACGCGCTCTGCGTTCCCAGGAAGCTGCCGGTCCCCGCGCCACGCAATGTGCGTCCCGGCTGGCTCGGTAACTGATCGTTGATGAACTCCTGCAAACTCGAATACCAGTAGTCTCCGTAGCTCCTCGAAAGGAAGAACTGCGGATAGATAAAGTGGTTGTACTGGGCGCCGAACTTGAACGCGTGCTTGCCCTTTGACCAGGAGAATGTGTCGGCAATCTGGTAGGTGTTCTGCTTCTGGTATTGAATGTCGGCCGGGCCGATAGTATTGAATCCCAGTTCTGGAATGGTCACGTCCGGCGGGCATACCGAACACGGATTCAGGAAAGCGTTGTAGAAGAAGGAATATTGAACGCGCAGGTCGTTCAGCATCGTGTTGTTGAGCGTCCACGCGTCGGTCACCGCGATTTTCCTGTTGTGCAGCGGCGAATTCTGGTTGAACTGCGGAATGGTGGAGTTTACTGGGATGATGAAATTCGCCTGGTTGAACAGGAACCGCCCTCCGAGTTGATGCTTGCCGAAGGTGTAGTCCACGTTGACTTGCGCGTCGTGCTCTCGCTGGTAGAGCGGGCTCGTGATGACCAAGTTGCCCAGCGGGATCAGCGTACCGTTCACCGTCGGCCATTGGTTCTGTGGGATGTCCGCGCTCGGCGCCACGGGAAAATTCTGCAAGATGTTCGATACCTGCTGGTCTGCGGCGAGTGACTTCAGCGACGCCAGCCCGTCTGCCGTAGGCTGAATCAGCGGCGTGGGCGCTCCTTGGCCGTGCAGCGTCGTGTACTCGTAGGCTCCAAAAATGAAAAGCTTGTTCTTGATGATGGGTCCACCGATAGTGCCGCCGAATCGGTTGTTGTCAAACGCGGGCTTTCCCGGAATCGTGCCGGCCGCGATCGCCGCCGCGGTCAGATTGTCGAGGGCGTTGTAGTTGCGATTCTGGTTGTACCATTCGCCCGAACCGTGCCAGTTGTTCGTGCCTGTCTTCGTGACCAACGCGAACTGGCCGCCCGCGGAGTGTCCGTATTCCGCGCTGAACTGATTCGTGGTCACGTTGAATTCCGCCACCGCATCCGGAATGACCGTAGAGTTGTTTCCGGTCACGCCCAAGTTGTTGTCGTCGACGCCGTCAACGGTGAAATTATTGTCGCGCGGCCGCGTTCCTCCCACGCTCCCCCCCACCCCCTGGGTCCCCCCGGGCGTCGCAATCACGTTCGGCGCCAGCACCGACAGGTTGAGTGGGCTTCCGTTGAGGGTTCCCGCAGCCG
>Ga0335071_10008107_pt1 | contig 10793 bp, 9 predicted proteins | sample Lox_Sample_15_FD_206724 | JGI IMG/M metagenome (GOLD analysis project Ga0335071, IMG submission 206724) | Soil microbial communities from Loxahatchee National Wildlife Refuge, Florida, United States - Lox_Sample_1.5 | ecosystem: Environmental > Terrestrial > Soil > Wetlands | place: USA: Florida...
CTCGGGCTCAGCCTGCGGGATCCGGTGGCGCTGGTCACCTACCATCCCGCCACCCTCGATCCGGCGGGGATCATGGCCCCGCTGCGCCACCTGGCGGCCGCGCTGCGGCGCAGCGGGCTCCGCGCCGTGTTCACGGCCGCCAATGCGGATGCCCAGGGCGCCCGGATCAACGCGGCCTGGCGCGCCCTGTGCGCCCGGCACCCCGGCCGCTTCGTCTGGATCCCCCATCTCGGGCACCGCCGCTACCTGGGGTGCCTGCGGCATTGCGCCCTCATGGTCGGGAATTCCTCGAGCGGCCTGACCGAGGCCCCGTCGTTCCGCCTTCCCGTGGTCAACATCGGCGACCGGCAGCGCGGCCGCATCCACGCCGCCAACGTGATCGACGTGGCCCCCACCGCGGCGGCGATCCTCGCGGGCATCCGGCGGGCCTGCTCCCCCCGCTTCCGCGCCTCGCTGCGGCACCTGCGGAATCCCTACGATCGGTTTCACGACGGCCGCGCCAGCGAACGCATCAAGGATGCGCTCAAACGCGCGGACCTCTCCGGCGGCTTTTTGAAGAAGCGGTTCCACGACCTGCCGTGACGCCTGCGCCATTGCCTTGCCGCCCGGCGGCTGCTGGAATCCCCCCGACCCTCTCCCCCCGATGCCCCTGAACGAACAAGTCAGGCCGTTTCTCGTGCCGCGGACGCACACCGTCCGCCAGGCGATGGAGCAGCTCGAAAAGACGGAGGAGAAGATCGTGTTCGTCGTCGACGCGGAATCGCGGCTGCTCGGCTCGCTGACGGACGGCGACATCCGGCGCTGGATCCTGTCCGACGGCGACCTCAAGGCGCAGGCCCACCGCATCTGCAACCCCTCGCCGTACGTCGTGCACGAAGGCTACGATCTGGAAGCCGTGCGGGCCGACATGCTGAATCGCAACATCGGCTGCGTCCCCGTCCTGAATCCGTCGCGCGAAATCGTGCAACTGCTGTTCTGGAAGGAGGTCTTTCAGGGGTCGGCCTCGCGCAAGCCCAAGGGACGCCTCGACCTCCCCGTCGTCATCATGGCGGGCGGGCGCGGCACGCGGCTGGAACCGTTCACCAGCATCCTGCCGAAACCGTTGATCCCGGTGGGCGGCCGCACGATCATCGAGATCATCATCGACCAGTTCCGCCCCTACGGCGTCGACCGGTTCTTCCTGTCCGTCAACTACAAGTCGAAAATCATCAAGTCCTTCTTCGAGGAGCTGGCGCCGGCGTATTCGGTCGAGTTTCTCGAGGAGGAGGAGCCGCGCGGCACGGCCGGCGGCCTGCGGCCACTGATGGCGTTCCCGGCCGAGTCCATCGTGGTCACCAACTGCGACATCGTGATCCAGGCGGACTACGCCGAGCTGGCGGCGTTCCACGCGGCGAACCGCTATGACCTCACGCTCGTCGCCTCGCTCAAGGATTACCACATCCCTTACGGCGTGTGCGAGATCGAGAGCGGCGGCAGCCTCTCCCGGATCACGGAGAAGCCCCAGTACAGCTTCCTCGTCAACACGGGCATGTACGTCGTGCGGCGCGACCGGCTCGGCCTGATCCCCGAGCACGGCCCCTGCGACATGCCCGATTTCATGCGCCTGATCAAGGAGGCCGGCGGACGCGTGGGCGTCTTCCCGATCAGCGAGACCGCCTGGGTCGACACCGGCGAGTGGACCGAATACCGGAAGGCGCTCGACCACCTCAACCGCCTGGGGGGGCCCGCGCCCTCCCTCTGAAGCCGCCGGGCCGCCGAGCGCCCGCACCCCGACCCGGCGCATAAACCCATGCTGGAAGGCAAACGAGTCATTGCGGTCGTCCCCGCCCGCGGCGGCAGCAAGACGATCCCCGGCAAGAACCTCCGCCCGCTCGCCGGCCGGCCGCTGATCGCGTGGTCGATCGCGGTCGCGCGCCAGGTCGCGGAGATCGACCGCGTCATCGTGTCGACGGACGACGCCCAGATCGCCGCGGTCAGCCGGCAGGCGGGGGCCGAGGTCTACCCCCGCCCCGCCCACCTGGCGACGGACCAGGCCCTCGTGATCGACGCGCTGAAAGATCTGCTGCACACCCTGCGCGCCGAGCAGGAGCCCGCCGAGTGGATGGTGCTGCTCGAGCCGACGTGCCCGCTGCGCACCGCGGCGGACGTGCGCGACTGCCTGCAGCTCCTCGTCCGCAAGCCGTGCGATTCCGTCGCAACCTTCACCGCGGCGGCGCTCAATCCCCACCGGGCCTGGCGCATCGTCGACGGGACGCCCGAGACCTTCATCCCCGGCGCCATCCCCTGGCTGCCCCGCCAGCAGCTGCCTCCGGCGTATCAGCTCAACGGCGCGGTCTACGCATTCCGCGCGGACCTGCTGGCCGGCGAGGCCCGGTCGCTCCTGGTCGGCCGGACGGGAGCCGTGCTCATGCCGGACAGCCGCTCGCAGGACATCGACACCCTCGTCGATTTCACCGTCGCCGAGTCCCTCCTCACCCATTCGCAACCATGAGCAAATCCCTGCACGAACTGCTGTCCCTCAAGGGCAGGACGGCGATCATCACCGGCGGCGCCGGCTACCTCGGCACCGCCATGAGCGAGACGCTCGTCGAACTGGGCGCGAACATCGTCCTCGCCAGCCGCGACCAGGCAAAGTGCGCCAGCCGGTGCGAGGAGATCGTCCGCGCCTCCGGGGGCGCGGTTCGCGGCCTGGCGCTCGAGCTCGACGTGCTGCAGAAGGACTCGATCGCCCGGTTCGTGGACGCCGTGCACGCGCAGTTTCCCGCGATCGACATCCTGATCAACAACGCCTGGTCCGGGAAGAAGAACACCTGGGAGTCGATCGGCGACCAGGATTGGGAGTACGACATCCAGATGAGCCTGAATTCCGTCTTCCGGATGACCAAGGCCTTCTTCCCGGACCTCAAGCAATCGCGGGGTGTGATCCTCAACATCGCGTCCATGTACGGCCACATCGGCCCCGACTACCGCATCTACGACGGCGAGCGGTTCGCCAATCCGCCCAGCTACGGCGCCGCCAAGGCGGGCGTGCTGCAGTTCACGCGGTACCTCGCCAGCTTCCTCTCGCCCCACGGCATCCGCGTGAACGCGCTCAGCCCGGGCGCGTTTCCCCATCCGCCGACGCAGAAGTTCGGGGACTTCATGGAACGGCTGTCAGCCAAGAACCCCCTGAACCGCATCGGCCAGCCCGACGACCTCAAGGGCGCGGTCGCGCTCCTGTGCTCAGACGCCGGCTGCTACATGACGGGGCAGAACATCTGCGTCGACGGCGGGTGGACCATCTGGTGAAAACTTTCGGCATCATCGGCGTCAGCGAGGGCAACGGCCACCCGTTCTCCTACGGGTCCATCATCAACGGCTATTCGGAGGCGGGCCTTGCCGCCTCCGGGTGGCCCGGCATCCACGATTACGTGCGCCGCCGCCACGCCTCGGAGTTCGGGATCGACGGCTGGAGCATCTCTCACGCCTGGACCCAGGATCCCGCCATGACCGCGCGGCTCTGCGCAGCCTGCCGCATCGCCCACGCCGCCGGCGACTACCGGGAGTTCCTCGGCGCGGTCGATGCCGTCATCATCGCCCGCGATGACCACGAGAATCATTTCGCGATGGCGCGACCCTTCCTCGAGGCGGGCCTGCCCGTCTTCGTCGACAAACCCCTGAGCCTCGATCCCGCGGAACTGCGCGCCTTCCGCCCCTACCTGGAGAGCGGCCGCCTCATGTCCTGTTCCGGGATGCGCTACGCGCGGGAGCTGGACGAGCCGCGCGCCGACCTCGCCCCCTGGGGCCGCCTCAAGCTGATCCGCGGCGCGATCGTGCTGTCGTGGGAGAAATACGGGGTCCATCTGCTCGAGGCCATCCTGGCGGTGACGCCGGCGCATCCGGTCTCGGTCCGGATGCTGCCCGCCGCGCACGTGTCCGCCGCCGTGAGCCTGGACGACGGGGTCCTCGTCCAGATCGACGCCCTCGGCGAATCGCCGCGGGCGTTCCGCGTGGAGCTGTTCGGCAGCCAGCGCCTCTCGACCGTCGAGATCACCGACAATTTCTCCATGTTCCGGCGCATGCTCTGGCAGTTCGCCGAGTCGATCCGGACGGGCCGGCCGGCCATCCCGGCGGCGCGGACGCTCGAGATCATGCGGGTGCTCATTGCCGGGCGCATGGCCCGCGCCGAGAACCGGGAGGTCTCCCTTGATGAAATCCAGCTATAGACGCCTGTTCGAACTGAAGGGAAAGACCGCGGTGGTCACCGGGGGTCTGGGCATCCTCGGGCAGCGCTTCTGCCGGGGCCTGGCCGAATTCGGGGCCAACGTGGCCGTGGTCGACCTGGACGAGGCCCGCTGCGCGGCGTTCGCGGACGAGCTCCAGCGCGAGCACGGCGCCTCCGCCCTCGGCGTCGGCTGCGACGTGGCCGACCCCGCCTCGGTCGGCCGGATGATCGAACAGGTCGCCGGCCGGTTCGGGGCGATTGACGTCCTGCACAACAACGCGGCGTCGAAATCCGCGAACCTGGACGCGTTCTTCGCGCCGTTTGAGAAGTACTCGCTCGCCGAATGGCGGAAAATCATGGCGGTGAACATCGACGGCATGTTCCTCGTCGCGCAGGCCGTCGGCGCGCGCATGCTGCAGCAGGGCAAAGGGGGCAGCATCATCCAGACCGCCTCGATCTACGGGCTGGTCGGGTCCGACAACCGCATCTACGAGGGCTCCTTCTACCTGGGCCGCCAGATCAGCAACCCCGCCGTGTACTCGACGTCGAAGGCCGCGGTCGTCGGCCTCACGCGGCACCTCGCCGCGCTCTGGGGCTCGGCGGGAATCCGCGTCAACGCCCTCGTGCCGGGCGGCGTCGAAAGCGGGCAGAACGACACCTTCAAGGCCCGCTACTCGGCCCGCGTCCCGCTGGGCCGCATGGCCAACGGCGACGAACTGGTCGGCGCGGTGGTCTACCTCGCCTCCGATGCCTCGAGCTACATGACCGGCCAGTGCCTCGTCGTCGACGGCGGGCTCACCGCCTGGTGACCGGGCGGGCCGCCCGCCCCTCATGGCGACGGCGGCGGCAACCCAATCGGATTCACCTGAAACTCCCGCCGGCGCCCGGCCCCGTGCAAGGCGCGCACCGTCTTTCCCCCATGCAGGACCCCGTTCCCAATCGATCGCCGTGGTCCGCGCCTCGGGCCCTGGTCGTGATGGGCCTGATGCTCGCACCCTGGGCGATCGCCGTCGGACTCGTCTCCGGGCCCGGCGTGCTGGCGCACCTCCTGGCGCATGGCCTCTTCCTGATCGTTGCGGGTTACGGCGTGCTGGCCGTGACACTGCCCGCGGGCGTCCGCCCGTCCGCCTTGGTGCTCGCGCCCGCCGTCGGCGACCTGACGATCGCGGCCCTGACCTCGTTCTGCGTCCGGCTGGACATGCCCCTCGGCCGGGTCTGGCCGCTCTGGCTCCTGCTCGCCGGCCTCGGGACGCTGGCTCTTTGGCGCGATCGGCTCGCCCTGGTCCGGGAACGCCTCGCCCACGGCGTCGCGCTCGTCGTGCTCTCCGCGTTGATCTGCGTCGTCTATGCGCTCCCGGGCATCCGGCACGACGCCGTCCGGCGTCCCGACGGCAGCTACAACTGGATCTATGTCGACACCCAGTACTTCCACTCGATCGCAGCCAGCATCAAGTACTGCGAGGGCAAGCCCAAGATGGCGGGTACGGCGACGGCCAATCTCCGCTACCACTTCGGAGAATACGCCGTCGCGGCCGCCACTTCCCGGTTCACGGCGATCGACCTGGGCGATGCGCTGGTCCGGGTGACGCGGAGCGCGTCGCTCTGGGGGCTCGTCCTCTCCGCCTACGGCGTCGGGCTCCTGCTGTCCCGGCGGGCCGGCAACGGGACGTTTGGCGGCATCGCCGCCGTGGCCGGGCTGTTCTTCTACGGTTCGCTGCTCTCGCTGTTCACCGACGCGGCGAACAGCACGAGCCCGGTCACCGGGGCCATCCTTTTCCGGATTCCCGATGTCGCGGTCCTGGCCGACGGCGGGCCGTTCATCCATCTGATCCTGGGACATTCGATGCTGCACGGCTTGGTCGCCATCACGGCGGTCCTCGGGCTCTGCCTGCTTCGGAGCGACGACCCGACCCCCGGCGACTGGCGCCGATATTGCTGCCTGGCCCTGCCGGCGCTCGCCGTGCCGACGGACTCCCCGGCGGCGCTGTACTGCGCGGCTCTCGCGGCCGTGCTGCTTTTCTGGCGGCAGCGGCTGGCGCCGCGGGCGTGGCTCATGCTGGCCGCGATGGCCGCCCTGTTTTGCGGCGCCTGGTTGCTGATGGCCTTCGAGCGGTCGCAGGTGGGGGCCCACGCCACCATCCAGTTCGACAATGTCACGCAATGGTGGCCGCTGGTGATGCTCGTCACGGTCGGCCTCGGATGCCGCCTCACGGGCCTCGACTGGGTCCGGTGGCCCTTGGAGGATCCGATGTCGGTGTTGGTTTCGGCCACCGTCGTCGGGCTGCTGGGGTTCACGCTCTATCTCCGGCTCTATTTCGGCAACGAGCGCTATGGCGTCTATTTTCTGGAATGCATGTTCAGCCTTTTTGCCTTTTCACGGCTGCCGCCGCATTTCTGGCGTTCCGGCCCGCGCCAGCGCCTGGTGGCGAGCTGGCTCGGGTGGGTGAAACGCGGGTTGCTCGTCCTATTCCTCCTGGGCGTCACGATCGGCGTGGTCGGCCTGTTTCGCGCCGACCATCACTCGGGGGTCAAGGGCTTCTCCGTCAAGCTGCCGCTCACGCTCCTGCTCCTGGCCCTCGCGTGGTGGCTTTCCTCGTGGATGCGCCGCCGTCCCCGCGCCGCGGCGGTGGCGTCCGCCGCCGGGCTTGGGCTGCTGGCCATCGGATGCCTGGCTTGGATCTCCGCCTGGGTCAACTTCGGCCTCGGCCGCATGCGGCTCGACATCACCTTGACTCCCGGGGAAGTCCGCGGCCTGGACCGTCTCCGGGAGCTGACCGGGCCCCATGAGCGGTTCGCCACCAACCGGCATGCCATCGACCGCCTGACGTTCCTCCCGGAGAAATCCTACGGCTACGCCGCGCTGTCGGAGCGCCCGGTCCTCCTCGAGGGCACGCGGCTCGAGGCGGAGACCTTCCTTCCCGATTTTCCGACGCTCCTCGCGGAAAACGATGCGCTCTTCACCACGACCGACCCCGCAACCCTGCGCCGGCTCGCCGCCAAGTATGGCGTGAACTGGCTGGTCGCCCGCCCCGGCACCGACCTCGCCCTCCCGCGGCCCCGGCCCGCCTGGCTCGAGGCGGTGGGCGACACGGGCGACCTGAGCATCTACCGGATCCGCCCGCTCCCCCCGGACCTCCCCCCCCGCCCATGAGCCGCCCGGTCACGATCGTGATGTACCATTACGTGCGCGAACTGGCGCACTCCCGGTTCCCGGCGATCAAGGGGCTCTCCCTCGAGCGCTTCCGGCGCCAGCTCGATCACATCCAGGCCAACTACACGCCGGTCGCGGTCGAGGACCTCATCGCCGCGCTGGGACCGGGCGGGCGCGACCTGCCGCCGCGCGCCCTCCTGCTGACCTTCGACGACGCGTACACCGACCACTACGTGAACGTGCTGCCCGCCTTGCTCGCGCGCGGAATCCGGGGATGCTTCTTCCCGCCGGCCCAGGCGGTCCTCGAACATGTGGTCCTGGATGTGAACAAGATCCATTTCATCCTGGCCTCCGCCGGCGATCCGGGCCGCCTGCTCGCGGAGGTTGTCGCGCTCATGGAGGATTTCCGCGCCGACTACGACCTCGCCCCGGCCCGCCGCTATCTCCAGACGGCGCCGGCCGACCACCGCTTCGACCCGCGCGAGGTCGTCGTGATCAAGCGCCTCCTCCAGCGCGAGCTGCCGCCACCGGTCCGGAACGAGATCGTGCGGCGCCTGTTCGCGGAGCATGTCACGACCGACGAGACCGCGTTCGCGCGGGAGCTTTACATGTCCGCCGACCAGCTGGCCGGTCTGCGCCGGGCGGGCATGCACGTCGGCAGCCACGGCTTCTCCCACGCCTGGCTCGATCGTCTGGATCCGGCCGGCCAGGCGGCCGAGATCGACCGGTCGCTGGCCTTTCTGGACGCGCTCGGAGCCTCCCGGGATTCCTGGACCATTTGCTATCCCTACGGCGGGTACAATGCCTCGCTGCTCGATCTGCTGCGCGCCCGGCGCTGCCGCCTGGGATTCGGCGTGACGCCGCGGGTCGCCGACCTCGACGCCGACGAGCCGCTCGCGCTGCCCCGGGTTGACACGAACGATCTGCCGAGCTGACGGCTCCGTTCCGCCCCCCATGAATCTGATGACGGAAACCCTGCGGGATCTGACGCCGCTCAACCGGGCCGTCTGCTCCCAGGGCTACGACCGGGCGGTGACCCACCTCCAGGGCCTCTTGCCATTCGAGGTCATCCGGGTCGAGAGCGCGCGACCCCACAACGGGTGGGTCATTCCGCCCAGCTGGGACGTCGAGGAGGCCACCCTCGCCAAGGACGGCCGCATCGTCTACGACGGCGCGGCGCATCCGCTGGGCGTCATCGCCCTGTCGCGGAGTTTCTCGGGAACGGTCGGCCGGGACGAGCTCAGGCGGCACCTGTATTACGATCACCGGTACGACGACGCGATCCCTTATCATTACCGCCAGTCGTTCCGCAGCTGGGAGCGGGACTGGGGTTTCTGCCTGCCGAAACGGATCTACGACGCGCTGGAACCCGGGGACTACCAGGTGAACATCCGCACCCGGGAGGGCCCGGGGGAGCTGAAGATCCTGGAATACCGGCACGCCGGTTCGACCGACCACACGATCGTGCTGGGTGGAAACCTCGACCACGCCGGGGTGGCGAACGACGGGCTGGCGGGCTGCGTGGTCGGCATCGAGGTGCTGCGGCGGCTCCGGGGGCGCCAGACCAAGTTCACCTACGCGCTGGTGCTGTCCCCCGGCATCATCGGCTCCGAGTTCTACCTCGCCACCCGTTCGCCGGGCGAGCGGAGCCGCCTGCTCGAGGGCGTGTTCCTCGAGATGCTCGGGTCCCGCACGGCGCTGGCGGTCCAGGACTCCCGCCACGCCATGGTCAGCCTCCGCCATGCCCTGACCGCCAGCCTCGATGCGCTGGGGCTGCACTACCGGACCGGACCATTCGAGAGCGTCATCGTGAATGACGAGTACGTCTGGGAGAACTACGGCGTGCCCATGCTCTCGTTCTCGCGGTACCCTTATCCCGAATACCACTGCAGCCGGGACAACACCGCCGCCATCGACCCGGCGGCGCTCGACGAGGCGGTCGCCGCCCTCGCGGGCGCCATCGACGTCCTGGAGTCATCGCCGCTGGTCGTCAAGAAGTTCACCGGCAACATCTGCCTGTCCCATCCGCAGTATGGCCTCTACGTCGACTCCGGCCAGGTCGCCCTCGGTGACCGGCCGTCGGAGGCGACCCGCCGGCTGCGCAGCCTGATGGATTTCGTGCCGGCGCTGGAACGTCCCGTCACCATTCGCGCCCTGGCGGATCACGTCGGCTTGCCGGAAGGCGACACCCTTGCTTATCTCCAGAGGTGGGCCGCCAAGGGACTGGTGGACCTGCTGTGATAAGCGCGCTTGTCCGCCCGCGGGCCTCAGTGGCGAATGCCGCGGGCAACCACCCCAAGGATCCAATCCTTCCATGAACATTCTCGTCACCGGCGGCGCCGGCTATATCGGATCGACGCTCGTTCCCATGCTCCTGGCCGAGGGGCACCGGGTGCGCGTGCTCGATTTGCTGCAACACGGGGGTGAGCCGCTGCTGGGGGTATGGAGCCACCCGGGATTTGAGTTCATCCGCGGCGACATCCGGGATGCGGCCACCCGCCGCCAGGCCGTGGCCGGCCGCGAGGCGGTGGTCCATCTGGCGGCGATCGTGGGCGACCCGGCTTGCGCGCGCCAGCCGGAGCTGGCCCGCGCGGTGAACCTGGAGGCGTCGCTCGCGTTGGTCGAGGAAAGCCGCGCGGCGGGTGCCGGCCGGTTCGTGTTCGCCTCGACCTGCAGCAACTACGGCAAGATGACGGACCCGGGCCGCCACCTGGACGAGGAATCCGCGCTGCGCCCGGTGTCCCTGTACGCCGAGACGAAGGTGGCGGTCGAGACCGCGCTGTTGCGGAGCGACCCCGCACCCGGATGGTCTCCCACGCCCTTGCGTTTCGCGACGATCTTCGGGGTCTCCCCGCGGATGCGTTTCGACCTGACCGTGAACGAATTCACCATGGAGACACTCACCAAGAAACGGCTGGTGGTGTTTGGGGAGCAGTTCTGGCGTCCCTACGTCCACGTGCGCGACGCCGCGCGGGCGATCGGCCTCGTGCTCGCCGCTCCGCCCGCCCGCGTGGCCGGGCGTGTCTTCAACGTCGGGGCGACCGACCAGAACTTCCAGAAGCAGCAGCTGGTGGAGATGATCCGGCCGTTCGCTCCCGACGCCGCCGTCGAGTTCGTGCACAAGGACGAGGATCCGCGCGACTACCGCGTGTCCTTCGCCCGGATCCAGCAGGAACTGGGATTTCAGATCACCCGAACCGTCCAGGATGGCATCGCGGAGGTGGCGCAATTGGTCCGCCAGGATGTGATCGGGGGATTTGACCGACCGTGTTATCGCAATTGAGTGTGGCCCTGCACGAATCGGCCCCAAACGACCCTCGCCCCCCTCCGCCATGCTGAATCGGAATACCGCCTTCCCGGGCCCGCCATCGTCCGCCACGACTGAGGCGGCCCCCATCTGGCCCGCGGCGCTGGCGTTGGTCTTGATCGGGCTCCTGG
>Ga0335071_10008108_pt1 | contig 10792 bp, 12 predicted proteins | sample Lox_Sample_15_FD_206724 | JGI IMG/M metagenome (GOLD analysis project Ga0335071, IMG submission 206724) | Soil microbial communities from Loxahatchee National Wildlife Refuge, Florida, United States - Lox_Sample_1.5 | ecosystem: Environmental > Terrestrial > Soil > Wetlands | place: USA...
GTACGGCGTCAGATTCTTCCCTTATTTCGTCCCCTTCTTTCGCTGCTACTAGTTTGGGGACTGGTTATTGGCGACCTTCCCTCCCAATGGACGGAAGTCCACCATACGCCTGACGCCAGTAGGCACTTGACTCAGGGGTTGTGGAACCGTTTGCGCGATGATCTCGGGTCGCGGTTGAGCCTGCCAACGGCTCAGGCAAATGGTCCTACGATCTACAGCATTTCACCGGACAACGTTCCCGCCGGACAAACCGTGTCGATTTCTGGTGCGAACTTGGGAAGTTCGGGAACGGTTACCGTGGCTGGTGCCATACAAGAGGAGAGGCGTTCTGAATGACCACGAGAGAATACTCGGTTGGTGGTGCTTATAAAACAGCGGCTACACTTTTTTTGGTTTTGAGTCCATATTTCTACTACAGGTTTTTCGCCGATCTCGTATATGGGGATGACGGAAGGCATTGGGAATCTGCACTCTCCACGTTGAGGGAGCATCCGTTTGTATTGCTTATTCTCTTGGGTTTGCCCGCGCTGGCGGTTTTCGTAGGGTTAGTTGCTTTAACCTATCGATTTGCCGTTGACTTAATTTTTCCCTCAACCGCGTCTGGAGTTTTGGAGGGTGCTGAAACCTCTAAGAGGGGATTAATGGGTGAGCGTCTGCTCGTTCAAATTTCCGGAAAGCAGCTTGCACTCCTTGCGGATGTGGATGTAGGTAGTTTGCTTCTGGCCAGTGATGCGGTAGGGCGGACAGTATTCGTGAAAACAGGCGGGTTTGGAAAAGTTTTGCATTTGCGCATTGAATGATGATCTGGCGGGTGGCCGACACGTGTGGTGGGGAAGCGACTTTGGGTGCCGCATGCTTACGGTTTTTGCAAGCGTGCGGATTTTGACTTTAGTGCGTTGATTTCATTTTGATGATCTACTTCTGGCGCCCGTTTCTTGCTGCGCTGTTGTCTTCGCGCTGGTGCTCCCGCTAGCCAGCGAAGGCGGGTGGCCGACACGTCAGATTGAAAGACGAATGTCGGTGCCGCATGCTTCGGTGTTTGAAGCGGATTTTGGCTTCATAAGTTTGACCAATTTTAATGATTTCTTTCTTCCGCCCGATACTCGCCGCTCTAGTCATAATTGGGCTGATCTTCCCACTGGCCTGCGATGCACAGGCCGTCTTTGTCCATCCCTTCACAGTTACCTACGACTACGATGCCTTCGGCAACCTGATTCATTCCGCAGGCTCAACGCCAAACAACTACTTGTTCGCGGGGGAGCAATTCGATCCAGACTTGGGGCTGTACTACAGCAGAGCCCGCTATCTGAATACCAGCACCGGAAGGTTCTGGTCCATGGACACGGAGGAGGGAAGAGACCTCGAGCCGTTCTCTCTACATAAATATCTCTACGCATCAGCTGACCCCGTGGACCGACTTGACCCGAGTGGTAAGGATGACCTGGCGTCACTATCTATCGGCAGTTCGATTGGGAATACGCTAAATAGCCTCACCGCTATCCAGGGCCAAGCCGTGATGGACCAACTGCAGTTCGGGGGAAATGCCGGTTTTAGGTCACTACTGGTGGCAACGGGCTTCATAGTGGGCGGTGTTGTTGTCCTCAAGGTAGTAGGTGGCGCAGTTCGCTATATCAAAGCCGCGCTTTACAGCCTCGATTCCGAGGTTGCATGCGAAGGATTTAGCCAGGCAGCGCAGTATGGAATTCTTCCCTGGAAGGACCTTGATGCAGTGGTGCCTGTCGGAAGCGGACTTGAGAAACATCACTTAATCGAGCAACGATTTGCGGCGACATTGGGCGTATCAGCCGGGGACATTCCTGCAATAGCCCTTACAGAAGGAGAGCACCAGGTATTCACAAATGCGTGGCGCGATGCAATCGGCTACATTAACGGCAAGAATCCCGTTAATACTGCTACTGCAACAGTGGATCAGATTTGGAAGGCGGCACAGATAGTATATGAACAGTATCCTGAACTCTTAGAGTACATTCGAACGTTCATGAACAAGTAAAAGGAGCGAGTCTCAAAGTGGAAATCTGGCACCGGATGTGGATTGATGGGAAGGATGCGGAAACCTGGCGCCGACGCGGCTTGAAGATAAAGCCCGTTCGTTCTGCGTTCTATCCAGATGGGGTCGCGAAGACATGGGTAGCAGATATTAGCGAAAACAGCAGCTTGTGGGCCGAGGCCAAGGCTTACATGGGAGATAAGCCGCACTTCCTCAACACGTTCTTCACGGATGAGGAGCGATTGGCCGCGGAATGGTGCATCTTGCGCGGTCGCGGCGTACTTAAACCAACAGAACCCGTAGGTGGTTATTGGAGTCACGATTATTACGAGGACAGATGCTCGCCATGCGGTACCGGCTGGAGACAAATTGCTCCCTTCCATGTTGCAAAGCAACCACAGCTGGGACGCAATGCCTTTGCGAGCTTCGGATCGGCGTACGAATTGTTCGCTATCAATGAGGTTTTTACTGCCCTCGAGATCGAGGGGATTAAGGGATTAGACTCTTGGCCCCTACTGGTCGGTAAAAACAAGCATCCTGCTGACGGCGTTAGACAGCTTCTTGTCAAAAGTGTAGCCGAGCCAGCGATTATGAATGATCTCGTCGAGCATGATCATTATCGGTGGTCTGACTGTCCCAGTTGTGGGCGCAGGTGGCATTTGTTTTACAGCCGAGGCATGCTGCCACTGCGCAGATCGGCGCTAAGGTCCGATGTGGATTTCCAGATGACTGAAGAGTGGTTTGGAAGCGGGAAGGCTGCACGCCATGAGATTCTAGTCTCGCGACGCGTGGTGGCGTTGATTCTGAAAAACAAGTGGAAAGGTGCGGACCTTGCACCGGTCCAAACCATATGATTTCAAGCGCCTTCGTTTTTGAGTGGCAACCGCCTGACCAGCACGGACCGGGTGTGGCACGTCACGACCTACGCTTGTGGGCAATTTGGAAAGCGTGACGTATCCGAACGGCGTGGCGCACAGCTACAGTTACGACGCGCGGAACCGGCTGACGAATCTTGCCGTGAGCGGCACAGTGGCGGGAGCGCCGGGAGCCATCGCCAGCTACGCCTACACGCTGGACGCCAGCGGGCACCGCTTGTCGGTGGCCGAGTTGAGCGGTCGAGCCGTCAGCTATGGCTATGACAATCTCTACCGGTTGACGAGCGAGACCATCACCAGCGACCCGAATAGCGTGAACGGGACAGTGAGCTACGGGTACGATCCAGTCGGCAACCGGTTGCAGAAGACCTCGACGCTGCCGGGAATGCCAGGGACCACGAGCAGTTACAACGCCAACGACCAATTGGCCAGCGACACTTACGACAACGACGGGAACACGACGGCCTCGAACGGGAAAGGTTATTCGTACGACTTCGAAAACCACCTGGTGCAGCAGGCGGGGATCACGGTAGTCTACGACGGCGACGGCAACCGTGTGGCCAAGACCACCGCGAACGGAACCACGCAGTTCCTGGTGGACGACCTGAACCCCACGGGCTACACGCAGGTCATGGATGAAGTGCAGTCCGGCTCCGCAGTGCGCACTTACACCTGGGGGCTGGAACTCATCAGCGAGCACCAGAGCATCAACTCAACACCAACCACCAGCTACTACGTCTTTGACGGCCACGGCTCAGTCCGTGCTCTCACGAACGCCGCGGGCGCGGTTTCTGACACCTACGACTACGACGCTTTCGGCAACCTAATCCATGGCACCGGCACCACGCCCAACAATTACCTGTTTGCCGGCGAACAGTTCGATCCCGACCTCAGCCTCTACTACAACCGCGCGCGCTACCTCAACACCTCCACCGGTCGCTTTTGGACCATGGACGCATTTGAAGGTGACCTGAACGCACCTGCATCGTTACATAAATATTCCTATACTAGCGCTGACCCAGTGAACCGGATTGATCCTCTGGGCAACGAGGATGCTGACGTAAATTCAAATCTCTTGGCAGCGGGCGGGCAATCGATCCTTGCTGCGATAGCCATCGTCTCGATAGTCGCAGCAGTTTGCACGGTTGACTACGAACTGGGTCGGGATGATTGCATTGACCATGGCAAGAACAGGATAGAGCTGTATCACTACACGGCTTTTCCAAATGTTGAGAAAATATTGGACAGCGGTGAACTAAGGCCGTCGCTGATCGGTCAGGGTGACGCGTATTTTGGAGATGGCCAATATCTAACAGATATCTCACCCTCTGACGCGAGCACCAGGACCAAGGGCCAGCTAGCGTATGCTCTTTACGACGATCCGCGAAAATGGTGGAATTCACCTGTCGGATTCTTGGAATTCAATTTGTCTCAGAAGTCTGTTACAAGGGTCAGACCGGTATACGGACCCAGTTTCCCTGGCAAAAGCATATATCTGCATTCGTCGTTGCTGGGGCTCACGCTTTCCGGGAACCTGACCAGAAGCGGAATGGTCACATTCTTATCGGGACAATAAAAGAGTTCAAGGGGGCATTTCTTATGCAAGAGCTTAAGTGGCTGGAAGTACTGCCGGAGCAATCTCTTGAAGCGGGCGTCAAGCTATTAAAAGAACTCGGGTGGCACATTCAAGTAAGAGAAATCGACGGCGTTCTCTTTGTTAATTCTGGCCACACTATACTCTTGAAGACTTCTTCACGCGAATCGGTCGAAGCACTGTTATATGGAATGGCTATTTCCTTTGCGACTCTGCCGGCAGCGGCGCTGCAAGCGGTGCGTAGGTTTGTGAAAGAGAGCAGGGGGGAGGGGTAAGTAGACCACAGCTTTTGGGTGCAGCATACTTCGGTTTTGTGAGGCGTGCGGATTTTGATTTTGCTTCGCTGATTCGATTTTGATGATCTATTTCTGCCGCCAGCTTCTCGTTGCCTTACTGACAGCTGCGCTTTTGTTCCCGGCCGCCAGCGAAGCAAGGACCATCCCTGCCAATTCGGTCATAGTTACCTACGACTACGATGCCTTCGGCATCTTGCTGCACAGCACGGGCAGCACGCCAAACAACTACCTCTTCGCCGGCGAGCAGTTCGACCCCGACCTCGGCCTCTACTACAACCGGGCAAGGTATCTCAGCACCTCGACGGGTCGGTTTTTCAATATGGACGCCGATGAAGGCGACGAAGACGAGCCGCTTTCACTCCACAAATACCTCTACGCAAACGGCGATCCGGTAGGAGGAATCGATCCATCGGGTCACCAAGACACAGCAGAGGAAGTCGAAGCAGAGGGTGTCGGCGAGGAGTTGGATGCTACCGTTGGGAACGGTGCATTCCAACTGGGCAACGCCGTTAAGGCTGCCCTAGAATATGGGAAACCAGCCTTGGCGGCCTTGGGTGTTTTCTACGGCTTGCTCAATCCGCGGTCGGACTTCGCTGGAGTAACTTACGATTTCCAATTGGCTGCTCTTACCGGAGGCGATTTCCCGGACGTTTCGTTTGGCGTTGAGCGCCGCGTGCAAAATTTTTCGAAACCGCTGGGCCTCACAATCATAAGGTTGAGTTATAGATCGGGGGCATCTTCCCAAACATCGTCAGTTGTGAGAATAAAAATCGGGGATGACGGTTCTGTTTCTGGCAGCGGCGGACTGAACATAAAGTTGTATGAGAAATCATTGCTGTTCGGCAAACTCTTCGCCAACCTGGGCTTTAGGGTTGATTCCCAGCTGAATTTGGGTGCTCAATTCGAATTTGGATTTTCCGCAACCGGCTCCGATGTGACCGCCGAACCGCTCTCTCCTAGTAAAGTGGGGATCGTAGTCCGATCCAAGAAGATTCTTCTTAATTTGAAAAATGTTAGATTTCATCCCGAACTTCTCACGAACGCAATTAACATCGGTGATGATAGCCCGCTTTGAATCTCACAGGTGAATTGATGCAACGATTTCTATTGCGAAAAGCAAATGCCAGATTTCTTCACGCGGAGACAAAGTGGACCTCACAATGGCGGCAGTCAGCGTATACGCTGTGTGGAGCGTCAGTGTTCTGCATCCTCGTGGGAACCCTTTTGGTGCTGCAATACACGTCACTCTCAGGCTTAACTCGTCGATTGCGGCGTAACGGAGAGAATGCCGTAGCGATCGTAATTGCCAAAAGGACAGCCGGTCAGGACGACAACGAGTATTTCGTGACGATTCAATTCACGACCAGAGCGAATCGACTCATCACTAAAGAAGGAAGGATTTCGGATAGTAGCTTCGCGCAATTGAAAGTCGGGGATCGAACTACGGTCTGGTATGTTCCCCAGAACCCGGAGGTTTGCCTCCTTGAGAGTTCAATGAGATTTCCGGTCAAGACCCTCGTCTCTGTCATTGCTTGGTGGATCGCGTCTCTACTCCTTTTGAGCTACCTCTCAGCAAGGTTCGTTCTTCATAGAAGATTCGCAAGGAGCGGGCAGGTACTTGACGGATCTCTTTTGGACGCAAAATTGTCTTCAGGAGGTGTTGACAATGCCACCGAGGTGGAAGTCAGCTATGAGTTCGTCGCGCCCACTGGAAAATTGATCAGGGGAACGGCAAAGGGCAACTTATTTGGCTCCAATTTGTCCGAGCTAGCCAGAGCTGGTCTTTCGATTCTGCAATCTGAATACAATGAAGCGAGCGTCGCCGTCCTGTACCTCAAAGAGGATCTGTACGTTTTATTGTGAAACGAGGGCACTACGGCGGGTGGCTAATAGGTAGATGAGCGGGAAGGTCGTGGGTGCCGCATCCCTTCACGGTTTTTGTGCAGGGTGCAGGTTTTGACTTTTCTTTGCACGATGCCAGCTGCATGATTTCCATTTTCCGCCAGCTTCTCGTTGCCTTACTGATAGCTGCGCTGGGCTTCCCGGCTGTCAGCGAATGTAAGGCTATCTCTGTCAGTCCCGCCACAGTTACCTACGACTACGACGCCTTCGGCATACTGCTCCACTCAACGGGCGCCACGCCGAACAACTACCTTTTCGCCGGCGAACAATTCGACCCCGACCTCGGCCTCTACTACAACCGCGCTAGATACCTCAATGTGAGCACGGGTCGCTTCTGGTCGATGGATACCGACGAGGGGGAATCTAAGGAGCCCAGCTCTCTTCATCGCTATCTTTATGCTGGCGGAGATCCGGTCAACGCAACAGATCCCAGTGGACACGATTTCGACCTCGGCAGCTTGGCCACGGCCGCCGCATCCATTAGCACACTAGCAACGCAGGCGATTATTTCCCTGCAAGTTGTGGTAGGGACTGTATATCTGAATCTCTACCGCGCGCCAGAGATCCTGACAACTGCAGGACAAGCACTGACCGTGGCAAGCGGGGTTCTGCATGGGGCGATTCTTATAGTTCCTGGGATTGAAAATCTGATTAAGGATATGCAATACAAGCTTGCGAACTATCGAGGCACTTATTCATCATCCCCCTCCCAGATGGGGCTGCAAGTCGAAGATGTCTGTGGCGGCAACCTCCAACCGGGCACTAGAGGGGTTGATCGAATAGATGTCCTTGACGGACAGCCCGTTCTGACGCAAATACAGGGCACGACAGCTAAGGATCCGGATGCTATTTTCTCAAGAATTCAGCAGGGCGTGAACAAGCTGAATGGAGTAACGGGCAGACAAGTATTTACATACAAAGATGGCAGTACCATAAAAGTTGACGCGACCAATGCGCCCAAAGTCTTAATGCAAGCAATTCCTGAAGACACAAATTTGGAGGGATTCAACGGGCTCATCCAGAAGGTAGAGCAACTGGAACAGACTAGCGGCGTGATAATAGAGATGGAAGAAGGCGCAGGGCTGGATTGAGGACCGACCAATAGGAGCCTTGATGCTGCAGCAGATATTGATTTACCAGACAGGAAGCAATGGCGCATTCCGAGTTCAACAGTTTGCCAAGGACGGCAAAGGGTTTTCTAGGCCCTCTGGACCGTACATAGAGGTAGCCGCTAAGAACGCAGACAAACTCTATGAAACGATAGTTCGATGCCTCCAACGGAATGCGACCGGCCGATACAGAGCGCACAAAGCTTCCCCGAGTGAGGTGCAACGCAGGTTGCGGGAGGATAAGCTTGTGGGAATAGAGCGAATTCCTAACAAAACCACTGGTCAGTGGACGTATACAATCGTTGCGTATGAGAGATACGGATCTGCGTTCAGGAGCATTGCGGAGATAAACGTTTCCGAGCGCAAATTCGCCAAGGACACTGTCCAGATAGTATTGAACGCTTTTGAACGGATACCATAATTTGAAACTTGGGGACAGGAACCTGTGAAGAAAGTGGCTTTGGGTGATGGGGTGTCACGTTGCTACGCTGCCGGGCATGCCCGGCACGTTCGTCCCGAGAAAGGTATTGCACGGCCCGAAGGCATAGGTTCAGAGCTATCTGCGTACGCCGGGCAATTTGAGTACATCTGTGTTCTTCGAAACAAGCGAACGGGGAACTACATTATCGAGCCGATGGCCAAACACCCAATTGGGGCGTCTGCAGTTTTCGGAGCAGTGACCACTATTTCGGCAGAGAAGTATGAATCCGAGATGACCTCGGCGGTCTTGGCGAATCTCGCTAAATATAATAGGCAAGAATTTCAAGAAGAGTTGGCGCCAAAGAGAAGGCCACCTAAGGAAGAGCGGGAGTTCTTGGAATCGCACCTCAGCGTTTCGATCACCCGCTACCCATGGGGCGATATTTGGATTTATCCAATGCAACGCGATAAGGGTGGGTACCGGGGGATCGGGGAAAAGATCGTTGTGCCTGCTTCTGAAGTGAGTAAGCAGCTTACTGCAGCCCTGCAGGAGGCTTTCTCCAAGTCAGGTTGAAATCGCTGGTGGGCGGGTGGCCGATAGACTAATGGGATAGAGGATTTGAAGCGTGCGGATTTTGACTTTTCTTTGCACGATGCCAGTTGAATGATCTCCATTTTCCGCCAGCTTCTCGTTGCCTTACTGATAGCTGCGCTCTTGTTCCCGGCCGCCAGCGAATCTAAGGCTATCTCTGCCCGTCGAGCCACAGTTACCTACGATTACGATGCCTTCGGCATCCTGCTGCACAGCACGGGCAGTACGCCCAACAATTACCTGTTTGCCGTCGAACAGTTCGACCCCGACCTCGGCCTCTACTACAACCGCGCACGCTACCTCAACACCTCCACAGGCCGTTTTTGGACAACGGATTCATTTGATGGAACTGCCTATGAGCCATTGTCTCTTCACAAATACCTATATGCTCAGGCGGACCCAATCGGAAACATTGACCCGAGCGGCCACGTTAGTTCAGGTGAGGCCACATTCGCGGCTGGAACAGAAGCCACCATTGGCGCAGAAGAGGACCAGGTTGCGCTCAGTATTTATCAAACGGCTTTCCGAACCACGTTGTATGCCGGAGAAGAGGCAGTTTATTCGACTCCTTCGCTCTGGGTGAGAGTTGCGGCCGGATTAGTGGCGGCAGGCATAGCGGCGGCCTCGATTTTCCAAGCCTTTAGCTCACCGGGTGAGCTACCTGATGTCGGTGCAAGTCAAGATGCCATCCTACAGAATGGCTTCACACCGATAATGCTCTACCGCGACACGAGTGGCACTGCTCCCGCAGATTTTAAGTGGAGGGATCCCGATAAGGAAAAGGACGGCTTGTCATTCTACGACTACCCATTTGGGAACCCAGAGAAAAAGAAGTTCTCCGTAGGATTTAAAGCCTACTTCCGCGGCGCTGCTAAAGTTGACGGTGCGCTTGGTGGTTTTGCCGAGCCTGAGTTGTATGGTATTGGATTTATTTACACACCGCGGATCGGCGGCGATGGACACTGGTCGGTGCCGATGACTCCGGATGTAACGATCTCTTATGCTGAGAGGTTTTCGCAGGCGGCAAAGCGAATAAAGAAGGAGGGCGGGGTATTGTCAAACCCAGGCCTATAGCCGAGATGAATCAACCTCAAACTGAATATGACATTTACAAACAGAAGGCCCTTGACGTGCTCCATAGGACGAAGTCAGTGTCAGCTGTGCGGGAGTTCATCGAGAGCATCTCTGACGATGATTACCGAGACCACACATTTCTGAACATGGCAGTATATTTGGCCAAGCAGGGAGATTTCCTTGATGCGGTTGGCTTTTGTGAGTGCATACGTCGCCCTCTGGAGCGTGCTGATGCGTTCACTGACGTTGCGCGCGAGGTCAAAAATTTCAAAGGTGCAACTCTGGCAAAAGACCTTCTTAAGAAAGCGATCAAAGCCGTGAATGCAGGCAGCTGTGACCCCTGGGAAGCGACTGCTGTTTGGCTGGGAGTTGCCAACGACATGTGGTTACTCGAAGAAAGAGATGAGGCCATAGCGCTTGTGGAAAAATCAGTGGCCCTTTGCGAGAACCAATCCGACCCAATCGCCGGTTCCAAGACTCTCGCGGGCTGCGCTCGTGCCCTAACGCGTTGGGGTAAGTTGCAACGGGCGCTTGAAATTGCCCAACTGGTGGAGCCGGCCACTCTGCGTAGTCTCTTATTGGAAGAATTGCAGAGAAATTCCAAGCTTGGCTAACGCTAAATGGCGGTTAACCAATAGTCACAGGATGGATGCCCCCGGTTCGGTGTTGTGAAGCGTGCGGATTTTGAATTTTCTTTGTGACACTGCGATGCGATGGTAACTTTCTTTCGCCAACTCCTCTCCGCATCGCTGACGATCGCGCTGATTTGCACAGCCAGCAGCGTAGCCAGACTCCCGACCGACAATCCCACCACAGTTACCTACGACTACGATGCCTTCGGCATCCTGCTGCACAGCACGGGCAGTACGCCCAATAATTACCTCTACTCCGGCGAACAATTCGACCCTGACCTCGGCCTCTA
>Ga0335071_10008110_pt1 | contig 10791 bp, 9 predicted proteins | sample Lox_Sample_15_FD_206724 | JGI IMG/M metagenome (GOLD analysis project Ga0335071, IMG submission 206724) | Soil microbial communities from Loxahatchee National Wildlife Refuge, Florida, United States - Lox_Sample_1.5 | ecosystem: Environmental > Terrestrial > Soil > Wetlands | place: USA: Florida...
GCTGGTGCGCGGTGCGGCCGGCGGCGGGAGCGCGTTGCTCGCCGCCGCCGGGGCTTTGGGGCTGGCCCTGACCTACGGCGCGCTCACCAGCGCGCTCAAGGTCCGGCCCGCCGGTCCATCGGCGCTGATCGAGCGAGCCGTCTCGGCGGCGGCCGGCCCGGGCCGGGAGGGCCTGGGACTGTTCCTCTTGGCGGTGGTGTGCCTGGCCTTGGTCCCGCCCCTGTGCGAGGAGATGCTCTTTCGCGGCTACGTCCAGCGGCGGCTCGTGCAACGTTGGGGCCCGGCCGGCGTGGTGGTCACCGCCTTCCTCTTCGGGCTCGTCCACCTCGACAGGCTGCAGTCTCCGCACGCCTTCCTGCTGGGGCTCTTCTTGGGCTGGGTCACCCTCCGGGCAGGCAGCATTCGCCCGGCCATCGTCGCCCACACCGCCGTCAACGGCTGGGCGGTGGTGGCCGGCAGGCTCGGGCTGGCGGACGGCATGAAGGGAGGTCTGGCCGTCCGGGCCGCCGTCGGACTGGCCGCGTTCGCCCTGGCCCTGGCGCTGCTCGCCAGGCGTCCGGCCCTGGCCGTCTAGCCCTAGCGCTTCGACGCCTGGAGGGTGTAGGTCGCGGCCAGCCGCTCGGGCCGCTCGCGGAGCCGGTGCTCGCCACGCGCGTCGGCGATCGTCGCTCCCGGCAAGAAGTCCCAGGGAGCGGAGTCGTGCTCCTCGATGGCGGTGAGCGAGAGGCCCGCGTCGAAAAGCGCGGTCAGGATCTCGGCCAGGCCGTGGCTGAAGTCGACGCACAGCGGCGAGGCGAGCTCGCCCTGGTGCGGGACGTAGGTCTTCCGCTGCACGAAGCGGGTCCCGCCCGGCGTCTCGAAGTAGGGGTGCTCGATCACCGCCAGGCCGTCGCTCCGGGGCTCGCCGAGCGTAGAGAGCATGGGGTGGCCTTCGCGGAGGAAGAGCCGCCCGCCCGGCCGGAGCAGCTCGCTCACCACCTTTGCCCAGCGCCGGATGTCGGGAAGCCAGCAGAGGGCGCCGATCCCGGTATAGACGAGGTCGAACCGCTCGCGACCCAGGGCCCGGGGCGCCTCGTACAGCTCGGCCTCCACGTACTCGATCTGCACACCGCAGTCGGCCGCCAGGCGCCGCGCGACGGCCAGCGCCAGAGCGGAGAAGTCGAGCCCGGTCATGCGCGCCCCCAGCCGGGCGAGCGACAGGGTGTCCGTGCCGATGTGGCACTGCAGGTGCACGGCCTCCAGCCCGGCCACCTCTCCCAGCCGGGGCAGGTCGAAGCGCACCACCTCGGAGAGGAGGGCGGGGTTCTCCCGGAACCGCTCGAGGCCACAACCGCGCTCGTGGAGCGGCACGCGGCTGTTCCAGTGGGACAGGTTGATGGAGAGGTACTCGGCGGACATGAGCAGGGCCGGCGGAGGCAGGTTACCCCTGCTTCACCTCCTGCACGAGCTTGGTGAGCGAGTTCTTGGCGTCGCCGAAGAGCATGGCCGTGTTCTGCCCGTAGAAGAGCTCGTTCTCGATCCCGGCAAAGCCCGGGTTCATCGAGCGCTTCATGACGATGACCTGCTTGGCCTGGTCCACGTTGAGGATGGGCATGCCGTAGATGGGAGAAGACTCGTCGCTGCGGGCGGCCGGGTTGACCACGTCGTTGGCCCCGATCACCAGGGCCACGTCGGCGTTCTTGAACTCGTCGTTGATCTCCTCCATCTCCTTCAGCTTGTCGTAGGGGACGTCGGCCTCGGCCAGCAGGACGTTCATGTGGCCGGGCATCCGGCCGGCCACCGGGTGTATGGCGTAGAGCACCGTCCCCCCGTTCTTCTCGATGAGCGAGGCCAGCTCCCGGACCTGGTGCTGGGCCTGGGCCACCGCCATCCCGTAGCCCGGGACCACGATCACCAGCCGGGCGTAGGCCAGCTGAATGGCGGCATCCTCGGGGGTGATGGCGTGCACCGCCAGCCCCTGGGTTGAGCGGGCCGAGGCCTTGGGCGCCGCCCCGAAGGCTCCGAAGAGCACGTTGCGGAAGGAGCGGTTCATGGCCCGGCTCATGATGATGGAGAGGATGAAACCCGAGGCGCCGTCGAGCGCTCCGGCGATGATGAGCACGTTGTTGCCGATGGCGAAGCCGGTGGCGGAGGAGGCCAGGCCGGCGTAGGAGTTGAGCAGCGAGATGACCACCGGCATGTCCGCCCCGCCGATGGGCAGGACCAGCGAGATGCCGAAGAGGAGGGCCAGCGCCACCATGGCGTAGAAGGCGCGGGGGTTGGCTGGCTCGACGAGCAGCCAGGCGAAGAGCACGACCGCGGCGACGAACATGGCCATCGAGACCAGGTTCTGGCCGGGGAAGGTGACCGGGCGGGAGGGGAGCAGCTCCTGCAGCTTTCCGAAGGCCATGAAGCTGCCGGTGATGGTGAGCGCGCCGAAGAGCACCTCGAAGCCGAGCGCCGCCATCTGCGCCCGCTCCACCTGGGCTCCCTGGCCGAGCGAGTAGAACTCGGCCACCCCCACCAGCGTGGCCGCCACCGCCCCGAACATGTGGGAGATGGCGATCCGCTGGGGCATGGCCGTCATGGGGACGTAGACGCCCAGCGGGTAACCGATCACCGTGCCCAGGGCCAGACCGGCGAGGATCCACTCGTACCGGACGATCTGGTGGTTCACCACCGTGCCCACGATGGCCACCAGCATGCCCAGCGCCGCCAGCTGCATGCCGCGCCGGGCGCGGTCGGGCAGGGTGAGGCTGCGCAGGCCGAGGATGAAGAGGATCGAGGCCACCACGTAGGCCGCCTCGATGAATAGGTCGCGCGGGTTCACGGCCTCGCCCCCCCGCCCGGCGCCGCCGGACCCTTGCGGTCGGCCCGCTTGAACATCTTCAACATCCGGTCGGTGATGATGAAACCGCCCACCACGTTGATGGTGGCCGAGGTCACGGCCACGAAGCCGAGCAGGGTGGGCAGGATCCCCCGGTCGGCCCCGGCCAGGACCAGCGAGCCCACGAGCGAGATGGCGCTGATGGCGTTCGTGGCCGACATGAGCGGGGTGTGGAGCAGGGCCGGCACGCGGGTGATGGTGAAGAACCCGACGAAGCCGGCCAGGATGAAGACGTACAGCTCGAGGAGGCTCACGCCGTGCATGGCTAGAGGAGCACCTTTCCCTGGTGGACGACCAGCATGGCCCGGGCGATCTCGTCTCCGGCCGCGAGCTGCCCGTCCTTCCACAGGGCGGTGAGGATGGAGAGCACGTTGCGCCCGTACATCTGGCTGGCGTGGAAGGGGAGGGTGGCGGGGAGGTTCACCGCCCCGACGATGGTCACGCCCGCCTCGCGGACCGACTCGCCGGCACGAGTCAGCTCGCAGTTGCCGCCCGCCTCGGCCACGAGGTCGACGATCACCGAGCCGGGGCGCATGGAGCGGACCATCTCGGCGGTGATGAGCCTCGGGGCGGGCCTGCCCGGCACGGCGGCGGTGGTGATGACGAGGTCCATTTCCCGCAGGTGCAGGGCCAGGGTGGCGAGCACCCGGGCCTGGTCGTCCTGGGCCAGCTCCCGGGCGTAGCCGCCAGTGCCCTCGGCCGCCACCGCCGGGACCTCGACGAAGGTGGCCCCCAGCGACTGGACCTGCTCCTTCACCACCGGCCGGACGTCGAAGGCGGACACCACCGCCCCCAGCCGCCGGGCGGTGGCGATGGCCTGCAGCCCGGCCACTCCCGCTCCGACGATGAAGGCCCTGGCCGGCGCCAGGGTGCCGGCCGCGGTGGTCATCATGGGCAGGATGCGGGGGAGGGCAGCAGCACCGAGCAGGACCGCCTTGTAGCCGGCCAGCGTCGCCTGCGAGGAGAGGGCGTCCATCGACTGGGCTCGGGTGATGCGCGGCACCCGCTCCAGGGAGAGCGCGTTCACCTGGCGCGCTGCGAGCCGGTCGAGGAGAGGACGGTTCTGCTGTGGCGCCAGCAAGGCCAACAGGCACGCCCCCGCGGGAAGCAGAGCGGTCTGCTCCTCGGAGGGATGCTGCACGAGAACCACCACCCCGGCGCCGTCCAGGGCCGAGCGCGCCTCCGAGACCTCCCCCCCAGCGGACCGGTAGGCAGAGTCGGAGAAGCCGGCGGCGTCGCCCGCCCCCGCCTCGATCGCCACCTCATGGCCGGCCTTGACGAGGCGCACCACGTTTTCCGGCACGAGCCCAACCCGGCTCTCGCCGGGCGCCGACTCCCGCAAGACCGCGATCCGCATGCCCGCTCGCCCTCCAGGGTGCCAAGCGAGTATTCAGGCACGGGCTCGCAGAGAAGGACCCTGCCGGGTCGGTGGTCAAGAAGTCCCGCTAGCGCCCCTCGATGTAGGCGTGCAGCTGGCCGATGAGATGTTCCTTCTCGTCCAGCATGAGCTGGATGATGTCGCGCATGGAGATGACGCCCACCACCGCGCCCCCCTCCTCCACCAGCAGGTGGCGGGTGGTGTGATCGCGCATGAGCGAGGCCACCTCCGCCTCGGTGGAGCTGGCAGCCACCCGGGGGATCTCGGACCGCAAGGCCTCCCGGATGGGACGTCCCGGGTCGAGCCCCAGCGCACAAACGGTTCGCATGAGGTCGCGCTCGGTGACCAGTCCCACGATCCGATCCCCCTCGCGGACGGCCACCGAGCCGATGCGCCGCTCCTCCATGATCTCAGCCGCTTCGCGCATCGGTGCCGAGGCGTTCAGGGTGACAACCTCGCGCGTCACTTGCTTCTGGATGGCCGCCATGGCTTCCTCCCACCCGAGGCTGCCTCATCGGATCGACTCGCATTCCGCGACGCCGGGGCGGGTCATGACCCGAGGGGGGAGGGGCAAGCGCCGGCCCGGCGGTCGGCGGCGCGAAGGGGCATCGGCCGGCACTGCCTGCCGGCAGCGAGGCGCAGGGCTAAGACTGCGCGCGAGGAGGCGACCGTGGCCGCACCCCGCAGGCGCTCCATCGACCCGCTCTGGTTCAAGGACGCCGTCATCTACGAGACGCACGTCAAGGCGTTCTACGACTCGAACGGCGACGGCATCGGCGATTTGCGCGGGCTCATCGAGAAGCTCGACTACCTCCAAGAGCTGGGGGTGACCTGCCTCTGGCTCTTGCCGTTCTTCCCCTCGCCCCTCAAGGACGACGGCTACGACATCTCCGACTACCGCACCATCCACCCGGACTACGGCACCGTCGAGGACTTCCGTCAGCTGGTGGCCGCCGCCCACGCCCGCCGCATCCAGGTGCTCATCGAGCTCGTGGTGAACCACACCTCCGACCAGCACCCCTGGTTCCAGGCCGCCCGCCGGGCGCCGCCCGGGTCGCCGGAGCGCGGCTTCTATGTGTGGAGCGATACCGACCAGCGCTACCACGACGCCCGTATCATCTTCACCGACACCGAGAAGTCCAACTGGACCTGGGACGGGGAGGCCAAGCAGTACTACTGGCACCGCTTCTTCTCGCATCAGCCCGATCTGAACTTCGACAATCCGGTGGTCCTGGGAGAGGTACTGGACGCCCTCCGCTTCTGGGGGGAGATCGGGGTGGACGGCTTCCGGCTCGACGCGGTCCCCTACCTCGTGGAACGGGACGGCACGAGCTGCGAGAACCTCCCCGAGACCCACGCCGTCATCCGCCAGATCCGGGCCTTCGTGGATCAGCACTTCCCCGGTCGCATGCTCCTCGCCGAGGCCAACCAGTGGCCCTCCGACGTGCGCCCCTACTTCGGCGAGGGCGACGAGTGCCACATGGCCTTTCACTTCCCGCTCATGCCGCGGATCTTCATGGCCCTGCGGCTCGAGGACGTGGAGCCCATCGTGGAGATCATGCGGCGGACCCCGGCCATCCCCGATACCTGTCAGTGGGCGCTGTTCCTGCGCAACCACGACGAGCTGACCCTGGAGATGGTCACCGCCGACGAGCGCGACTACATGTACCTCGCCTACAGCCAGGACCCGCGCATGAAGCTGAACGTGGGGATCCGGCGTCGGCTGGCGCCGCTCGTGGACAACAGCCGGAGGCGGATGGAACTGCTCAACGCCCTGCTGTTCTCCTTCCCCGGGACCCCCATCGTCTACTACGGCGACGAGATCGGCATGGGGGACAACATCTACCTCCACGACCGGAACGGCGTGCGCACCCCCATGCAGTGGAGCCCGGACCGGAACGCCGGCTTTTCCCGCGCCGACCCGGGGCGCCTCTACTGCCCACCCATCTCCGACCCGGTCTACGGCTACCAGGCGGTCAACGTCGAGGCCCAGCTGCGCGACCCCTCCTCGCTGCTCCACTGGATGCGCAACGCCGTGGCCCTGCGCAAGCTGTTCCGGGCCTTCGGGCGGGGTACCATGGAGTTCTTGCCGGTCAAGAACCGCAAGGTGCTGGCCTACGTCCGTCGGCTGGAGGACGACGTGCTGCTCTGCGTCGCCAACGTCTCCCGGTTCGCCCAGCCCGCCGAGCTGGACCTGTCCCAGTTCGAGGGCTACGTGCCGGTGGAGATGCTGGGATACACCGAGTTTCCACGGGTGGGGAAGCCCCCCTACTTCCTCAGCCTGGCTCCCTACACCTTTCACTGGTTCGAGCTGCGCAAGCCGGGATAGCGCCCTGGGCGCCCCGCGGCGGTAAGATCGGTCGCCATGAGCCCGACCAAGGCGACGCGAAGACCGAAGGCCGAGCCCGCCGTCGGCCGTCGCACCTCGCTCAAGCACATCGCGGCCCTCACCGGCTTCTCGATCACCACCGTCAGCATGGTGCTCAACGGCCGGTCCGAGGAGTTCAACATCTCCCCCGAGACGCGCGACCTCATCCTGGCCGCGGCCAAGGAGCACAACTACCAGCCCAACCTCCACGCCCGCAGCCTCCGGAACCGCACCACCAACATCCTCGGCCTGGTGGTCCCCACCCTCGAGAACCGTTTCTTCGGGGAGATGGCCGAGACCTTCGAGCGCCTGGCCCGCCGCGACCAGAAGATCGCCCTCATCACCGCCCACATCTACGACCGCCAGGAGGAGCAGGACATCGTCAACTACTTCCTCTCCCAGAACGTGGAGTGCGTCTTCACCGCCAACCCCGCTGCCCTGGACGAGGTCTCGGCCCTGTGCAGCCGCGCCGGCGCCCGCCACATCCTGCTCGATGCCCAGCCCAGCGAGAAGCACACCGTGGCCACCGACAATGTCGATGCCAGCGCGGTCCTCACCCGCACGCTGCTCGGCTCCCTGGCCGCCGCCGGACGCAAGGGCCGGGTCTACTTTCTCGGAGGGATGGCCGATCACGCGGTCAGCCGCCTGAGGCTCTCCGGCTTCAAGAGCGCCCTCCAGGAACGGGGACTGCGCTTCGCCGAGGACCAGCTCGTCGAGACGGTGTTCGACAGCGACTTCGCCTACCGAAAAGTGGAGCTCCTCTTCCGCAACCGCGACGACATCGGCGGCGTCTTCGTCAACTCCATGCCCGCCTGGGAGGGGCTGGTACGCTACTTCGGCGAGGCGCCCGAGACCCTCCGGCCGGTCCACTACGGGGTGTTCGACTACCACCCCATGATGAACCTGCTCCTCGATCTCCACCTCGCTGCCATCAAACAGAACCCCCAGCAGATGATGCAGAAGGCCTACGAGATCTTCGCCGCGCCGGAGGCCCACCGGGCCGACCGAATGCAGCTCGTCCCCTACGAGCTCATCCTCACCCCGGCCATGCGGCGCTTGTTCCCCGAACAGCGAGCCCTGCGGACGCCGGGCCGGCACGGCGCGCGGGGCTGAGCCGCCTTGCCGCGGCTGGCATCGGCAGCGGCCTTGGGGGGGGGGGCTCTTGGGACTCTCGCACCGCCAGCTGCACGCCGGAGGCGCAAGCGACAGGGGCCGGGATCTCGGCGCATCGACCATCGCAACGCGGGGCCCTCGCGGCAATGGGGGTCGCGCGACCCTGCCCCGGCCGGCGACGGCCATGGCCTTCGACCGCCCGGAACCGGCTGCTCGCCCTTAGGCGCGGCCGAACTCGCGCCGTGCCGCCTCGATCCCGGCCCGGTAGGCGGCGAGAATGCGGTCGTGCTCTCGCGAGGTGTGCTCGTCCACCACCCGTCGGGCCGGATCGGCGTCGAACCAGGCCAGCGTCCGACCGATCCCCTCGCGGAAGGGGGTGGTGGCCACGAACCCGGGCACGAACCGCTTGATTTTGGTGTTGTCCATCACCACCGAGGTGGCCTTGTCACCGAGCAGCGTCCCCGCCAGCTCGGGGAGGCAGGTCACGAGGAAGTCCGAGGCGACGTGCACGAGTTCCGGCCTGGCGACCCCCGCCGCCGCGGCCACCGCCCGGTAGGCCTGGTCCCAGCTCAGAACCTCGTCGGAGGTGATGTGGAACGCGTGGCCAAGCGCCTGGGCGTTGCCGAGCAGGCCGAGCAGCCCCCGGGCGAAGTCGGAGTTGTGGGTCAGGGTCCACAAGGAGGTGCCGTCCCCAGGCACGATCACCGGCTGGCCGCGGCGCATCCGGTCCACCACCGTGTAGCTTCGTTCCCAGCTGTTCAGGGCCAGCGGGATCTGGGTGTCGCCGTAGGTGAGCGACGGCCTCACGATCACCACCGGAAAACCCTCCTCGCGGTGGGCGCGCAGCAACCGCTCCTCGCAGGCGATCTTGTTCCGCGAGTACTCCCAGTAGGGGTTGGCAAGCGGCGTCGACTCGGTGACCAGGTAATGGGTCACCGGGCGCTGGTAGGCGCTCGCCGAGCTGATGAACACCAGTTGGCCGGTGCGGTCCCGGAACAGTTCTAGGTCGCGCTCCACGTCCGGCGGGGCGTAGGCCCGGAAGTCCACCACCACGTCCCAGCTCAAGGTGCCCAGCGCGGCCGGAACCGAAGACGGTTCGGCGAGGTCCGCCAGGTGCTGTCTTACCCCCGGCGGCGCCGGTCGATGGCCCCTGTTCAGCACGTGGACCTCGTGCCCGCGCTCCGAAAACAGCTCCACGCAGGCGGTCGAGATGATGCCGGTGCCGCCGATCACGAGTATCCGCATGGGGACCTCCGTTCGCCGCCGTGCCGACTCCGGCCGGCGGTGGCAGCTTGCCATCGGGACCGGGCTGGTTCCAGGCGGACGAGGGCCCGGGAGCGGACCGGCCCCCATGGAGGGTGCGCAGCGGCGAGGGCGCGGCTCCGGCATCTCAGCTGGGGGAGACTCTCCTCTGGCGTCGCCCTCTCCCGAGTACAGCCGGGCACGGCGCTGGCCCACTCACCGGTCGTACAACTTGGCCATCCGGGCGAGCCGGGCCGCCAAGGCGGGCGAGAGCGCCTCCTCGCGCATACGCCAGCGCCAGTTCCCGCCCAGGGTGGCAGGGCGGTTCATGCGGGCGGCGTTTCCCAGCCCGAGCGCGTCCTGCATGGGGAAGATGGCGGTGTCGGCCACCGAGGAGATCACCGTGCGGATCATCACCCAGTGGATCTCCCCCCCGTCGGTTCCCAGGTACTCTCGCGCCCGCGCCTTCTCCGCCTCCACCTGGCCCGCGGTGCGCACGCTGCCCTCGGCGCCCCCTTCCCACCAGCCAATCACCGTGTCGTTGTCGTGCGTACCCGTGTAGGCCACGAGGTCGCGCGAGTAGTTGTGCGGCCGGAAGGTGGGCGCCTGCGGGTCCTCGCCAAAGGCGAACTGCAAGACGGCCATGCCGGGAAACGCGAAGCGACGCCGGAGGGCCTCGACCTCGGGGGTGATCACTCCCAGGTTCTCGGCGATGAAGGGCAGAGGGCCCAAGGCCCGCTCCAGCGCCTCGAAGAGCGCCGCGCCCGGTCCCGATACCCAGGCCCCCTCCACCGCGGTGGGGCAGGAGGCGGGGATGCGCCAGTAGGCCTCGAACCCGCGGAAGTGGTCGAGGCGGATCCGGTCCACCATGGCCAAGGTCCCCTTCACCCGGGCGACCCAGAAGGCGTAGCCCTCCAGGCCGATGCGGGCCCAGTCGTAGATGGGGTTGCCCCAGCGCTGGCCGGTCTCGCTGAAGTAGTCGGGCGGCACGCCCGAGACGGTACGCGGCGCACCCGAAGGCTCGAGCTCGAACAGGTCCGGCCGGGACCACACCTCGACCGAGTCGTGGGCCACGTAAATGGGAACATCCCCCACCAGGGTGACGTCCAGTGCGCGACAGCGGGCCCGGAGCGCCTCCCACTGCCGGTGGAAACACCACTGCGTGAACGCCTCCGCCTCGAGGGCTGCGGAATGGCGTTGCCGGATCTCCTCAAGCGCCGCCGGCTCGCGGTGGGCGAGCGGCGCCGGCCAAGCCGTCCAGGGCAATCCACCCTGCATCTGCTTCAGCACCGAGAAGAGCGTCCAGTCGTCGAGCCAGCTCGCCTCGCGGGCCCGGAAGTCGGCGAAGTCGGCGCGGCGCTCGGCGCCGGCCCGCACACGGAAGGCCTCCGCCGCCCGCAGCAGGCGGGCCCGTTTCCAGACCAGCGCCTCAGCCAGGGCCGCCGCATCGGCAGAGCCGGCCGGAGCGCCGGAGAGGTCTGCATCGGAGAGCCAGCCCTCGTTGCGCAGTACCTCGAGCGAGACAAGGAGCGGGTTCCCGGCGCGCGAGGAGAGCGCCTGGTAGGGCGAGTCGCCGTAGCCGGTCGGGCCGAGCGGGAGCACCTGCCAGAGGCGCTGGCCGGCCTGGGCCAGGAAGGCCAGGAAGCGGTGGGCGGCCGCCCCGAGATCGCCCGCGCCGTGCGGGCCGGGCAGCGAGGTGGGGTGGAGGAGGATGCCGCTGCGTCGGTCGCTCATGCGCGCTCCGGAGAGGCGAGGCTGCCAGCCACAGGCTACAGGATCGCGAGCCCGGGGGAAGCCCGACGGCCCGAGTACAACGTCCGGGGG
>Ga0335071_10008111_pt1 | contig 10790 bp, 11 predicted proteins | sample Lox_Sample_15_FD_206724 | JGI IMG/M metagenome (GOLD analysis project Ga0335071, IMG submission 206724) | Soil microbial communities from Loxahatchee National Wildlife Refuge, Florida, United States - Lox_Sample_1.5 | ecosystem: Environmental > Terrestrial > Soil > Wetlands | place: USA...
GTCGGCGGCGTGACGCGCGACTACCTGGAGCTCGAGTACGCCGGCACCGACCGCGTCTTCCTGCCGGTCGACCAGCTCGAGAAGATCACGCGCTACGTCGGCGCGGGTGCCGCCCACCCGCCGCTCTCCAAGCTCGGCGGGAAGTCGTGGGAGACGCTCAAGTCGCGGGCACGCCGCGCCGCCCAGGAGCTCGCCGGCGAGCTGCTGAACCTCTACGCCGAGCGCCGCCGGCGCACCGGGCACGCCTTCCCGGAGGACTCGGCCTGGCAGATCGCCTTCGAGGGCGCCTTCCCCTGGCAGGAGACGGCCGACCAGGCCGATGCGATCGAGGCGGTGAAGGCCGACATGGAGCGCCCGCAGCCGATGGACCGGCTGATCTGCGGCGACGTGGGCTACGGCAAGACCGAGGTCGCGCTGCGCGCGGCGTTCAAGGCCGCCGACGACGGCAAGCAGGTGCTGCTGCTGGCGCCCACGACGATCCTCGCTCAGCAGCACTACGGGACGTTCGCCGAGCGCTTGCGTGATTACCCCTTCAACGTCGACGTCGTCAGCCGCTTTCGCTCCGCACGCGAGCAGCGCGAGGTCGTCGCGGCATTCAACGCGGGGCGGGTCGACATTCTCATCGGCACGCACCGCCTGCTCGGCAGCGACGTGCGGCCGAAGGACCTCGGGCTGCTGGTCGTCGACGAGGAGCAGCGCTTCGGCGTCAAGCAGAAGGAGCTCCTGCGCCAGCTCAAGCTGCGCGTCGACGTGATCGCGATGAGCGCGACGCCGATTCCGCGGACGCTCCAGATGTCGCTGGCCGGCATGCGCGACATCAGCGTGATCGAGACGCCGCCGGAGGGCCGCCGACCCGTGAAGACGTACGTCGGCGAATACGACGAGCAGCTCGTGCGCCAGGCGCTCGAGCGCGAGCACGCGCGCGGCGGGCAGGCGTTCTTCCTGCACAACCGGGTCGAGACGATCGACGAGACCGCCGAGCGGCTGCGCGGCCTGTGCCCGCAGATGCGCTTCGAGGTCGCACACGGCCAGCTGGAGGAGAGCGAGCTGGAGCCGCGGATGATGCGCTTCCTGCGCGGCGAGGCCGACGTGCTCGTCGCCACGAGCATCATCGAATCCGGGATCGACATCCCGCAGGCGAACACGCTGATCATCGAGCGCGCCGACGTCTTCGGCCTGGCCCAGCTCTACCAGATCCGCGGGCGCGTCGGCCGCAGCCGCGAGCGCGCCTACGCCTACCTCCTCTACCCGAGCGCGGCGGCGCTGACGGAGGATGCGACGAAGCGCTTGAGCGCGCTCTCCGACTACACCGAGCTCGGTGCCGGCTTCAAGATCGCGATGCGCGACCTGGAGATCCGCGGCGCCGGCAACCTGCTCGGCGACGAGCAGTCCGGCCACGTCGCGGCGCTCGGCTTCGAGCTCTACCTGTCGATGCTCGACGAGGCCGTGCGCGAGCGCGAGGGCGAGGCCCCTGCGGACGAGGCCGAGCCCGTGCGCCTGGACGTTGCCGTCGACGCCTACGTCCCGGCCGACTACATCCCCTACGAGCAGGCCAAGATCGACGCGCACCGCCGGATCGCGGCGGCGCGCGAGCCCGCCGACCTGCACGCGCTGCGCGAGGAGCTCGAGGACCGCTTCGGCCCGCCGCCCGAGCCGCTCGAGAACCTCATCGCGCTGCAGCAGGCGCGGATCCAGTTCGGTCGCGCCGGGGCGCGCTCGGTGAGCTTCCGCGGCGGGCGCCTGGCGGTCGCGCCGATCGATCTCGACGAGGCGCGCCAGGCACGGCTGCGCGAGGAGCTGCCGGAGGCCCGCTACGAGCCCGGCCGTGAGCAGGTGTCCCTGCAGGTCGCCGACGAGCCCCAGGAGCGCTTCCCGGCGGTGGTGCGGGCGGCGGACGCGCTGCTCGCTGTCACCCGGGCCGCGGCCTGAGCGCGCGGGGGCGGCTGGCGCGCCCCGGCGGCCGAGTCCCTATCATCGCCCGTCTCATGTCCCACATGCCTCGTACCGCCCTGGCGCTCGGCGCCGTTTTTTTCGCCCTGATCCTCGCCGGCTGCGGCAGCTCGGTGCCCAGCAGCGACATGGCCAAGGTCGACAACACGACGATCGCCAAGACGACCTTCGCCCACTGGCTCGGGATCTCCGAGCAGTCCGCCCAGCAGCAGGGCGGCAACGCCCTTGTGCTCGACCCGCCGAACTTCACGAAGTGCATCGCCGCCGCGAAGGCCGCCGCGCCGAAGCCGGCCAAGGGGCAGCCGACGCCGACCGATGCCACCTTCAAGAAGACCTGCCAGCAGCAGTACGAGCAGCAGAAGGACCAGGTCGTCTCGTTCCTGCTGCGCTCGCAGTGGCTGGAGGCCGAGGCCGCACGCCAGGGCATCACGGTGTCGGACGCCGAGCTGAAGTCGGCCTTCAACAAGGCCCGCCTGCAGGCGTTCCCGAAGACCGCCGACTACATCAAGTTCCTCAAGTCCTCCGGGCAGACCGAGGCTGACCTGCTCTACCGCGAGCGCGCGCAGCTGCTCGAGCAGAAGATCACGGCGAAGGTCACGAAGGGCGCGAAGAACGTCACCCAGCAGGACGTGCAGGCCTACTACAACAAGAACAAGGCCAAGCAGTTCACGACGCCCGAGCAGCGCAGCATGCACGTGATTCTCACGAAGGACCAGGCGACCGCCGCCAAGGCGCGCGCCGCGATCCTGGCGGGCACGCCGTGGGCCACGGTCGCCAAGCAATACTCGATCGACCCGGCGGCCAAGGACAACGGCGGCGTCCTGAACAACGTCGTCAAGGGGCAGGGCGCCCCGGACTTCGAGAAGGGCGTCTTCGGGGCCAAGAAGGGCGTCGTGACCGCGCCGTTCAAGACCGCTGACGGCTGGTACGTCGTGCGGGTGGACGGCATCAAGCCCGCGAAGGTGACGCCGCTCAACGCGGCGACGTCGGCCTCGATCAAGCAGATCCTCCTGCAGACCAAGCAGCAGGCGGTGCTGACGAAGTTCGGCAAGGACTACACCGACCGCTGGAAGTCGAAGACCGACTGCCAGAAGGGCTATGTCGTCTCCGACTGCTCGAACTACAAGGCGCCGTCGACCTCGACGACCACGCCGGGCGTGTCGGTCCAGACGAACAACGCGACGCCGACCACCGCCACCACGAAGTAGCGCCCGGACCGCGGCCAGCCCCGGGAGCGCAGTAGCGTTCCCGCGGTGAGCAGGCCCGAGATCCAGGAGGCGCTCGTCCGGCTCGACGATCTCACGCGGCGCCTGCGCGCCGAATGCCCGTGGGATCGCGAGCAGGACGAGCGCTCGATCGTCCCGCACACCGTCGAAGAGGCCTACGAACTGGCCGACGCCGCCAACGCCGGCGACGACGCCAAGCTCCTCGACGAGCTCGGCGACGTCCTCTTCCAGGTCCACTTCCTCTCCCTGCTGATGGAGGAGCGCGGTGCCGGCGACCTCGCCGCGGTCGCCGAGCACTGCCGCCAGAAGCTGATCCGCCGCCACCCGCACGTCTTCGGCGACGCCGAGGCGCGCGACGCCGCCCAGGTCCTGCGCAACTGGGATGCGATCAAGTCCGGCGAGCCCGGCCGCGAGCGCGGGATCTTCGCCGAGGTGCCCGAGAACCTGCCCGGGCCGCTGCTGGCGCGCAAGGTCCAGCGCCGGGCGGCGAGCACCGGCTTCGACCTCGAGGACGTCGCGGGCCCGCTGGCCGCGCTGCACGACAGCGTCGAGCGCCTCGACGGGCTGGCGGCCGACGCCGGCGGCGGGCGCGAGGACGCCTTCGACGCCGTCGGCGACGTGCTGTTCGCCGCCGTGAACGTCGCGCGCAAGCTCAAGGTCGACCCCGAGCTCGCGCTGCGCTCCTCGGCCGAGCGCTTCCGCGACCGCGTCGAAGCCGCCGCTGAGCTTGCCGAGCAGGCCGGCGAGCGCTGGGAGGCGCTTGCCTTCGACGCCCAGCTGCGCTTCTACGCCACCGCCGTCCACTCGAAGGAGACCGACACGTGAGCCAGATCGACCGCGTCCATGCCCGCCAGATCCTCGACAGCCGCGGCAACCCGACCGTCGAGGTCGAGCTCGTCCTGCGCTCCGGCGCCGCCGGCCGCGCCGCGGTGCCCTCGGGTGCCTCGACCGGCGAGTTCGAGGCGACCGAGCTGCGCGACGGGGGCGCCGCATGGGGCGGCAAGGGCGTCACGCAGGCGGTCGCGAACGTCAACGGCGAGATCGCGAGCGCGATCCGCGGCCTGGACGCCGACGATCAGCGCGGCCTGGACGAGGCGCTGATCGCACTCGACGGGACCCCGAACAAGTCGCGCCTGGGGGCGAACGCGATCCTCGGCGCGTCGCTCGCCGCGGCGCACGCCGCGGCGGCCGAGGAGGGCCTGCCGCTGTGGCGCTACCTTGGCGGCGAGGGGGCGCACGTGCTGCCCGTGCCGATGATGAACGTCCTCAACGGGGGCGTGCACGCCGACAACAAGGTCGACTTCCAGGAGTTCATGATCGTCCCCTGCGGAGCCGCCTCGTTGGCCGAGGGCCTGCGCATGGGCGCGGAGGTCTTCCACGCCCTGAAGCGCACGCTGCACGACCGCGGCCTCAGCACCGCCGGTGGCGACGAGGGCGGCTTCGCCCCCGATCTGGGCTCCAACGAAGAGGCCCTGAAGATGCTCATCGAGGGCATCGAGGCCGCGGGCTACACGCCGGACGCGGACGTCGCGATCGCGCTGGATCCGGCGACGAGCGAGATCTTCCGCGACGGCAGGTACGTCCTTGAGCACGAGGGCCGCACGCTCTCCGGCGCCGAACTTGCGGCCTACTGGGCCGAGATGGCCGACCGCTACCCGATCGTCTCGATCGAGGACGGGATGGCCGAGGAGGACTGGGACGGCTGGAAGGGCCTGACCGAGCTCCTCGGCTCCATGATCCAGCTCGTCGGCGACGACCTGTTCGTCACGAACACCGAGCGCCTGAAACGGGGCATCGACCTCGGTGTGGCCAACTCCATCCTGATCAAGGTCAACCAGATCGGGACGCTCACCGAGACCCTCGACGCGATCGCGATGGCGCGCGATGCCGGCTACACGGCGGTCATCTCCCACCGCTCTGGTGAGACGGAGGACACGACGATCGCCGACCTGGCGGTGGCGACGGGCTGCGGGCAGATCAAGACCGGGGCCCCGTCACGCTCGGACCGGGTCGCCAAGTACAACCAGCTGCTGCGCATCGAGGAGGCGCTCGGCCCCGACGCGACGTACCCCGGCCGGTCGGTCTTCCGGCGCTGAGAACGGCCGCGGGAGATCCCACCCAACTGGAGGAGACGCGCGGCGGGCGGCGAATCGCGCGACGATGGCATCCGCCCGCGCGACGCGCTCTGCGCCCGCACCTGCAACACCGCTGCGCCCGCGGGCGGTCTCCGGCGGCCTGCGCGCGTCGACGATCCGCTGGGACCGCGTCGGGCGCACGATGCTGCTCGGGATGCTCGCGATCGTCGCGCTGCTCTACGTGCACCCGCTGCTGTCGGTCTGGTCGACGCGCGGCGAGGCCGCACGCCGGCGCGCCGACGTGGTGGAGCTTCAGCGCGAGCACCTGCGCCTCGAGCGGCGCCTGAAGGCGCTGCAGAGCCCCTTCGCGCTCGAGCGCGAGGCACGCCGCCTCGGCATGGTGCGCGCCGGCGAGCGCGCCTACGTCGTCTCCGGGCTGCCGGACAACTAGCGCTCGGCGCGGGTCCAGGCGACCGAGACCTGCGGGGCCGAGGTGATCGTCTGCAGGACGACGCAGTAGCGCTCGGTCAGCCGCAGCAGCGTGGCGAGCTGCTCGTCGTCGGCCGGGCTGTCCAGGTCGAAGGCGACGCGGATCGCTGCGAAGCCGACCGGCGCCTCGCGGTCGACCGCCAGTGTTCCGCGGAAGTCCAGATCGCCCTCGGCCGTCACCGTCCCGCCGGCCACCGGGATCTCCAGCGACGTCGCGACCGCGCGCAGCGTCACGCCCGCGCACGCTGCGAGCGCCTCCAGCAGCATGTCGCCGGAGCACAGCGTGCTCCCGTCGCCCCCGGCGGCCGGGTGCAGGCCGGCCCGGGCGATCGCCCGGCCTGTGGCAACCGAGCACGACACGCCCTCATCCAGGCTGCCGGTCGCCGACAGGGTCACCAGCGCTGCGTCCGGGTCGTTGCGGTAGCGCTCCTTCAGTGGGCGCTGAAGCTCCTGCAGCACGGTGCGGTCCACGGCGTCCTCCCTCGGCGAGTGCCGCCGACACTACCCGCCGCGGACCCCGGTTCGCGATGATGTTGCGGCGACGGGCCTGGCGACGAAGGAGAACACGCTCATGATCGGGCAGATCGTCCCGCACCTGTGGTTCGACACCGAGGCTGAGGAGGCGGCCGCCTTCTACGTGTCGGTCTTCCCGAACTCGAGCATCGCGCACGTCTCCCGCTATGGCGACGCTGGCCCGCGCGAGGCGGGAATGGCGATGACGGTCGCGTTCGAGCTCGACGGCCAGCGCTTCGTCGGCATCAACGGCGGGCCGCAGTTCCAGTTCGACGAGGCCGTCTCGTTCCAGATCACCTGCCAGACGCAGGACGAGGTCGACCGCTTCTGGGAGCGCCTGTCCGACGGGGGCAGCGAGAGCCGATGCGGATGGCTCAAGGACCGCTTCGGCCTCTCCTGGCAGGTGGTGCCGGCCGGGCTCGGCGACCTGCTCGGGGATCCCGACCCGGAGCGCGCGCGGCGCGCGACCGAGGCGATGCTCGCGATGCGCAAGCTCGACATCGCCGCCCTGCGCGCGGCGGCCGACGGCGCGCAGGTGTCCTGACGCGCCTGTCGGCGGGCGGCGCGGCGCGGCCCCGCTACCCTGCGGCCCGGTGTCCTACGAGACGGCGAGCCAGCAGTGGCGCCAGGGCGAGCGGTTCGTCGCCGACGCGCCGCCCGAGCAGGCACGTGCCGTGCAGCGCGTGGAGGACGAGCTGGTGGCCGAGCTGCGACGACGGCTCGGCGGAGCGTTCACGGTCGAGGAGCTGGTGGCCCTCTACGACGGCGGAACCGACTGGTGCCTTGACCTGGCCGCGCGCATCGCCCCTGGCGCCCCGTGGGCGTGGGACGCGCGCATCGCCGACGCGGCCTTCGCGCGCTACGTGCGCGGCGCGGCGAACTACGCCGGAGGCCGCCGGATCGAGGCCGCGCCCTAGGCGCAGGCAGCTCGCCGCGGCGCAGCGTCTCGGCCTGCGGGCGCCGGGCCGGCGCGATCGGTTGCATCTGCGTCGGTGTGGCCGATGTGGGTGCACGTGCTCCGCTGGGCGCGGGCGTGTGGGGTGCGGCGGGGCGGGCGCGCGGGCGGGCAATGGCGCTGCCGGTGGCGTGCGCGCCGCCGGCCCGATCGTGTGTATCTGCGTCGGTGTGGCCGATGGGGGTGCACGCGATCCGAATGGGTCGCTCCGTGGGCGCTCGGCGGGCGCCGATCGGTTGCATCGGCGTCGGTGTAGCCGATGCAGGTGCACGTGATCCAGCGGCGCGGCGCAACGTGCAGGCCTGTGGACGTCCGTGGCGCCCACAGGGCGCGCCCTCCGTCGCTCGCAGCCCGTACCGGTGATGCGATGACCGTGTGGCGCCGGGGCCGCGCGACGCCGCGGGGAGCCCCTCGCCGGCTGGGCTGGCGTTCCCCTCGGTGCCCATCTGGATCGCCACCATCGCCTGCGGGCAGCCAGCCGGCGCGCGGCGGCTCCGCTGCGGCCGACTCAGTCCTCGTCCTCGTCGGCGTCCTCGCCGGCGCGACGGATCACGATCTGATCCTCCTCGATCAGCACGACGACGCTGCGGTGGCCAGCCCAGTGCTCGGCGTAGGTCGCGTCGTCGGCGACTGCCGGATCGAGCCACAAGCCGTAGCCCTCCTCGCCGTGGTCGAACGTGCCCTCGAGCTCGCGCGGTGCGGCCCGGCGCGCCCTTCCGCGGCCGCCGCGGCGGCCCCGGCGGCGCGGCCGCTCGGCGCCCTCGCCCTCCTCCTCGGCGGCCGCCGCCTCGCGCTCGGCGGCGCGGCGCGCCTCCTCCTCGGCCTTGGCGGCCTCCTCGGCCTCGAGCTCGGCGGCGATCTGCGCGTCGTCCTCGGCGCGCAGATCGATCTCGTCGTCGAAGTCGATCCCAACCTCGACGTCGGCCTCTGTGCCGAGGTCGTTCTCCTTCTTGAACGCCGCGATCTGCTGCCCGGTCACCTCGAGCTGGTGGGCGATCCAGGCGTCGGTGCGCCCTTGGCGCACCCAGGTGCGGATCTGGTTCAGATGGGGCCTGAGAGAGCGTCGTGCCATGCGCGCGGAACAGTATCGGAGCGTCCTCGCGGCCGTTCCACGCCCCAGTCCGTCGAGCGGCCTTGCGCCCGCGCTCCGGGCGCTGGTAGTTTGGGCGCCTGCGCCCAAGCGCGCCCACTGGGGGTGGTGTAGTGCTGGTCCTGACCCGGAAGTCGAATCAGAGCATCATGATCGGTGACGACATCGAGGTTTCGGTGCTGTCGATCATGGGCGAGAAGGTCCGGATCGGCATCCAGGCCCCGCGCGACATTCCGGTGTTCCGCAAAGAGGTCTACCTCGAGATTCAGGCCGAGCGCGCGCAGGAGGTCAGCCCGGTGCCGCTGCCCTCGCCGTCGCCGTCGCAGTAGCGCTGTTGGCGGGGCTGGTCGGCCGGCGGGCTGGTCGGCCGGCGCCCGACATCGACCGCGGGGGCGGCAGTCCGCCCGCCGGGCGGACCGCCGGAGCTCCCCCGCGTCGACGTCGCGCGCCGGCTCCGTCAATCGCCTTCCCGGGAGCCACCCACCCAGGGCCGCCATCGTCGCCAACGGTCGCGTGTGCGGCACGGATCGCGGATGCAGGACGACGCACGCGGCCATGTCGGCTGTGCACTCGCACGCCGACAGGCCGCGGGTGGCGGCCTGCATCCGCGAGGCGTCCCGCAGACGCGACCGTTTAGCCCATCACGTAGTAGAGCGTCTCGAACATCGCGACGGTCACCCCGACCGCCACGGCGACGAGCAGCAGGACGAGCATCGCGAAGCGCAGCGTGCCGCGGCGGTGCTGCCGGTCGAGGCGGCGGTTGTATGTCCGCATCTGGGCGGCGCGCTGGAGCTCCTCGCGCCGCTGGCGGTCGGCCTCGGCCTCCTCGCGGAAGGCCGCCTCGAACTCGTGGATGCTCTGGCGCAGCCGCGTGGCCATCGCCATCAACCCTAGCGCGTCAGCAGGCGCCCCAGAGCCCGATCGCGCGGGCCCGCGCGCGCTCGCGCAGCGCCGCGAAGTCGCGGGCGTGGGCGTCGTTCGGCTCGATCACGAGCGTGCGCGCGTAGCCTCGGCGCACGAGCTCGCGGTTCACGAGCAGCCCGTCCGAGGCCCGGTAGACGTACGCCAGCAGCCGCCCATAGGCATCCCGCGGCTCGTGGTCGAAGACGAGGCGGACCCGCCGCCCGCCGACGAGCCGCGCGTTCTCGCGGCTCGCCGCCTCGGCGTAGCACTGCACCGGCGTGCCGGGCTTCACCGATTCGGGCGTGTCGATCCCGATGTAACGCACGCGCTCGCGCCGGCCGCCGGCGCGCACGACCACGGTGTCCCCGTCGACGACGCGCTCGACGCGTGCCATCGTCGTCCGCCCGGGGCCGGTGTCGAGCGCTGCGCCCGACCCGCCGCGTGCGCAGCCGCCGAGCAGCAGCAGCGCGCCGAGGCCGAGGACCGCGAGCCAGGGGAGGAACGTCGTCCAGCGCATCGCGACGCACCGTACGCTCGGCCCATCCCGGCTCGGCACCGGATGGCCGTCTGCGGGGCGCTCCGTCCGCGCCCCGCCGCAAAGCGCGCGTCCGCCTACGCGATCGTCACCTCGGGCGAGAGGTACACGTCCTGGATCGCGTGCAGCAGCGCCGCACCCTCCTCCATCGGGCGCTGGAAGGCCTTGCGGCCCGAGATCAGGCCCATGCCGCCGGCGCGCTTGTTGATCACGGCGGTCCTGACGGCCTCCGCCAGGTCGGTCGCCCCCGACGAGGCGCCGCCCGAGTTGATGAGGCCCGCGCGCCCGAGGTAGCAGTTGGCGACCTGGTAGCGCGTGAGATCGATCGGGTGGTCGGTGGTCAGCTCCGAGTACACGAGCTTGCTGGTCTTGCCGAAGGACTGCCCGTCGCGGTTCAGCGCGTTGTAGCCGCCGTTCACCTCGGGCAGCTTCTGCTTGATGATGTCGGCCTCGATCGTCACGCCGAGGTGGTTGGCCTGCCCGGTCAGGTCGGCGGCGGTGTGGTAGTCGACGCCGTCGACCTTGAAGGCCGAGTTGCGCAGGTAGCACCACAGCACCGTGAACATGCCGAGGCGGTGGGCTTCCTCGAAGGCCTCTGCGATCTCGACGATCTGGCGCCGCGACTCCTGCGAGCCGAAGTAGATCGTCGCGCCGACGCCCGCCGCGCCGAGCTCGTAGGCCTTGCGGACCGACGCGAACTGGATCTGGTCGTAGGCGTTCGGGTACGAGAGGAACTCGTTGTGGTTGAGCTTCACGATGAACGGCAGCCGGTGGGCGTAGCGGCGGGAGACCGCGCCCAGGACGCCGACGGTGGAGGCGACCGCGTTGCACCCGCCCTCGATCGCGAGCTTGACGATGTTCTCCGGGTCGAAGTACAGGGGGTTGGGCGCGAAGCTCGCCCCGGCAGAGTGCTCGATGCCCTGGTCCACCGGCAGGATCGACACGTAGCCGGTTCCGGCCAGGCGGCCGTGGCTCGCCAGGGCCTGGAGGTTGCGCAGGACCTGCGGCGAGCGGTCCGTGTCGATCCACACGCGATCGACGAAGTCCGGCCCCG
>Ga0335071_10008112_pt1 | contig 10790 bp, 10 predicted proteins | sample Lox_Sample_15_FD_206724 | JGI IMG/M metagenome (GOLD analysis project Ga0335071, IMG submission 206724) | Soil microbial communities from Loxahatchee National Wildlife Refuge, Florida, United States - Lox_Sample_1.5 | ecosystem: Environmental > Terrestrial > Soil > Wetlands | place: USA...
GCTCGTCGCGACGACGGGGAAGTGCGTTTCACGCAGGAGCAGGTGGTGAAGCGGCGTCGCCGGGAGCATGAGGCCGAGCTCCGGCCGGCCCGGCGCGACGTTCGAAGCGACGCCGGCGTCCGCGCGCCGCGGGAGGAGGACGATCGGCGCCTCCGGCCCGGCGAGGAGCGCCTCGCTCTCGTCCGTCACCTCTGCGAGGGCGCGAGCCGCCGCGACGTCCCTCACCATGAGCGCGAGCGGCTTTTCTTCCCGGCGCTTGCGCCGCCGGAGGGCGGCCACGGCGTCGGCGCTCCGCGCGTCGCACATGAGGTGGAATCCCCCGAGGCCCTTGACGGCGACGACGGCCCCCGCGCGGAGCGCGTCGGCGGCCGCGAGAAGCGCTTCGTGCCGCCGGGCGAGGACGTCGCCGGAGGGCGACCAGGCCTCGAGATGCGGCCCGCACGCGGGGCACGCGATCGGCTGTGCGTGGAAGCGGCGGTCGCGCGGGTCCTCGTACTCGGCGCGGCACTCGCCGCAGAGCGTAAACGCGGCCATCGTCGTCGCGGGCCGGTCGTACGGAAGGTCCGTCACGATCGTGAAGCGCGGGCCGCAGTTCGTGCAGTTCGCGAAGGGATAAAGGTGCCGGCGGTCCTTCGGGTCGAGGACCTCGGCAAGGCAGGCAGGGCACGTCGCGACGTCGGGGAGGACGAGCACGGTCCGCGCTCCGGCGTCCTCGCTTGGACGAATGGTGAAGCCCGGCTCCTTTGTAACCGGCGCCGGGTTCTCGAGGATCTCGCGGATGCGCGCGAGCGGCGGGGGTGCCTCGTCTAGCGCCCGACGGAATTCCCGGAGAGCCCCGTCCTCACCCTCCAACTCGATGAAAACGCCCGCGATGTCGTTGCGCACCCAGCCCGCGAGCGAGAGCGCGTGCGCGAGCCGCCACACGAACGGGCGGAACCCGACGCCCTGCACCGCCCCCCGCACCTCGAGCCTCACGCGCCGCATGCGAGGAACTGTAAGGCCCGGTGGCCGGGTCAGGATGATTCATCTGCACGATGTAAACGAAGCGTTGCGGCGCGTTTTGATCCTTCATACAGCGCGGAGGTCCACATGTATCTGGACGGTACAAGCGACGCAGAGTCGCTCCACGTCGACGTTGAGGGTTCCAACCGGCGCGATTTCGTGAAGGTCGCGCTCATGGCGGGCGCCGCCGTCGGGCTCCCTGCGGCGCTCTCCGCGCGGCTCGCGGAGGCGGCCGTCAAGGGAGTGAAGCCGTCGGTGATCTGGCTCCACTTCCAGGAGTGCACCGGCTGCACGGAGTCGCTGCTCCGCAGCTCGCACCCGGACGTCGCGGAGCTGATCCTCGACCTCATCTCGCTCGACTACCACGAGACGCTCTTCGCAGCGGCCGGCCACCAGGCCGAGGCCGCGCTCAAGAAAACCATGAAGGACCACGAGGGCAAGTACGTCCTCGTCGTCGAGGGCGCGATTCCGACGAAGGAGAACGGCATCTACTGCCAGGTCGGCGGGCGCACGGCCGTCGACATCCTGAACGACGTCGCGGGAAAGGCCGGCGCGATCATCGCGATCGGCTCGTGCGCGTCGTGGGGCGGCATTCCGTCCGCCGACCCGAACCCGACCGGAGCGACGGGCGCCCCGATGGTCCTCAAGGGCAAGACGGTCGTCACGATCCCCGGCTGCCCGGCGAACCCGTACAACCTCCTCGGCACGGTCCTGCAGTTCGCGACGCTCGGGACGCTCCCGGCGCTCGACGAGAAGGGCCGGCCGAAATTCGCGTACGGCCGGACGATCCACGAGCACTGCCCGCGCCGCGCCCACTTCGACGCCGGCCGCTTCGTCCAGAAGTTCGGAGACGAGGGCCACAGGCAGGGCTGGTGTCTCTACAAGACGGGCTGCAAGGGCCCGGCGACACACGCGAACTGCTCGGTCCTCCCGTTCGCCGAGGTGCCCGACGCGTGGCCGATCGGGATCGGGCACCCGTGCTTCGGCTGCACGGAGCAGACGCTCGCGTTCCGCAAGCCGCTCCACGACACCGTCGACATCGAGCGGCCCACGCCGCCCGACACGTACGCCCCGCTCCACGCCCCGATGGGCAAGGTCGCCCCGGTCGCGACGGGCGTCGCGGGCCTCGTCGCCGGCGCGCTCCTCGGCGCGGGCTGGGCCGCGTCGAAGAAGTTCGGGACGGCGGAAGAAGGGCCTTCGAAGGAACCGCGGAAGGAGGCCTGAGATGACCCTCGACCGACGCAGCCTCCTGACGGGCGCCGCCGCGACGGCGGCCGCGGCCGTCGCCGTGACGGCGGGCGGGGCGGAAGGCGCGGTGAAGACGGCGCCTCCGGACGCCGTTGGCCTCCTGTACGACACGACGCTCTGCATCGGCTGCAAGACGTGCGTCGTCGCGTGCCGCGAGGCGAACGACAAGAAGCCCGACACGTCGAACTCGAACGGCCTCTGGGACGCGCCTCTCGACCTGAACGGGCAGACGAAAAACGTCATCAAGCTCTACAAGGAGCCCGGCTCGCCCGTGCGCTCGTACTTCAAGGCGCAGTGCATGCACTGCGTCGACCCCGCGTGCGTCGGCGCCTGCATGATCGGCGCCCTCCAGAAGCGCGAGAAGGGGATCGTGACGTACAAGAAGGAGTACTGCTCCGGCTGCCGGTACTGCCAGGTCGCGTGCCCGTTCGAGATCCCGAAGTTCGAGTGGGCTTCCAGGGCGCCGCTGATGGTCAAGTGCGAGCTCTGCAATCACCGGCTCGCCGAAGGCAAGCTCCCCGGCTGCGTCGAGGTCTGCCCGCGCAAGGCCGTCATCTACGGCACGCGCGACGCCTTGCTGGCCGACGCGAAAAAGCGCATCGCGGACCACCCGGACCGCTACCGCGGCTACAAGGACGGCGACGCGCCCCGCGTCTTCGGCGAGACGGACGGCGGCGGCACGCAGTGCCTCGTCCTGTCCCACGTCCCGTACGAGAACCTCGGCCTGCCCGCCCTGGAGGACACCTCGCAAGCGGTCCTGCCGCGCTCGATCCAGCACGGCGTCTACCAGGGGATGATCGCGCCGATCGCGCTCTACGCCGTCCTCGGCGCCGTCGTGTTCCGCAACAAACGCGAGCAGGACAAGGCCGGAGGTGCCGAATGAGCGCCGTCCTCGACCGCCCCGCCCCGCTCGGCGGACCCGTCCTGACGAAGGGCACGCGCGCCCTCGTCGTCCTCGCGGCGATCGGCGTCGCCGCCATGATTTACCGCTTCGCCGCCGGCCTCGGCGGTTCGACTGCTCTGAACGACGGCTACCCGTGGGGCCTCTGGATCGCGCTCGACGTCGTGACGGGCACCGCGCTCGGCTGCGGCGGCTACGCGGTCGCGCTCCTCGTCTACGTCCTGAACAAGGGCGAGTTCCACCCGGCCGTGCGCCCCGCGCTCCTCACGAGCGCGCTCGGCTACTCGATGGCCGCCGTCTCGATCATTCTCGACGTCGGCCGGCCGTGGCTCCTCCACCGCGTCGCGATCTACGTGAACCACTGGAACACGAGCTCCGCCCTCTTCGAGGTCGCGCTCTGCGTCATGACGTACGTCGCGGTCCTCTGGGTCGAGGTCTCGCCCTCGTTTCTCCCGGCGTGGAAGAGCGGCCCTCCGGGCCTCCGGAAGACTCTCGGCGACACCTTCCTCCCGGTGATCGAGAAGGCCCTCCCGTTCGTGATCGCCCTCGGACTCCTCCTCCCCACGATGCACCAGTCGTCCCTCGGGACGCTCATGCTCCTCTCGGGCAAGAAGCTCCACGGGCTCTGGTCGACGCCGCTCCTCCCGCTCCTCTTCCTGATCTCGTGCCTCGCGATGGGTTACGCGGTCGTCGTCTTCGAGTCCACGCTCTCGAGCGTCGCCTTCAGGCGCCCGCGCGAAGGGAAGATGCTCGCGGGACTCGGCCGGGCCGTCGCTCCGTTCCTCTGGGCGTGGGCCGGCATCCGGCTCGTCGACGTCGCGATCCGCGGCAAGCTCGCATTCTTCGCGAAGCCGGACGGCTACGTCCTCCTCTTCCTCGTCGAGATGGCGCTCGTCGTCGCGCCGGCCGTCATGCTCGCCTCCCCGGCGAAGCGCGCAAACGCGGGGAACCTCTTCCGGGCCGCGATGCTCATGATTCTCGCGGGCGCGCTCTACCGGATCGACACGTTCATCGTCGCGTTCCGCCCCGGCGCCCAGTACGCATACTTCCCGAGCGTCGCCGAGATCCTCGCGACCGTCGGCCTCGTCGCGATCGAGATCCTCGTTTACGTGTTCTTCGTCAAGAGATTCCCGATTCTGACGGGAGCGGAGCCGGCCCACGCGGCCGCCGCGTCCCAGGTGAGGTAACCAATGACGCGCATCACCGTCGACCCGATCACCCGCATCGAGGGCCACCTCCGCATCGACGTGGAGGTGAACGGCGGCAAGGTCACGAACGCCTGGTCCTCGGGCCAGATGTTCCGGGGCATCGAGACGATCCTGCAGGGGCGCGACCCGCGCGAGGCGTGGCTCTTCACGCAGCGGTTCTGCGGCGTCTGCACGACGGTCCACGCGATCGCGTCCGTCCGCACCGTCGAGAACGCGCTCGGCCTCGAGATCCCGCTGAACGCCCAGCTCATCCGGAACATGATCGTGATCGCGCACGCGCTGCACGATCACATCGTCCACTTCTACCACCTCTCCGCGCTCGACTGGGTCGACGTCGTCTCGGCGCTCAAGGCCGACCCCGCGAAGACGTCCGCGCTCGCCGAGAGCCTCTCCTCGTGGCCGAACAACAACACGAAGAAGCTCGCGGCCGTCCAGGCGAAGCTCAAGGGCTTCGTCGAGGCGGGCCAGCTCGGCATCTTCCAGAACGGCTACTGGGGCCATTCGGCGATGAAGCTCCCGCCGGAAGTGAACCTCCTCGCGGTCGCGCACTACCTCGAGGCGCTCGACTACCAGCGGCGGATCAACAAGGTCGTCGCGATCCTCGGGTCGAAGACGCCGAACATCCAGAACCTCGCGGTCGGCGGCGTCGCGAACGCGATCAACCTCGACAACGACTCGACGCTGAACATGAACAAGCTGTTCATGGTCAAAGACCTCTTCGACGAGATCACGGCGTTCGTCCAGCAGGTCTACTTCGCGGATGTCTGCGCGGTCGGGGCGCTCTACGCGGACTGGCTGCCCTACGGAGCCGGCGTCAAGAACTACCTCGCGGTGCCGGACCTCCCACTCGACACGAAGGGGACGAAATTCGACCTGCCGGGCGGCACGATCATGGACGGCGACCTCGCCGGCGTGAAGGAGATCAAGACGTTCGGCGACCCGTACTTCCGCGACAACGTCACGGAGTCGATCGCGCACGCCTGGTACGACGGCGCGTGGGCGAAGCATCCCTACGAGGAAGAGACCGTCCCGAAGTACACGAAGTGGGAGGACAACGGGAAGTACTCCTGGATCAAGGCCCCCCGCTTCGGGGGCAAGGTGATGCAGGTCGGGCCGCTCGCCCAGGTCCTCGTCGGGTTCGCTCTCAAGCACGAGCCGACGGTCCGCTGGGCGACGAAGACGCTCGAGACGGCGGGCGCGATCGCGAAGACGAAGCTCTCGCCGGCGATCCTCCACGGCACGCTCGGGCGCCACGCGGCGCGCATGATCCGCGCGAACGTCCTCGCCGAGCTCGGACAGAAACACTGGAAGATGCTCGTCGAGAACATCGGCAAGGGCGACACGGCCATTTTCAACGAGCCCGTGTTCCCGAAGGGCGAGCAGCGCGGCTTCGGCTTCCACGAGGCGCCGCGCGGCGTCCTCTCCCACTTCGTCGTCATCCGGGACGGCAAGATCGCGAACTACCAGGCCGTCGTCCCGTCCACGTGGAACGCCGGCCCCCGCGACGAAAAGGGCCAGATGGGCCCCTACGAGGCCGCCCTGATCGGCAACCCCGTCGCGAACTCGGAGCAGCCGCTCGAGGTCCTCCGCACGATCCACTCCTTCGATCCCTGCATCGCGTGCGCGGTCCACACCCTCGACCCCGAGGGCAACGAGATCGCCCGCGTGAAGGCCCTCTAGGACCCGTCATGGAGACCGGCGCGCCGCTCGTCCGAGTCCTCGGCCTCGGGAACGTCCTCATGGGCGACGACGCGCTGGGCCCCTGGGTCATCCACCATCTCGAGGCGACGTACGCCTTTCCTCCCGAGATCGAGGTCGTGGACGTCGGGACGCCGGGACTCGACCTGCTCCCGTACGTTGCCGGGGGGAGCGGGATCGTTCTCGTGGACGCCGTTCACGCGAAGGGCGCCGAGCCGGGGACGGTCCGGCTCTTCGCCCGCGACGCGCTCGTGCAGCACGCCTCCCAGCCGCGGCTCTCACCCCACGATCCCGGCGTCGCGGACGCGATTCTCGCGGCCGAGATGGCGGGGGAGGGGCCCGCCTTCGTGACGCTCGTCGGCGTCGTGCCCGACCGCGTCGAGACCGGCGTGGGGCTTACGCCGCGGCTCCAGGACGCGGTCGCGCACGTCGCCGAGGCGATTGTCGTCGAGCTCCGCACGCGCGGCTTCGACGTGCACCGCTGCAACCCCGACGCCGTGAGCGTCCCCCTTCCCTGGTGGGAGGTGCCGGTCATCGCGCCGGTGCCGGCGCCCGTTCCCGTCCCCGAGCTCGTCCTCGCGTGACCGCCGCACGCCTCGAGCGCCTTGCCGTCCACCTCGTCGCGCTGCACAGCGTCGCCGTCGGGCTCGGACTGATCTTCCTGACACGGTGGGGCGCCGCGCTCGGCGGCTGGCCGACGGTCACGCCCCTGTTCTTCGCGCGGCAGGCCGGGGTCTTCCACTTCGTCGTCGTCGCGGGGTACCTCCTCGAGTACCACCGCTCGGGCGGCGTCACGTTCCTTCTCACGACGAAGTCGATCGCGGTCGTCTTTCTCCTGACGATGACCGCCCTGGACGGAGGGCCGTGGCTCGTCCCGGCGTCGGCGGCCGCAGACGGCCTGATGGGCGCCGCCGTGTGGCTCCTGCACCGCCGGGTCCGGGCCGAGGCCGCGGCGCCCCGGCGGGCGGCGGCGTCAGCGGCCGGAAACTGAGGTGGAATCGGCGGGGGCCGCTGCGCGCGCGCGCCGCGCGTCGGCTGCGGCGAGCGTCTCGTAGGTTTCCTGAATGCGGTCGACGCCCCACTTGAGCGGCGTCGTGACGCTTTCGAGGATCTCGTGCGTCAGCGTCGAGGACTCCGGGTCCCGTGCGAGAACCGCGGCGCAGACGCCGTTCAGCGCCTCGATGGCCCCGCACAGCTCCTCGACCTTGAATCCCTGCCGGTACCGCCTCTCGGCGAGGTCGCGGCAGTAGGCGGCGAGGACGTGCCGGTCGTGCGTCCTCACGGTGTTCAGGAGCTGGCGAAGGATGATCCGGTGATTCCACTCGTGGTCGTCGTCGCTCACGCGCTGGTAGGACGGGAAGCGCGCGACGTGAAGGGCCTTCGTGTACTCCTCGACGAGCTCGTCCTGGTGGCGCTCGAGCAGCTGGTAGAGGCGGAGGTACTGCGGAACGAAGACCCTCTTCATCGCGGCACGGTTCAGCCGGTGCCAGTTTCCGGGGTACATGCTCCGGTTCTCGAGCAGGAACGGAAGCCTCCGGAGGATCTCGAGGCGCGGCCGGGGCTCCCAGCCCAGCCGTGCGCGAGTCTTCGAGGCGTCGACCGCCATGACCGTGTCGATGTACTCCGCCATCCAGGGACGTTCGAACGGACGCTCGCCCGTGAGGCGGCCGAAGAGGTCGCGGAAGAGCATCCCGGGGCCGCAGAGGGCCTTTGGAATCAGGATCGGAGTCACGGGGGAGGGTGTCTCGTGCGACATCGTCGCGTCGAAGAGGGCGCGGTGCGACGTGGCGCCGTCCGGGCTCGCGATCAGGATCTCCGACGGCCGCCAGTCGCGCCGCCGCTCGAGGACCCGCGCGAGAAACGCGACGGCATCCGAGATGTGGAGGTAGGGAATCGCGCTCGCGCCCCTGCCGCCGAGCATGCGGCGGTTCCAGGCTGCCGAGAGCCACGTCTCGAGGAACACGTAGAGGGGCGGGTATTCGCACTGGTCCGAGAACATGGCGGCGAAGCGCACGATGACGGGCTTGAAGCGGTCTCTGTAGCCGCCCACCATCGTCTCGCCGATGCGCTTCGTCTGGGCGTAGATGTGTTGGCCGTCCGGCGGGCTCGTCTCGTCGAGGGTCTTCCCCGGCGGCGGAAGCTCGCAGGCCGCGACGGAGCTGGAGAAGAAGAACTGCTTGACCCCGGCGTCGGCCGACAGGTCGAGCGTGTTCCTGAGGCCGTCGACGTTCGTCCGGAAGTACTCGGGGTCGTTCTCGCCCGTGAAGTCGTAGTGCGCGGCGAGATGGACGACGACGTCGGCGCCGCCCTGCTCGCGGATCTTCCGGAAGACGTCCGCGAGCGCTTCGCGGTCCCCGATGTCGACCTGGAACCACGTGAGGTTCGGATGGACGAGGGCTCCGCTGCGCGCCTGCGAACGGCGGGCGATCCCGTAAACGATCCAGTCGTCGCAGATCGCCTCGAGGAGGTGGCGTCCCACGAACCCGGACGCACCCGTGAGAATCAATCGCGGCAACGTCATACGGGCGCCGTCCCCGCGCCGTTGCCCAGTCTAGCGCGGGGCGCCGGGCGCGCCTCTCCCGGCGTGGCATGATCCGGGCCGTGACGCGCGAGGAGATCGGTCTCGTCCAGGAAAGTTTCAACAGGCTGCGCCCCATTCCGAGAGGGGTCGGGCGCGCGTTCTACGAAACGCTCTTCACGCTCGACCCGTCGCTCAAGTCGCTCTTCAAGGGGGACCTCGACGCGCAGGGCGCGATGTTCGTGAGCGCGCTCGGCCTCGCGGTCGCCGGGATCGACGACGCGCACGCCGGCGAGCGCCCGCTCCGCGACCTGGGCGCGCGCCACGCGCCGTACGGCCTGACCGAGGCGCATTACGCGACGTTCCGCGAAGCGCTCGTGAGGACGCTCCGGGACCAGCTCGGCGCGAGCTTCACCGATGCGCACGCGGCCGCGTGGCGCGCGGCGTTCGACCGGATCGGTCTCGTCATGCGCGATGCGGCCTCCGGCGCCTGATCAGTCCTGACGCGCGGGAGCGGGCTTGGGGGCTTCGGCCGTGCTGAACGCCTTCTTCCAGGCGGCCGTGGCGAGGAGCCCGAAGCCGATGACGGGGAGGAAGATGACGAAGGCGGCGCCGAGAACAGGGGCGGCCACGAGCATGGCGCCGGCGGGAACCTTGAAGTAGCCGGTCTTCGCGTTTCCGGGCAGAAGCCCGCCCTTCTTGCCGCTGATCGTGACGATCTCCCAGTTCGCCTTGTTGAAGTAGAAGCCCGCGGGAACCCTGGATCCGCCGTTCGTGTTGCTGTTCATGTCGTCCCCCTTTTCCTTACATGAAGAAGATGGGGCCTCGGGCCTTCCAAAACACTCCGGAAAAGGGCGCGGAAGCGGGGGAACGATTCCCGAGAGGAGATAGGGAGAATTCCCTAGAAGGTGAAGAACCGGGCGGCTAACGCGAAACGAGCCGCCCGTCGGCGGCTCGTCTCGGTCATCCGGCGTGGCAACGCGGCCGGAACGCGTGGGGACGGCGTTCTCAGTTGTGGCGGACCGGAGCGGGCTTCGGAGTCTCGACCGCGCGGGAGGCCTTCTTCCAGGCGGCCTTGGCGAGGAGCGCGAAGCCGATCACGGGGAGAAAGACCACGAAGGCGGCTCCGAGCATGGGGGCGCCAGCGAGCATCGCGACGGCGGGGACCTTCAGATAGTCGGACTTCTCGTCTCCGGGCAGAACGCCGCCCTTCTTGCCGCTGATGGTGACGATCTCCCAGTTCTTCCTGTTGAAGTAGAAGCCCGCGGGAACCTTGCTGCCGCCGTTCGTGTTGCCGGTGTTCTTCATGTCGTCCCCCTTTTCCTTACACGGAGAAGATGGGGCCTCGGGCCTTCCAAAACACTCCGGAAAAGGGGGCGGAGAGAGGGGAAAAAGTCCGGAGAGGAGCAGGGAGAATTCCCTAGAAGGTGAAGAGTGCGAGGCGCGACCGGAGCCGGACCGGCGGCTGGCCTGCGGGCGCCGCCCCCTAAACCTTTCTAAGAGAATTCTTTATCTTCCTCTCCTCCTCCCAATCCGTACTTTTCGATCCTCGAGTACAGCTGGGCGCGGGTGAGGCCGAGGAGCTTCGCGGCCTTACTCTTGTTGAAGCGGGCCTTCACGAGCGCTTCTTTCACGTACCCCTTCTCGAGCGACTCGAGATCGACGCCGCCGGGCGGGAAGGCCGGGGCGGTCCCCGTGCCGGGGGCCTGCGGGCGGGAGGTCTCGTGTCCGGAAACCGAGATGGGAAGGTGGGCGGCCGTGATCAGGCCCCCGTCGCAGAGGATTGCGGCGCGCTCGAGGGCGTTCTTCAGCTCGCGGACATTTCCGGGCCAGGGGTAGGCGAGGAGAAGATCCTTCGCCTCCTTCGAGACTCCCGCCACGGGGCGGCCGATCGCGGGGCCGAGCTCGGCGAGGAAGACTTCGGTGAGCGGGAGGATGTCCTCGACGCGGCCGCGCAGCGGCGGGAGCGCGATCTCGAACACGGAGAGCCGGTAGAAGAGGTCCTCGCGGAACTCCCCCCTTGCGATCGCCTTCTTGAGGTCGCGGTTCGTGGCCGCGACGATGCGCGCGTCCGTCTTCAGGACCTTCGTCCCGCCGAGGCGCTGGAACTCGCGCTCCTGGAGAAGGCGCAGGAGCTTCGCCTGGACCGCGGGGCTCATCTCGCCCGCCTCGTCGAGGAAGAGCGTGCCGCCGGCCGCCTGCTCGATGCGGCCGG
>Ga0335071_10008113_pt1 | contig 10790 bp, 9 predicted proteins | sample Lox_Sample_15_FD_206724 | JGI IMG/M metagenome (GOLD analysis project Ga0335071, IMG submission 206724) | Soil microbial communities from Loxahatchee National Wildlife Refuge, Florida, United States - Lox_Sample_1.5 | ecosystem: Environmental > Terrestrial > Soil > Wetlands | place: USA: Florida...
GCCCGGGGCCGGAGTCGGGCAGTGGTTGCTCGCGTACCGTGATCGTCGTGAGCACGGCGACCACGGACACGCCGCGGCCCGTCGTGCCCCCCACGACCCGCCCGCGCCGACGGTGGTCCCGCCCGCTGACCGGGGCCCTGGCCGGTGTCGCGCTCACCTTCGCCTTCGACCCGTACGGCCTGTGGTGGCTCGCCCCGCTGTGCGTCGCGGCGCTCGCGCTGGCGGTCCGCGGGCTGCGCTGGCGAGCGGCCGCGCTCGTCGGGCTGGCCTTCGGCCTCGGGGAGATGGTCCCCCTGCTGCACTGGACGGGCGTCTACGTCGGCCCGGTCCCGTGGCTGATCCTCGCCGTGGTGCAGGCGCTCTACTTCGCGCCCCTGGGCGTGGGAGTGGCCCTGTGCTCACGGCTGCCGGCACCCGGCGCGGTCGTCGGGGGAGCCGCGGTCTGGGTGGTGGAGGAGGCGGTCCGCGGCCGGTGGCCGTACGGCGGCTTCACCTGGGGCCGGCTCGCCTTCTCCCAGGCCGACGCGCCCTGGCTGCGGGTCGCCTCCCTCGGCGGGGCGCCGCTGGTGACCTTCGTCGTCGCCCTCATCGGCATGCTGCTCGCCGTCGGGCTGGTCGAGGCACGCCGGCACCGCGTCGCGCCGGCCGTCGGCTGCCTGGCCGCGCTGGTGGCCCTCGCTCTCGCGGCGGCCGCCGTCCCGGCGCCGGTGGCTCGCGGTCGGGCGGTCACCGTCGCGCTCGTCCAGGGCAACGTCCCCCGGATCGGCCTGGACATCGAGACCCAGCAGGAGCAGGTCCTGCGCTACCACGTGGCCGAGACGCAGCGTCTCGCGGCCGCGGTCGCGGCCGGGCGCGTCGCCCGACCGGACCTGGTCATCTGGCCGGAGAACGCCAGCGACGTCGACCCGTACGCCGACCCGCAGGCCCGCGAGCTGATCCAGGAGGCGGTCGACGCGGTCGGCGTACCCGTCCTCGTCGGCGCGGTCGTCACCAACCCGCTGGACCCGAACACCCTGTTCAACATGGGCATCGTGTGGGGTCCGCTGCTCAGCGCGACACCCGGTCCCGGTCCGGTGTACGTCAAGCAGCACCCAGTGCCCTTCGCCGAGTACATCCCCATGCGCAGGCTGGCCCGCTTCTTCTCCTCCGCCGTGGACCGGGTCAGCCGGAACTTCGCCAAGGGGGCCGGGCCCGGTGTGCTGCAGATCGGCCCGGCGCGGGTCGGCGACGTCATCTGCTTCGAGGTCTCCGACGACACCCTGGTCCGCCGCACCGTCGACGCCGGTGCCCAGCTGATCGCCGTGCAGACCAACAACGCGACCTTCGGGCACACCCCGGAGACCCGCCAGCAGCTCGCCATGAGCCGGCTGCGGGCGGTCGAGCACGGCCGCTGGGTGCTCATCGCCGCCACGTCGGGCATCTCCGCGGCCATCGCCCCGGACGGCCGCGTCGTCCAGCGGACCCAGCTGTTCACCCCTGCGACGGTGGTGCAGCAGGTGCGGCTCTCCGATAGCCGTACGCTGGCGGACCGGCTCGGGAACACCGTGGAGCTGCTGCTCGTCCTCGTGGGCGTGGGCGCCGTGGTCCTGGGCGGCCGCCGACGAGAGGAGCCGACATCGACGCCATGAGCTCGGGGCCGCGCGTACTGGTCTGCGTGCCCACCTACGACGAGGTGATGAACCTCGAACGCAGCGTCGCGCGCGTGCGCGCCGCGGTCCCTGACGCCGACGTCCTCGTGGTCGACGACAGCAGCCCGGACGGGACCGGCGAGCTCGCCGAGAAGCTGGCAGCGCACGACCCCGCCGTGCACGTACGGCACCGCCAGGTCAAGCAGGGTCTGGGTGCGGCCTACCTCGACGCCTTCGCGTGGGCGATGGCGCAGGGCTACGACGTCGTCGTCGAGATGGACGCCGACGGCTCGCACCGCGCCCAGGACCTGCCCCTGCTTCTCGCCGCGATCGACCACGGCGCCGACGTCGCGCTCGGGTCCCGCTGGGTCTCCGGCGGGTCGGTGGAGAACTGGCCGCGCCGCCGGGCGCTTCTCTCCCGCGGTGGCAACGCCTATGCCCGGATCGCTCTCGGCATCCCCGTCCACGACGCGACCGGCGGGTTCCGCGCGTTCCGCGCCTCCGCGCTGCGCCAGCTGGACCTGCACGACGTCGCGTCGCAGGGCTACTGCTTCCAGGTCGACCTGGTCTGGCGCGCCGTGCAGCGCGGCCTTCGCGTCGTGGAGGTCCCGATCACCTTCGTCGAGCGCGAGCTCGGCGCGAGCAAGATGAACCGCGCCATCGTCGGTGAGGCGCTGTGGCGAGTCACCGTGTGGGGGACCCGGCACCGCGCCGGCCAGGTCGCCCGTGCCCTGCGCCCCAAGGAGCGGAGCCCGGCGTGAGCCTGTTCGCGTTCTTCTTGTTCGTCGTCGCCCCGCTGGTGGAGATCGCGTCGATCGTCGTCGTCGCGAAGCTCATCGGCTGGTGGACGGTCGTACTCCTCGCGGCCGCGGCCGTCCTCGGCATCTACGTACTGCGACGCACGGGGCGGGACTGGATGCGTGCCGCCCAGACCGGAGCCCAGGGTCGGGCGGCCGGGGACTCGGCGCTGCTGTTCGCGGCGGGGATCCTGCTGATCTGGCCCGGGTTCATCTCGGACGTCATCGGGCTCCTGCTGCTGGTCCCGCTGGTGCGGGTGCTGCTGCGCGGTGCCGTCGCGTCGTGGTTCGTCCGACGCTTCACCGCGGTCACGGGTCCGGGCGGTTTCACCGTGTGGACCCGCAGCCCGCGCATCGACGACGACCGCGTCATCCGGGGCGAGATCATCCGCGAGGACGAGCCGCCGCCGCCGGCCTGACCAGGGGGAGGGGTCAGGCGCTCTTGCGGTCCGGCCCGCCGGGGACCTTCGCCCGCCGGCGCGAACCGCGCTCCGCGACGACCTCCCGGGCCTCGTGCAGCACGACACCGGCGCCACCTCGGTCACGCAGCAGCGTCAGCCGCTCGTCGAGGAGGGCCTCCAGGTCGTCCACCGAGCGCCGTTCGAGGAGCATGTCCCACGGCGTGCGCTGGTGACGGTGCTTGTGCGCCTCGGGCTCCTCGCCGTCACGCAGGATCGCCTCCGCCCGGCAGAAGCGGCACTCCCAGGTGTAGGGAACCTCGGCCTCGACGCTGAAGGGCACCTCGAAGCTGTGGCCGTTCGGGCAGTCATACCTGCTCCAGCGGCGCGGCGCGAGCTCGACGCCCGTGTCCGACTCATAACTGGTCGCACCGAGCCGGGTGCCCCGCATGGCCTCGCCCATGGTGTCCTCCCAACGCCGTGACACGGCCGGCAGGAATGGTTGGTTCACCCGTCACAACGAATGCCCCGCCGTCGGTGTTCCCGCGGTTTGTATCGTCACGCGCATGGGCCGTTCTGAAGACGAGCACCGAGCCAGGGCGGTCTCCTTCGGAGCGGTCGCCGAGGTCTATGACCGCTCACGGCCGGAGTACCCGCTCGACGCGGTCCGCTGGCTGGTCGGCCCCGGACCGAAGCGGGTCGCCGACGTGGGCGCGGGCACCGGGAAGCTCTCCAGGGTGCTCCTGGCGGCCGGGCACGAGGTAGTGGCCGTCGAGCCCTCCGAACCGATGCTCGCCCGTCTGCACGACGCGGTCCCGACCGCCGCGGGGGTGCGAGCCGGCGGGGAGGTGCTGCCGCTCGCCGACGCCTCGGTGGACGCGGTCACCTACGCCCAGGCCTGGCACTGGGTCGACCCGGTCGCCGCCTCGGCGGAGGCCGCCCGGGTGCTGCGACCAGGCGGGGTGCTCGGCCTGGTCTGGAACCTGCGTCGCACCGACGACCCGCTCGGGGCGGGCCTGGCCGAGCTCATCGGTGAGGAGGACGCCAAGGCCAGCCGGCCGTGGGCGGAGGAGATCGTCGTGGGCCCGCAGTTCGCGCCCTTGGAGGCGGCCGACTTCCCGAACGCCCAGCGCCTGACCCGCGAGGAGCTGGTCGGGCTGGTCGCCTCACGCAGCTATGTCGCGCTCATGGCGTCGGACGAGCGTCAGGTCCTGCTCGAGGAGGTCGCCGCGCTGCACGACCGGCTGGCGGTCGAGGGACTCGCGACCCTGCGCTACCACACCAGCGCCCACCGGGCCCGCCTGACGGGCGCGACCCCATGGTGGTAACGCCGATAATGGACATTATGTAAGGTAAAGGAGAACAGGCCGTCCCCCGGGGCCATCGCCGGGCTTCGTCAGGTGTTGGAGGGGCCGCCGCCGAAGCGCTCGGCGGAGACGGCCGGTGGCGGGACCGCGGAGGTCAGCCCGCGGCGGTGCGAGGACTTCCAGATGTCACGCAGCCCCCACGGCACGACGACCACGGCCCAGATGCCCATGCCGACGATGCCGAAGCCGGCGGCGATGGCGAAGGCGAACAGACCGAGCGGGGCCAGGAGCAGCACGGTCATCACGATGCGTCCGGTGAGGCCGAAGGTGACCTCGGAGTGCCCGTAGCGGGTGCGCTGGACGAGGGCGGCGGGGACGGGAGCGTTAGCGCGGGTGGGCGCTGGCGCCGCGGCAGGGGCGGCACCGCGCGGTGTGTGGCACAGCGAGCACCAGGCGGCCCCGGCGGGCAGCCCGGCGCCGCACCGGACGCAGGTGTCCATGGGGCATTCATCGACCGGCCGGGAGCTGCCCTTGATGGCCGTCGCCGGTCGCGTCCGGTTCATCCGGATCCGGCTCAGGCGAGCTGAGCGACCGCGGCACGGAACACCCAAGGCAGCGCCCGCGCGGAGGGGACCAGGGCCTGACGCAGCACCGGGACGCTGGTCGTGCGCAGCAGGGTCTCGGTGAGCAGCCTCGAGGTCCTGGTCAGGTCCCGCCACGCCCGCGGATAGGTCTCGGGCCGGTCGGCCGCGACGGCGTCGACGAGGGCCTGCGCCCCGTGGATCCCGACCGCCAGGCCCTCGCCGGTCAGCGCGTCGACGTACCCGGCGGCGTCCCCGACGAGGAGCACGCGACCAGCGCGGACCGCCCGGGCGCGCTGGCGGAGCGGGCCCGCGCCGAGCACGGGAGAGACCGCCGTGGTGCCGCGCAGCCGGTCGGCGACGATCGGGAAGTCGCGCAGCCACTCCGCGTAGGTCCTCCCCCGGCGGCCGGTCAGGACGGCGATCCCGACCACGTCGTGGCCCACCGGCGTCACGTACATCTCCGCATGGTCCGACCAGTGCACCTCGACGTGGTCCGACCACGGCTCCACCAGGAAGTGGCGGCGCAAGCCGTAGCGGCGAGCCCGCCGGACCGGCCGGTCCAGGCCGAGCTGGCGGCGGATGCCCGAGTGCAGCCCGTCCGCGGCCGCGAGATACGCGGCGACGTACGTCGTCCCGTCGGCCTCGACGCGCACCTGCGTCCTCGTCTGGCGGACGGCCGTCACGGCGCCGACCACCCGAACCACCCCGGCAGCGTGCGCGGCCGTGCGCAAGGCGTCGTGCAGCGCCACCCGGCGCACCCCCTGCCCGGGGCCGCGCGGGAAGTCGGCGGTCACCGAGCGCCCGGCCGCGTCGATGTAGGTGATCCCCCGGAACGGCCGGCCGGGCAGCCCGATCCCGAGCGCGGCCAGCCGCAGGACCGCGCTGGGCATGACACCCTCGCCGCAGGCCTTGTCCACGGCCCCGGCCCGAGGCTCTACCAGGAGGACCCGAAGGCCCGCCGCGCGGGCGTACAACGCGGTCGTCAGGCCGACCGGACCGCCTCCTGCCACGACGAGGTCGACGACGCTCACGAGAGCGTCCGGGGACCGGCCGGCAAGGTGGCCAGGGCGGCCTCCTCCACGCGAAGCCGGGTACGCAGCAGGGGCACGTTGCACACGCTGAACACCAGCGCGGTGATCCACGCCGTGTGCACGAGCGGCAGGGCGATGCCCTCGACGACGACCGCGACGTAGTTCGGGTGGCGCACGAAGCGGTACGGCCCCGAGGTGACCGGCGCCATGCCGGGCACGACGATCACCCGGGTGTTCCAGCGCGGTCCCAGGGTGGCGATGCACCACCACCGCAGCCCCTGAGCGGCGAGGGTGAGGGCGAGCATCGGGTAGCCGAGGGCCGGGATGAACGGCCGGTGGGCGATGAGCACCTCGCCGAGGCAGCCCAGGAGCAGACCCGTGTGCAGGGCCACCATGGCGGGATAGTGCGAGAACCCTGTCTCGACCCCTCCCCTGGCGAGCGACCAGGCGGCGTTGCGCCGGGACAGGACCAGCTCGGCCAGCCGCTCGCCCGCGACGGCGAGCAGCAGCAGCACGTACCAGCCCTGCGAGCTCACGTGGTCAACCCTCCTCCGCCCGGACGCGGCTCACCACTGCAGCAGGACCAGCTCCGCGCAGAAGCCCGGGCCCATCGCCATGAGCAGGGCCGGCTCCCCCGACCCCGGGGGCGAGGCGTCCAGGGCGTCGCGCAAGACGTGGAGCACCGACGCGGAGGACAGGTTCCCCTTCTGCCGCAACGATGTACGGGTCACGGCGAGCGCGTCCGGGGCCAGGCCCAGCGCCTCGGTCACCGCGTCGATGACCTTGGGCCCACCGGGATGCGCGATGTAGCGCACCAGCTGGTGCACCTCGAGGCCCTCATCGGCGAGGAAGCCCTTGACATCGGTCCCGAGATGCGTGCGGACGACGTCGGCGACCGTGGGGGCGAGGACCACCTTGAAGCCGCTCCCCCCGACGTCCCAGCCCATGACGGCCTCGGTGTCCTCGTAGAAGCGCGAGCGGCTGGCGAGCACGGCGGGGCCGGTCAGCCCCAGCGCCCGAGCGCGGCGCTCGCCGACGAGGACCACTGCCGCCGCGCCGTCGCCGAACAGCCCGCTCGCGACCAGGTTGGCCATCGAGGTGTCGTCGCGCTGGACGGTGAGCGAGCACAGTTCCACCGCGATCAGCAGAGCCACCCCATCGGGATGCCCGGAGAGGTAGTCGTGGATGCGGGCGATGCCCGCCGCGCCGGCGACGCAGCCGAGCCCGAACAGCGGGACCCGCTTGACGTCGTCGCGCAGACCGAGCACGGGGACGAGCAGCGCGTCCAGGGAGGGCACCACCACGCCGGTCACCGTGGTGGACACCACCAGGTCGACGTCGGCCGCGACCAGCCCGGCCCGCGACAGCGCCTCACGCGCGCAGCCGGCCCCCATGCCGACAGCGACCTCCCGCCAGGCGGCGTTGGCGCCGGTGAACCCGTCCAGCCCCGGGTAGGCCGCCAGCGGCAGCGCCAGGTGACGGGTCTGCACCCCGCTGTTGTCGTGGAAGCGCCGCAGCGCCGCGGCCGTGCGTGGCTCGCCGTCGGCCCCCAGGACGTAGTGGACGAACGCGTCGGTGATCTCGGCCTGCGGGTAGGAGTGGGCGCCGAGCGCTGTACCCACCCCCGCGACGACGCTCACCGGTCCGGCCATCCCCTGACCCTAAGCGTCAGGCGAACGCCTCCGGCGGCGGGCAGGCGCAGACCAGGTGGCGGTCGCCCCGAGCACCGTCGATACGGCGCACTGGCGGCCAGTACTTGCCGCGCCGAAGGGACGGCAGCGGGTAGGCCGCCTGCTCGCGGGTGTAGGGGTGGACCCACTCCCCCGCGAGGTGCTCGGCTGTATGCGGCGCCTGGCACAGCGGGTTGTCGTCTCGGGGCCACTCGCCTCGTCCGACCCGCTCGATCTCGCCGCGGATCGCGACCATCGCCGCCACGAACCGGTCGAGCTCCTCCAGGTTCTCCGACTCGGTCGGCTCGATCATCAGGGTCCCAGCCACCGGGAAGGCGAGCGTCGGCGCGTGGAAGCCATAGTCGATCAGCCGCTTGGCGACGTCCTCGGCGCTCACGCCGGTCTCCTTGGTGATGGCCCTCAGGTCGACGATGCACTCGTGGGCGACCAGCCCGCCGCGACCGGTGTAGAGCACGGGATAGTGCGGCTGGAGTCGGTGGGCGAGGTAGTTCGCGCCAAGGATGGCGGCGCGTGTCGCCGCGGCCAGCCCGTCCCCGCCCATGAGGCGGATGTAGGCCCACGAGATGGGCAGGATGCCGGCGCTGCCCCACGGTGCGGCGCTCACCGGGCCGACGACGCCAGGTCGCGGCCCCGCCTCCGGCACCAGGGGATGGCTCGGCAGGTACGGCGCCAGGTGGGCACGGACTGCGACCGGCCCGACGCCCGGGCCACCACCGCCGTGCGGGATGCAGAACGTCTTGTGCAGGTTCAGATGGCTGACGTCGGCCCCGAACCGGCCGGGCCTGGCCAGCCCGACCAGCGCGTTGAGGTTCGCGCCGTCGACGTACACCTGTCCCCCAGCGTCGTGCACGAGCGCGCAGATCTCCCGGACGCCTTCCTCGAACACCCCGTGCGTCGACGGGTAGGTGATCATCAGCGCCGCCAGGTCGGCCGCGTGCTCGGACACCTTGGCCCGCAGGTCGTCGAGGTCGACGTTGCCGTGCTCGTCGCAGCGCACGACCACCACGCGCATCCCGGCCATCACCGCGGAGGCGGCGTTGGTGCCGTGGGCGCTGCTGGGGATCAGGCACACATCGCGCTCCGCGTGACCACCGGCCCGATGGTGCGCCCGGATGGCGAGCAGGCCGGCGAGCTCGCCCTGGCTGCCCGCGTTGGGCTGCAGGGACACGGCGTCGTAGCCGGTGATCTCGGCCAGCCACGACTCCAGCTGACGTACCAGCTCGCGGGTGCCCGCGGCGTCCTCCACCGGCGCGAAGGGGTGCAGGTCGGCGAGCTCCGGCCAGGTGATCGGTTCCATCTCGGTGGTGGCGTTGAGCTTCATCGTGCAGGAGCCCAGCGGGATCATCGTGCGGTCCAGCGCCAGGTCCTTGTCCGCCAGGGACCGCAGCCATCGCAGCATCGCCGTCTCGCTGTGATGGGTGGTGAAGACGGGGTGGCTCAGGAAGCCGCTCTCCCGCTCGAGCCCGCTGCCGGCGAAGGGCTCGCCGACGGTCTCATCGAGCGCGTCCAGCGCCGCAGTGACCCCGAAGGCGGCCCACACCGCCCCGACGTGCTCCCTGGTCGTGGTCTCGTCGGTGGAGATCCCCACGGTGTCCACGTCCACCAGACGCAGGTTCACCCCGAGCTCGCGGGCGGCGCGCACCACCTCGGCGGCCCGTCCCGGCACGTTGACCTGAACGGTGTCGAAGAAGCGCTGCGTGCGCGTCGTGCGGCCCCCGGCGCGCAGGCCCGCCGCGAGCAGGGTCGCGTACCGATGGGTGCGCCGGGCGATCATCCGCAGGCCGTCCGGCCCGTGGTAGGCCGCGTACGCCGCCGCGATCACCGCGAGCAGCACTTGGGCGGTGCAGATGTTCGAGGTCGCCTTCTCCCGGCGGATGTGCTGCTCGCGCGTCTGCAGCGCCAGCCGGTACGCCGGGGTGCCGTCGGCGTCGACGCTCACCCCGACCAGCCGGCCCGGCAGGTTGCGCTCGAGGCCGGCACGGACGGACATGAAGGCCGCGTGCGGGCCGCCGTACCCGAGCGGGACGCCGAAGCGCTGGGAGCTGCCCACGACGACGTCGGCGCCGATCTCCCCCGGCGGCCGCAGGAGGGTGAGCGCGAGCAGGTCCGTCGTGACGCTCACGACGGCTCCCCGTGCGTGCGCGTCCTCGACCAGCCTCGTGTGGTCGCGGACCTCGCCCGAGGAGCCGGGGTAGGACAGCAGGAGGCCGAAGGCGTCGTGGTCGGGCAGGCCGTCCGCGCAGCCGAAGGTGACCACGTGGATGCCGAGAGGCTCCGCGCGGGTGCGCAGCACGGCGAGGGTCTGCGGGTGGGTGTCCTCGTCGACGAGGAAGACCTCGCCGGTGACGGCGCTGACCCGCCGGGCCAGGGCCATCGCCTCGGCGGCCGCCGTGGCCTCGTCGAGCAGGCTCGCACCGGCGGTGGGCAGGCCGGTGAGGTCCTCGACCATGGTCTGGAAGGCGAGGAGAGCCTCCAGCCGCCCCTGGCTGATCTCCGGCTGGTAGGGCGTGTAGGCGGTGTACCAGGCGGGGTTCTCCAGCACCCCCCGGCGGATGACCGGTGGGGTGAGCGTGGCGTGGTAGCCCAGGCCGATCATCGGGACGAGCACGGTGTTGCGGGACGCCAGCTCGCGCAGCTCCCTGACCACCTCGGCCTCGGTGGCCGATGCGAGCTCGAGCGCGCCGCGATCGCGGATGGCGGCGGGGACCGCCTCGTCGAGCAGCTCCTCGAGGCTGCCGCGCCCCACCGCGGCGAGCATCTTCGCCTGCTCGTCGGCCGAGGGACCGATGTGTCGGGGCAGGAAGGAGCCCGCTGACTCGAGGTCGGCGAGCGGGATGTGGTCGAGGGGCACGGGAGCCTCCGGCGGATCGGGTCCGGCCCGCGCGCGGGCGCGCACGAGAGGTTCCCCCTCTGTCACGTGCCCGCTCCAGAGGCGCCTCGTCCGCCCGGTCCTGCTCGCCTGAGAGATTCCGGGGAGGTTGCTCCTTCGGCGCCCCTCACCGGCTGTGAGGGGACTCTCCCGCGCGGGGTCGTCGGCCCGCTTAGTCTAAGCCGCGCGACGGCGCCCGGCCGGTCAGCCGGTGGCGCGGGTACGCCGGCGCGCCGCCAGCTCGTCGCCCGGGTGCTCCGCGGTGAGCTCCTCGTGCCCGGTGGACTCTCCGGGAAGCGACGCCAGGGAGCCCTCGACCTCGCGCCAGACGCGTCCCACGGCGATGCCGAAGACGCCCTGCCCGCCCTGGACGAGATCGATGACCTCGTCGGCCGAGGTGCACTCGTAGACACTCGCTCCGTCGCTCATCAAGGTGATCTGCGCCAGGTCCGCCACGCCCCGGTCCCTTAGGTGCTGGACGGCGC
>Ga0335071_10008115_pt1 | contig 10789 bp, 13 predicted proteins | sample Lox_Sample_15_FD_206724 | JGI IMG/M metagenome (GOLD analysis project Ga0335071, IMG submission 206724) | Soil microbial communities from Loxahatchee National Wildlife Refuge, Florida, United States - Lox_Sample_1.5 | ecosystem: Environmental > Terrestrial > Soil > Wetlands | place: USA...
AACCGCACCTCCGAAATCGATTACATCAACGGGGAGTTTGTCAGGCTTGCCCAGGCGCATCATCTAACCGCCCCTCTCAACGAGAGGCTGGTTGAGATGGTCCATGAGGTCGAGAAAAAACGCAGGTTTTTTCCAAAGGAAGAATTAGTGCATTCCACCCAGGGACTCCTGGGTTAGGAAGGAGCTCTAAGGATGGTACAGACGCCTTTTCCCGCATTAAAGCTTACCGTCACCAAGGTTGAGGGTCCTTGTTACCACGGCTATAAAATCGGAGACGAAATAGTCCTGGATGACTTTACGCACCCGCCGCAGCATTTTTGTCTGGGCCTGGCGCACGTGCTCTTCCCGGTTATCTATGCGCTCAGTTTCGGCGCCACGTTTGGATTCCGCGATAATCAGCGTTCGCTTTTGGTCACCTGTCCGGATGGCGGAAAGCTTGAATTCAAGGCCGAGGTTTTCGGCAAAGACGGCAAGGTTGAAGAATTCCCCAAGGACCCCGGGCATAAAGGGCCGAACCCCAAGAAGATGGTTATCGAAGTGGTCAAGGCCAAGGGGAAGTGTTTCTACGGGTATAAAGTAGGCGACAAGTGGGAAACCGACGGCCTCAAGTGCATTCCCGGGTTCTGCGGCGCCGCTTTTCATACGGCATTCCCGGCACTCTTTGCGCTTAATTTCGGCGCTCAGTTTTTCTTTATGCCGGACAAGAATTCGATCGATACGGTCACCTGCCCGGACGGGGGCAATATAGTGTTTAAAGTGACCAGGAAAGAGTAGGAGCATTTCGCTATGGCACACAGGAGGGTAGTAGTTACCGGCTTGGGAGTGATCTCGCCTAACGGTATCGGCAAAGACCGTGTCTGGCGCGCAATGTCCACCGGTACATCCGCAGTCAGGCGGGTGGATAGCTTCGACGTTTCCATGTTCAATACCCGCATCGCCGCAGAGGTCAGGGATTTCGATCCCTTCAAGCTTGGGCTTACCCATGAGGAAGCCGTGCGTATGGACCGGTATGTCCAGTTCGGCGTGGTCTGCGCGGATATGGCGATAAAAGACAGCGGCCTTGATATGAGCAAGGAAGACCCCGAACGCATAGGCGTCTGCCTTGCGAATGCCATCTGCGGGACCAAATATATGGAGGAAGAATTCGCCTTGGTTACCGATGACGGTAAGAACCCGATCGACCCGGCGAAAGTCAGGCCCGACCTGTATGACGCAGCCATGTTCAATACGCCTTCCATCGAAATTTCGGCGCGCTACGGTTTAAAAGGTATTTGTAACACTCTTTCCACGGGATGTACCGCCGGCACCGATTCCCTGGGGTTTGCCTTGGAGACGATCCAGGACGGCGAACATGATGTGATGGTCGCAGGCGCAGCGGAGGCGCCGATCACGCCGATTACCTTCGGGGCCTTCGATGTGGTGAACGTCCTTTCGGTACACAACGACGACCCCGAAGGGGCGAGCCGCCCTTTTGAAAAAAAGCGCAATGGTTTTGTCCTTTCCGAGGGTGCCGGCATATTGATCCTGGAAGAGCTGGCTCATGCGCGCGGCCGCGGCGCCAGGATATACGCAGAAGTCGTCGGCTTCGGTACCAGCTGTAACGCCTTTCATATGACCGACCTGCCGGCAGACGGCACGGCCATGGCCGACTGCATCAACCTGGCCTTAAAGGATGCCGGCCTGAAGCCGCAGGACATCGATTACATCAATGCGCATGGCTCTTCCACCCGGATGAATGACATCTTTGAGACCAATGCCTACAAGATGGTCTTCGGTGAATATGCCTATAAGCTTCCTATCAGCTCGCTCAAATCCATGATCGGCCACCCCCTGGCTGCGGCAAACGCCATAGAACTGGTGGTCGCATCGATGATCTTTCAGAAGGATATCCTCCCCCCGACCATTAACCAGCAGGAGAAAGACCCTCTGTGCGACTTGGATTATATCCCTAACGTGGCGCGCGCCGGGCGCGTGCGCACGATATTAAAAACCAGCAGCGGTTTTTCCGGAATACATTCCGCCTTGATCATCAAGAGGTTCGAGGCATGACGGACAAAAAAATAGCTATTACGGGTATCGGCGTAGTTGCGCCTTCCGGCATCGGTAAGCGCCAGTTCTGGGCCAATATAAAATCCGGCAGGTCTTTTGTGAAGGCGATCACCCGTTTTGATGCCAGCCGTTATCCTTCGCATATTGCCGGCCAGATCGATGACCTGGAAAAATACAGCCATGTATCCGAGCGGCTCCTGAAAAAGATCGACGCCTTTTCGCACATGGCCCTGATTGCCTCGGAAATGGCCCTGCAAGACGCCGGTATCGATATCAAGAAGGAGGACCCCAATAGGGTAGGCATATTTTTAGGCAACGCTATCGGCGGATGGCTGTATGCCGAGACAGAATTACGCGACCTATATATAGAAGGCCGGGAGGGCGTATCTCCCTATATGGCCTCGGCATGGTTTCCGGCAGCGCCCCAGGGGCAAGTCTCGATTTATTACGGCATCAAGGGCTTTTCCAAGACCATCGTGGCCGACCGCGCCAGCTCTTTAATGGCTATCGGCTATGCCCGCAAAACCCTAAGCAAAGAAAAGCTCGATCTGATCTTGGCCGGGGGAATGGAGGCTCCGGTGACCCCCTACGCGCTGTTATGCTGTAATACCTACGGTGGACTTTCCTGCGATAATGCGCATCCGGAATCGGCGTACCGGCCTTTCGATAAAGGGCGCAACGGTTTTGTCATCGGCGAAGGCGCCGCCGTCATCACTATGGAAGACGGCGAGCGTGCCCGCAGCCGGCAGGCGCACATCCTGGCGCTGGTTTCCGGCTACGGGACCAGCTGCGATGCCTCTGACCGCATCCGGCCAGATGTTTCCGGCCGGCAATTGACGCGCGCGATTCAGGTGGCGCTGGATGATGCCCGGGTTGCTCCGGCCGACATCGATTTCATCAGCTTAGACGGCCTGGCGGTTTCTTCCTGGGATGAAAGCGAGGCCGCAGCCATCAAAAAGGTATTCGGCAGCCGGGCCAGCCAGATCCCGGCCAGCTGCCCTAAGTCCATGTTCGGCAATTTATTGGGGGCATCCGGCGCCCTTGACCTGGTCATCACGGTCCTGGCCATGGAGCATGGGCTTCTGCCGCCGACGATCAACCTTACGGATCCCGACCCGCAAGGCCTTAACTATGTGTGCGGACAGCCCAAAGAGCACCTCATCAACAAGGCCCTGGTTATTTCCCGGGGCAGGGGCGGCATTAATTCGGCATTAGTCGTTGAGAAAACATAACACACGGAGGAAGAATGAAGATCCTATTTGTCATGCCATATGTCGGTTCGTGGGCGACGCACGGTAAACACGTAGCACCGAACCAGCTCTATGCCCATTGGGCAGCCTATGTACGGGAAAAGGGCTTTGAGAACGTCGAGGTCATAGACGGCAAGGCCCTGGAGATCCCCATGGAGAAGCTCGTAGCCATGGTCAAGGATAAGAATCCAGACGTTGTCGTGCTGGGGGAACAGCTGCATTCTTACGGCGGCTATGGCGTCATCCGGCACTTTAACGAAGCTGCCAGGAGGATAAAGCAGGCACTGAGCGCCACCCGCATCGTTTTCGGAGGCCTGTGGTATTCGGCGCTGCCCGTGCAGACCCTTGAGGATAATCCTGCGGTGGATTTTGTCGTGATGGGGGAGGAGGAGTCCTTTTATGATCTGATCAACGCTATCGATAAAGGAAAGGATCTCAAGGATGTGCCGGGCGTAACCTCGCGCGTAAACGGCAGGATCGTGATGGGCCCGCATAAGGCGCTTTTGGAGAACCTGGACCTCTTGCCGCTTCCGGCGTATGACCTGTTCCCCATGGACAAGTACGTCGGGCATACCCACTGGAAGCCTTTCGTCGACATGGTCACTTCCCGCGGCTGCCCCTCCGCATGCACATTTTGCTACGAATGGGACCAATACGACCCGCGTTCCCCGTCCGACTTCCTGAAGTGGCGGGCCAAGTCACCCGAGCGCGTCATCGAAGAGCTGGAACTTCTGCATAAGAAGTACGGAGTTAAGGTTGTCGTTATCCAGGACGATAACTTCAACGTGGATGCGCAAAGAGTCAAAAAATTCTGCGAGCTTAAAAAGGCCAAAGACATCCCGATCAAATGGGTGTCCCTGGGCCGGGCGGTGGATTGGGTCAATTGCGAAGAGATACTGCCCCTGATGAAGGAGACGGGGCTTTTTACCGGCGTCTTCGGTATCGAGGTCACCACGCCCGAGGAGCTCAAGAGGATCGCTAAGGGCATTACCATCGACCAGATCAAAAAGACGGTGGAGATCCTGCGCAAGAATGATATCGCCGTGGTAGCAGATATCATGATGGGGTTTGACTACGACAACGAGGCGATCATCAAGCAGCGTTACGAGTTCACTGACGTGGTCGACCCGGATATCCTCTGGATCGGCTATGTCACCCCTGCGCCGAATTCTCCGATGTGGAAGATATCCCTGAAGAAGAATTGGATCGATCCCAAGAACATCGATTTCAGCCAGTGGGACTTCCTGCATCCGGTTATCCCCACGGACCATTTGTCTATCGAAGACCTGGGGCGCCTGGGTTCCTGGTGTATGCGCGAATTTTTCTCCAAGCCCGGCAGGATCAACCGGATTATGGAAAGCAACTTCGATATATTAGCCAAGCTGTGCTTCCAGGATGTTATGGCCGGAGTAGGCAAATGGGAGGCGGCAGCTACTAAAGGCGAGGTGCTGATTTAAGGAGGAGCAAGATGGAGATAAAAGAAAGAGTAAAAGATGTCCTGGTAAAACTCTTGAAGGTCAGGCCCGAAGAGTTAAAGGACGACGTCAAGCTCAACGAGGGCATCGGGGTCGACTCTACGGAAATGGTCGAACTGGTCATTGCGCTTGAGAAGGCCTTTACGGCAAAGCTCAGCCCTAAAGAGATCACCAAATTCTCTACCCTCAACGATATTGAAAAGGTCATCCAGGCAAGGTTGAGCGCCCGATGAAGATAATCGACCTGAGCCTGTCTATCGATGAGCGTGCGCCCGAAGTCCATCCCTTCGGCATCGAGCGCCTGGGGCACAAGGAGGGGGTGCGCCACCTGAATTGGGTGATGATGAAAAAGACCTTCCTTGGCAGGATCGCCTTTTTCTGCGGCAGCAGGATTATCAAGCCCCAGGACCTGCCCGATGGGGAATTTTTGTCGCTAGAGGTGGTGCATGCGCCGGTGCACATCGGCACGCACATCGACTATTCTTTTCACTACGGCTCGCAGTCGCAGGGCCGGCCTGCGAAAACCATAAACGAGCTCCCTTTAGAGTGGTGTTTTGCTGACGGGGTGGTCCTTGACGTCAGCTACCGCAAGCCCGGGGAGGCGATATCAAAAGAAGATGTACGGCAGGCCTTTAAAAAGATACAATATACTGCAAAGGAAGACGATATCGTCCTGCTGCGCACCGGCTCAGACAGGTTTTTCGGGAGCCGGCAGTATTTGACGGAATATCCCGGGGTCGCACCCGAGGCGATCGACTGGCTCCTTGACCAGGGGGTCAGGATCATCGGCATCGATACCCTGGGGTTCGACCGGCCCTATAAATTTATGATGGCTGATTTCATGCGCACCCGCGATGCGCAGTACCTCTGGCCCGCGCATTTTCTGGGCCGCAGGCGCGAGTACGCGCATATCGAGCGGCTGGCCAATCTGGATAAACTGCCGCCATTCGGTTTTAAGATCGCCTGTTTCCCGGTCAAGATAAAGGATGCCGGGGCTGCGTGGGCCCGCGTCGTAGCGATAGTGGGGTGATATTATGGTAAAATCGGTTATTGCGGATCTAGAAAAAATGATGGAGTTCCCCAGGGAGGGTGTCTTTAGCAAGGTCTTGGCAAAAACCTCCGTTTCCCATCATACCCTGATGTGCCTGGCCTCCGGCAGCGATATTTCCGAACATACCTCGACCCGCGAGGCGGCCGTGACGGTGCTTAAGGGCACGGGCGTCTTTATGCTGGGCGCAAAAAGGATCAAGATGAAACCGGGCGTGTTTATTTTTATGCCCGCCAACGCCCCGCATGCCTTGAGCGCGCACCAGGATTTGGCTATTTTGTTGAGTATTTTCGGGAAGTAGGGCGTATATACTCCTGACTCGCACCATGTCTTGAAATTTCTAGGTGCGGGGCGCCTAGAAATTTCAAGACGCTCGTCAGGATTTCACTAGACAAAAGCTTTAGGTGTTCAAGGAGGGGCAGATGGGGCATACGTGCAATTCGATCGTGATCAACGCGCCTTATGAAAAGGTCTTTGCGATCTCTAACGATATCCCGCGCTGGACGGAGTTGTTCGGCACCGAATATCAAAAGGCCGAGGTCATTGCGCAGGAAGGCAACAGGATAGTTTTCCGCCTTACCGACGACGAAGGCAGGTCTTGGCAGTCATGGCGCCTGCTTTTCAAAGACAACTATTTTACTTACGCCGAGAGGCAAGACCCGAAATTCCCTTTTAAATATATGAAGATCGTCTGGCTCTATACTCCGGAACCGGCCGGCATCAAACTGAGCTGGATTCAGCATTTCGAGATGGACCAGAAGGCTGCGTTCAATGACCAACAGGTCGAAGGTTTCATTAATACCCACTCCAAAGAGAACCTTGAGATATTCAAAAGGATCATTGAAAAGGAAGCCGGTTCGTAAAGAAAACCCCCGGCTCTCCTTCTCAAGAAAGTGAGCTGACATGAATACGATACTCAAAGGAAAGACCGCCATTATTACCGGCGCAAGCCGCGGCATCGGTAAGGCCATCGCCGGTTGCGCAGCCTCCCTGGGCATTAATATTGTCATCGCTGCCCGCCAGGAAGGCCCCTTGCGGGAAACGGCAAAGGAACTTAAAGACAGATACGGGGCGGAGGTCCTGCCGGTTGCCTGCGACGTTATGAAACTGGAGGATCTGGTAAACCTCGTAGAAAGCGCCAAAAAGAAATTCGGCCGTATCGATATACTCATCAATAACGCCGGGGTTTCCAGCCAGTACCCCTTTCAACAGCAGCCGATCGAGGACTTTGAGAAGCTGGCCCATACGAATTACCTGGGTTATGTGCGCTTGATTCGCCTGGTCATCAATGATATGATAGAGGCAAAATCTGGGGCGATTATCAACCTGGTTTCCGGCTCGACCCTGGTGGACCCGGTGCCGCGGAATTTCATCGTGTACAGTTCTCTAAAGGTCGGCCTGCGCGCCTTTTCGAAGGGGCTGTTCTGGGAACTGCGCGACCACGGCATCAAGGTAACCTCCATACTCCCCGGCGTTACCGATACGGATTTGACCGGGAAATTGCAGGAAGTGACCCAGGATGCCGCACGCCTGATGACCACCGAGGCCATTGAAAATGCGGTGAAGTTCGCTCTCACCGTTCCTGCGAACGTCTGTCCTCTGGAGATCGCGGTGATCAACCAGCAGACCCCCTGGACGAAGCCCGTGATACCCTTTACGCAGGCGCACCCGGATAAATAAAAAAGGAGCGCTCATGGACAAGTGGGATGAGGTAAATTTAAAGACGCGGTATCTGTGCTGGCTGTACAAGACTACCAAAGAGAGCTTCGATGCCTATGAGCGTAAATTTACCCAGTGCGAGATCGACAGGCTGATCCTCCGGGATATCGAGACAGAGCTTAAGGACGCATATCTGCCGAACGAAAAAAAGGCCCTAGAGAAATACGTCGATGAGTTCAAGGAATATATCAGCCAGAAAGAAAACGCCTGCCTGAAGCTTAAGTACCGGGGTAAAAAGATCAATCCCGCATTTCTCTTTTTAGATATCAAACTAGCCGCAGTAGAGAAGGTTATCAACAAGGTATTGGGTAGCGACGCCCTCGATGCCATTCGCAAGGCCTATCAGGAAGAAATGCTTAAGCGGATCATGCAGGAAAGGGAATCCCCTAAGCGATGATCATCGACGGTCATAGCCACTGGCTGCCCGAAGCGATTATTCAGAAGGCGCATTTTTTCTCGCCTGCCTGGGGTGATATCGAAACGCAGGTCAGGGGCATGGATGAGACGGGTATCGGCAAGGCAGTGCTTAGCTATCCTACTTCGGATGCCCACCTGAAACTAGGCGGGCACCAGCAGGTGGCCGGCCTTTATAACGATGCGGTCGGCAAAATCCTCAAGGAGTTCCCGGATAGATTTATCGGCGCGGCTATCCTGCCGGTCACAAACGGCTCGATGATGCTCGACGAATTGAAGCGTGCCGTGGAAGAGCTGGGTTTTCAGGCCCTGTCGCTGGCTACCAGCTATGACGGGATGTACCTGGATCATGAGGTATTCCTGCCGGTATACAAAGAAGCGGCAAGGCGGAATCTGGCGATATTCGTGCATTCCCAGATCACCAATCCCATCGGTTTCGAACGGGTACAGGACCCCCTGTTGACCCCGGTGATCGAGTATGTCTTTGATACGACGATCTGTATCGGAAAGCTCTTGATGTCGGGGATCCTGGAGGAATACGGCCAGCTGAAATTCGTGTTTGCCTACTATGGCGGGGTAACCCCGTTTCTGGCCAGCCGTTTTGATACGACATACCGGATGCTGCGGGGGATCAACTTCGTCAAAGACCTGAAGGCCGATCCTACGGAATACCTCAAGCGCATATATGTAGATACCAGCGGAGATACGCAAGAAACAAATCTGTCGGCTGCCTTGAAACTTCTGGGGCCCGGGCACATCCTCTGGGGGAGCGATTGGCCGGCAAAGAAAGACCCGCGCCCGGCCATGGCTGCCGTCAACAATCTAAAGATAAGCCAGGCGGATAAGGAAGGCATTCTGGGTAACAACCTGGCCGCTATATTGCACTTACACTAAGGAGACCAATCCATGCAGATGCAAAAAGAGGTTCATTTGACCGGAAAAGACTTAACTGCGATGGTGCAGTTGCGGCCTCAGGACGTGGCCCGCTACGCTATTGTCCCCGGCCCGCGCGACCGGTTAGAGGTGCTGATGAAAAAATTGGAAAACCCGGTGCGCAATTTTTCTTTTATGGAGTACACTATGTACACCGGTTCGTATCAGGGCGTCAAGGTGACCGCGATGAACGGGGGAAGGTTCTCTACGGACACCTCGATTACCGCGGAAGTTATGTGCAATGCCGGCATCGAGCACATCATCCGCATCGGTACTTGTGGTGCGCTTGACGAACACATGAAGGTCGGAGACCTCGTTGTAGTCGACCGCTCCATCCGCGGGGACGGGGTTACGCCCTACTATGTCGGCCACGACTTTAAGACCGCAGCGGATAAGGGCATAGCCGATACGCTCTATACGGTTGCCCAAGAAATGGGTGCCGCCGTCCATCGCGGCTGTGTCTGGACGACGGATGCGCTTCTACGCGAGACCAGGCAGATCGTAGAGGCAAAACGCAAGGAAGGGGCCGTTGCCGTCGATATGGTCTCTTCGGCGCTTTTGACCATCGCCCAGCTACACCAGAAAAAAGCCGCGGCAATCCTGGCGGTCAGCGATAATGTCATTACCGGAGAAATGGGCTTTATGAACCCCTTGTATTATATGGCCGAAACCAGGCTCATCGAGATCGCATTAGCTGTAGTTATGAAGCTGGAGGGGGGGATAACTTGAAAAAGACAACCTTTTCCCCTCTCTTTTGGCCGGTCAGCCTCAATAGGAACACTATCTACGTTCTGGACGAGAGCCTGCTTCCCGAGAGGCTGGCGTATATCAGGGTCAAGAATTACGAACAGGCCTGTACGGTGATCCGGCAGATGAAGACCAGGGCTTTCGGCCAGGTGCTGCTGCTGTTTTATGCGTTCCTGCTGGTGATCCGGCAGAACAAAGGACGGCACAGCCAGGTTACCGTCCTGAAAAAAGTCGCCCAGGCCTTTAACGCCACGCGCCCCACCCTGCCTTTCAAATTCCTTACGGATATGATCCTCGGCTGGGCTGCGCAGGACCTGTTACTTGAAACGATGATCCTGGGTTTTCTTGAAGTGCTGCAAAGCAGCCGCATCCAACAGGCAAGGCAGGTGGCGGATTTCATCAAGGATGAGGAGACGATCCTCACCCATTGCAATGTCAGCGGCCTTATGCCCCTGATCGGCCAGTTCTGCCAGCAGGACGGCCATCGGGTAAGCTTTTTTGTCACCGAGACCAGGCCTTATCTGCAGGGTATGCGCCTGACCGCCTGGGAATTGCAAGGCGCCGGATTCGAGGTGACTGTGGTTTGCGACGGCGCCGCCGGGCACCTGATGGCCGGCGGCCTGGTCGATAAGGTCATCGTAGGCGCCGACCAGCTGGCGCAGAACGGAGACGTCGCCAACAAGATCGGTACGCTTAGCCTGGCGGTCCTGGCCAGGCATTTTAATATCCCCTTTTACGTGCTCTGTCCGCCTGCTTCGCAGGCAGCAACCGGAAAAGATATCAAGATCGAGATCAGGCCGGAAAAAGAGCTTTTGGAATTTCAGGGAAAACGCATTGCGCCCACCGGCGTCAAGGGGCTTTATCCGGGCTTTGATATTACCCCTGCCGAATTGATTACCAAACATATCCATATGGAGCTGTGATGTTTCTTGGGAAAGAGAAGGAGCTCAGGAACCAGATCATTGCCATCGGCAAAAAATTATACGCCCTGCGGCTGGTGGTTGCCCGTTCCGGGAATTTGAGCGCTAGGCTCGACAACGACCTTATGCTGGTTACTGCCAGCGGAACCAGCCTCGGCGATCTGGCCAATGACGATATCCTCAAGGTAAGCCTGGAGGGAAGCGGCCAGACCAAAGATAAAGCGCTTACCTCGG
>Ga0335071_10008117_pt1 | contig 10789 bp, 9 predicted proteins | sample Lox_Sample_15_FD_206724 | JGI IMG/M metagenome (GOLD analysis project Ga0335071, IMG submission 206724) | Soil microbial communities from Loxahatchee National Wildlife Refuge, Florida, United States - Lox_Sample_1.5 | ecosystem: Environmental > Terrestrial > Soil > Wetlands | place: USA: Florida...
CTGCGCGCCACCATCCGGACCCTCTCCGGCGGGCAGCGGCAGGCGGTTGCCATCTCGCGCTCCATCTACTGGAAGGCCAAGATCCTGATCATGGACGAGCCCACCGCCGCCCTGGGCATCGCCGAGCAGCGAAAGGTGCTGAACCTGGTCCGCACCCTCAAGGACCAGGGGCTCGGCATCATCATCATCAGTCACCAGATGTACGACGTCTTCGAGGTGGCCGACCGCCTGGCGGTGCTGCGCCGGGGGGTGAAGGTGGGAGAGCGGCTGATCAAGGAGACCACGCCGGACGAGGTGGTCGGGCTCATCGTCGGCTCGGAGACCGTGGCGGCCGGCAAGCAGGCCACCAAGGCCTGAGGCGCCGCACCGCGCCCCACCCCCTTCCAGGGCTGCGTGCCAGCGGCTAGGATGGCCAACTCACCCTGGCCCGGCGGAGCTCCGCGTGCAGATCGTCTGTCTCGACCTGGAAGGCGTGCTGGTCCCGGAGATCTGGATCGCCTTCTCCGAGCGGACGGGGATCGCCGCCCTGCGCCGCACCACCCGCGACGAGCCCGACTACGACAAGCTGATGCGCGGGCGGATGGCCCTCCTGCGCCAGCACCGCCTCAAGCTCGCCGACATCCAGCAGGTCATCGCCGGCATGCGCCCGGAGCCGGGCGCCCGCGAGTTCCTCGACTCGCTGCGCCAGCGCTACCAGGTCGTCATCCTCTCCGATACCTTCTACGAGTTTGCCATGCCTCTCGTGGCGCAACTGGGCATGCCCACTCTCTTCTGCAACCGGCTTGAAGCCGACGCGGACGGGTTCGTGGTCGCCTACCACCTGCGCATCCCCGACCAGAAACGCGCCTCGGTGGCTGCCTTCAAGGCCCTCCATTTCCGGGTGGTGGCCGCCGGCGACTCCTACAACGACACCGCCATGCTGAGGGAGGCGCATGCGGGTATCCTCTTTCGCCCCCCGGAGAACGTCATCGCCGAGTTTCCCGAGTTCCCGGCCGTGCACGACTATCCCGGGCTTCGAACCGCCATCGACGCCGCGGCGGCAAGCGTGGGCGGCTAGCCGCGCGACAACTCGTCGACCCTCCGCACCGGGCTTTCGCCGCCCTCGCCCGCGGTGCTATGGATCCCCCCAATGAAGACCCTGACCGAGCTGAGCGGCACGCTCCTCCGTGCCGCGGCCGCCGCCATCGAGGGTGTCCGGCGCACCGAGCCCCCCCCGGCTGCTCCGCCCCCCGCCCAGGATGCAACCGCCGTCGCCGAGCCTGCGCCGACCGCGCAAGCCGCACCGCCGCCCCAGGAGGCAGCCAGCGAAGGTGCCGCCGCCCAAGGCGCGGCTGAGGAAGGCCCGGTCACCGAAGGGGCACCGGCTGCCGAGCCCGCACCGGCCGCCGCCGGACCGGCCCCCGCCGCCCCATCCGCACAGCTACCGCCCGAAGCGGTCGCGGCGGTCGCGGCGGCGACCGGCCTCTCGGGCGATCGGCTGGCCATGCTCTGCGCTGCGGTCGAGGCCGCCGGCAAACGGGTTCAGGATGTCCGCCTCGTGCGCGTGTTCGGAGCCGAGGAGCCGGTCAGCGGAGCCAAGCAGGTCGGCGGCCACCAGTACGTCGTCGATCTCTTCCCGGCCAGCATGAAGCAGGTCGTCGGCTCGCGGGAGGAGGGCGAGCGCCGCGGCGGTCGCGGCCGCGGAGGCCCACGGGGCGGAGGTGGGCGTGGGGGTGGCGGGGGCGGCGGCGGCGAGCGCGCGGGACCGGGTAGGTTCTCCATGGACTCGCTGCGCGAGGACCGACGCAAGGAACGCGGCGGCTTCGGTCGCCCGGGGGGCCGGCGCCCCGGGAGCGGACGCCCTCCGGGCGGACGACCCCCGGGCGGCTCGGCGCCGGGCGGCGGATCGGGTGGCGGGACGGCGGGAAGCTAGCCTCGCCACCCTACGCCGCCTGGACTGGCCCGGGCGGTCTCGGCGCGGAAACACGGCGAGAGAGATGGCCCTCGACGAGCCAGACGATCGCGGCCGCAAAGGCGCCCAGGGCCAGCCCGCCCAGGACGTCCACCGTCCAGTGCGCCCCGACCATGATCCGGGAGAGGCCGCCCAGTACCGCAAGTAGCAAGAGCGGCCAGGCGCTGCACCGATAACGAAGCAACCCGTAGGTGGCCAGGGCGCCGGCCGAGGCCGAGTGCCCGCTGGGGAACGAACGCGTCCCGCGGAGCGGGTCGAGCAGCACGTGCACCGTTCCCGGGTCGAGCACCGACAGGGGGCGGGGGGTGCGGACGACTTCCTTCAGGACCTGGGCGAACAGTCCGGCCAGCAGCAGCGCGGCGAAGAACGGAAGGGTGGCGCGGACCAGCCCTCGCAGCCGGCGGGTCCGCCAGTAGACGAAGAGCAGGGCGATGAGGGTCACGGCCCAGCCTTCGCACGCCACCGTCGCCCCCATCCAGACGACGTCGGTGAAGGCCGAGTCGCACCAGAGGAGGTGCTGGACGAACAGGAACGGATCGTGCTGGTAGAGCGGAGGCACCGCCCGATCCTATCCGTGAGCTCCGCCGTGGGGGAGCGGAAACCCGCGCCAGCGCATGAGCGCCTCCACCCCGGGATCGCGACCGCGGAAGGCGCGGTAGGCCTCGGCCGGGTCGACGGTGTTGCCGACGGAGAACACGCGCTGGCGGAGCTTCGCGGCCAGCGCCGGCGCGAACGGATCGCCGGCCTCGGCGAAGGCGGCGAAGGCGTCGGCGGAGAGCGTCTCGGCCCAGAGGTAGGAGTAGTAGCCGGCCGAGTACCCATCGCTCGCGAAGACGTGGGCGAACTGGGGAAGGCGGTGGCGCATGACCATCTCCCGCGGCATCCCCAGCTCGGCCAAGGTCTCACGCTCGAAGGCGGACGGGTCCACCTCGCCGCCCACGAGGTGCATCTTCATGTCCAAGAGGGCGGCCGAGAGGTACTCGACCATGGCGAAGCCCTGGTTGAACGTCGCCGCTCGCCGGATCCGCGCGATGAGCTCCTTGGGCATGGGCTCGCCGGTCCTTGCGTGCAGCGCGAAGCGCTCCAGCACCTCGCTCGTGAAGAGCCAGCGCTCGAGGAGCTGGGAGGGGAACTCGACGTAGTCGCGGGGTACCTCAGTGCCGGAGAGGGATGGATAGCTGACCCGGGAAAGAAGCCCGTGCAGGGCGTGGCCGAACTCGTGGAACAGGGTCGAGGCGTCGTCCCAGGAGAGGAGCACCGGTTCGCCCGGCGCACCCTTCACGAAGTTGGCGTTGTTGGAGACGATGGGTAGGACGGCGCCGTCGAAGCTCTCCTGGTCGCGGTAGGCCTCCATCCACGCGCCAGACCTCTTCCCCGGCCGCGCGAAGGGATCCAGATACCAGAGCCCCACGAGCCTGCCGGCGCCGTCCTTGACCTCGAAGACGCGCACGTCGGGGTGGTAGACTGGAACACCCCGGGCGGGCTGGAAGTGGAGGTCGAAGAGCCGTCCCGCCACGAAGAACATGGCCTCGCGCAGGCGCTCGAGCTGCAGGTAGGGCTTGAGGACGTTCTCGTCCACGTCGAAGCGAGCCTTGCGGACCTTCTCGGCGTAGTAACGGTAGTCCCAGGGCTCGATGCGGATCCCGGCGGCCTCCCGATCGGCCAGTGCCTGCATCTCCGCCACCTCCTCGTGGACGCGGGCCACCGCCGCCGGCCAAACCGCGCCCATGAGGGAAAGGGCGCGCTCGGGGGTCTTGGCCATCTGGTCCTCGAGGCGATAGTGGGCGTGGGTCGGGTAGCCGAGCAGCCGGGCGCGTTCGGCCCGCAGCCGCAGGATCTCGCGGATGAGGGGCTTGTTGTCGCGCGGGCCAGCGTGATCGCCGCGCTCCACGAAGGCATGCCAGACCTGCTCGCGGAGATCGCGCCGGCTGGAGAAGGTCAGGAAGGGCTCGACGCTCGACCGGGTGTTGAGGACGACCCACTTGCCGGGGTGGCCGCTCTCGCGCGCCGCGGCCGCCATCGCCGCGGACACCTCGTCGGGAAGGCCGGCCAGGTCCTCGCGAGAGAGGAAGAGCGGATAGGCGTCCTCGTCCCCCAGGAGATTCTGGGCGAAGGTCGTCTCGAGCACCGCCAGCCGCTCGTTGATCGCGGCCACGCGCTCCTTGGCCGGCGGCTCGAGCCTGGCCCCGGACCGCACGAAGCGGGCGTGGAGGAGCCAGGCCAGACGGGCCTGCTCGGGGGTGGCGCAGGAACTGGCGCGCGACTCGTACACCGTCTCGATGCGGGCGAACAGCCTGGCGTTCTGCTGGATCCGATCGTCGAAGGCGGCCAGTCGGGGAGCCATCTCGCGCTCCACCGCCTGGAACTCCGGGGTGGCGAGAACGGACGACCAGATCTCGTAGAGGGACCGGACGCGGTCCAGCGTCCGCCCGGCCCGCTCCAGTGCCGCCAGGGTGTTCTCGAAGGTGGGCGGGGCGGGGTCATCGGCGATCCGCTCGATCTGGGCCAGCTTCTCCGCCATCGCCGCCTCGAACGCCGGAAGGAAGTCCGCGACCTGCACCAGAGCGAACGGCGGTACGCCGCCGTAGGGCCCGGTCCAGGGGGCGAGGAGCGGGTTCTGGGCGGGCGTGGTCATGCGGGCATCCTCCGGCGTGTCGGGCACAGAGGCACGCAACAGGGCGACGAGGGCCAGACCGGCGGCTACCATGTAGAGGTGCTCCTCCACGAGAAAGCGCAACTTCTCGGCGCTGGCCCCGCTCCGGTCAAGGTTTTTCTGCCGCCGACGCGCGCTGCTCCGGAAGCGGGCCGCTCGCCGGGCGCATCCCCCGACACGGATCGCCCCGGTCGGCAGCCGGGGTGAACACCACGAAGTCGTAGGGAAGGGGTCGGTAGTCCTCGGGCCCGCGGGCGGCCGGATCCACCTCGCGGAACGCCACCGAGATCACCTCCGACCGTGTGGCTCCGCCCGCCCGCAAGAACATCCCCACCCCGCGGTCCTGCCGGGCGTGCTCCGCTCCGGTGATGAGCACCGCACCGTCGGCAGTGGCTCCCCGCAGCACCGACTCGGCCAGCTGGGCGTCGCGGGCCCGCTGGGCGAGCACCATCGGATCGAGAAAAGCTTCCGGTAACTGTCCGCAGTGAAGGTCTTCCATCTCCTGGCGACGCTCGGCCGCCTCGCCGGGCGAAGGTGGGCCGGCTCGCGCCAACAGGTCCCGCACCGCCGGGTCGAGCGCCGCGGGGCCGTGGTGCAGGACCCCCCGCGCGGCCTGGCTCGACAGGTTGGCAGCGACGATGGGCAGGTGAGCGGAAAGGCCAGCCTCGAAGATGGGCCGGTAGAGGGCGAAAGGCGGCCAACCGCTCCGGTCCCAGTCCACCGCCCGCCGAAGGTCGTCCGGCGTGGGGGCCGAGCCGGACAGCGCCGCGTCCACTGCCCCCTGCTCCGCCGGGTCGAGCATCTCGAAGGCCAGCGCCGGCCGGCGGCCGCCGGCAGTGATGGCCCGAACCAGCTCGGCCTGCAGCTGGTGGTGGTCGGGGTTGTCGTGCGTCTCCCCGAGGAGCACCAGCTTTCCCCGCTGCACGGCGCTGCGCAGCGCGGCCGGGCCGACGAACCGGCCGCCCCGGACATCGAAGACCCGTCCTACCAGTGGGTGGTCCCGGAAGAGGGGGCTCTGCCAGGCCGGCTCCATGCGCGCCGGGCCGAGAGCAGCGCAGGCGAGAGCGATTCCGCCCAGGACGAGGACGAGATTCGGGGGAAGGCGATTCACGCCGGCAGGTTATGTCCGCGCCGGGCCGCCACGTCGCGGCCCGAACCGGTGCCGAAACGTGGCGCGCCATCGCTCGCCTCTTTCGCCACCCCGGGAACCGGGAGAGCTCGAGGCCGTCGCTAAGGACGCGGACCGCGGCACTGGCCATGAGCCCGGGGGAAGGCTCGTCGAACCCGCTCGGCGTCATGCTCGGTCGGCCGGGTCGGAGGCCGACCGCCCCGGAAGGCGCGCTCGAGCTGGGGCGCCTGGCGCGACGAGGCCCGCTGCGATCGCGAGGTCCCCGGCGCCTCGGGCGAGGCGGCTCGGTGTGCTAACCTGCGCCATTCTTGCGCGGGAGGTCGCGTGGAGCCAGGGGCAAGGGGATCTCGCCGCGGGCGAGTCTGGGCGGCGGTCGTCGTCGGGCTCGCCCTCGTAGCCCTGGGCCACCTGTGCGCCGCCCACGGCGGCGACTTCCGCGCCTTCTACGATGCCGGCGAGGCCGCGCTGCGGCACGGGGACGTGTACGCCCAGGGTCCGCGCATGAGGATGAACGTCTTCTACGCGCCCACCTTCTCGCTCATCGTCATGCCGCTGACGCTCCTGCCACCCTACCTGGCCGCCTGGATCTGGTACTTGCTCAAGCTGGCGGCGGTGGCCTTCTTGGCGCGCTGGGTCTACGAGGCCGTCCGGGCCGAAGCCCCGGACCAGCCACCGCGGGCCCGGGCCGCCTGCGTGGCGCTCCCCTTCGTCGTCGCCCTGAACCCGGTGATGAGCGACTTCCGGCTGGGCCAGGCCAACCTCTTCGTGCTCCTCTTCACCGTCCTCGCCGTCCGCTCGCTCGAGCGCCGGCGCCCGGTTCGCGGTGCGCTCTACTTCTCGCTGGCCGCCGTGAAGATCACTCCGTTGGCCCTGCTCCCCTGGCTGGTCCTCCGCCGTCAGTGGCGCTTCTTCGGCGGCCTCCTCCTCGTCGGCGCCGCGTGGCTCGCGGCCCTGGCGGCATGGTGGGGACCGGCCCGGGTCCCGGAGCTGTTCCGGGAGTGGGTCAGGGTGACGGCCACCAGAAAGGCCGTTCCCGAGATCGTGGCCTTCTTCGAGAACCAGTCGCTCCAGGGCGTGGCGGCGAGGCTGGCCCGCCTGCTCCCCGCCCTCGAGCAGCCCCTGCTGGGCGTCGCCGCCTATCAGTGGATCTGGATCGTGGGCTGCGCCGCGATCTGCGCCGTGCTGGTCCTGGCGGCGGCACGGGACCGCTTCCGGCCAGCTCTCCCGACCGAGGAGTTCGCCCTGGCATCGCTCCTCATGCTGCTCGCCTCCTCCGACTCGCGCTGGGCGCACCACGTGCAGCTCCTCGTTCCCCTGGCCGTGCTGGCCGCTCTTTCGGCGCGGGTGCGGCTGCTCGAGTCCTGGCCGGCCGCTCGACGCCTCCTTGCACCGGACACGAGGGCGAAGGACGTGGCCGGTGAGGAGGCGCGGCCCCTCAGGCGCTGGCTGGCCGCTCTTTTCGGGGCGGGCATCGTCGTCCTGGTGGTGCTGGGGCGCGATGTCGTGGGACCGACGGTGAACCACGCGGTCCGGACCCTGAGCCTCCACACCGCCTTCGACCTCGCCCTGGTGGTCTTCTTGGCCCGGCGGCTGCTCCGCCGGATCCCGGCCGACGGGGTGGAGAGGCCGGTCAGCTCGCTCTCGGCGGCCTGAATGCCCCGGCCAGGTCGCCCGACCGCGCATGGCCCGTTGGGGGATTCGCGCGCTCGTGGGGCGCGACGCCCCGACCGGAAACGGTTAGAAGCCGGGGACGCATGCTCATAGACCCAGACGGCATCCCGCACCTTCCCGTCGCGTTCATGAACCAGGACCACGCGGAGGAGGCGCGCCTGCTCAACACCGTCGGCGAGGCGGTCGACGCCTTTCGCAAGGACGGCGGCGGGAAGGACCGGGTCAAGGCCGCGCTCGAGGGGCTCTACCTCCACACCCGGGCCCACTTCGCACGGGAGGAGTCGGCCATGGTCGACGCCTCCTTCCCGGCCTATTCGTTCCACCAGGCCGAGCACGTTCGCATCCTCGGGGAACTGGGCGAGGCGGAGCGGCGCTTCGACGAGACCGACGCCGGCGACGAGCTGGCCGCCTACCTGGCGACCTTGCCGGGCTGGCTCGGGCAGCACATCACGTCGATGGATGCGGTCACCGCCCGGTACGTGGCGGAGTGGGGCGGATAGCGCGTCCTCGCTGGCGCCGGCGGGCCGCCTGCGGTAATCCGTCGGCATGCCCACCGCGACCCCGACAGAGCTTGCCCGGCTTCCCGCCTACCGGGCCCTGGCCGAACACGCTCGGAGCCTCGCCCGCCTGCACCTGCGAGAGCTGTTCGCCCGCGACGCCGGCCGGGGCGAACGGCTCAGCGCCGAGGGAGCCGGGCTCCTGCTCGACTACTCCAAGCAGCGGGTGACGGACGAGACCGTCCGCCTGCTCATCGCCCTGGCCGAGGCCCGCGGCCTGCCCGCCCGCCGCGAGGCCATGTTCCGTGGCGAGAAGATCAATGCCACCGAAGGGCGAGCGGTGCTCCACGTCGCCCTGCGGGCGCCGCGCGGAGCCCGGATCCTGGTCGACGACCGGGACGTGGTCCCGGAGGTCCAGGCCGTCCTCGAGCGGATGTCCGACTTCGCCGGGCGGGTGCGGAGCGGCGCCTGGACGGGCTACACCGGCAAGCGCATCCGCACCGTGGTGAACGTGGGCATCGGCGGCTCGGACCTGGGCCCGGTGATGGCCTACGAGGCGCTCCGCTTCTACGCCCAGCGCGACCTGCTCTTCCGGTTCGTCTCCAACGTGGACGGCACCGACCTGGCCGAGGCCACCCGGGACCTGGACCCGGCCGAGACCCTGTTCGTCGTCTCCTCCAAGACCTTCACGACCCAGGAGACCATGACCAACGCGGCCAGCGCCCGGGAGTGGCTCCTGCGGACGCTGAAGGACCCGTCGGCGGTGGCGAGGCACTTCGTGGCCGTCTCCACCAACGAGGCCGAGGTGCGCAGGTTCGGCATCGACCCGGCCAACATGTTCGGGTTCTGGGACTGGGTGGGTGGGCGCTACTCGATGGACTCGGCCATCGGCCTCTCCACCATGATCGCCATCGGCCCGGAAGGCTTTCGCGACATGCTGGCCGGCTTCCATGCCATGGACGATCACTTCCGGACGGCGCCCCTCGGCCACAACCTGCCGGCGCTGGTCGGACTGCTCGGAGTGTGGAACGCCGACTTCCTGGGCGCTGCCACGGTGGCGGTGCTGCCCTATGACCAGTACCTGAAGCGCTTTCCGGCCTACCTGCAGCAGCTCACCATGGAGTCGAACGGGAAGCGGGTCTCGCTCGAGGGTACCTCCATCGAGGATTTCCAGACCGGGCCCATCTACTGGGGCGAGCCGGGCACCAACGGGCAGCACTCGTTCTACCAGCTTCTTCACCAGGGCACCCACCTCATCCCCTGCGACTTCATCGGGTTCTGTCGGACGCTCAACCCGCTGGGCCGCCACCACGACCTGCTCATGGCCAACCTCTTCGCCCAGGGTGAGGCGCTGGCCTTCGGGAGGACGGCCGACGAGGTCCGCGCCGAAGGGACGCCCGACTGGCTCGTGCCCCACCGGACCTTTCCGGGCAACCGACCCTCCTCGACCGTCCTGGCCGACCAGCTCACCCCGGCCACCCTGGGGAGCCTCGTGGCGCTCTACGAGCACGCCGTCTTCACCCAGGGCGTAATCTGGGACATCAACTCGTTCGACCAGTGGGGGGTGGAGCTGGGGAAGGTGCTGGCCGGCCGCATCGTGAAGGAGCTGGAGGCTCCGGGCGAGCCGAAGCTCGACCACGACTCCTCGACCGCCACGCTCATCCGGCGCTACCGGACGCGGCGGGGCCGGTAGGCGCTCGGGTCGGGTCGCCCCCGCAGGGAGGGGGCGCACGCGCAACCTCGCTCCGGCCACCGTTCGCTACCCCCACCCCGGCCTTGTGCGGGCGGCTCCTCCCTGGCAGGTACCCAGGGTGGAACCGCCGATCCTCGAGCTGCGGGCCGCGGTCAAGCGCTACCCGGGCGCCGCGGTCGGTCCCATCAACCTGGCCGTCCCAGCAGGACGGACGCTGGCCCTCATCGGCCCGAGCGGCGCGGGAAAGTCGACCGTCCTCCGGCTCATGCTCGGCCTGCTCGAGCCGGACGAGGGAGAGGTACGGCTCGCTGGCACCCGGCTCGACCCGGGCGACGAGACGCTCCGCCGCCGCTACGGCTACGTGGTCCAGGGCGGGGGCCTGTTCCCCCACCTCACCGCTGCCGAGAACGCGGCGCTCGTGGCGCGCCACCTGCGCTTCAGCCGTCGGCAGGTCGCCGACCGGCTCGGCGAGCTTTCGGCCCTGGCACGGCTCCCGGCGGACGTGTGGAGCCGCTTCCCGGCCGAGCTGTCGAGTGGCCAGGCCCAGCGGGTCTCGTTGGTGCGGGCTCTGTTTCTAGACCCGGGACTCCTCCTCCTCGACGAGCCGCTCGGCGCCCTCGACCCCATCACCCGGGCCGAGCTGCAGGAAGACCTGCGGGCCGCCTTCCAGCGGCTCCGCAAGACGGTGGTGATCGTCACCCATGACCTGGCCGAGGCCGCCTTCTTCGGCGATGTCCTGGTGCTCCTGCGCGAGGGGCGGATCGCCCAGTCCGGCAGCCTCGACGACCTGGTCCGCAAGCCCGCCGAGCCCTACGTGGCCCGCTTCGTCCACGCCCAGCGCTCCCTGCACCTTCCCGGAGAGGCGGGGTGAGGGCGGCCGCCGCGGTTGCCCTCCTCGTCCTGGCCGCTGCCGGCGGCCCAGCCCCGGTGCGCATCGGCTCCAAGGCCTTCGTCGAGTCCGAGGTGCTGGGCGAGCTGGCGGTGGAGCTCGTCCGGGCCCAGGGTCTCCCGGCCGAGCACCGGCGAGCGCTGGGGGGAACCCGGGTGCTCTGGGAGGCGCTCTCCCGGGGCGAGCTGGACGCCTACCCGGACTACAGCGGCACGGTGGCGAAGGAGATCCTCGGCGGCGGCACCGGCTCCGGCATCGATGCCCTCCGGGCGGCGCTCGCCCCGCGCGGCATCGGCATCACCGACT
>Ga0335071_10008118_pt1 | contig 10788 bp, 6 predicted proteins | sample Lox_Sample_15_FD_206724 | JGI IMG/M metagenome (GOLD analysis project Ga0335071, IMG submission 206724) | Soil microbial communities from Loxahatchee National Wildlife Refuge, Florida, United States - Lox_Sample_1.5 | ecosystem: Environmental > Terrestrial > Soil > Wetlands | place: USA: Florida...
AGAGTGCCAGCATGACTTTGGCGGCACCCCATGCGCACGACATCTGGTTGTTGGCGCCGCAGGCGAAATTCGGGCCGCACTTGTAGGCGTAATACCGCAGAGGGGCATTCCGCTCGTCGGTCGGGGCAAGGCCCTCGCCGGTGACCGTGCGGGCCATCCATTCGAAGGCCGCCTCCAGGCGCGGGTCCTCGTAACCAAGCTCGAGGAGCGCCCAGCACAGGTTTCCCTGCAGGCAGTCGATCGTCCCGGAGGGGGAGCCGGAGATGCTGAACTGACCGCCCTTTGCGAGCGCCTGGTCGAGCAGGTAGGCGCAGGCCTGGCCGATGCGTTCGTCTTCTTCGACACGACCTCCCAGCTCCGCCAGGGCGATGATCGACCAAACGGTCGAGAAATACTTTGGGTTGTAGCCCGGCCCGGGCGCGGACCAGAATCCATCCAGCTCCATCTTGGAAAGGATCGCCATGATCGGGCCCTGCCGGTGTGCGACCCGGCGGGCTTCCAAAAGCTCCGGGTCGTCGGCCGGCCGGTCGAGTAGGTCGCGCAGGGCCAGGTAGCGTACGCCGGGGGAGTCGGCGCCCAATAACCAGGGAATGGAGTTGCCGTTTATTTTCATTTCCGCCATACGATTATTCTCCGGAACCCATCTTGAAAGGAGCACGGTGACCAGCAGGCCTATTGTCATCCCGGCCGATTGATTTTGTCAACCTGGGGCTTGACAACCATTTCGAATTGCTGTAATATATCAATGTATGATATATCATTAATTGATGTATTAGAAAGGAATGAATGGAAACCGCAAACCGGAATGAATTCCTGCCGTTATCGGAGACCACGCTGTATATCTTGCTCAGCCTCGCCCCCGGCCCGAAACACGGGTACGCCATAGCCAAGGAGGTCCAGGCATTGAGCAAGGATCAGGTCATTTTGAGCGTCAGCACCCTTTATACGACGTTGAAACGCCTGCTGGAGGTCGGTTTGATCGAGCGGGCAGGAGACGACTCGGAGCCGGATGAATCCGGCCGGCCGCGCAAAATCTACGCCCTGACCGAGCGTGGCCGGAGCATCCTGAGCGCGGAGAAGAACCGGCTGCGGTCTTTGCTGGCAATCGTCCAGTCGCGCACCGTGGGGGAGGAGAAATGAATCCTATACCTCGGATCGCTTCGATAATTTATGGCGTATTGCTGGGTCTCTTTCCTCGGGATTTCCAACGTGAGTTCAAGGCGGAGATGGAGGGCGTTTTCGCCGCCAGCCTCGAGGAATCTTGGAAGACCGATATGATCTTGTTCGCGCGAATCTGCCTCTTCGAATTGTTCGATTTGCCGGCCAACTTGTTGATTGTCCACCTATCTCGTTTGCGAAAGGGGATTGTTATGCAAGCTCTCACATCTGGAACTCGTCGAATCACGGCAGTTTTACTGGCGGCGCTCAGTATGGGCTTCGGGTGGGTGGTGATCGCCCTGGCCTATCAATATGCACGCGCCTTGGGCCAAGACAATTATCGCATGGGTGATTTCGTGGTACTGCTCGCCTATATCGTCCCTATTGCCTTATGTGGCCTGGTACTCGGAATTGTGGCAGGCGTCGACCGTCGCACCTTCCTGCGCATCGGGTTATGGACGACGGCGGGAGGAATATTCGGTTTCCTGGCGGATGTGCCGGTTCGTATGATCAACTCTCGAATCCTGGCCCGGATTGTCACGCAGAATTGGATTCCCTGGCCATCCCAATGGTATAACTGGGTGATCTATTACCTTTGCATGATGGCGGTAACGGGAACCTATGGTTTTTTCAGCTGCGGTGGATTGGGCCTTGCCTTTGGCGGGTGGAAGGCCTGCAAGCGCTTTGCCTTGTTCGGATTGCTTGCCAATGCCTTCGGGATCACCCTCGCCAGCCTGATTTCCACCGGAGCGAACACGCTGAGTTCCAGCAGTTCCCAGGTTCTGAGGACGATCGCATTTAGCCGTTTTTATATGAGTACATCTCCATATCTCAACGCGGCAGTCCTTGGGTTTTTGGTCGGTGGGGCATTGGGGTGGTTCTTCGGGAGAGCGGACAAGAATGACACGGTCGCTCCGGGTGATGAACTGGCTGTCGTGGCTTGACCGATACGATATCTGTAAATGACAAAGCCGGTGAAGAATGCTTCGCCGGCTTTTCATTTTTTATATCCCTTCGTGAGTCTTTGTGCCCGTTGTGTTTAATTTCGGAAGACTTTTATTTGATCTTCCGCTTCATCGCGTCGATCTGTTCCTGGGTCAGGTCGGGGATCTGCTCGGTGCGGGTGATTCCCAGGGCCTTTCGTTGGGCTTCACGCCAGCGTTCCAGCCGATCCGCCACCTGGACCTCGTTGCCGACGCTGGAGGGTGTGTAGAAATACGTCCCGAGCAATTCCTTGGGCAGGTACTGCTGGGGGGTGAAGTGGTCTTCGTACATATGGGGATAGACGTAGCCCTTGCCATGGCCCAGGGCGGCCGCATCCCGGTTGTTGTCCTTCAGGTGATCGGGCACCTCACCAATGCGCTCGTTCTCGATGCGCTCGTACGCTTTGAAGTACGAGGTGGCCGTGTTGGACTTGGGGGCGGTGGCCAGGTAAAGCGTGGCCTCGACGATCGGATAGACCCCTTCGGGCAGGCCGATGAAGGTGAAAGCCTGCATGGCGGAGGTTGCAACGACCAGTCCCAGCGGGTCGGCCAGGCCGATATCCTCTCCGGAGAGGATGATCAGGCGGCGCAGGATGAAGCGCGGGTCCTCGCCGGCGTAGAGCATCTTGGCCAGCCAGTAGAGGGCGGCGTCAGGGTCCGAGCCGCGCACGGACTTGATGAAGGCCGAGATCGTGTCGTAGTGGGCGTCGCCATCCTTGTCGTAGAGGACCGCCCGGCGCTGGATGGATTCCTGGGCGACCTCCATCGTGACGCGGACCGTGCCATCAGGACCGGGAGGAGTGGATTCGACGGCCAGCTCGAGGGCGTTCAGGGCGTTGCGGGCGTCGCCGCCGGCGACGTCCACCAGGTGGAGACGGGCAGCCTCGTCGAGACTTACTTTGCGGTTTCCGTAGCCCCGTTCGGGATCGGACAGGGCCATGTCGAGGATCTTGCCGGTCTGGTCCTCCGTCAGGGGGAGCAGCTGGAAGACCCGCGAGCGCGAGACCAGCGCGCCGATGACCTCGAAATAGGGATTTTCCGTCGTCGCCCCGATGAAGACGAAGGTGCCGTTCTCGACGTGGGGCAGGAGGGCATCCTGCTGGGCCTTGTTCCAGCGATGGACCTCATCGACGAACAGGACGGTCTTCTTCTGGTACATCCGGGCGCGTTCCAGGGCCGCGTCGATGACGTCCTTCAACTCGGCCTTGCCGGCCAGCACGGCCGAGAGGGTTTCGAAGTGGCTCTGGGTGCGGTGGGCAATGACTTGGGCGAGGGTGGTCTTGCCGGTGCCGGGAGGACCCCACAGGATGATGGAAGAGAAAAGCCGATCGGCTTCGATGGCGCGGCGCAGCAGCTTCCCCGGTCCGACGATATGTTCCTGCCCGACGTATTCATCGAGGGTGCGCGGACGCATCCGGGCGGCCAGGGGGGCTTCATTGGCCATGCGTTGCTGCATTGCGTGTTCGAACAGATCGGTCATGGGATGATTATAAACCATCTGGTTTGGCGCGAGGCTCCTAAAGGCCGCCGGACGACTTTTTCGATGCAAAACCGGGATTTTCGAATACGGTGCCTGGATGGCTCATTACCCCCGTCGGAGTGAGCACGAGGACCAATCCCGTGCTCACTCCGGATGTCGATTGTCGCTTCAAGCGTTATGGAATGGGAGGATAGGCGTTCGCGACGAGCTGGTCGAACTGGGCCTCGAACCACGCGCCGGAGACCGGAGCGTTGGGAAGGGCGTTGGTCGGCGAGTTTTGGTTGAGCGAGTTGCCCCCGTAGGCCGGATCGCACATTTGGTCGAAGCCCTTGCCATTGGGATTGTTGGGGCCGACCGGGATGAGCGAGCTCGAGCCGTCGGATTCACCGGGCGGTTTGATCCAAACATAAGCTTCGTAGACGCCGCCCGCCGGGCTGGCCGTCGGCCTTGGGCCGATGCCGGCACCATTCTGGTTGCACCAGTCGCCGCGAGCAGGCCGGCGGTCGATGCGGCTCATGGTGACGAAGGTGGTCACATCTGTGGCCGTGCTGGGGCCGGTTGGACGGCAATTCTGGGAGACATTGGGACCGCCTCCACAGCCGCCCCAGCCATTCCGGGACGTGTCAACCAGCATGTTGGTGCTGCTGGCGGGCAGGCCGGCATTTCGCATCGCGGCGGCCCAGGCAGCATCGTAAGTATCTTCCTCGATGTAGGGGTTGGAGGAATAGAAGGTCACAGAATTCACCGGGCTGCCGCCGATCGACTGCGTGGCGGTCATGTAAGGCTCGGTGACCGGCACGGTGTTGGCGGTGTCGCTGATGAAGCCATCCACGCTGTTGACGCCGGCGGTAGTGGCCTTGATCACATTGGAGATCAGAGTGATGGCCGGGCCGAAGTTGCTCGACCAGCCGAGCCAGCCGCTGTGGCCGATATCAAGGTAATTGTAGGTATTCGGGATGGCGTGCAGCTTGTTGAGGGCGTACTCGATGCCGGTCTGGTACAGCCCCAGCGAGTTGGCATTTGCACAGGCCGAAATGTTCAGGTTGGTGACCAGGTTGGGCAGCGAATCCGGCTCGACGATGTTGATGATCCGGAGATTGCTGTACTTCGACTGGCCCATCGCGGCGGCAATCGGGTCGATGTATTGGGTCTCGTACGTGGTCAGGCCAGCGGCCGTCCCGGGGATTTCTCCGTTGGAGGCCAGGGCCGCGCAATCGCGCTGCGGCAGGTCATAGACGACGAAGATGATCAGGTTGGCTCCCTGCGCCTCGGCCTGGTCCAGCCACCCGGTGATGCTGTATGGATAGCCGTTCGTGCCGTTGACTGCAGCCATGCTGTCGAGCCAGACGGCCGTATTCTGCTGCGCCAGTAACGCCTTCTGGGAAGCCGTGACAGTGGAAGCATTCACTTCTGCAGCCCAGGCAGGGTTGACGAACCACTTTGCCCCCGTGAACGGGTTGGCAAGGTGCGTTCCGGCCGGCTGGGTTTGCGTAGCGGTCGGCGTGGCAGTCCGGGTGGAAGTGCGGGTGGCTGTCTGTGTAGGGGTGTTGGTTGCCAGAGTCCCGGTTGGGGTATTGGTCCGGGTCGCGGTCCGGGTGGAGGTGGATGTCGCTGTGGAGGTCCGGGTCGGAGTGTTGGTCGGTCCGCCCGAAGTGCTGGTGCGGGTCGGGGTGTTGGTCGACCCTCCGCCGCCGCAGGCCACGCCGTTCACCGAGAAGCTGGTCGGGTTCGCATTGGTGCCGCTGTAGGCGATATTGAATCCGAAGCTGGTCGAGCCGCCATTGGCAGGGATGGAGGCATTGTAGCTTAGGTTTGTCACCGATACGGATTTCCCGGACTGGGTGTAGGTGCCATTCCACAGGTTATTGATGGTCTGGTTGCCCGCAAAACTCCAGGTGATCGTCCAGCCGTTGTAGGCGGTGTCGCCATTATCGGTGATCGTCACGTTGATCGTAGCGCCTGCGCCCCAGTCGTTCTGGTTGGTATACGTGATCGAGCAGGCTGCGGCCGCTGACACGTATTGTCCCGGCATCGACGCAATTGCCAGAAGGATGACGATGGTCAGTATCGAAAAGAAACGTCCAGTTTTGTTCATCTACTTTCTCTCCTTGGTTGGCTAAATCTGTCGTTGAAGGGCTAAAGCGAATCTTGAAATGGCACCTCCGTGTTTCTGATTTGAAGGTTGGCTGTAAGGGATCGAGAACTCATTCACCTCAGGTGGACATTGCCGGCATCTGTGCCCGGGCAAATTCCTTATTTGGTCTCGAAATGGCTCCAGGCGAAATTGCCGGTGTAGCTCACGTACCAATATCCGTTTATTTTGGCGGGGTAATTGGCGGCCGCAACGTACTTGTTCGTGAAATCGAGACCGTTGATGGTGAGTTTGGAGAGGTTCCAGGAGTTGATGTAGGTCCCGAGATTGGCAGACTGCCAGCAGAATGTCCCTGCCCCATCCTGGGTGAATGGAGCGGTAATGGTTGCCGTGACCGGGCTGCACGGGGCGCCGCCCGTGGGAGTGGAACTGGGGATCGCGGTTCGGGTGGGGGTAAGGGTGCTGGTGACGACTGTCCCGGTGGACGTGCTCGTCCGGGTAGGCGTGCGAGTGGGCGTATTCGTCGCGCCCCCGCCGCCGGGCAGGTTGTCGTTTTGATGCCGGCTGAGGAAATCCTTGATGAACTGACCCATATAATTCTCCCCCCCGAGCAGGTTCCAACTCGTGTCGAACATGACCGGCTGCCAGTAATCGTCGAAGACCCAGGCTGTCCAGCTCACGCCCTTCGAGTCGAGGTAATTGCTGAACGGAGTGCCGTAACTGGAAAGCGTTCCACTGGTCGGGGCCGCCCCGCCATTCTGCCAGCCCCATTCGGTGATGAAGTAAGGCACCGTGCTGGAGCTGTTCCCAAACCAGGAGTCCCAGGTGCTCTGCCCGCCGTGCTGTGGATAAATATGGGCGACGTAAGCGATGTTTCCGCCGCTGAAAGGATTGGTGGCTGCCTCAGCGACGTCCTGCGACCAGCGCGGCCCGCCGACGAGGATCAGGTTGTTGGGCGCGGCTGCCCGGATCAAGTTCACCCAGGGCTGGGCGGTGGCCTTCCATGTACTCCAATTGTCCGGATTGATCGGCTCGTTGTAAAGCTCAAAGATCACGTTGGGTGTATTGGCATACTTCGGGGCGACGTAGCTCCAGAAGGCGCGGGTGGAGGTGTCGATGGCGCTGCTGGTGTAATCGCTGATGTAATGCCAGTCGACGATGCAATAGATCTGCCGGGCAACACATTCCTGGATCGCCGGGTTGAGATGGTTATTGAAGTAGGCGTCCGGGCCGGCGTTCCAGCCCGGCTGCCCGTCGATCGCATCCGGATAGACCGGCAAACGGACGACGCGGGCGTACCAGCCGTTCGAACTGTCGGTCGCCATATCGATCAGTTGGCGGGCGTTCCGGGTGCGCGAGTCTGCCACCGAAACGTCCACCAGGGACACGCCTCGCAGGATGACCGTATTCCCGTTCGGATCCTGGATGAATCGGCCGGAGGTGTGCAGCCAGGGGGTATTGATGGCATAGGCGACCCGGCTAGGCAGCAGCGCGCCCGAGAGCACCATGGCGATCAGCAGGAATGTGGTCAGGAACGAATGAACCTTGGATCTTCTACTCTGTGACATGTTGGATTCTCCTCCAAGATTGGGATATCGATTCGCCGGCGACAACTACTTGGTTTCGAAGTGACTCCAGGCAAAATTGCCCGTGTAGCTGATGTACCAGTACCCGTTGATCTGGGGTGGCAGGTTGCCGGCCGCGACATATTGATTGGTGAAGTTGACGCCGTTGATCGTCAGGTTGGCCAGGTTCCAGGAGTTGACGTAGGAGCCGAGGTTGTTTGACTGCCAGCAGAAGGTCCCGGCGCCATCGAAGGTGAAGGGAGCCGTGATGGCGGCATTGACCGGACTACAGGGGCCGGTTAAGCCGGTGGGCGTAGGAGTACTCGTCCGCGTGGGCGTTGCCGTGCTGGTACGAGTGGCCGTGCTGGTTGGGGTCGCTGTGGAGGTAGGGGTGAAGGTCGCGCCGGTCGGCGTATTGGTCGGTGTGTTGGTCCGCGTTGCCGTGCTGGTGCGTGTGGCTGTGGAGGTGGGAGTGAAGGTCGCGCCGGTGGCGGTGTTGGTGGGCGTGCTGGTCCGCGTCGGTGTATCGGTGCGGGTGGGCGTGAATGTTGGCGTCGTCGTGACACCGCCGCCGGGTTCGCTGCCCCAGGCGCGTGCCCCATTCAGGTAGGCGGGTATCGTGGTCCAATCGGTGAAGCTGGCCGGCAAAGCGCTGCTCGTATGCCACCAGTCATCCGTGGCGACGAAGGTGCTGGCCCAACTGGCCAGATGCAGGGCCGTGTCGAACTCCCAGGAGCTGCCTGCGGCGAGGGAAGCGGTCCCATAGCTGACGGTGAAGTAGTAGGTCGAGCCGGAGGACAAGGTCGGCCCGCTCACAGCGGCCACACCCGACTGGTCGTAATACTTTTCCATGACGTAATTGGAAGCCGCATTCGATCCGTCCAGGTTGAAATAAATGCGGGCTGAAATGCCGGACAGCGCGGCCGTCCCCGTGTTCTGGACCCGCATGTGGAATTGCGACTGCTGGTTGTTATCGGTCCCGCCGGTCACCAATTGCACGTGTAATCCGGGAAGGGCCGTGGCCGAGGCCGTGAACGTCCGCGTGGGCGTAGACGTCGGCACCGTGGGCGTGATGGTGGGCGTGGATGTGCGCGTCTGCGTGGGGCCGGTGGGCGTGAATGTCGGAGTGGAGGTCGCCCCGGGAACGACCGGCACGTCCCAGAGCCTGTGCAGCATGGTGAGCTTGGTCTGATCGAGCGGGCCCCAGGTGCCCCAGCCGCTGGGATTCGAAACAGGGTCGTAAGGGGTGGTGTAGATACCGCCGGTGTCGCCAGATTCGGGGTTGATCGACCAGTAGATGGTATCGTCAATCCCCTTCGAGATGAGGTAATCCACGAAGGCGTTCTGCCACTGTTGATCGATCGTATGGTCGGTGACATACGAGTAGCGGTTCTGATCGCGCAGGCTGGCCTTGCCGCCCGGCCAGGACATATTGCCGCCGAATTCGCCGATGACAACTGCGTAGCCCATGGCTTTCAGGTAACCCCATTGGGCATCCCAGCCCTGCCGGAGTAGCGAGGCCGGGGGCATGATCAGGTTGCACTTCGCGTCGCCGACGGCGTCGCCGGAGAGCCCGGCGCATCCCGGCTGGGTCTGGTCCACGAACTGCTGACCAACGAAGACCGAGATGCCGTAGACGTGCGGCGAGAATACCAGCCGGTCCTTCGGGATGGCCGGCGGGTTGGCGCCGGCTGAGAACAGGTTCCCGCCCCAGTTCGGGATGGGAGCCGCGCCATATGGCTGCTGGACCTCGTTGCCTGTAATCCCGTCCTGGTTGTTGGCGGTGTCCGAAGTGCCTTCGACGAAGATCAGGATGTTCGGGTTCACCGCGTTGATCGCCGTATAGGCGTCCCCGGCAAGCGCCGACCAGTCCGCCCAGGTGTAATCCCAGGGCTCGTTGAAGATGTCGATGCCGAGGATGTTGGTGACGCCAAGGGATGACTCCATCCCGGCCAGCGTTCGCAGGTCATTCAGCCAAAGGGCCTCGTTGTAAGCCTGGATGCGGGTCACGCTGGGCGGGTTGTTGGTCGCCGAGCAGGAGGAGTCCTCGCGCTTGAAGTCGTAGTTGTCGCGGTTGGCGTCGACATACGGCGGACGCGCGTCCAAACGGCCCTTTCTCCAGTCCACGTAGTTGGAGCAGGAGTGGATGTCGAGCAGGACGTAGATGCCGGCTGAGTCCAGGTCTTTGATGACCGTCTGGAGCGCCAGGAGCGAATTGGGGATGACAACGGATGGATCGTTCTTCAGGTTCGGAGCCATGCCCTGCGGGTCGGTGCCAGTAAGGGTCTGCGGCGAGACGGGAATCCTGACCACGTTGATGCCCATGGCTTTGAACTCGCTCACGTCCTGCATGTAGGTGCGGCCGCTCGGCGCCCAGAAGACGTTGCCCATGTACTGCTCCATGGGGGCCCCGCTTGGGTTGACCGAATCGGTCGATGGCTCATGCCGTCCCTGGAGGCCGAACCAGGATCCGCCCTTCACACGGAAAGCTACACCGTTTGCGGTGAGGTTGCCGTTCGAATCGACCCGGAATACCACGGGCGTCCCTGCGGCGCGGGCGGGGTTCATCGGGATGCCCAGGGAGGACAGCAAAATCATTGCAATCGATGCAATTGCTGTTACGATCATCCATCGACGATTGATAATGCGAAGTTTCATTGGGTTGGATAACATAGGTTCCTCCGTGCTCTCTTCAGAATGGAAATGCCCGTTCGGATAGCGATATTTCGGGGTGGCTTGTGCTCTCCTTCGATCCTTCTTTGACTGAATTGAAGTGCAGGATCGGCAAACGGTGCCCAAGAATTTCGATGGAAAACACTCTAAGTTAATAGAGTGCATTGAAACTGAAAAAATACAACCGCGCAAAAACAAAACGACCGGCGATTTTGTTCACCGGTCGTTTTGTTGATCGAGCCGAACTATTTGCAGGTTGTGCCGTTCAGGGAGAAGCCGGGGGGCGGGGAGTTCGTGCCGCTGTAGTTGGCATTGAACCCGATGCTGACGGCGCTGCCGGGGCTGATGACGCCATTGTAGCTGGCGTTGTTGACCGTCACCAACGGACCGGATTGGGCAAATGTGCCGTTCCACAGGCTCGTGATCGTCTGATCGCCAGGAAAGGACCAGGCGAGTGTCCAGGCATTAATGGTGGTCGTACCGGTATTCGTCAGCGTGACTCCGGCGGCGAAACCTGACCCCCAATCGTTCTGCAGGGTATAGGTTATGGCGCAGGCTGTTCCCGGGATGGAAGTGCTCGTCCGCGTTGGAGTGCCCGTAGGGGAAGGAGAACCCGGTCGAGTTGCGGTGAAAGTGCTGGTGACCTGCCTTGTGCTTGTGGCCGAAGGGGAGGCGGTCCGGGTGGGGGTGAATGTGCCGGTCGCCTGCCTAGTGACCGTGCGGGTGGGTGTCGAGGAAATGGTGATTGTATTGGTTGGCAAGGCCGTATTCGTCCAGGAAGCGGTCGGCGAATTGGCGAGTTGGGCGGTCCCGGCTGGCTCGGTTCCCCATACCAGC
>Ga0335071_10008119_pt1 | contig 10788 bp, 8 predicted proteins | sample Lox_Sample_15_FD_206724 | JGI IMG/M metagenome (GOLD analysis project Ga0335071, IMG submission 206724) | Soil microbial communities from Loxahatchee National Wildlife Refuge, Florida, United States - Lox_Sample_1.5 | ecosystem: Environmental > Terrestrial > Soil > Wetlands | place: USA: Florida...
CCATCCAGCAGAGCCCGTTCAACCGGGATGGTATTCCGGTTGCCTTCCGCGCGCGCAAGGCCATCCAATACGGCGACAACATCGACAAGGTGGTTCAGTATCTGGGTACGAAGAACAACGGCCTCTACACCAACGAGTGGCTGATCGGCGACGCGAAGAACGACGAAATCGCGATGTACGAGCTGGGCACTTATAAAACGCGCCTATATCGCAGCTCCAACAACGATTGGTTCGAGGGAACGGAAGGTTTCTATTGGGGCAACAACAATGCCAAGGATCTAAGCGTCCGGGTGGAGTCGGAAGCTGATCCCAATGGCGCGCCCGGTTTTTTGCCCTATGTCGCGACGGCTCGCGATCTAAAGTGGCAGGAGCTGTATCGCGAGTATAAAGGCAAGATTGACGAGCAGTTTGGATTCCTCGCGTTTCGAACCGCGCCGCTGGTGAGTTCCTCCGCGATGGACGCGAAGGTAGTGACGGCCGGCATGGCGTCGCGCATGATGGTCTGGGCCGAGTTCGGCAAGCCGAACCAGCGCGAGTGGGCGCCGTCGGCGGGGCAGCGCGCCGAATACGCTCAGAACAACGGGTTGTATTCGTCCGGCTACCATGCGATTGAAGCGCCTGCGTCGCAGCCGGCGGCGATGAAATCGAATCCGGGGTTGCAAGGCTCGTCGTCCTTGGTTTCCTACGGTGGCCGCTTGTGGAAAGGTTGGCTGTTGCCTGCGTCCGACGCGGACACGTGGTTTGTCGCCGGGTCTGCAGCCTACTATCAGGATCTGAATTCGCTCAATCCAGCGGGAGCGATGGCGGCACACTGGGCGGAGTATCGCTCGTTAAGCGCCGCGGAGGCCAACCCCGCGCAGCGTTACGAACTGGAGAAGCACAAAGGCGCGCTGTTCCTGGATCAGCTGCGGCGCGATGTGGGCGACGACCGGTTCTTCAAGCTGATGTCGGAGTACTTCGCCGCTCACTCGCATACCGCGGTCACCGCGCAGTCCTTCCTGGATGCCGCCGGCGTGAAATTTGCGTTGCCGCCCGATCCCGGCGGGCCCAGGTATCTTGTCTCCGATATCGGCAGGCGTTTGCCCACGGCCATGCTGGTCTACGGAACCATGGCCGATGCGGGCGCGAATCGATATGCGGCCGAGCAACTGCAGAAGAAGTATCTGGATCGCTTCGAAAGCGCCGTGCCGATCCGCAAGGATTTCGAAGTGACCGACGAAGAGCTGCAGGCCCACGATGTGATCTTCGTCGGAGGTCCGGAAGCCAACTCAGCCCTGGCTGCCTGGCGCCAGAAGATCGGCCTGAATGCCGAAGACGGCTTGTTCCGCGTCGCCGGGATCGCGCACGCATCCGATACCGAATCTCTGGCGTTCGCAGCGACCAATCCGCTGGATCGTGCCCGAATGGTCTTGGTCCTGGCCGGCAACGACGCGCTGCAAACCGTGCTGCTGACCAATGCTTTTCTGGGACCGACCCAATACGCAATCTTTGATTCCGGCAAGGAAAGTTCCGCCGGATTTTCGAAGTAGCCGTGCTATACTCACCTGAGTTGCGCTCGCCCGCAACTCGATCTTTCAAAATTCAACAGCGAGGGATGAACGGGAAGGCGGTGTAAATCCGCCACTGCCCCGCAACTGTAAGCGGCAAGAAGTTCGGCCGAAGCGATCACTGCGTAAGCGGGAAGATCGCTTCGAAGCGCAAAGGGCGCCAACGCGCTGCGTTTTGCGCGTAAAGAGAAGGTCAAGCCAGCCGCAAGTCAGGAGACCGGTCCTTCGTTTCAAACCCCAAATCACGTTTTCGAGGGAGAAACGTACGATGCGAACCATTCTTCTGTTGTCTTTGCCGCTTGCGCTGTGGGGCGAAACCACCAACATTCACGGCACCATTCTCGACTCCACGGGGCGGCCTGTGGAAGGCGCGCAGGTCTCCTGCCAGGGGCAGACGGTGTTCACCAATATCGAGGGGCGATTCACGGTGAACGGCGTGGACCGGTGCGATGCGCGCATCGAAAAGCCGGGCTTTGAAACGCAGACGGCGCGGCTGATTGCCGCTTCGGAGGGCCGGATTACGCTGGCCGTGGCAGGCCCGGTGGAGACTGTGGTGGTCTCGGCCAATCGAACGGAAACCACTCCCGAACAGGCCGCGGTTTCCGCGAGCGTCATCACAGAACAACAACTCGCCGCGCTTGGGCTTCCCATGCTCTCCGACGTGCTGCGCGACGTGCCCGGTTTGCAGGTTTCTCAATATGGCCCGCGTGGCGCGCTGGCGGACGTGTTCACACGCGGCGCCGAAAGGACCGGCACGCTGGTTCTCTTGGACGGTGTGCCGTTGAATGATCCAGGCGGCGAACTGCATCTGGAGAATCTCACCTCCGAAGGAATCGGCCGCGTGGAAGTGGTGCGCGGTCCGCAAAGCGCGCTGTTCGGCGCCGAGGCGGCGGCCGGCGTCATTCAACTGTTCACTAAGCGGGGCGACCCGGAAGACAAAGTCCCGCATGGCTCGGTTTCCTACCAGCGCGGCAGTTTTCAAACTGACCGCTGGATCGCCAATCTCAATGGCGGGCTGGCTTCGCGCCTGGACTACTCGCTCGCCGCGGCGGAAATTCATTCCGTCGGCGAATGGCCCAACACTTACTTCCGCGACAACACCGGAACTGCAAATCTTGGCTACAAGCTTTCGGACTCCACGCAGGCGCGCGCTGTATTTCACACTTATGACGCCCACGCCGGCACGCCCGGCCAGATCGCCTATGGCGTCGATGATCCAGTGCCCAATGAGGAAACCCGCGATGACACGGTCTCGGTGCGCGTGGACGATACGCGTGGCGCCAATTTCTCTCAAACGTTCTCGTTCGGCTTCCACCGCTTGAGCGATCGCTACAACGACGACGAGAGCTACGGCGAACAGCCGCTCGCGGCCTTGGTGCGCGTGGTTCCCGGGCCGGCCGAGAGGATCTATTTCGTCACATTGGTGGATCCGCTGGCGCCACCCGCTCAGATCCCACCCGGTTTGACGCTGGTGCAGAGTGCCGCGTACTTTGGCCCATCGGACTCGCTGAATCAGACGGAGCGCAAAATCGCCGGCTATCAGGGCACCCTGTCGCATCGTGGCGGCGCGTTGGTCTTCGGCTACGACTTTCAGGACCAGAGTGGCGTACTCTCGGACGTGGCGGCGTCGCGGGAAAACAACGGCCTTTTCGCGAACGCGCAGCAGAGCGTCGGCGACAGGATCTATCTCAGCGGTGGCGCTCGCTTCGAGCACAGCACCGCGTTCGGGAACATCGGCTCGGGCCGAGGCGGAGCCAGCGTGCTCATGCTTCGCGAGCACGGACCCTTATCTTCGGCAATGCTACGTCTCAGCGGAGGGCGCGGCGTCACCGAACCCAGTCTCTTGCAGAACTACGCGCAGTCACCTTATTTCTACGGCAACCCGGCTCTGAAGCCGGAGGAGACGACCACCTACGAAGCCGCACTCGACACGCAGTGGTTCGGGAAACGCGTACGCGCGGAGGTCGCCGGATTTCGCAGCTCGTTCCACGACCTGATCGCGTTCGTCGGCGAAACCTGGCAGAATATTGCGGCCAGTTGGGCGCACGGCGTAGAAACATCGGCCCAGGCTTACCTGCCGAAAAACATTTCCATTACGGGCACGTACATGCTCCTGGACACTCGGGTCACGGCGTCCACCGCGCCTACGTCTCCGGGAACCGGGATCGGCCAGCAGTTACTCCGGCGCCCTCGGAACTCGGGGGCGGTGGTGGTGACGGCAGCCCCTCGCCGCTGGTCGCTGGCTGCCGGCGCGAGCTTTGTCGGCGAACGGCAGGACTACGACTTCACGTTCGGCACCACGCGCAACCCTGGCTATCAGAATGTGTTCGCCAGTGTCTCGTACGAAGCGGTGAAGCACGTCACACCCGTCCTACGCATCGACAATCTACTCAACGAGCGCTACGAAGAAGTGCTCGGCTACCAGGCGCTCTCGCGAAGCATCCTGGGCGGTGTGCGGATTCATTGGTAGGCGGCCCGCTATGATGGTGACATGTCCTCGTCACCACAAGCCCAGGCTCTGTCGCCCGGCGTCATCTTTGACACCCTCCAAGCATACCAACGCACCATCGCGCTGCGCGGCGCTATCGATCTGGACCTGTTCACCGCGATCGCGGAAGGCAATCCAACGGCGGCTGCGATCGCCTCGCGCATCAACGCGTCCGAAAAAGGAACGCGCGTGCTGTGCGACTTCCTGACTATCATGGGCATGCTGAACAAGCAAGGTCGCGAGTACTCGCTCACGCCGGAGTCTGCCACATTCTTGAATCGCCACTCGCCCGCCTACATGGGTACGCTGGCGAATTTTCTGGTCAATCCGCAGGTGTCCGCCATGCTGGAAGATGTTGCCGCATCGGTGCGGCGAGGCGGCTCACCACCGAACGAACAGGGCGCATTGGAGGCCGATCACCCGGTCTGGGTCCAGTTTGCGCGTTCCATGGGGCCGATGATGCGCGGCGGCGCCGAATTGATCGCCGGGATGTTCGCTCACGATTCGCAACCGATCAAGGTGCTCGACATCTCTGCAAGTCACGGACAGTGGGGACTGGCATTCGCCACCCATAACCCAAAGGCGCACGTTGTGGGTTTGGACTGGGCGAACGTCCTGGAGGTCGCGAAGGAAAACGCCCGTAAAGCAGGCGTGGCGGATCGATTTTCCACTATACCCGGCAGCGCGTTCGACGTCGATTTTGGCGCGGGCTACGATATCGTCCTGGTTCCCAATTTCCTGCATCACTTCGATCCGGCAACCAACGAATCGCTTCTGAAGAAGGTGCATGCCGCGCTCAAATCCGATGGCATCGTGCTGACGCCGGACTTCATTCCCAACGAAGACCGGGTCACGCCCGCGCGCGACGCCATGTTCAGCCTGCAGATGCTCGGTGCTACGCCGCACGGCGATGCATACACCTTTGTCGAGCTCGACCGCATGTTCCGCAACGCCGGCTTCGCGCGCAGCGAATTGCGCGATTTGGCGCCGCACCCGCAGCGCCTGGTCGTATCCTACAAATAGCTTGACCAACAAACTGGTTTTCGAAAACCTGAAGCACCGGCCCGTACGCACGCTGCTGAGCGTCGTGGCCATCAGCATTCAGGTCACCATGGTGCTGGCGCTCGTCGGTCTGAGTGACGGCATGCTGAACGAGCAGGCCCGGCGCGCCCGCGGCGTCGGTGCGGATGTCCTGATTCGGCCGCCGGGCAGCGCGCTGATTGCTTCGGGCGGCCAGATGTTTGAGAAGCTCATTCCGGCTGTCATTGAGAAGCAGCCGCACGTGACAGTTGCCGCCGGGACACTGATCTTTGGAGTCGACCTCTTCAATTACGTGACGGGCGTCGACTTGGCGTCGTTCAATCGGCTCAACGGCGGATTCCGCTTCGCCAAGGGAGGGCCGTTCCAGCATCCCGACGACGTCATCGTGGATGAACTATATGCCTCGCAGCACAAGGTGCGTGTCGGTGACAGCATAACGATCATGAATCGCCCGTGGCGAGTGTCTGGAATCTATGAGCCTGGAATGCTGGCGCGCGTTGTGGTCCCGCTGGCCACGCTGCAGGATCTCACCAGCAATACGGGTAAAGTGAGCACGATTTACGTGAAAGTGGACGACGCCCCGAACGTTCCCGGCGTCATCGCCGCTCTCTCCGGCAAGCTCTCCACTTACAAGGTCTATTCGATGGAAGATTACACCACGCTCTTCTCGCCGTCGAACGTTCCCATGCTCACCCAGTTCATCGGCATCGTGATCGGCCTGGGCGTGATCGTCGGATTCCTGGTGGTCTTCCTCTCGATGTACACGGCGGTTCTGGAGCGCACTCGGGAGATCGGGATCCTGAAAGCGTTGGGCGCTTCGCCGGCGTTCGTCATCAACATCTTGCTGCGGGAAACGGCGCTGCTAGCCATCGCCGGCTCCATCCTCGGAATCGTGCTTACCTTTGGAACGCGTGTGCTGATCCAGCGCTTCGCGGCCAGTTCATTAATCCAAGCGATCGTGCCGGGTTGGTGGCCCATTGCCGCGGGCATCGCTCTGGCGGGCGCTGTCCTGGGCGCGCTCTATCCCGGTCTGAAAGCGGCTCGCCAGGATGCCATCGAGGCGCTCGCGTATGAGTGACGAACCGATCATTTCCATTCGCGGCCTCCGAAAAACGTATCGGGTCGGCGATGTGGAAGTGCACGCCCTGCGCGGCGTGGACCTGGACGTACAGCGAGGCGAGTTTGTTTCCATCGTCGGGCCCTCGGGATCGGGCAAATCCACGCTCTTCCACATTGTGGGCGGGTTAACGCCTCCCACCGCCGGCGCCATCCACATGGCCGGCCAGGACCTGCTCGGAATGACCGACACGCAGCGCACCAACTTGCGCAAGACCACCGTCGGGTTCGTATTTCAGAAGTACAACCTGCTCCCCACGCTCACCGCGCGCGACAATATTGAGATCGCGCGGTACATTGCGCACAGGCCCGTCCCGGCCGATTCCGAGTTTCAGGACATTCTGCAGTTGCTCGGCATAGACCGCCGGCTGGATCACAAGCCGCGCGCTCTTTCCGGGGGCGAGCAGCAGCGTGTGGCCATCGCGCGAGCCATCGTGAATCACCCCGCGATCCTGCTGGCTGACGAACCCACCGGCAACCTGGATACGGAAAACTCAAACGCGGTGCTGGCTCTGCTGCGGGATCTGAACCGGCGCCTGGGCCAGACCATTCTGATGATCACGCACAATCCCGAGGCCGCCGCTTACGCCGATCGGACTGTCCGGATGCGGGACGGCCGGATCGTGTAACCTGCCGCTCCCTTGTCTCCGGTATTGTACGGGTCTATTATGTGGCCGGGGAGGCACGCCATGAAACCAGTCGATACCATCGACTCCGTATTACGGTTCAAGGGCCGCCAAGTATGGTCGATTTCTCCGGATGCGACGGTGTACGAAGCCATCGCAAAGATGTCGGAAAAGGGGATTGGAGCTTTGCTGGTGATGTCGGAGGGCCGGCTCGCCGGCATTCTCTCCGAGCGCGATTACGCGCGTAAGGTGATCCTGAAGGACCGGTCTTCCAAGCAGACCCGCGTGCGCGAGATCATGACCAGCGACGTCATCACAGCCGGTCCTGCGAGCACCGTGGAGGAATGTATGCGGACGATGACCGAGCACCGCATCCGGCATCTGCCGGTGATGGACGGCGAGCGGGTGATCGGTATGATCTCCATCGGCGACCTGGTGAACTGGACCATCACCGCGCACGAGGAGACGATTGGGCAGTTGCAGAACTACATCGCCGGGCGTTATCCGGGGTAGCTCCGCTGCCGGCAGATAGGTAAACCCTTGATGGTAGAATCAGCCTCGCGGCATGCCCACTATCAGTGCGTTCTACGGGATTCTGGATCAGGATGTTCTTTAATGATCACGCTCCAGCCCACTTTCATGCCCGATATGGCGAATTCGAGGCTACGATCGACATCAATTCGCTGGAGATTTTAGAAGGGCAGCTACCCAGCCGAGCTTTGAAGCTGGTTCAGGAATGGGCGATGATACATAGAGAGGAGTTGCTCGAAGACTGGCGTCTGTGTCGCGAACGCGCTGTACCGGCGAAGATCGAGCCTCTTCCGTAAATTGGGTACCGTCATGTACTGGGATGTCGTCGAAGTGAAGCCAGAACCCGGTTATACCCTCCTGGTCCGCTTCAAGGACGGGTTGACCGGGCGGGTGCAGCTACGCCGCGAAGAGCTAACGGGGGTGTTGTCGCCCCTTCTCGACGTACATTTCTTCGAACAGGTCTTCATCGATGAAGGTGCAGTCGCTTGGCCCGGCGAGATCGATCTGGCTCCAGACGCCATGTATGCTCAGGTCGCCAGCCAAAGTGAGTCCCAGCGAACCAGTCACGTTCGGTCGTGAGCTCCAGTCCCCACACCTTATACTGTTAGTTCATGTCCACAGATCGATTCGCCGAAGTCCGGCGGCGCCACGCTAATGCCGAAGCGGGCGGGGGCGCGGAACGCATGGAGCGGCAGCACAAGGAAGGCAAGCTCTCCGCGCGCGAGCGCATCGACCTGCTGCTCGACGAGGGCACCTTCGAAGAAATGGACAAGCTGGTGCGCCACCGCTGCACCGACTTCGGCATGGACCAGCAGGTCATCGACGGCGACGGCTTCGTTACCGGCCACGGGCGCATCCACGGCCGTATCGTCTATGTCTTTGCGCAGGACTTCACGGTCTTCGGCGGCTCGCTGTCGGAATCGAACGCGCTCAAAATCTGCAAGATCATGGACCTCGCGCTGAAAACCGGCGCGCCCGTGATCGGCCTGAACGATTCCGGCGGCGCGCGCATCCAGGAAGGCGTGCTCTCGCTCGCCGGCTACGCTGACATTTTTTTGCGCAACACGCTTTTGAGCGGCGTCATTCCGCAAATCTCGGCCGTCATGGGACCCTGTGCGGGCGGCGCTGTCTATTCGCCGGCGCTCACAGATTTCATCTTCATGGTGGATCAGACTAGCCACATGTTCGTCACCGGCCCTGACGTCATCAAGACCGTCACGCACGAAGACGTCACCAAAGAGAAGCTAGGCGGCGCCGAGACGCACAACACTGTGAGCGGGGTCGCGCATTTTCTGGCCCACGACGACGCCGAATGCCTGCGCATGATCCGCGAGCTGGTCTCCTACATCCCGCAGAACAACCTGGATGGCGTGCCTGTACGTGCTTCGAGCGATCCGGTCGACCGCGCCGATGCTGCTCTCGACACGCTGGTGCCCGCCGAACCGCAGATCCCCTACGACATCAAGGACGTCATCCATCGCGTCGTGGACGACGGCGAGTTCTTCGAGATCCACGAGCATTGGGCCAAGAACATCGTCGTGGGCTTTGCGCGCATGGGCGGCCAGAGCATCGGCATCGTGGCCAATCAGCCGGCGTTCCTGGCCGGTTGCCTGGATATCAACTCGTCCGTGAAGGGCGCGCGATTTGTGCGCTTCTGCGACGCCTTCAACATCCCGATTCTGACCTTCGTGGACGTGCCCGGCTTTCTTCCCGGGACCGATCAGGAGTTCGGCGGCATCATCCGGCATGGCGCGAAGCTGCTGTATGCTTACGCCGAGGCGACGGTGCCGAAGATCACTGTGATCACGCGCAAAGCGTACGGTGGCGCTTATGACGTCATGGGCTCGAAGCATCTGCGCACCGACGTCAACTTCGCCTATCCGACCGCTGAGATCGCGGTGATGGGGGCCGAAGGCGCGGTGAACATCGTGTACCGGCGCGAGTTGTTGGCGGCGGCCGACCCCGCAGCGCTGCGCAAAGAAAAGATCGAGGAGTTTCGCGAGCGTTTCGCCAGCCCCTTCGTCGCCGCCGAGCGCGGTTTCATCGACGACGTCATCGAGCCGCGCGAGACCCGGCCGAAGGTGATCCGTGCGCTGCGCATGTTGGCGAATAAGGTCGACACCATGCCGCGCAAAAAGCACAGCAACATCCCTTTGTGAACGCACGCAGGAGTGCGTGCGCTACAGGCTCCGGACTCCCATGGTGGTGATGTCGTCCACCCGCATCGTTTCCTTCACCACGAACGGCTCGCCGTACTTGACGCCGATCAGGTTTCCATAGAATCGCGCGATCGCGCCCAGCCGCTCGCGAATCTCCTGCTCCTGCGGGAAGAGATGCGCGGCTTCGGGCGACTGCCCGTACTGCGAATCGTAACTCATCAGCGCCGCCATGCGCCGCTCGAACTGCGCCGAAATGTCCACGACGAACGAAGGCGTCACATTGGCATAGATCGACGAATAGATGATCTTGTCCGGCCGATGCGGCTCGCTCTCCTCATCCAGCTTCTTCAGCCCCGCTAGGAAGCAAGCCTCGAATCCGATCTCGGACGCACGATAGTGGTCGGGATGCCGCGCCTCCCAGTACGGGAGAATGACGACGCGTGGCCGCAGGTTGCGGATCTCCATCGCCAGGCTCATTCGCACGGTGACGGTATTCTCCAGCCGTGCATCCGGCAAACGCAGATTGCCACGCCAGCTCAACTGCATCTGCGACGCGGCCGCATTGGCCTCTTTAAGCCGGATCTCAGGCGTTCCGCGGCTGCCCATGTCGCCCGCCGTCAGATCCAGAACGCCAGTGCGATAGCCTTGCTCCGCCATGCGAATCAGCGTCCCACCGCACGTCTGCTCCACGTCGTCCGGATGCGCCGCGATGGCCAGGATATCGAGCGGTCTTTCGAGGGCAGCCGAGCCGGTATCCACTACCTCAAACATTCCGATACCAGTACGACGGCCGATAACGCTGACGCGTGGGTAGGATCAGGATCAGCGCCATGCCCGCCAGGAACCCGCCGACGTGCGCGAACCACGCTACGTCGCCGCTGGATGCCTGCGAGTAGCCGATCGAGCCCACGCCGCTGAAGAATTGCATCGCGAACCAGTACAGCAGAAGGAAAGCGGCCGGAATGTCTACAGTGGTGATGAAGATGAAGATGAAGACCAGAGTGACGATGTGCGCGCGCGGAAACTTGATGAGGTAAGCGCCCATCACCCCTGCGATCGCGCCGCTCGCGCCCACCGTCGGCACAGGCGAGAACGGATTCAGCAGAATGTGCGCGAACGCCGCCGCCACGCCGCAAGCCAGGTAGAAGACCAGGTACTTTCCGTGTCCCAGCAGATCCTCGATGCTGCGGCCGAACACCCACAAAAACCACATGTTCCCGGCGATGTGCAAAAATCCGCCGTGAATGAACATCGAGGTAAACACCGAAGAAAGGTGCAGG
>Ga0335071_10008120_pt1 | contig 10788 bp, 8 predicted proteins | sample Lox_Sample_15_FD_206724 | JGI IMG/M metagenome (GOLD analysis project Ga0335071, IMG submission 206724) | Soil microbial communities from Loxahatchee National Wildlife Refuge, Florida, United States - Lox_Sample_1.5 | ecosystem: Environmental > Terrestrial > Soil > Wetlands | place: USA: Florida...
AAAGGAACGGCCGGCCCAGCAGGAAATCAGAAATCGCCGTGCCCGACACTGACCCCAAGCCGTCGCTGAACGAGAATACCCCCTGCCCGAAATCCTCGACGAGATAGTACAAGCGATAGCGGCGCATATCCACGCCAGTTTTCCACGTGTGCCGCCCCTGGATCCAAACCAGATTATCGGTGAATTGAAACGTATGGTCTTTGCGGATCTGCGGCTGGAAGATGTCGCTATCACCCAAATCCGCGTAGCCGGGAACGTCGATGGCGGTGATGCCCTCGTTGGTCGAGCCCGGAGCGCGGGTGATGCCGAGCGAACTCAAAAAACCGCTATGGATATTCTGCGCCTCCTTGGTGCCGAGGTAATACGCGTAACCGAAGCGGAAGTCGTTGACCAGCGTGGGGCGGAACACGGAGGTCAGTCCCAGCGCGAGGTTCCTGCCCGTATCGTCCTTGTTTGTACCAAAGCCCGGAGGCGCGGAAGGGTTCTGGGCAAAGCTGTCGGGTACAAAGGGGAATTGCTGCGTGCTGTTAAAGAGCAGGAAACGACCGAATAGCTCATGGCGCGGCGTCAGTTGGTGATCGAGCCGCCACAGCGCCTGGTCGAGATTCACGCGGTGCAGTCCGACGTTGATGGTGTTGTTCTCGCCCGCGGCGGCTTGCGACTGATTGGGCAGCGGCTCGCGCGCCAGCACGGCGAGAGACAGCGGGTCGAGGTCAGCCTGCGGAATCTGATTGCCGGTAAACTGAGTGCCGGTAAGCGGGTTGATTATCGCCGGGAACGGTTCGCGAGTGAGGGGATTGATGCCGCTGAAGTTGCCTTCGCGGATGGCTGCGGTCGGCAAAAGGGTGGTGTTGGTGGCGCTCTGATGAATGCGCAAACCCTCGTAGTTGGCGAAGAAAAAGGTACGGTCGTGCCGCACCGGTCCGCCCAAACTGGCGCCAAATTGGGTTTGGCGGTAGGGCGGGATTTTCTGGTCCGCGGCATCGAAGAAATTCTTCGCATCCAATGCACTGTTGCGCAGAAATTCGTATGCGGTGCCCGAGAGCCGGTTGGAGCCCGAGCGGCTGGCGATATTGACTTGCGCGCCGGAGGTGACGCCCTGTTCGGCGGAATAGGAATCCTCGACGACGCGAAACTCGCGAATGGCATCCACGGAGGGATTGACGGTCAGGCTGTAGGCAAAGGGTTCCATCAGCGTGATACCGTCCAGCGAGAAGTTGTTGCGCTCGGAGCGCTGCCCGTTGACGGAGAATCCCAGCCCCAGAGCGGCAGTGTTGAACTGGGCGCTGGAGCTGTTGGGATAGGGCGGCACCGCTCCCGCTGCCAACAACGCAAGCTGGGAGAACTGGCGGCCATTGAGGGGCAGAGAAGTTACGCGCTGATTCGAAATTTCATCGCCCACCGCGGGCGAAGCGGTCTCGACCAGCGGCGGCTGGGAATCCACGGTCAGCTCCGATTGTCCACGCGCGAGTTGCAGGGCGAGATCAAGTCGCGACATCTGTCCCACCTGCAGCGTCAGGTCCCGAATGACGCGAGTGGCAAACCCGGATGCGGTAACTTTCAGCTCGTAGGTGCCGACGGGTAGAAGGGCAAAGGTGTAAAGACCCTGCGCGTCAGTTTCCGCCACGCGGAGTTGTTCGGTGGCCGTGTTGCGAAGTTGGAGTTGCGCCCCCGGTACGACCGCGCCGCTGGGGTCGGTGACGATTCCTTCGAGGTGGCTATTCCAATTCTGGGCTGCGGCGGGCGAGGGAATGAGAGTGATTCCAGCGGTGATTAAGAAGCCGGCGCAAGTTAGCAAAACGAGAAAATCTGTATGGCGAGGCCAGGTATCGCGCAACGGGTAAAGGGCCTTTCGGCGGGGCGGAGGAGGAACGGCACGGAGGCGCGTAGCGAGGAACCGACGCACCCGTGCAAGCGCAGTGCGCCGTCCCCAAGACACGGACCAGCCTAACCTTCTTCCATCCGGACTTTACCGTCGGCCCCGGAGTTTCACCGGATCATGAGGGCACAATATCAGTGACGAGTGGTGGGTGACGAGTGACCAGCCGGCTCGCTCGTCACTTGGCACTTTCCACTTGCCACTGCCTTTGGCCCCCTCGCGGGCTATACCGCCGATCGGGAATTGGAAGCGCGGCCTTCGAGCGCCGCACAACCTCACCCTGCCCCGAAGGTTTAACTAACAGATCGAGTGTACCATCTGGAGCCGGGGTTACTCAAGTAGGAGGAACGGAAGCTGTGCGGCCGTGTCTTTCGGCCGCGACTGGTGCGAGCAGGCACCTACGGGTGAACGTAAAGGTACAGCTTATGGGGCAGACCGTTCTTGGACACAACGTCCTCAATCTTCTCCGGGTCCCAGCCCGGGATGTGGAAGTCGTGGCAGACGATACGCGCGCCGGGTCGGAGTTGCGAATCCAGCTTGGGCCGAATCTTCTCGTTGAATGATGTGAGCAGATAGAGCGTCACCACGGTGGCCGGATGCAGACTCACGTCGAACATGTTCTCGCAGATAATGTGGGCGCGGCTATCCAGTCCCAGGTCCTTGATGCGCGTACTTGATTGGCGGAACAGATCCGGGTTGATCTCGATGCCGACTGCCCGCGCTCCGTATTTCTGGGCAGCGGTAATCACGATACGCCCGTCGCCAGATCCGAGATCATAGACCACGTCGTCGGAGGTGACCTTGGCGAGGTTGAGCATCTTCTCCACCACATCTTGTGGCGTGGGAACATAGGGAACCTGTTGCAGAAGCGTAGCGCCCGCCAATCCCTGGCCCGACTGTGCGGCGGCTGCAAGCGTACTGGGCGAAGACGGCCCCCGCAGGAGAAGCAGGGCGAGAAGCAGTCCTATCGTGGCGCCGGTAATACGTCGAAGTAATGCTGGCTTGAACATCATGATGACCATCCTTAGAAAGTGCCGATGAGTATAGCGCCCTTGGAGCCGCCGGGCACCTAAGAAGTCGATGGTTCCAGCACGGGCTGCTGTCGCCGATATCCAAACAAGGCTCGTTCCTTGATGACTTCCGCGGCGCGGGCGGGTAGATATCGTTCCCATCCCGGCGTGCCGTTGCGAATAGCCTTTAAAACATCGCCGGGGAAGATGTGGAGCTGGCGGGTATCGAAGTTTTCGATGGCCTCGATTCCACCCCGTTCCCGCAGATAGGCGAGCAACGGTTGAAGTTGGGGCGCGACTTCGATGTTGGCCGAGGTCGCCACTTGGCCCGAGTGTGCACGCGTAGGGTAGACGAACAGCCGCACGTCGCCCTGAAAAAGGCGTCCCAAGCCTTCCAAAATGCCACCTGGCAAATCCGCATAGTACTGTTCTTCGAAAACCGAGAGCAGCGTCGGCACGCCCATCACCATTCCCAACCGTTCGTGAGTGTAGCGCCGCAGTGAAGTAGTGACACTATCGAAACGCGTGTAGCTTGACACCATCACGGTATTGCCCAGGGCCCCCAGGATGTCGGCGCGGTCGAGAAAATCACGGCGGTCGATTTCCTGGCCCGAGGCGAGGTTGTGCAGCGTCATCTCGTTAATGACCACCGGATCGCCGTCGGTTTGCGAAACCGTCCGGAAGCGCTCCACGGCGCGATTCAGCATGTCCACGCCGACATTGGTGATGGGTCGAAAGCTGCCTCGGAAGATGAGCACCGGCTTCTTGAACAGCACTTCGGCTGGCTGCACCACCTCTCCCTGTGCAGTGAACATGGTGGCGTCGGTCAGTCCCAGGTCTACCAAATCCAGACTGGCCAGGCGATTGTCCACGCCCTCGAAGGCGGGGCCGGAGAACTTGATCATGTCGATGTCCACGCGCTCTCGGCTGAGGCCATCCATCAGCGTTTTCATCAGCGTGGTTGCCTCGTGCTCATGGAAGGCGGCGTATATCAGGTTCACGCCCAGAATGCCCAAAGCCTCTTGTTCGCTTACCGAAACCTGGTCGAAGAGGTTGACGTGGATGATGATTTGCGAGAAGGGCCCGCGGGGTTGGCTCTGAAAGCGTATGCCCATCCAGCCCTGCCCCATCTGTTTTCGGGTCCGGCTGCGCGTGGCCACGGTGTCAGCAAAAACAAAGAACCCGCTGCGGTCGCCGCGCACGGGATCCAAACGCTCACGCAGCAGTTCCCATTCATGGTCCAGCATGGAGTCGAGCCGGCCGCGGCTGACGTAGTGGGTGGTGGCGCCGTAAACCGCGTCGCTCATCACCATGTCATAGGCGGAAATGGTCTTGGCCACAGTGGCCGACGCGTGGCCGACATGGAAGAACCAGCGGGCCACCTCCTGCCCCGCGCCGATTTCCGCGAAGGTGCCGAATTTGCTGGCATCCAGGTTGATGGCCAAGGCCTTCTCCTGGGTGCTCATCACGGCCAACGAGCCCCGGCGCTGGCCGATGGTTTGGTCCATTCCCATAATGTGCTGCTACCCCCGAAACCTAAGTTTAGCCCATGCCGTAACGGTTAGTCGATGTTGTGGTGCTGCTGGACACACCCTGCAAATAACTGGTCCTCCTGTCCGGCCGTTTGTGGTAGAAGCAATACGCATCATTTGGCGATAAGGAGGGCTTATGGAGCGCCGTTCATTCTTGCAAGTGGCAGGGTTGGGGGGTGCCGCGAGTCTGGCGGGAAGTGTGCCGGCGGCCGGGGCTGCGTCCCCACCGCGGATGAAGATCACCCGGATTCGCTTCTACTTGAACCCGGCTTCGGGTCCGACCTTCAATCAGAGCTTTCACATTGTGACGGTCGAAACCGATCAGGGCATAACCGGCATTGGTGAAGGTGGCAGCAAGGATATGGTGGAACAGTGCGCCGCCATGCTGATCGGTGAGGACCCGTTCCGCATCGACCACCTGTGGCAAATGATGTTCCGCGGCTACTTCTATCCCGCCGGACGCGAGAAACTGGACGCGCTGGGCGCGCTCGACCTCGCTCTGTGGGATATCAAGGGCAAGGCATTGGGTGTCCCCGTCTATGACTTGTTGGGTGGACTGGCGCGCGATCACGTCGAGTGCTATGCCACTGGCTATCCCATGCAGGGCGGTCTGAAGGAGACGGCCCGCGCCTGTATCGAGGCGGGCTTCCGCGCCTACCGCCATGCCACCGCCGATCCCGCGCCGGGGCAGCCTTTCCGTTCCCGCGAGCAGGTTGACCAAACCTACCAGGACTGCGTGGAGATTCACGAGGGCGTGGGCAAAGACGGGGATTGGGCGCTTGATTACCACACGCGACTGGATTTCCCTGATGCGGTCCGGTTGAGCACGCTGATCGAGCCGCTTGAACCCTACTTTGCGGAAGACCTGGTGCGCTCCGAGAGCCCCGGTGTGTACCGTGAGCTTCGCCAGCACGTGAAGGTTCCCATTGCGGTGGGCGAGCAATTTGGCAGTAAGTGGGACGCCAATGAGCTGATCGAGCAGCACCTCATTGACTATGCGCGCGTAACGCTTCCCAATGTGGGCGGCATCACTGAATACATGAAGATTCAGGCGCTTTGCGAAACTCACTACGTGGGATTAATCCCGCACTTCACGGGGCCGATTTCCGAAGCCGCGCTGGTGCATTCGTGCGGAGTGTTCTCCGGACCAGTTCTGATGGAAATGACCGGCGACGGCCGCCACGAGTACCCGCACCTGCCGGAGTGCTACGACTTCCGCAACGGCAAGCTGTGGCCCAATCGGCGCCCAGGTCTCGGCGTTACGCTCGATACGAAGCCGCTGAAGCTGACGGCGGAAATTACCGAACCGCAGCGGCCTATCCCGATGTTTCACCGGCCCGACGGCTCGATTACTAACTGGTGACCGTGGCGCCGCCGTCCCTTGGAGACGATCGTGAGGTCGGTCCGGCAACCAGACGCCTAAAAAATTCGCACGCGGATGGTCAGGTACTTTTTGGGATTCGTCCGGAACTCCCGCAGGAAATCTTTAAGCGATTGCGAACTCTCGCTCAAGTTATTGTACAGGGTGGGGTCTTTCGAGAGCTTACCCAGCGTGCCCTCCCCCTGCTCGATGCGGCCTGTCACCGCATCGAGATGGGTAAGCGTGGTGTTCATGTGGTCGTAGAGTTGCCTGTCGGTCGCCAACTTCCCTAGCGTGCCTTTGCCCTGATTGACGTTATCGATAAGGGCATTGCCGTTAGTGAGCATCCGATTGAGGTTGTTGTAAGCGGAGGGATCGGACATGAACTTGCCGAAGCTTCCGTTGCCGTGCTGTACCTCATCCATAATCTGGTTTAAGCGGTCGATTGAAGTGACGGTGCGATCGTACAGGGTATCGTCCACCAGCAGCTTGCCGAGCGTGCCTTCGCCGCGCTGCGCGCGATCGATCAGCAACTGCGCGCTGGAGGCGGTGGCGTCGATCTTGTTGTAAAGGGCCTGGTCGTAGATCAGTTTGCCAATCGAACCCTTGCCGGCTTGGATCTGGGCGGTGATGTCGTCAAGCTTGGAGGAGAGGGCGTTCAGATTCAGGATGACCTGATTGGTGTTCTGCATGACCGCGCCGACATCCGCTTTTTCCAACGTCTTAAGTGTACCGCCTTCCGGGATCGCCTCCTGCCCGTGACTACCGCGCGTAATATCGATATAACTGTCGCCTAGTAATCCGACGGTTTCCACTGAGGCCACGGAATCGGCTCGAATCTGGTCTTCGTACGTGCGCGCCACCTTTAAATCGATTTCCACCGCGCGTTGCTTATCTGTGTAAGGAGAGATTCGGATGCTGGCGATGTTCCCAATGGAAATGCCCGACAGGCGGACCTGGGCGCCCTCGCGCAAGTCACCGGCGTTGGAAAAATAGGCTTTCAACCGGTAGTGGCGGGTAAAGAAACCACCTTGCCCACTGATAAAGAAGACACCGACTGCAAAAAGCACCAGACCGACGATCACCATAATGCCGACCCGCAGCCGGGCCCAGCGAACTCGCTCTTGTTGGGGCATGGTTGTTTCCCTCCGCGAAGACCACCGTTCTATTCTAGTTCATCCTCCCGCTCAAATCGGAACGCAACCCGCACGCAGCCAGCGGGGTGCGTCCGCCCGGTCTAAATCAAGAACTTGTGCAAGAAGTGGTCGGCCGAATGCGCCAGTTCGTTTTCCTCCCCATTGAAGTAAACGCCTCCGTCCCGCAGCACTACAAAGCGCGTGGGCGGCAGAGACGACGGGGAGGCCCCCTGCGACCGGGGGACCACGCCTTGTTGCTCGGCGGAATAGACGTAGTTGGCCAGCACAAAAGCATCCTGTAACCGGTGCGTCACCACGACCGAAGTCACATGCTGCACGTCGCGCATCTTGGCGATGAGGACGTTGATGGTTTGGCTGGTGACCGGATCCAAGCCGCCTGTAGGTGAGTCATACAACATAATGGCCGGATCACTGATGATGGTGCGGGCGATGGCCACGCGCCGGCGCATTCCGCCGGAAAGTTCCGCGGGCACCTTCTCGATGGCCGCTTCCATTTCCACAAACCGCAATACCTCCCGCACCCGCGCCTCAATGGCGGCCTCGTCCTTCTGGCCTTCTTCGCGTAACCGGTAAGCGACGTTGTCGAAAACCGAGAGCGAGTCGAAAAGCGCACCCTCCTGGAATACGATGCCCATGCGCCGGCGAATGGGCTGCAAACTTATCTCCGGCAAGGGAACCAGATCTTGCCCTTCGATCAGCACCTTCCCGCGGTCCGGCTTCACCAAACCCAGCATCAATTTCAGAAGCACCGATTTCCCCGAGCCCGTGACCCCCAGCAGGATCAGCGTGCCACCCGGCGCCAGCGAAAGGGATACACCGTCCAGCACGCGCGTGCTTTCAAAGGAGATGGCAACGTCACGAAGCTCGATAGCTGGAGTCGTCATAAAAACGGCGGCCGGGAGCCGGAATGCAATGGCGGAGCCGGGGACTCTGCGAAGCGATCGGCTCGGCGCGGCAAATTGGCCGTCCTGGTTTCGCCACACCCGCGTATCGCGGCCCGCCCTAGAAGAATCCGATCGCGATCAAGAACTTGGTAACAAAGAAGTCAACCACCACGATCAGCACCGACGCCACCACCATGGCCTGGGTCGTGGCGCGGCCCACTCCTTCCGTGCCGCCGGTGGTGTGCAGTCCCTGATAACACCCGATGAGGGAAATCAATACGGCAAAGAAAATCGGTTTCAGCAGCCCCTGGGTCACGTCGTGATAACTTAACGCTTGGTAGGCCGAGGTCCAGTATTCTTCCGTGGTCAGGCGTACGGTGAAATAGCTGATAAAGTAGCCCCCCAGCAAGCCGCAAAAATCCGCGATAATGGTCAGTAGAGGAAGAGTGATCAGGGCGGCGATGAGCCGCGGGACTACCAGCTTGCGCAGCGGGTCGGTGCCCATGGCGCGCATGGCGTCCACCTGCTCACTGACGATCATCGAGCCCAGTTCGGAAGCAATGCCAGTGCTGTTACGCCCCGCCATCATCAGCGCGGTCAGCACCGGTCCCAACTCCAACACCAGGCTCAGCGCCACTACCTTGCCCATTATCCCGGTTTCGCCAAAGGTGCTCAGCGTTCGGTAGGACTGCAATGCCAGCACGCCGCCGGTGAAAAACCCGATCAGCATGACGATGGGCAGGGAGCCGAAGCCGATCACGTCCATCTGGATGAGCGTGTCCACCAGGTAGCGCGGCGGCGACCAGAGCGCCCGCAGTGAGTCCACTAGCAAGAAAGTGAAGTCCTGCACCGCCTGCACCCAGCGCTTTGAAGCATCTGCGAGCATGCTTTTGGTCACCCCGGTCAGTTCAATCGTTAAAGAATGGTGAATATGGCTTACAGGCCAATGTATCGAGCAGGGTTAGTGAAAGTCAAGCGGCCAGGACCCAATGGGTCAGTCCCACCCGTCGGAATGCGACCCGCGACGTCTCCTTGACCCTAACTGTCGGCTCTTAACGAGCCGGTGAGTTCGGCCAATTGCACCTGTTTTCGTCGGCAGTAATAGCGAATGCCATCCACGATCCGCAGCGGCGTGCTGGGATCGTAGAAGTTTGCGGTACCCACCTGCACGGCGCGCGCCCCAGCAATAATGAACTCCAGTGCATCTTCGGGGCTCGCAATGCCGCCGATTCCGACGATGGGTATCCGCACGGCCTTGGCGGCTTGGTACACCATGCGCAAGGCCACGGGTTTAATGGCCGGTCCGGAAAGCCCCGCCGTCACGTTGGAAATGCGCGGCGTGCGCGTCTCAATGTCGATGGCCATACCCACAAAAGTATTAACCAGGGAGAGGGCGTCGGCGCCGGCGGCTTCGGCTACCCGCGCGAAAAGTGTAATATCGGCGACATTTGGCGACAATTTCACGATCAGCGGAAAGCGGGCCGCTTTCTTTGCCGCTGCTACTACTTCTTCGGTAAGCTTCGGGTCACTGCCATAGACGATTCCACCGCAACGCGTATTGGGACAAGATATGTTCAGCTCATAGGCGGCAATCCCGTCGCCGCGGTTAAGCATGTCGATGCAGCGGACGTAGTCTTCGGTGGAATAGGCAAAGACGTTCACTACCGTGCGCGCTTTGAGCGTCCGCAGGAACGGCAGCTTCTCTTCCAGAAATCGCTTGGCTCCCACGTTCTGAAGTCCGATGGCGTTCAGCATGCCCGATTCGGTCTCGTAGATGCGGGGCGGCGGATTTCCCTCCATGGGCTCCGGGGAAATTCCCTTCACGCAGATCGCGCCCAGTTGGTTCAGATCGATGAGATGCGCGAATTCCTTTCCGTAACCGAACGTGCCGCTGGCGGTCCACACCGGGTTCTGAAAACGCACCCCGGCGATTTCGACTTCGAGTTGAGGGAGGAACGATTCGACAGCCGACAGCGAACCCGATCCCGGATTGTCTTGGTTGGTCATGTCGGTCCGACTGGGCAGCGCCTATTCCCTGATGTCCAGCTTCCGTTTCGTTTCCCAGACGATCTTATCGGCCCAGAAAACGGGTCCTTCGGTGCACACGCGCTGGTAGGCCTCATGGCCCGTACCATTAACCCGAATCGAGCATCCCAGGCAGGCGCCCAGGCCGCAGCCCATGCGGTTCTCCATGGAAACGAGGCAAGGATGGCGGAAGCGCTTGGCCAATTCCGCGGTCGCCCCCAGCATGGCCCACGGGCCGCACGCCATCACCAGAAACCGGCGGTCGCTATGCTTCACCAGGTACTCTTCCAGAGGGCGGGTGACAAATCCCCGATAGCCGGCCGAGCCGTTCTCGGTGGCGAGGAGCGTGGCGCGCACCAGCGGTTTGAACTCCTCGGCACCTACCAGGTCGTCCTTAGTTCGCGCCCCGAAAAAGAGCCGTTGCTTGAATCCCGCCGACGCCAACTGCTTGCACGGAAGCAACAGCGCCGCGATACCGATGCCGCCGGCGACGTGCAGAATCTCGTCGCATGCGTGCACCCGCGGCAGGTACTCTTCTTCGAAGAAGCCATGGCCAAGAGGCGCCAGCAGCCCCACTTGGTCGCCGGCCACCAGTTGGCTCATCAGCCGCGTGCCGCGCCCGACAACCTTGTACAGGAGCTGCATGATGTTCGGCGATCGGGGAGCGGTAGTCCCGGAGCCGCCATTCGCCGCCCGCACGTCAAAGATACTCATTGGCCGCCGCAGCAGCACGTCCGAGCGGCCTAGGATACGCACCATGGCGAACTGCCCCGGACGCACCTCCGGCGCATGCCGCGGGGCATCCAAGTTCAATAGGGAATAGCCGCCGGGGAGAGCGCGATTCTCAATGACCGTCACCGTCTCGTCGTGCATCGGCACTATGCTAGCACATGGCTGGGTAGGTGTCAGGTTTCAGGTGCCAGGTGTCAGGATTCAGGGGT
>Ga0335071_10008121_pt1 | contig 10788 bp, 6 predicted proteins | sample Lox_Sample_15_FD_206724 | JGI IMG/M metagenome (GOLD analysis project Ga0335071, IMG submission 206724) | Soil microbial communities from Loxahatchee National Wildlife Refuge, Florida, United States - Lox_Sample_1.5 | ecosystem: Environmental > Terrestrial > Soil > Wetlands | place: USA: Florida...
TCACGTTGACCAAGATCACCGGCGAGGTCTATGAGTTGGAGGACGAGTTGGCCAACCTGGCCGCGGCGGCGCGCGGCGCAGCGCTCCGTTGCGCGACGGGTGCAGACGGACGCTGGTCGGTCGCCATGTGCCTGAAGGCGCAGGAGGCGGTGACGACCGGCACTCCGATTAAATTCTAATCCAGTAAACGCTCCATCAGAGAACCGATGAAACCAACCGGAGTTATGGCGCGGGAGATGCACGCGGCGAGCGCCGCCGATGGCGGCTGGGCCGCGAGGAAGGATACGGAACCGGCGGTGAGCAAGAGCACCGCGGGCGGACTGACTCGCCGGAGCCTGCTCAAACGACTGGCCGGTGGCGGGCTCGCGCTGGGCGCCGGTCTCGGCTTGCCTGGAATCGCTCGCGCTGAGGAAACCGCTGCGCCAAAGCAAGCCACCAAGGGGCGAGTGAAGCAGTCAGTCATTTATTGGTGCTACAAGCCGATGACGGTGCCGGAATTGGCCACGCAGGCAGCCGGGATGGGGCTCAAGTCGGTTGAGTTGGTTACGCCGGAATACTGGCCGGGACTCAAAGCGCTGGGCCTGATCTGCGCCATGGCCCCCAGCCACGGCTTCGCCAAGGGCTTTGCCCAACGCAGCGAACACGAGGAGTGTTTGCGACTGCTGCACCAGCGCATTGACGACTGCGCCGCCGCGGGGTTTCCCAATGTGATCACCTTCTCCGGCTACCGCCGCGGCCTGTCCAACGAGATCGCCCTGGCGAACATGGTGGACGGCCTCAAGCAGATCGTCGGCTATGCGGAGAAGCAGAGGGTCAACCTCTGCCTCGAAGTCCTCAATTCCCGAGTGCATGTGGAGATGAAAGGTCACCCGGACTATTTCTGCGACCACGTCGAGACGGCGATCGAGGTCTGCCGCCGCGTCGGCTCGGACCGGCTCAAGCTCCTGTTCGACATCTACCACGTGCAAATCATGCAAGGGGACCTCATTACCCGCATCCGGCAATACCATCCTTATATCGCCCACTACCACACGGGCGGGAACCCCGGCCGGAATGAGATTGATGAGACGCAGGAGATCGGTTATCCCGCCATCATGCGCGCCATCGTGGACACCGGTTACCAGGGCTATGTGGGGCAGGAGTTTATACCCACGCGGGACAAGATGACCTCCCTGCGCCAGGCAGTGAAGCTTTGCGACGTATAACGATAACCAAATGAACGCCTATTCCCCGAACACCAATCCGCTCCGCCGCCTCCGTGGGCTTGCCCTCTCACTGCTCTGCCTGGCCGCCGCGGGGGGCTTCGCTTGCGCCGCCGAACCGTTGCGCGCGTTGCTCATCACCGGCGGCTGCTGCCATGATTACGAAGCCCAGAAGAAGATTCTCACCGAGGGCATCAGCGCGCGGGCCAATGTGATCTGGACCATCGTGCACGAGGGCGGCGACAGCCACGACCACCTGGTCAGCGTCTATCAGAAGCCGGATTGGGCCAAAGGCTACGACGTGGTGGTGCATAACGAGTGTTTCGGCGCTGTCACCAACGTGGCGTTTGTCGAGCACATTGCTCAGGCCCACACCAATGGCGTGCCGGCGGTAGTCATCCATTGCTCCATTCACAGCTACCGCATGGCCCCCACCGACGAGTGGCGGAAGGTGCTGGGCGTCAGCTCCTACGCGCATGAGAGAAACCGCACTTTCGAGGTGGTCAACCTGGAACCCGAGAACCCGATCATGATCGGCTGCCCCGCCACGTGGATTGATCCCAGCGACGAGCTGTATCAAATCAAGAAGCTCTGGCCCAACTGCGTCCCGCTGGCCAAAGGCATCGGTGTAAAGGGTGAGGAACATGTCTGTGTCTGGGCCAATACCTGCGGCAAAGGCCGGGTTTTTGGCACCACACTGGGGCACGGCGATGGCACCATGCAGCAGCCGCTCTACCTGGACCTCGTGACGCGCGGGCTGCTTTGGGCTTGCGGCAAGCTCGGGCCGGATGGAAAACCATTGGCCGGCTACGGATCCCCTAAGCTTTAGTCTTCCATCCATCCCGCACCCGATGATTACGCGCCCGACCGAAGCCCCGTCCGCTGCCCGGCCGGGCACGGCGAAACCGGCTGCCCCCTGGTACGCCGGGGTGACGCCCTACCAATGGCTGGTCTTGACCATCGCTTCCGCGGGTTGGGTCTTCGATGTGTACCAGGGCCAGATCTTCAATATCACGCGCAATCAACTGCTCGCCGATATTCTGAAGGGCGGCGGCACGGACGCGGCGATTAAGAACTATGGCGACGTGTTCCTGGCCATCTTCCTCGTAGGCGGCGCCGCCGGAGGCATCTTGTTCGGTTCGCTCGCTGATCGCTGGGGTCGGCGGCCGATGATTGCCGTCACCATCCTGATGTATTCCATTTTCTCGGGCGCGACTTACTTTGCGCACACGCTCTGGCAAGTGGGTGCAACCCGCTTCCTGGTCGCGATGGGGGTGGGAGGCGAATGGGCGGTGGCGGCCAGCCTGGTGGCGGAAGTCTTTCCCAAGGAGGCACGGGCACACGCCTCGGGGATTTTCCACGCATCCAGCGTCTTAGGTACCTGGGGCGCCGCCTTGGCCGGCATCGCGATCGGCGCCCAATGGCGCTATGGCTACTTGATTGGCATCGCGCCGGCCTTGTTAGTGTTCTGGGTCGCCGCTTCGATCAAGGAGCCGGAAAGCTGGCGGGCCGCGGGAGCCAAAGCCGCCGCTGCCGCCGGCCCGAAGATGGGGAGCTTTCGCGATCTGCTGGGCAATCCCCGCTGGCGACAGCGCGCCATCCTGGGCCTGTTGCTGGCGGCCGTGGGATTGGGCAGCTTCTGGGGCGTGAGCGTGGCCGGTCAGGACCTGGCCAAGGAACTACTGCTGCGGAACGGCGTCGCCCCGACCCAGGCCACCCAGCAGGCCAAGTTCGCCTATGGTATCGTGCAGACGATCGGCGGCGGCCTCGGGCTGTTGGCGATGGGACCGCTGTGTGTGCGCCTCGGGCGCCGCCGTGCCTTTGCCCTGATGCAGGTTGGCGCATTCATCATCGTCCCGATCACCTGTTACCTGCCCTCCACTTACGGCCAGCTCTTGGTCATCCTGCCTGTGTTCGGCTTCCTGACCCTGGGCATCCACGCCGGCTACGCCATCTACTTCCCGGAGTTGTTTCCCACGCACCTGCGGGCGAGCGGCGCGGGCTTCTGTTTCAATGGTGGACGAATCGTGGCCGCCTCGGCGCTGGTCCTCTCCGGTTGGCTCAAGTCCTTGCCCGGCATGGACCTGCGGCTGGCGATTACCCTCCTCGGCCTGCTGTTTCCGCTGGGGTTGATCATCATTTTCTTCCTGCCGGAGACAAAAGACCAGCCGCTGCCGGAGTGAGATTCGCGGGGCGGCGCCTTGCGAACAATCCTGCGTCGCGGTGCGTATCCGCCAGGAAGGCCGCTATGAACTGTCACGACATGATTGCTCAGGGCGCCGACTTCCGACTGGTTCGCGGCCACCGGGTCAGATCCGTGCTCACCGTCCTGACGCTCCTGAGCCTGGCGATCACGGCCGCTGCCGCCGCCAGCGACAGTAATGCGGTCATATCAGTCGCCGGAGACCTGCTCGGGCATCTCGTTGGCACGGTGTCGCGGATGGACGGCACGGAGGCAGTCAAAGATGCGGCCATCGCGGTCGCCGGCCAGACGCCAGCCGGCACCTGGACCAGCACCGCGAAAACCGACGAGCGGGGTTTATTCAAGGCCGATCTGCCACCTACAGCCGTCGGGCCCATCACGGTCACCGCCACGGCCGGCGGCGTGAGTGCGCAGCGCACCCTTGACAGCGGAGATATCGCCCGCCGGCTCACGCCGCGGCCAGCAAAAGGATCATCCAAACGGCTCTCCCTGGACGGACCATGGAGCTTCGTCCCCAATCCGCCGAAAGATTTTCTCGCCGCATCCCATGCCCTCAAGTGGCGCGCGATCACAGTGCCCGCCCACTGGGAAATGGAAGGCTTCGTCTGCGAGAGCGGCTTTGGGCTGTATCGCAAGACGTTCACCATCCCCAGAAGTTGGGCCAGCAAAAGGATCAAGTTCCGCGCCGAAGCCATCTACAGCCGTTGCGAAGTCTTCATTAATGGCGCGCGGGCGGGAAGCCACGAAGGAGGCGCCACGCCGTTTGAACTAGACATCACCGGCGCAGCGCGCCCAGGCGAAAACCAGGCGATGATTCTGGTCGAGGCCCTCTCAAATGCCGCGAACTTCGACCGCATGTCTTACTTCGCCTATTTCAACCTCGCCGGCATTTGGCGGCCCTTGGAAGTCTTTGCGGTCGAACCGGCCCACATCTCCCGGCTCGCCCTGGCAACGACGTTCGACCCGGCCTACCAGGACGCGCTGCTGTCCGTCAACGTTGACGTCGCCAATGAGCAATCCCAAGCGCTGCCCCGGGCCGGCCTCAAGCTGCGCTTGTTTGATCCTCGAGGCAAAGAGGTCGCATTGCGCGGGCTTTCCACGAACGTGTCGCTCCTGCCGTGGGAAACGCATACGCTCAAACTACAGGCAAGCGTCGTTGCCCCCGACCAGTGGAACGCCGAACAGCCGAAGCTTTACATGCTGGTGGCCGAGTTGGCTGGGCGCGGCGCGACGGCGTCAGCCGTCCGGGAGCGCTTTGGCTTCCGCCAGGTGGAGGTCAAAGGGCGGGTATTGGAGCTGAACGGCAAGCCCATCAAGTTCCGGGGCGTGTCGCGGCTTGACGCCCATCCTCTCACCGGCCGTTATCTCTCCGACGCAGTCAATACCCAGGACATCGAGCTGATGAAGCTGGCGAATTTCAACGCCCTGCGCGTCTGCGTATTCCCGTCCCACCCCTATACCATGGAGTTAACCGACGAGCGGGGCCTCTACGTCGAAAATGACGGGCCGTTCTGCTTTGTCTGGGATGCAGCGCAGTCGCAGGACCTGCGCAACGCGCCGTTCATGCTCAGCGTGATGTCCGCGTACGTCGAGCGCGACCGCAACCGGCCCTCGGTGGCGATCTGGTCCATCTGCAACGAGAGCGCTTTCGGGCGCGACTTTGAGATGGTGCATCAGTTCATCCGCCAATCCGACCCGACCCGGCCTTGTGGGACTGGCCAGTCGGCCAACCTGGAGATTGCGACCTACCACTGCCCAATGAGCTACCAGAAGCTGGCCGATACGCGGAACCTGCCCATGCCGGTGATCAACGATGAGTCCTTCGGCATCTTCCACGGCTGGGGCGCGTTGGCGTATGGCGTGGAGCTTGATCCCGGCCTCCGGGATTACTGGGGCACGCACGTGCAGGAGTTGCTGGACGCGGCGCGCGGGCGCGACAACTTCATCGGCACCATGCAGTTCTCATGGGTGGACGATAACTTCCTGGTGCCCAATAAGGGCATTCGCTACTGGCGCGACTTCAACCAACCCATCCATTTTGCCGACCGCAGCTACAAGCTGCCGGGGCGGGGGATTGTCGGCGATTACGTCTGGGGCACGGTGGACGGCTGGCGCCGGCCCCGGCCGGAGTGGTGGCTCGCCAAGAAGGCGAACTCGCCCATCCGCATCGAACGCCGTCCGGTCGCCCTGCCGTCCGCGGGCAGGCCGATCGAGGTTCCGGTCGAGAACCTGAACCTGTGGGCCGACCTCAATGACTACACCTGCAAATGGCGCCTGACCCGCCCGGCTCGCAACTCAGCGCCCGACACCGCCGACTCGCCGGGCGTAGGCGCTCCGATGGTCGGCCGGCGCGTGGAAAAGGGCCAACTCCGCGCGAACGTTCCTCCCCAGACCAAGGGGACGCTGACTATCCGCACCACCCGCCCGCCCCAGCCTGCCGACACGCTGATGCTTGAGTTTTACGATCCGTCTGGCCGGATGATTGACGGCTACAACCTCACCTTCCGCCCGCACGAGATTCCCGTGCTGCCCAATTCCGGCCATCCCCCGCGCATCGTGGAAAGGCCCGCCACTACTTACCTGCAGAGCGCGGAAGCCATTCGCCTCCTGGGCCGGAACACCGAGTTGTCATACGACAAGCGAAACGGCCAGATGCTCTGGTGCCTGGCGGGCCGGGAACCGGTAATCCTCTCCGGCCCCGTCTTGCATATCATGCGCTATCCCGGCCACGCGGATCCTTACCCCGACCCGCACTCCTGGGCGTTTGCCGGCGCCGACTGCAACCTTGAGTTGGATGAGGCCGTGCTCCACTGGAATGGGCGCTATGCCGATTTCATTGGCGGCTTCGACATCCGCATGGATGACGCCGGTGATGTCCAGATGGCCTACCACTTTAAATACATTGGCAAGCAGCCATTCTCCGCCCGCGAGCTGGGGCTGGGCTTCGAGCTGCCCTGCGATGTGGGCCGCCTGGAGTGGGACCGGAATGCCGATTGGTCCTACTACCCCGCTGACCATATCGGCCGGCCCCAGGGCGTGGCGATGGTTCACAGCACCCAGCCGCAGGCAGTTCCGCCCGGGAACCGCCCGTATTCCCAGGACGATCATCCCTGGGGCTGCAACGACTTCCGCAGCACCAAACGCCACATTTACCGCGCCCGCCTGACCAATCCCCAGGGCGCCGGCATCGAGGTCATCTCCGATGGCAGTGACAGCGTCCGCGCGACGATGGGCCCGGACACGCTCGCAGTCAGGATCATGAACTATTACGACGGTTCTCCCGGCGGCATCAACGAATACGACGGCCAATACGGCACCGGCAAGGCCATCCAGCCCGGCGACACGCTGCAAGGGGTGGTCCGGTTCCAGCTTCTTCTCGGCCGTTGACAAGCCAGCGCACACCGGATTTCCACCGCCGCCCTGAGCTTGTCCGCACTCAGCCGATTGCAATTCTCCGACACCGCAGCTTGAGAATCTGCGATGAGCTTGGCGAGTTTTGGATAGCCGCCGTCAACGCTTCGCGCCGGAAACAGGCTCCGAGGCTGGCGTCGCACCATGTACGCAGAACTTGATAATGGAGCGCCGGGCAACGAACATCCGCTGGCCGTCTGCCTGTTCGAGTTCCACGAAATCCGAGAGCACATCAAATCGGCCTCCCGAGAAGAGCGCTCGCCTGCCTTTGAACATCGCGTTGCGATAAACCACGACCTCCTCGCTCCGCTCCGTGCAATACACGTCGTAGCGCTGATGGGTGTCAATCGCCTCGGACTCAGGCGGTGGCGATTCAGCGGGCTGCGCGGTTTCGGGTCGCGCTGGCCGGGGAATGATCCGCAGGGGCGGAGGTTTGGCATCCTGCGATGTAGCGGCGAAATTGGGATCAAGCTCCTTTAGGATCTCCTGCCGTGTGCGCTCGACATCCACCTGCAGATTCTTCAGGACCCGCGCCGCGACTCCATCCCCCTCGCGCAGCAGCCCAAGCAGGATGTGTTCGGTCCCGACGTAAGTGTGGGCGAGCGCTTTGGCTTCGTTGGCTGCCAGTGCCAAGACCTTCTTGACGCGTGGCGTATAGGGAATGTTGCCCACCACCTGTTGCTCCGGGCCCGCGCCAACCTGCTTCTCGACTTCAATTCGCACAGCGTCGAGATTAAGCCCCATCTTGCGGAGGACGTTGGCCGCTGTCCCCTGGCCCAGCTTGATCAGCCCAAGCAACAGGTGTTCAGTGCCAACGAAGTTATGGTTGAGGCGGTCCGCCTCCCGGCGCGCCAGCGCCAGCACTTGCTGGGCGCGCGGAGTGAAATTCGACATGGCCTCGTGATCGCCCGGCCCCGAATCTGTCGGATTTGCACTCATTGCTTTCCACCACGATTTGAACCAGCTCATGGCAACCGAACTTTGCCTCGCGGGCGTCGTGCCATATCCACTACGCCGTGCTCAACAGAATGGGTAATCCTCGTTCGGCCCGTGGGCAAGCGGGAAAAGCAAGGGGCGGGGTGCGTCCAGCGCCAATTCATGAAGCCCATTGGCGCAAAGGAGGTGCTCATTCTGGGCCGCTGGCTGCGGGGTGATTCGGGCTCAGGGGCTGGCGCCCCAGGGGCGGAGGGTGCTGGAAGCGGCAAGAGCCCCGCAGGGTGGAGTTCCAAGCGCGTCAGGATGGGTCGGCCCCCTGGGTGCCTTCCAGGCTCGACACCACCCCCGGTCCGGTGTCGCTACGGTGTCTCCACGGTATTGCTAGGGTATTGCTCCGGTATTGCTCCCATGTTGATGGCATCAACATGGGAGCAATACCGGGGAGATACCGTGCGTACACCGTGCCTGCTGGCTTGGGGGTGTGTGCCCCCAAGCTTGAAAAGCCGGCGGGGTAGCGTCCAAAGAAAGCGCTAACCCCTGAGTCTGCAATAGGTTAGTGAGTATCATGAATTGGCCCTGGGGTGCGTCGGAGGCAAAAACAGTTCTGGAAGGGATGCGCCCGTTGCCCTACGCTTGCGGCAACCAGGCGCATCGGGCGGCGCCTCAATGCATCCAACGAATGGACTCGACGATCACGTTCACCGTTAACGGACAAACCCGAACGCTCACCACTGATCCGCAACGGCCTTTGCTGGAGGTCCTGCGCGAGGAGTTTAAACTGACGGGCACCAAATACGGCTGCGGGGAGGGCCAATGCCGGGCCTGCACCGTGCTGTTGAACGGAAAGAGCGTGGCTTCCTGCGTCACGCCGGTTGGCGATACGGACCGACAGAGCCTCCTGACGATCGAAGGTCTGGCCCAAGGCGGCCGGCTCCACCCCGTCCAGGAGGCCTTCCTCGCCGAGGGCGCATTCCAATGCGGTTACTGTACGTCCGGCATGATCATGGGGACGGTTGCCTTGCTCAACGAGACGCCGAATCCCACCGAGGCCGACATCAAGGCCCGCTTACAGAGACACCTGTGCCGCTGCTGTGGCTATCCGAAGCTCATCCAAGCGATCCGCCGCGCCGCCACGCTCCGGCAAGAGCAATCGTTATGAAGCCCGCTCACCAGCCAGGTCCAAAAACGGCGTCCGCCGTCAAACCAGCAGGACCGGAGCGCCGGCCAGCAGCCGGCTTGCGCCATTCGAGCTCCCTACGAGCCGGAGCACGGTCCACCCGAGCCCCAATCCCGCTGCCAACCGATGCGCCCGCGCCCGCACCCGCCGAGGACGAGCAATCCATGGAGCCGGTCGGTTACGATTTCGGGCTCAAGCGCCGCGCCTTTGTGCGACTGCTTGGCGCGGGGTTGCTGCTGGCCGTGGGCGCCGGTCCGGCGCTGGCGCAACGGCGCGGCGGTCGTGGCGGCGGCGGCGCTCGCAACATCGCCGCCCGCGTCCATCTCGGCAAGGATGGCACCATTACCGTCATGGCCGGCAAAGTGGAAGCCGGCCAGGGCGCGCGGGCGGAATTGAGCGAGGCGGCGGCGGAGGAATTGCGCGTGTCGGTCAACCGCATCCAGTTCGTGCTGGCGGACACGGGCTTGGCACCCGACGATGGGATTACTGCCGGCAGCGGCAGCACCCCGCGAACGGTTCCTGCCGTCCGCCACGGTACTGCGGCGGCGCGCGAACTCCTCGTTGCGTTTGCCGCCCGGCGTTGGGGCGTGGACCGAAGCGCCGTGCAGGTCCAGGACGGCAAGGCCGGCCGTGCTGCGTTCCCGGCGACGCTTTCGTACGCCGACCTTGCGGCTGACGAAGAGGCAGCCAAGGGCCTTGACCAGGCCGTCCCCGCCGATGTGGCGATGACGCCGGTTCCTGAGTGGAAGGTGCTCGGACAGCCGACACCACGGCCTAACGCGCGCGAGATTGTCACCGGAACCCACCTGTATCCCTCGGACATCTCCCGGCCGGCAATGCTTTACGGCAAAGTGCTGCGGCCAACCTCTTACGGTGCGAAGCTCATCTCGGTTGACCTCGCGCCCGCCCAGGCGATGAAGAATGTCGTGGCCGTGCGCGATGACCAGTTTGTCGGCGTCGCCGCTCCCACAACCTTCCTCGCTGAGAAGGCGCTCGAGGCCGTTGCCGGAACGGCCAAATGGGAACCCGCGCCACACCCCTCCAGCAAAGACCTTTATGATTACCTGACACAACACGTGCCGGACGGAGTGCCAGCCAATCCCTTTTCCGACGAGCTCGCTCATGCCCGGCACGTCCTGCGGCAAACGTACCAGGTCGCCTATGTCCAACACGCGCCCCTGGAACCTCGGGCTGCCGTCGCGGAATGGCAGGCGGGCAAGCTCAGCGTCTGGACCGGCACGCAGAATCCATTCGGCTGCCGGTCGGAATTGGCCCGCGCCTTTCACCTCGACGATCAGCAGGTGCGGGTCATCGTGCCTGACTTCGGCGGCGGTTTCGGCGGCAAACACACGGGCGAGGCCGGCATCGAGGCGGCTCGGCTGGCACGGGTGGCGGGCCGTCCGGTTTCCCTGCGCTGGACCCGCCGGGAGGAGTTCACCTGGGCCTACTTCCGGCCCGCCGCCGTGATCCGGATCGCGGCCGGACTCGACGACCAAAATCGCCTGGCCTGCTGGCACTTCATCAATATCAACGCCGGTGGCTCGGGCATTGAAACCCCTTACCGCGTTGGCAAGCATCAGAGCCAGTCGCTCCGCTCGGAGGCTCCGCTGCGCCAGGGCTCTTACCGTTGCCTGGCGGCGACGGCCAATCATTTCGCCCGCGAATCCAGCATGGACGAACTGGCGGCGGCGGGTGGTGTGGATCCGCTCGAATTCCGGCTCGCGCACCTGGACAACCCGCGCTTGCGCGCAGTCCTGACGACCGCCGCCGAGCGGTTCGGTTGGCAGGAGCGCATCCGGAAAGAGGACCCCCGGGTAGGCGTCGGCCTGGCCTGCGGCACCGAGAAGGGGTCGTATGTG
>Ga0335071_10008122_pt1 | contig 10787 bp, 8 predicted proteins | sample Lox_Sample_15_FD_206724 | JGI IMG/M metagenome (GOLD analysis project Ga0335071, IMG submission 206724) | Soil microbial communities from Loxahatchee National Wildlife Refuge, Florida, United States - Lox_Sample_1.5 | ecosystem: Environmental > Terrestrial > Soil > Wetlands | place: USA: Florida...
GATAGCGGTGTGCAGAAGATCCTGGTCTCCTCCCCCCACTGCTACCATACGTTCAAGAACGAATATCCTCAATTCAAGGTGAACTTCGAGGTCGTCCATATCTCCCAGTACCTCTCCCAGCTGGTCGCTGAGGGGAAACTCACCCTCACCAAAGAATACGGCAAGAAGATCGCCTACCATGACCCCTGCTACCTGGGGCGCCATAACGGTATCTATGATGAGCCGCGCAGCGTGCTGCAGAAGATAGGAGGCCTTACCCTTACCGAACTGCCGGAAGCACGTACCGAGAGCCTCTGCTGCGGCATGGGCGGCGGCAGGGTCTGGGCAGAGACGGAAAAGCATGAGCGCTTCTCCAACCTGAGAGTGGAACAGGCGCTCTCCCTCGGCGCAGAGGAGCTGGTGACTGCCTGTCCTTACTGCGTCACGGCGCTGGAGGACTCCAGGCTCGTGCTCAACCATGCGGATGATATACAGGTGAAGGATATAACGGAGATAGTGCAGGAAGTGATGTAGGAAACGAAGAAACGTGACGAGGGCATAGAAACGTGGAAAAACAACTAGCCGAAAAAGAAGAAGTTGAGCAGCTTCCCGAGAGTCTACCAGAGAGCCGTACCGGTGACGTCATGGTTGTCGGCGCGGGTATCAGCGGCATCCAGGCCGCCCTCGATCTGGCTGAGACAGGGCTGAAGGTGTACCTGGTTGAAAAATCACCCGCTCTCGGCGGCCATATGGCCCAGCTCGACAAGACCTTTCCCACCAATGACTGTTCCATGTGCATTGAATCTCCGAAATTCATTGAATGCAGCAGGCACCCCAATATAGAAATCCTGACCTATACCGAGGTTGAAAGGGTGGAAGGGGAAGCGGGCGAATTCAACGTCACCCTGGTTGAGAAGCCCCGGTACATTGATGCGGAGCAGTGCACGGGCTGCGGTGTCTGTGTAGAGTACTGTCCGGTCAAGGTCGAGGACGAGTACAATCAGAATTTATCGTTGAACAAAGCTGTCCACATATATTTTTCCCAGGCGGTTCCTCTTGTCACCTACATAGACCGCGAAAAATGCTCTTTCCTTAAGGAGGAGAGATGTCAGATCTGCGCGGGTGTGTGCAAGAACAGCGCTATTGACCTTTACCAGAAACCGCGCAGAATGGAACTAGAGGTGGGAGCGATAATTCTGTCTCCCGGCTTTGATGTGTTCGATCCCAAGCTTCGGAACGACTATGGCTACGGAACCATGGAAAACGTGGTCACCAGTCTCGATTACGAACGGATACTCTGCGCCACCGGACCATACGAAGGTGAGATACGGCGCACTTCAGACAAAAAGCATCCCCACAAAATAGCCTGGATCCAGTGTGTCGGATCCCGGCAGGTGATTGAAGGAGGCAACAGCTATTGTTCGGCAGTGTGCTGCGCCTATACCCAAAAACAGGTCATTCTGACAAAAGACCATGACGCAGACGCTGAATGCACGATATTCCATAACGACGTTCGCGCGTTCGGCAAGGATTTCGAACGATTCTACCAGAGGACAGAGAACCTTCCCGGCGTCCGCTTCATACGAAGCTATGTCTCAATCGGCAACGAGAACCCGGAGAATAAGAACGTCTCAATCCGGTACTCGACATATGAAGACGGGGTAAAGGAAGAGGAGTTCGATCTTGTTGTTTTGTCCGTAGGCCTGAACCCGCCGGAGGATGCGAAGAAGATGGCCGACACGTTCGGCATTGAACTGACCCCTCAAGGGTTCTGCAAAACTAATCCCGTCAATCCGATCGAGACCTCACGTCCCGGAATTTTTATGAGCGGAGCTTTCCAGGGTCCTATTGATATTCCCGAATCGGTTATGAGCGCCAGCGGTGCTGAAGCGCTGTGCGGTCAACTGCTTGCTTACAGGCGAGGAGATCTGGCGTTGGCGAGGGAATATCCCGAGGAGCGAGATGTGACCGGGGAGAATCCCCGGGTAGGCGTCTTCGTCTGTCATTGCGGCGCTAACATCGGGAGGGTGGTAAACGTTCCCTCGGTGGTAGAATACGCCAAAGGATTGAAAAATGTGGTCCACGCACAGGAAGCACTTTTTGCCTGCTCCACAGACACTGCCAAGAGAATAGCTACGACAATCCGCGAGAAGGGACTCAATCGGGTGGTGGTCGCGGCCTGCACGCCGCGTACGCACGAACCGCTGTTTAGAGACACGCTCCGGGAAGGTGGAATCAACCCGTACTTCTTTGACATGGCCAATATCAGGGAGCATTGCTCCTGGGTACATTCCCGGGAACCAGCCCTTGCAACCGAGAAAGCAAAAGATATTGTCCGCATGACCGTGGCCCGCTCCACTCTCTCAAAGCCCCTCAAGGAACTTGAAGTCTCTGTGGACAAGAGAGCCCTGGTCATCGGAGGAGGGGTGGCCGGTATGACCAGTGCCATGAGTCTGGCGGGTCAGGGATTCGAGGTCTACCTGTTGGAAAAAGAATCGGACCTTGGAGGCATGGCCAGAAGAATTTATTATACGCTGGAGGGTCTGGATGTTCAGACATATCTCCATGATCTTGTCCGCAAGGTCTATAAACACCCGGCAATCCACGTGATTACCGATGCAGCCATCACTGAGGTCTCCGGCTATGTGGGAAACTTTACGACCACAGTGAAGGCCGATTGGATGACGAAAGAGATTCATCATGGCATAGTCATCCTCGCAGTCGGTGCAGAAGAATATAAGCCCAGCGAGTATCTGTGCGGAAAAGACGACAGGGTAATGACCCAGCTGGAACTGGAGGAGAAGATCGCCGATGACGACGAAAAGGTGATCAACTCACAAAGCCTGGTGATGATACAGTGTGTCGGCTGCAGGGATGAAGAGAGAAACTATTGCAGCCGGATATGCTGCGGCCATGCGATAAAGAATGCGCTGAAGCTGAAGGAAAAAAATCCCGACATGGATATGTATGTTCTTTTCCGCGACATGAGGACCTATGGCCTCAAAGAGGATTACTACCGCGAAGCTGCAAACAAAGGCGTAAGGTTTATCCGCTACGAGCCGCAGGACAAACCGCAGGTGAAAGCGGGAAAAGCGGAGGATGGTCGTTCTGTTCTCAAAGTCACAGTAACCGATCCTGTTCTGGGAAAGCAACTCGAACTGGATGCTGATACGCTGGTTCTGTCAGCCGCCACGATTCCTTCAGGGTCAATTCAGGAACTGTCCAAACTGTTCAAAGCGCCCCTCAACCCTGACGGTTTCTTCCAGGAAGCCCACGCAAAATTAAGACCTGTTGACTTTGCATCAAGCGGGGTCTTCCTTTGCGGTACAGCGCACTATCCCAAGCACATATCGGAAGCCGTCAGCCAGGCGTATGGCGCTGCAGGAAGGGCAGCAACGATTCTGTCCAAGGATAAGCTGGCGACTGATGCGACAATCGCACAGATCATAGAAGACAAGTGTGTCGGCTGTCAGGGCTGCATAGAGGTATGCCCCTACGGCGCTATTTCGTATGACGAGAAAAAGGAAAAATGTTTCGTCAACCCCATTCTGTGCAAAGGCTGCGGAGGATGTGCGGCAACCTGCCCTTCCGCGAGCATACGACTGGAAGGGTTCCGGCACGATCAGATATACGCACAGCTGGATGAGGCCTTTGCGTAGGATAGGTACTTGGAGAGGAAAGCAATGGGGAAGGAAGCCACGAGCCAAGCCATGAACCCTGAGAAATTTGAACCCAAGATCATAGCCTTTTTGTGCAACTGGTGCAGTTATGCGGGAGCCGATCTGGCCGGCGTGAGCAGGATGCAATATCCCCCGAGCACGCGAACAGTCAGGGTCATGTGCACGGGCACAATCTCGCCTCACCATATTCTGAAGGCATTCCAGAAAGGAGCTGACGGCGTCATCGTTGCCGGGTGTCACATAGGGGATTGCCATTACCTGAAGGGCAACTATATGACCATCAAACGAGTGGCTATATTGCAGGAGCTTATGAAATTCACCGGCCTTCAAGAGGAGCGGTTATTTCTGAATTGGGTTTCGGCGGCAGAAGGCGTGAGATTCGCTGAGATGGTCCGTACCTTTACCGACAAGATAAAGGAATTGGGGCCGTCACATTTGAAGACATCGTATTGATAGGACTCTGAGGTAAGAGAATCATGGAGCCAATGGCGGAAAAAGTAAAAGAGTTACTGAACGAAGGCAGGATTACAGGGTTCGTGGGGCTGAGGAAACAACATAATCAGCCGGCCCCCCATCTCTTCACCAAAGAGAATATGGCAGACCTGGAGAATCTCGTCGTAGGGGATGTGCGGTATCCCTTGAACAAGGTGCTTCTCAAGCTGGCACATAGATTCCCCAAAGATCGCCTTGGAGTAATGGTGAGGGGTTGTGACGAAAGGGGATTGAACGAACTCTTCAAATGGAATCAGCTGAGCCGGGATCACGTAACTCCTGTAGGTATTGCCTGCCCCGCCGCTCTGGCTGAAGCGTGCGAGTGCTATAAGCCTTATCCCTCGGAATGGGTTGTGGGAGAAAAAACTGAGGGGATTTCCCATAGCAAGCGTTTGGAAAAAAATGAAACATTGACCCAGGAGAAACGGCTGCAGTATTGGTTGGGTCAGTTCAACAAGTGCATCAAATGTTACGGGTGCAGGGATGCATGTCCGATGTGTTTCTGCAAGGTCTGCAGCATTCAGGACAGGAACTTCATCCTTACGGGTAAACTCCCTCCTGAAAATCCGACCTTCCATCTGAGCCGCGCTGTGCACATGATAGGCCGCTGCATTGATTGCGGCCTCTGTGAAGAGGCGTGCCCTTCGGATATTCCCGTCCGGACGCTCTACAAAGAGGTTGGTAAAATCGTCGAGAATTTATTTGATTACAGGACGGGAGAAGATACCAAGGCAAAATCCCCTTTAAACCTTCTGGGGGAGCCTACGATGGACATCTCGGACGTTAACAAATAGATTTTCATGCGTTCCCCTATGGAAATCTATCTAGCGAGCACGGCGACCGGGTACCCGCAGCCGCTCAGCGGCTGGAGGGTGGAGGGGAGGCCCCACGTGGCTTGCCACTGGAGGGGGCGACGTGAGCCCCAATAATAGAACGTAAGAGGTAACAATGGACTACAAATCAGTTCTCACAACCTGCGGTTATTGCGGCTGCGGCTGCGGAATATACCTGGAAGTTATTGACGGGCAGGTGGTTGGGGCCATGCCCTGCAAGACCGATCAGGTTAGCCGGGGCAGCCTCTGCGTGAAAGGGTGGAACATCAACGAATTCATCCAGAGCAAGGATCGGCTCTCCAAACCGCTGCTGAAGAGCGATGGTCAATTCAACGAGGTAACGTGGGATAAGGCACTGCAGGTGACCGCGGATACGCTCAAGAAAATCAGGGATGAACATGGACCGGACAGTATCGGGTTCCTCTGTTCCGCCAAGTGCACCAACGAGGAGAATTACCTCTTTCAGAAACTGGCACGGGCAGTCTTCGGCACTAACAACGTCGATCACTGCGCTCGTCTCTGACACTCCTCAACGGTGGCCGGTCTGGCCGCCGCTTTCGGAAGTGGGGCGATGACCAACACTATTGACGAAATCGAAGGAGCCAAGTGCATCTTCGTCATCGGCTCCAACACGACGGAGGCCCACCCTCTCATAGGCACGCGCATTCTCAAGGCGAAAGAGAAAGGAGCCAGGCTCATTGTTGCAGACCCCATGAAGATTCACCTGGCGGCGCATGCCGACATTCACGTCCGTCAGAATCTGGGAACCGATGTGGCGCTCATCAACGGCATTATGAATGTCATCCTTGCAGAAGGATGGCACAACGCTGCTTTTGTCGAAGAGCGCACAGAAGGCTTTGAGGAATTTAGAAAGGCAGTAGGAGGATACACACCGGAAAAGGTAGAAAAGATCACCGGCGTAAGCGCACAGGACGTGAGGCGGATAGCAGAAGCGTACGCGCGTTCAGAATCCTCGATGATCTTCTACGCCATGGGCATTACCCAGCACACAACAGGCGTTGATAATGTTAAGTCTCTGGCCAATCTCGCCCTGCTCTGCGGCCAGATCGGTCGCGAAAGCACGGGCGTGAACCCGCTGCGTGGTCAAAACAACGTTCAGGGAGCCTGCGACGTGGGTGGCCTGCCCAATGTATATACCGGCTATCAAGCGGTTACTGACGCAAGGAGCGCCGAGAAATTCGGAAAAGCCTGGAACGCCAAGCTCTCCACGCAAAATGGACTGACATTAACAGACATGTTAAAAGGAGCTTTGGAAGGCAAAATCAAGGCAATGTATATCCTCGGGGAAAACCCGATGGTAAGCGATCCCGATATCCAGCACGTGAGCGAAGCCCTGAAGGCGCTCGACTTCCTCGTGGTCCAGGATATTTTCATGACAGAGAGCGCCCGCCTTGCGAACGTGGTTCTTCCGGGAGTGAGCTTTGCTGAAAAGGATGGCACGTTCACCAACACCGAACGGAAAGTCAAACGGGTAAGAAAGGCCATCGAACCCCTGGGGGATTCGCGGCAGGATTGGGAGATTATCACCGAACTGTCGTCCCGGTTAGGTTATGAAATGAAGTATGCGGATCCTTCCCGGATAATGGAGGAGATTGCAGAGATCACTCCAAGCTACGGCGGTATCCACTATGATCGGATAGATCAGGATGGATTGCACTGGCCGTGCCTCAATCGCGAGCACGCTGGAACACCTTACCTGCATAAGAATCAGTTTACCCGCGGAAAGGGATTATTTCACGCTGTCGGCTACCTGCCGCCTGCAGAACTGCCGGACAAAGAGTATCCCTACATGTTGACTACGGGAAGAACGTACGTCCATTATCATACAGGCACCATGAGTCGCCGCTCACCTTCGCTCCATCAGGAAATGGAAGAAGGATACGTGGAAATCAATCCTCAAGAGGCAAAGAGGTTGAAGATCTCTCAGGGAGAGTGGATAAAGATCCGTTCCAGAAGGGGTGAAATCGAAATAAAGGCAGACCTCAGCGAACGGGTGGAGAGAACTACTGTCTACATACCGTTCCACTTTGCTGAGAGCGCTGCGAACGTATTGACCAACCCGGCACTGGATCCTGTAGCCAAGATCCCCGAGTATAAGGTGTGCGCCGTCAGTATTGAAAAGAGGGCATAGCTCCCGGAGATTACAGTTGCAGTCACTTCACGGTTTTTTGCACGCTGCTTCCTTGGCCCTCTGTTTCCCCTACGTTCGTCGGAGCGATGTCATTAGAGTATGAACCGCGGATTCAGAAGAGTTCCCGCAATCGATAAATGTTTCGCTATTCTGGATTTGCTTGCGCAGTCAAGTGAACCCATGGGCATCAGCGACATATCGGGAAAGCTTTCCCTTAACAAGAGCACGGTCTTTAACATCGGCCACACACTCAAAGACCTCAACATCCTCGAGCACAGGCAGGATGGAAAATTTGTGTTCGGTACCCGCTTTTATATATTGGGGAGCATAGCCGGAAAGCGATCGGCACTGATCCAGACCGTTCATCCCTACTTAGAAATGATCAATGAAAAAACGAAACTTTCAGCCTTCCTGGGCATCCGGTCCGATCGTCAGGCCATCCTTATAGACAAAGTGGATTCGGCCTACGGCCTCAAAGTTTCAACTGATGTAGGCATGCAGATGCCGATCCTCGCGGGCCCAGGCATCAAGGCCATGCTCTCGCAGCTCTCCGACGAGGAGATCGATGAGATCCTCGGCCGATCCGAACTCAGAAGGTATACACCCTACTCTATCACTGACAGGGAAGCCTATAAGGAAACGCTTCTGAAGGCGAGAAGAGACGGCATCGTTTACGACAAAGAGGGCTACGTCGAGGGTATGATCGGCTTTGCTGTTCCACTGAAAACAGGCTCCAAGGACGTGCAGGCCGCGATATGGGCAGTTGGCCTGACGCACCAGGTGCCGGAGTCTTCTATTCCCGAACTGACGGCCTTTCTCAAAGGCATTTCTGAAGAGATCAGTTACCGTTTAGAATCAATGGTCCAACAGAGGTGAGCTGCATGCAGCAAAATGAACGCCACACGCTCTTCTTCTTGACAGGCGTGTTGAAGTTTTGGTATACAAAAAGTGTAAGTGAAAATATGAACAATCTTTGCGGCGAAGAACCGGTTCGACTGCAAGGAAGAGAGAAGAAGAGGGGCCAACTATGAGGTATGCAGAGACAGGATTTAACCTGGAAATAGACCTTTCAACGGGAAACATTGAACGGGTGGAAACAGACCCGAGGCTGACCGAGCTTCACCTCGGAGGATTGGGCACCAGCACCAAGATTCTCTGGGACAGGGTTCCCCCTGAAAAGGAACCGTTTGCTCCGGAGAACCCGCTCATCTTCAGCACCGGCCTTCTGTGCGGCACGCCTGCAACCGGCGCTAATCGCACAATAGTTTCAGCCCTTTCTCCCCAAACGCTGTTGATGGGCTATTCAATGATGGGCGGATTCTTCGCTCCGGAACTGAAGTACGCCGGGTACGACAAGATAATCTTCCGTGGAAAATCCCCGGAGCTGGTCTACATATGGATACAGAACGACAAGGTGGAAATCCGGGATGCCTCTCATTTAAAGGGCATAGGTGCAGTTCAAACTGCGGAGATGATCAAAGAGGAACTGAAGGATCCCAACATCCAGGTGGCGGCCATCGGGCTGGCCGGTGAAAACCGAGTCTTCACCGCCTCTATCGAGCAGGGCCGTTCCAGCGCGAGCCGCCTCGGCCTGGGCGCAGTCATGGGAGACAAAGGAATAAAGGCCATCGCGGTCCGCGGCACAAAAGACATTAACCTGGCGCGACCGGCAGAATTCATTCAGCTGTGTAACGAGGTGCTTAAGTACATCAAGTTCAGAAATGAGAACCCGGTCCCCAATGTTATGACGATTCTGCAGGGCCTTGGTTCACCTCAGGAGATGCTCCACTTTGATGAGAAGTGGCACACTGAGAACTTTATGTGGGGAAACGCCCGCACGAGGAGAAAGGACTTCTGGAATCAGGAAGTCGAAAAGAAATGGAGAGACACTCAGGAACTGGTACGGACAAGATTGATAAGCTGCTACAACTGCCCCATGAAATGCGGCGCCATCATTTCCGTTCCTGGAATCTCGACCTACATGATGAAATGCTTCTCCAAGCTCACGTATACCATGGCAGCTTACTCCGATCTGGATTTCGGCTTCAGGATCGCTCAGCGCGCGACTGAGTATGGTGTGGACGGCTTCTCCACGCCGCAGATCATGGCCTTCGCCTTTGAGTTGAAGGAGGCCGGCATTCTGAGTGATGCTGACTTTGAAGGATGCCCGTCAGACAACGAAGGAAAATTCTACTGGTTACTCGACCGCATCGTGCGCCGCGAAGGCATAGGCGACATCCTGGCTGACGGTACGCACTGGGCAGCCCAGAAGATCGGCAAAGGCGCGGAGGAGTATGCGCACAACAACATCAAAAAACATGAGCAGCTGCCCCTCAAGCTCGGCATGCTTAACCCGGTCTACTTCCTCATGTACGCCACGGGCGAGAAGATAAACATCACACAGATCGAAGGCCAGTTCCCGCAAGCGCCCTTCATGACCATGGAGGAGCGGCAGGAATTCATAAGCGACTGGATCCAGGTTCCGGATGACAAGTTCAAGCAGATCGTCCTTGACTGGGAGCCCAGAGGAGAGCGCTCCAACCCCTATTTCCCGACCGTTGACATGTCCGTTGATATTGTTGACTGGCAGGAAATGATGCACTACATCGATGATGCGCTCGGCGTCTGCGCAGGCCTCTCGTCCTTCCCGTTGAAGCCTCCTTACCACATTCACAATTATCCAAAATTGATCTCGGCCGCAACGGGGATCGACATGGACGAGGAAGGCCTCAAGCAGGCATACCGGAGAAACCGGAGTTTCCTGAGAGCGTTCAACGTAAGGAAAGGCTTGAGAAGAGCGGACGAGAAACCACCGGAAGATCACTGGAAGAAGCGTTTCCCAGAACTCGAAGAAAAACTGCTTGATGCCTATTACAAGTTCAAGGGATGGAATAGCGACGGTATCCCCACAAAAGAGACGCTGGAGAATCTGGATCTGGGCTACGTTGCCGAAGATCTTGAAAAGAGAGGGATAATCAAAAATGGCCAAGATTAAAAAGAAAATCAAGACTATCAAGGTCGATCTTGACAAGTGTAATGGCTGCCGTGCATGCGAGGTGATCTGCTCTGCCTTCCACGCCAACCCCAAGTACAGCAGTAATAATCCCGAGCGCTCGCGCATCAGGATGGTTCGTCACCCGATCAAGGATGTGTATGTGCCTCTCTATGCCGGCGAATACACGCCCTCAGAATGCATGGGCAGAGACAAGTACGTAATAGATGGAAAAGAATACGATGAATGCGGTTTCTGCAGGGCTGCGTGCCCCTCCAGGACGCTCTTCCACGAACCCGACTCGGGTCTCCCTCTCAAGTGCGATATGTGCGAAGACGATCCGCCCCAGGAGAAACCGTTGTGCGTCCAGTGGTGCCTCAATGATGCGTTGATCTACGAGGAACGGGAAGAGGAAGTCGAGGAGCAGGAAGAACAACAGGATCTCGACATAGCCTTTGAGTCCCTGGTCGATAAATACGGCGCGCAGAAGGTAATGGATACTGTGGCACGACTGTCACAGAAGAATGAGACGTCAAGCTGAGAATAAGGAAATCATACCGTGGAAACCGTAGCCCCCTTTAAAGAAGTCATAGATGAGGTAAAAGAGAAAGGCGGAGACGCCGTCAAGTTCTGCTACCAGTGCGGCAAGTGCGACACGG
>Ga0335071_10008123_pt1 | contig 10786 bp, 11 predicted proteins | sample Lox_Sample_15_FD_206724 | JGI IMG/M metagenome (GOLD analysis project Ga0335071, IMG submission 206724) | Soil microbial communities from Loxahatchee National Wildlife Refuge, Florida, United States - Lox_Sample_1.5 | ecosystem: Environmental > Terrestrial > Soil > Wetlands | place: USA...
GCCGCTTCGACGGCGTGCTGGGCGATCCGACCCTGCCGCCCAAGATCGGCGCCGAGGTCACCGTCGCCGTCCACCCCGAGTGCTGGGTGCTCGACCGCGAGGGCCGCGCGCAGAATTGCGTCCAGGGCCGCATCGGCGCGTCGGTCTACCTCGGCGAGATGGCCCAGTACGAGTTCCTCAGCGCCGCCGGCGTGACGCTCAAGATCGTGGAGCTGAACCCGCGCTTTTTCGGCGCGGCGGCGCCCGCAGCGCTCTACGCCCGGGTCGAACCGGGCGACGTCGTGGTGCTGGTGGAGTAGGGCCGGGAGCGCGACCGGACCGGAGGGGCCGTGAGGAAGTTGATCCTTTTCCTGCTGCTGGCGGCCATCCTCGTGCTGCCGTTCGCCCTGCGCCCCCGCCGGGCCGGGCCGGCGCGGACGGATCGCACCCTGGTCATCATCACGCCGCACAACGCCGCCATCCGCTACGAGTTCGGACGGGCGTTCGAACAATGGTACCGCCAGCAGACCGGCAAAAGCGTCTACGTCGACTGGCGCGTGATCGGCGGCACGACCGAGATCAACCGTTACCTCGACGGCGAGTACTCCGCGGCCTTCCAGAACTACTGGACACACACCCTGAAGCGCCCGTGGACCAACGAGGTCGAACGCGCCTTCGCCAACCCCCGGATCGTCCCCGGCCCGGACCCGGCGAAGGATTCGCCGGCCCAGGCGGCGCGACGCGCCTTCCTCGCGTCCGCGGTGAGCAGCGGCATCGACCTGTTCTTCGGCGGCGGACCCTACGATTTCGAGCGGGAGAAGGCGGCCGGGCACCTCGTCGACTCGGGCGTGCTCGCCCGGCACCCGGAGTGGTTCACGGACGACGTCATCCCGCACTTCTTCGCCGGCGAGGAGTTCTGGGACGAGCAGGGCCTGTGGGTCGGCACCGTGCTCTCCGACTACGGCATCCTCTACAGCAAGGAGTCGTACGCCCGCCTGGGCCTGCCCCGGCCGCCGCGGCAGTGGACCGACCTCGAGGACCCGCGCCTGCTCGGCGAGGTGGCGCTGGCCGACCCGACCAAGAGCAGCTCGATGGCGACGGCATTCGAGAACATCGTCCAGCAGCAGATGCAGGAGCGCCTGCTCGACCTGATGGTGGCCGCCGACCGCATCTCGGAGCTCGATGAAAAGGCGACGAAGAACCAGGCGATCCACGAGGGCTGGATCGCCGGGCTGCAGGCCGTGCAGCTGATCAGCGCCAACGCGCGCTACTTCACCGACTCCTCGCAGAAGGTGCCGATCGACGTCGCGGCGGGCGACTGCGCCGCGGGCATGTGCATCGACTTCTACGGGCGCCAGCAGGCGGAGGCGACCGGCCGCCGCGGCGGCTCCGACCGCCTGGCGTTCATCACCCCCGACGGCGGCACCGTCAGCTCGGTCGACCCGATCGCCCTGCTGCGCGGCGCGCCGGACGCCGACGTGGCGCGGGCGTTCATCGACTGGGTGCTGTCGCCCGAGGCGCAGAAGCTGTGGAATTTCAAGCCCGGCACCCCGGGCGGACCGGTGCAGTATGCGCTGCGGCGCATGCCGGTGCGGCGCGATTTCTACACGCACGCCGACTGGCTGCCGTACCGCAGCGACCCGGACGTCTCGCCGTACGACGGCGGGCCGGGCCAGCTCGTCTATCACGATGCCTGGACGGGCGGCCTGTTCCAGGAGCTGGCCTTCATCGTGCGCGTGATGGGCCAGGACACGCAGCCGGAGCTGGTGGCGGCGTGGCGCGCGATCATTGCCGCGGGCAAGCCCGACGCCGCGATGGCGGCGCTGCAGGACATGTCGGCGGTGGACTACGACAAGGCCGCCGGCGAGATCCGGGCGGCCCTGACCTCGCCCAACCGGATCGAGGCGCTGCGGCTGGCGCACCGGCTGGGCGACCATTTCCGCGCGCAGTACCGGCGGGCGGCGGAGTTGGCGCGAAACGCGAAGCGGTGAGCCGACGCCGGATGGCGGAGGGGACTTATTCGGAGGCCATGAAGCCAGGAACATGAGTCCTCATGGCTTCCCAGCTTCTGAATAAAGCCCCGTCCGGCGTCGAAATTCAGCCTTTGGCCGGCCGCTGCCAGGGCTGCGGCTGGCGCTTCTCCATTTGATTGGCGGGCGTGGCGACCGGCGTGAAGCCGAACTGCTCGTAGAGGCCGTGGGCGTCGCGCGTCGCCAGCGTGAGCCGGCGCACCTTCTGCAGCCGCGGATGGGCCATGACCGCCTGCAGCATCGCCTTGGAGAGGCCGCGGCCGCGGTGCGGCTCCAGCACATACACGTCGCACACCCAGGCGAAGGAGGCATAGTCCGTCACCACCCGCACCAGCCCGACCTGCCCGCCATCCGGGGCGTAGAGGCCGACGCAGAGGGACTGGCGCAGCGCCTGCTCGACCGCGTCGCGCGGGACGCCCTCCGACCAGTAGCTGCGCGTGAGGTAGGCGTGGATGGCGGCCACGTCGAGCCGCGCGGGATCGTCCGAGATCAGGTAGCCGTCGTGGGTCGTTTCGACGGGCATGGCGCGTTCAGCCCAGCTTCGCAAACGCCGCGGCGAAGGCGGCGGGATCCGCCGCCCCGAAGAACGAGGTGCCGGCGACGAACGTGTCGGTGCCGCCGGCGCGGCACTCGGCCGCGGTGGCGAGGTCGATCCCGCCGTCGACTTCCAGCCGGAAGGCCAGCCGGCGCGCGCGGCGCCAGGCCTCGAGCTGGGCGATCTTCGGCAGGGCGTCGCGCCGGAAGGACTGGCCGCCGAAGCCGGGCTGGACGGTCATGACCAGCACCAGGTCCACCCGGTCGAGGTACGGCTCGACCGCGCCGGCGGGCGTGTCGGGGTTGAGCACGATCCCGCACTGGCAGCGGAGCGCGCGGATGCGCGCGAGCGTGGCGGCGTGGTCAAAGGCCGGCTCGATGTGGATGCTGATCAGGCTGGCGCCGGCGGCGGCGAACGGCTCGACGTACCGGTGGGGCTCGTCGAGCATCAGGTGGACGTCGAAGAACAGGCTCGAGGTCTTGCGCAGCGCGGCCACCGTGCCGGGCCCGAACGTCAGGTTCGGCACGAAATGCCCGTCCATGATGTCGAGATGGATCCAGGGCAGGCGGAGGCGCGCGACCTGCGCCGCGCTCTCGGCGAGGCGCGCGTGATCCCCGGCGAGGATGGACGGCACAAGCAGCGGCGGGTGCATGCGGCAGGGGAGATGCAGAAGGGAGAACCCGAAAGACTCAATCCCGCTTTGCGGCCTGCTTTCGACGCGTCTTCCGCGTTGCAGGGCGGGGTCTCCCGACCCCGCCGTTAGCCCCTACCACACGTCGAGCACGGCGTGGGCGACCTCGTCCGCCAGCGCGGTGGCGAGGAGCGGCAGGGTCTGGTATTCCGCCTGGAGCTGTCCGCTGTCGGTGAAGGCGGCGCGGGTGGCCGTGAGGTCGCGGTCGGCGAAGAGCGGCCGGTGGGTGCGGTTGTCGGTCAGGGTGCAGCGGGCGTGCAGGTGGAGCGCGAACTTCCGGGCCAGGCCGGTGTCGGCGGAGCGGGCGGCCGTCATTTCGCGGTCGTAGCCGGTGAGGTCGACGCGGAGGGTGACGTCGGCCGCCCCGGGGGAGTCGACCAGCGTCACGCGGCCGTCGCGCAGCAGCGCCTCGCGGAGGGCGGTGGCCACCAGCGCCTGGGCCTGCGGCACGGGGGCGCGGTTCTCCACCGGCGCGACGTAGATCGTGGCGAAGGTCAGGCGGCCGCCGGTGCCGAGCTGGTAATGGGCGCAGCCGGCGAGGACGAGCAGGGCGGCGAGGGCGGCGGCGCCCCGGCGCGATGGCCGGGCCACGGCTTCGGCTGGCTGCGCCCGGGGAGACATAGGCGGGGATCCGCTGCGCGCCCTGGGGCGCTCAGAAGAACAGGAAGTGCTTCTTCTTCGGCGGCGGGGGCGGCGGCGGCGTCCCGCCGGCCGCGGTCTTTTCCTGGGCGCCGAGCAGGGCGTCGACCCGGGTCAGCGCCGTCCGGGCGCGGCCCGCCACCGGCGAGTCCGGGTAGTCGGTGATCGCCTCGTTGTAGAACACCCGGGCCGCCTTGTAGTTCTTGCGGTACCGGAAGTAGTAGTCGCCCAGCCGGATCTTGCTCTCGGCGAGGACCGTCTTCATCTGCGCAAGGCCTTTTTCGGCGGTGGCGATGTTCGGGTCGCCGGGGTAGAGGATGACGAAGTCCTCGTAGTAGGTGATCGCCTCCTTCGTCGAGGTCTGGTCGTAATTGGGCCCCTCGACCAGCGAGGCGTAGGCCTGGCCCATGCGCAGGTAGGCGTCGGGCGTGAGCAGGCTCTTGGGGTAGGTGTTGATCATCCGGTCGAGGGAGTCGATGCTTTCCTCGTAATCGCCGAAGGTCTGGAACGCCTTGGCCTCGCTCATGAGCGAGAGCGGGGCGTATTCGCTGTAGGGGGCGTTGGCCAGCACCTGCTCGAACAGGCCGAGCGACGCCTCGCGGTTGCGGAAGCCCGGGAGGATGAGCCAGCCGCGGTTGCGCGCGCCGTCGAGCAGCGCGCTGGCGATGCGGTACTGCTCCCCGATGACCTGGTTGAAGCGGGTCGTGTTCGGGTAGCGCATCACGATCTCCTGGAACGACTGGAACGCCTTGATGTACTGGTGCCGCGCCAGGTAGATGTAGGCCATGCGGTAGAAGGCCTCCGGGGCGTAGAGGGAGTTGGAGAAGCGCTTCGTGACCTTCTCGTAGTTCTTCAATGCCGAGTGGTAGTGGCCCCGCTCCTCCGCCGTGCGCGCCCGGTTCATCAGGTCCACCGCGGTGTGGCTTTCCTGGCCGGAGAGCCCGGAGAACACGCCGCCCTCGATCTTCCAGCCCCCCTCGGGGGTCCAGACCAGGTCGGCGGCAAGCCGTGCCGGCAGACCGGCGAGGACGCAGGTCAGGAGCAGGAGCCCGAAGCGGCGGAGCACGGCGGACAACGTCATGGGAAAAAGATTCACCAGCGAATCAGGGCCGACCCGTAGGTCAAGCCCGCCCCGAACGCCAGCAGCAGCGCCACCTCGCCGGGCCGCAGCCGCCCCGCGCGGCGCGCCTCGTCGAGGGCGAGCGGAATCGAGGCCGCCGAGGTGTTGCCATAGCGGTCCAGGTTGATGACGAAGCGGTCCATGGGGATGCCGAGGTCGGCGGAAAGGGTCTCGATGATGCGGCGGTTCGCCTGGTGCGAAATGACGCACCCGATATGATCCGCCGCCAGCTGATGTTGTTCCAGAATCTCCCGCGCCGCCGCGGCCATGGCGCGGACGGCGAACTTGAACACCTCCCGGCCCTTCATCTTGACGAAATGCTGCCGGTGGGCGAGCGAGTGGGCCGAGGCCGGGTGGGCGGCGCCGCCGCCCGGGATGCAGAGCAGCGCCGGGTCCGCGGCGTCGGCCCCGAGCTGGCAACCGAGGATGCCCCGCCCGGCCTCCGCCGTGCGCCCGAGCACCACCGCGCCGGCCCCGTCGCCGAACAGCACGCAGGTGGAGCGGTCCTGCCAGTCGACGAAGCCGGAGAACTTCTCCGCGCCGACCACCAGCGCGTGGCGGTGGCGCCCCGCAGCCAGCAGCGCGCGGGCGACCTCGAGGGCGTAAAGGAAGCCGGAGCAGGCGGCATTGACGTCGAAGCACATCGCGCCGTCCGGCAGGCCGAGCTTGCGCTGGACGAGGCAGGCGGTCGACGGCATCGGCATGTCGCCGGTGACGGTGGCGAGCACCAGCAGGTCGATGTCGGCCGGCGTCAGGCGGGCGTCGGCCACGGCGGCGGCGGCGGCGCGGGCGGCCAGCTCGGAGGGGGGCTCATGGTGGCCGGCGATCCGCCGCTCCCGGATGCCGGTGCGCGTGGTGATCCACTCGTCGGACGTGTCCACCAGTTTCGCGAGCTCGTGGTTGGAAAGGATCTTTGCGGGGGCGTGGGAACCGGTGCCGAGGATGGCGATGGACTGGCCCATGAAGGAGGGGTGGGTGCGGGGCGCGCGCCGCGTCAGGCGGCCGGCGCGTGGAGAATCTCGTTCGCCTTCGCGATGTCGAGCACGATGCGGTGGTTGAGGTCGTACTGGATGGCCTCGTTGGCGAGGCGGATGGCGTTCTTCCACGCCTGGCGGTTGCTGGAGCCGTGCGCCTTGACAATGTTGCCCTTGAGGCCGAGGAGCGGCGCGCCGCCGTAGCGCTCGGGGTTGATGCGCCGGCGCAGGGCCTCGAACGCCCCCTGGGCCAGCAGGGCGCCCGTCGCCCGCATCGGGTTCGACTTCAGCTGATCGCGCAGCTCGCCGAAGATGAACTTGGCCAGCGATTCCCAGCTCTTGATGCAGATGTTGCCGACGAACCCGTCGCACACCACCACGTCGACGTGGTTGGAGAAAAGCTGGAAGCCCTCGATCGGCCCGACGTAGTTGACGAGGGGGCTGATGCGCTTGAGCGCGTCGTGGGTGTCAGCGATCACCGAGTTGCCCTTGCCCTCCTCGGTGCCGATGGTCAGCAGGCCGACGCGCGGCTCGGCGCAGCCGAGCTCGATCCGGGCGTAGTGGGCGCCGATGACGGCGTTGTGGACGAGGTGCTCGGGGCGCGCCTCGGGGTTGGCGCCGGCGTCGATCAGCACGAAATAGCCGCCCACGTGGGGCAGGATCGGCGCGAGCGCCACGCGGTCCACGCCCTCGAGCGTGCGGAGCTTGAGGATGCCGGACGCGACGAGGCTGCCGGTGTTGCCGCAGCTCACCGCCGCGGCGGCCTCGCCGTGCTTCACCAGCTCGATGGCCCGCGTCATCGAGGCGTCCTTCTTCCGCCGGATGGCCAGCAGCGGCTTGTCGTCCATCGTGATCACCTCGGACGCATGGACGAGCTGCAGCTGCGGGTGGCCGGCCAAGCCGGCCTTGTCCAGCAGCGGCTGGAGCACGGCCTCGTTGCCGACCAGGGTCAGCGGGTTGAGCCCGGGATATTCCGCCAAGGCCAGCTTGGCGGCCTCGACGACCTCGACGGGACCGAGATCGCCGCCCATGGCGTCAACGGCAATGCGACCGACGGAAGGCGCGTCTGCCATCGCGAGGGAACGGGGGTTGGGAAGCGGACCCGGAGCAGCCGGGAGGAATCAGACTTCGACCGTCAACACCTGGCGGCCGCGGTACATGCCGCTCTTCGGGTTGACGCGGTGCGGCCGGACGGCGCTGCCGTCGGCCGGATCCCGGGCAACCTCGGGGGCGTGGAAGGCGTTGGCGGCCCGGCGGTTGGCGCTGCGGCGCTTGGATTGTTTGCGTTTCGGATTGGCCATGGAAAAAGGGGATGCAGGGCGGCGGCGGTCGGAACGCGCCCGGACCTGATCGAAGGTGCCCGAGTAAAGGTCGCTGTCCGGCGCGGTCAAGACATCATGTGGCCGCGGCGCGCAAATCACCTGCGGCTGGTGCCCGGGCCGCCGCCCACCGCGTGCTGGACTGGACGCGGAAAGTGCGTCAAGGCTCTGGGGCCGCCAGCCTTCCGCCATGTCCCCGACCATTCTGCAGATCATCCTCCTGGGCCTGATCCAGGGTGCCGCCGAACTGCTGCCGGTGTCCAGCTCGGCCCATGTGATCGTGGCCGAGAAGCTCATGCGGCTGGACCCGGCGGACCCGGTCATGTCGTTCCTGCTGGTCATGCTCCACACCGGCACGATGTTCGCGGTCATCGCGTATTTCTGGCGCGCCTGGCGGAAGCGCTTCTTCGCCAGTGCGGCGCAATTCCGCGCCATGGTGCCGCCGGTGGTGCTGGCCAGCGCCGGCACGGTGGCGGTCTACCTGGCGCTCAAGGAACTGCTTGAGAAAGTCATCCTCGCCGGCCGTGGCCGGGGTGAGATCGAGCAGCTGTTCTCCAACCTGCCGCTGATTGCGGCGGCGTTGCTGGCGGTCGGGGTGCTGATCCTCTGGTCGGCGCGGGCGGCCAGCCGCCGGGCGGCCGGCGGCGAGGTCACGCTCCGCGCCGCGGTGGTGATCGGCCTGGTCCAGGGATTCTGCGTGCCGTTCCGCGGCTTTTCCCGGTCGGGGGCCACGATCTCCGCCGGCCTGCTCGCGGGGGTGGGCCGGTGGCCGGCCGAGGTCTTCAGCTTCGCGCTGGCCGTGATCCTGACGCCGCCCGCCATCGCCCAGGAGTTCCTCCGCCTGCGCGCGGCGCGCGCGGCGGCGCCCGGCGCCCCGCCGCTGCTTCATCTCCTCCAGCCGGGGCTCATCGGGATGGGGGCCAGTTTCGTGGCCGGCCTGCTCGGCCTCGCCTGGCTGTCCCGCTGGCTCGAGACGGGCCGCTGGCAGCTTTTCGGCTACTACTGCCTGGCGGCGGCGGCGGTCATCTTTGTGCTCGCTGCGGCAGGGTTCTGACATGAACGGACTCACCGGCCTCACGGCGCGGGTCACCGCCGGGGAACTGACCCCGGCCGAGGCGCAAGCCGCCGCGCGCGCGCTGGCCGCGCCCGGGGCGACGGACGCGGAGAAGGCCGCCTTCCTCACGGCGTTCGCCGACCGCGGCGAGACCGCGGCCGAGGTGGCGGCATTCGCCGCGGTCTTCCGCACGCTCGCGGTCGACCCGGGCATGGACGAGTGGGCGCCGCGCGCCCTCGACATCGTCGGCACCGGCGGCGACCACATGGGCGGCTTCAACGTCTCGACCCTCGTGACCCTCGTGCTCGCCGGCGCCGGCGTGCCGGTGATGAAGCACGGGAACCGCGGCATCACCTCGAAGTGCGGCAGCGCCGACCTGATGACGGCGCTGGGGGTGGACCTGGCGGCCCCGCCGGAGAAGCTGCGCCGGGCGCTGCGCGAGCTGGGCTTCGTCTTTTTCTTCGCGCCGGCCTACCACCCGGCCTTCAAGCACGTCGCGGAGGTGCGCCGCGCGCTGGCCGCGTCCGGCCGGCGGACGGTGTTCAACGTCATCGGGCCGCTCATCAACCCCGGCCGGCCCGCCCACGTGCTGCTCGGCACCTTCGCCGAGACCTGGGCGGTGAAGCTCGCCGCGACCATGGAGGCGCTCGGGGCGCGCGCCGGCCTCGCGGTCACGGGCGTGATCGACGACGGCCGGGGCATCGACGAGCTCACGACGGCGACGGTCAACCGCGTGCGCGGCTTCGGGCGGCTGGCGGCGGTCGACACCCACTGGCGGGCCGCCGACTTCGGGCTGAACCCGGCGCCGTTCGCCGAGATCCGCGGGGGCGACGTCCCGACGAACGTCGCCCTGGTCGAGGCGATCCTCGCGGGGCGGGGCCCGGGCGGCTTGGTGGACACTATCGTGCTCAACGCCGCGGTCGGCCTCTGGATCGTCGGCCGCACGGCGCGGGTGGAGGACGGACTCGCGCCGGCGCGGGAATTGTTGCTTGGCGGCGCGGTGCAGGCCAGGATCGCGGCGACGCGCGAGTTCTACCGGTCATGAAACGGCGGTATTTCGGCACGGACGGCGTGCGCGGCCCCTACGGCGGGCCGGTGGTGAACGAAAGTTTCGCCCACCGGCTCGGCGCCGCGGCCGCGCGCCATTTCCGCCATCGGGGGGCGGCGCGCGGCGCGGAAGTCCTGCTGGGCCGCGACCCGCGCCCGTCCGGGCTGGCACTGGAGGCGGCGGTGGCCGCGGGGCTTGCCGCGGAGGGGCTGGCGCCCGTCGGCCTCGGCGTGCTGCCGACCCCGGCGGTGGCGCGCGCCGTGCGCGGGACCGGCGCCGCCTTCGGCGTGGTCATCACCGCGTCGCACAATGCCGCCGGCGACAACGGCATCAAGTTCTTCGGCCCGGGCGGGCTGAAGCTGGACGAGGCCGCCGAGGCGGCGATCGAGGCCGAGCTGGAAAACGTCGCCGCGCCGGCCGCCGCCGCGTTGCCGCCGTCGCCGGCGCCACGGCCCGGGGCGGCGCGCGAGTACGTGGCCGCGGTGGCGCGCCTGCTGCCGGCCGGGCACGCGCCGGGCGAGGGCGACCCCGCGGTGGCGCTCGCGGGCTGGACGATCGCGCTCGACACCGCCAACGGCGCCGCCAGCGCCACGAGCTCCGCCGTGCTCCAGGCGCTCGGCGCCTCCGTCGTCGCCATCGGCAACGACCCCGACGGGCGCAAGATCAACGCCGGGGTGGGAAGCGAACACCCGGAGCAGCTCTGCGCGCTGGTGCGGAAAACCGGCGCCCGGCTCGGCCTCGCCCAGGATGGTGACGGCGACCGGGGCCTGCTCTGTGACGAGCGGGGCGGGCTGCTCGACGGCGACGAGATCCTGACCCTGCTGGCCGTGCACGCGCTCCGGCACGGGCGGCTGGCAAAACAGACCCTGGTGGTCACGGTGCAGAGCAACCTCGGGGTCGACGCGGCGGTGGCGGCGGCGGGCGGGCGGGTCGTGCGCACGCCCGTGGGCGACCGGGAGGTCGCCGTCCGCATGCTGGCCGAGGGCGCCACGCTGGGCGGCGAATCCTCCGGTCATATCATCTGCGGCGAGGTGTCGACGACCGGCGACGGGCTCGTGGCCGCGCTCAAGGTGATCGAGGTGATGCGCGCCACCGGTCAGCCGCTGTCGGAGCTGCGCCACGCGCTGAAGAAATTCCCGCAGGCCACCGCGGCGCTGCCGGTGGCAGGCCGGCGGCCGCTCGACCAGCTGCCGGGCCTGCAGGCGGCGATCCGGGAGGTCGAGGCGGGGCTGGGCGCGCGCGGCCGGGTGCTGGTGCGTTACTCCGGAACGGAGCCGAAGATCCGGCTGCTCGTGGAGGGGCCGGACGCCGGGCCGGTGCACGCCGGGCTGGCGCGCCTGCAGCACGCGGTGCGGGCGGAGCTGCCGGCGGGATGACCGCCGCCGTCAGGCGGCGGG
>Ga0335071_10008124_pt1 | contig 10785 bp, 3 predicted proteins | sample Lox_Sample_15_FD_206724 | JGI IMG/M metagenome (GOLD analysis project Ga0335071, IMG submission 206724) | Soil microbial communities from Loxahatchee National Wildlife Refuge, Florida, United States - Lox_Sample_1.5 | ecosystem: Environmental > Terrestrial > Soil > Wetlands | place: USA: Florida...
ATTCTTGTCGCAATTGCAACAGGCTGGAATGTCCACCTACTGGATGACCCTGAACAACACGCTCTATTCGCCGCAGTATACGGCGGAAGGCGGCTATATCGGTTTGGGTGGTTCCCAGTTGCAGGGTTCCGGCTTAGGGGACGACTGGCAGTTTGGCGGCTCCTTCTCGAAGATCATCGGCAGGCACTCGATCAAGGCCGGCGCTGATTTCGAGACCAACAATTTCACCTCGCCCATTGCGTACGCGGGCGATGATTTCAATACACAGCAAACCTCAAGCCTCGGCGCCAACAGCAGTGGTGGAAACAGCTGGGCCTCTCTGCTGCTCGGTCTTCCGAACGCAGGTACCTACCGAAACATCTTCGAAGATGTGCACGGAGGCTGGATTGACGGCGTCTATGTCCAGGACCAGTTCAAAGCGACTCCGCGTTTGACCGTCAATCTCGGCTTCCGCAACGACATGATCTGGACGCCGATTTATGGCACCATGAAAGGCGGCGGCGGGAACTATTACACCGGCAACGCCAATCCTGTCACCGGTAAGTATGAGCTCAACATGCTTCCGCCGGCCTGTTCGGCAACCCAAGGCGCACCTTGCATTCCGACCGGTATCTACACGGCATCCAGCACGCCGGCGGCGGGCGGACTTCCTGCGAATGCTTATGTCAGTTCGAGCCCGCGCGTTGTCCAAAACTCACTCGCCGATTGGGCGGGCCGTGTTGGTTTAGCCTACAGGCTCAACGAAAAAACGGTTGTTCGCGGAGGCTACAGCCGGTTCTATGACGAGTGGGCTGACATCACCCAACTCTCGCAGAACTTCGGCGGCAACTGGCCTGCGGTCAATACCATTCAAAACAACGGTCTGAACCCTGCTCTTCCAACCGTTACACCTGCCGACCCATTGCAGTTTGGAACGGGTGGATCGGTCGTTTACCCCATCAACGACTTCAGCCAGGTGAGTCAGTGGATGGTCGATCCCAACTTCAAGACTCCCTATTTTGACCAGTGGAACGTGGGAGTCGAGCGGCAACTACCGGCCAATATGACTCTCGACGCCAACTACGTCGGTTCGAACGGCAGGCATGAGGACTGGGGTCCAACCCTCAACACGCCCCAGCCGGGAGGCGGAGATCAACAGGCGCGAAGGCCATTCCCTTACATGTTGCAGCAATGGTTCGACCAGAGCGTCGGCGATAGCCGGTACAATGCTCTGCAGGTGACTCTGCAAGAGCAAGGCACACATGGGATCACCTTCCTGGCCTCCTACACGCTGTCGCAGTCGAACGCCGACGGCTGCAACCTGGGCGCAAGCTGCGACTCGCAAAACCCATACAATCGCCACAGCGACTATGGCACCTCGGACCTGAACCAAAAGAACGTGTTCACTGTGGCGTTTACGGCAGCCTCACCTTTCAATCACTCTCAGAGCAGGCTTGTTTCGACCCTCGCCGGCGGCTGGGCGCTGAACGGCATTGTGCAGGAAACTTCGGGTCAGCCTTACACAATAACTGCGGGCGGCGATCCTTTGAATATTGGCTGCTGTCTCCAGGAGCGAATGAACGTGATTGGCAACCCGAACAGCGGCGCCCACACCCAGAAGGAATGGTTCAATACAAGTGCATTTGCCGCACCCACTGGGTATGTGTACGGCAACGAAAAAGTGAACGCGTACGTGTCGCAGCACTACAACAATGTCGACATGTCCTTGTTCCGGACATTCCACTTTGGGCTGGGCGAGCAAAGGTACCTCGAGTTCCGGGCCGAATCTTTCAACCTCTTCAACAACGTTGTCTTTGGTGTGCCGGACACGAACAGTACCGACACGAACTTTGGACAAGTTACGAGCGAGCGCACCGGGCAAAACGGCACACCGGCGACGCGACAATTGCAGATGAGTCTGAAGTTCTACTATTAGCAGGCTTCTGGACTTGGCGCTTTAATGGCATCACGGCCGCATGCATCGCGGCGTGATGCCATTCGCGTTACACGTCGCGATCGGGATAGCCTGAAGCATAATGAGTAGGGAAGGAGTTAAACGTCGATCGTTTTCCTATTCCGTGTGCAGTCAAGATAAGATGAAGGGCTGACAAGCCTGGCCAACATCCAGCAACGAGTCTCGATGACCACGATGAATCGCCGTCACTTTCTGGGCGCCGCAGCTCTCACTTTGGCTGGGACTCGATTGCGCTCATATGGTCAGGGTGTCGGAGCGCCGCCGATCAAGTTCGAGGACATTGCTCAATCAGGCGGCGTTCATTTTGTTACCGAGAACTGCCCCACCCCAGAAAAGCACCAGCCGGAAACAATGATTGCGGGTGTCGCACTCTTCGATTTCGACGGGGACGGCCTTCTCGACATCTATCTCGTCAATGGTGCCGAGATGCCTTCTCTGGTGAAGACCGGCCCGAAGTACTCGAACCGCCTCTACCGTAACAACGGCAATGGAACTTTCACGGATGTGACCGAGCGCTCTGGACTCGCTGGAGCCGGTTACGGCATGGGTGTCGCTGTCGGGGACTACGACAACGACGGGTCGCCTGACGTGTTTCTGGCAAACGTCAACGGCAATCAGCTCTTTCACAACAATGGCGATGGCACATTTACTGAGGTCACCGCAAAGGCTGGGTTGGCGGGCCCCACGCACGAAGGCCAGAAGATGTGGTCCATAGCGGCCGGCTGGTTCGACTACAACAACGATGGTCTGCTGGACCTGTTCGTGGTGAATTATTGCCAGTGGAACCCGCGCTACGAGCCTGTCTGCGTGGGATTGAACGGCCGTGGTTACTGCCATCCCAATAGCTTTGCTCCGCTGCCAAACACTCTCTATCGCAACAACGGCGACGGTACCTTCACGGATGTCTCGAAAGAGACTGGAATCTCTGCCGTCTTGGGCAAGGGAATGGGAGTCGCATTCGCAGACTACGACGGAGACGGCTTTCCTGACGTGTTTGTGGCCAACGACAACAGCCCGAACCTCCTCTTCCACAATCTAGGAGGAAAACGATTTGAAGAGGTCGGTCTTCAGGCAGGTGTTGCTTACACAGACGAAGGAGACGTTGTCGCGAGCATGGGCGCCGACTTTCGAGATCTCAACAACGATGGACTGCCGGACATTTGGCACACCGCGATCGAAAACGAAACCTTCCCCCTCTACATGAACCAGGGCCACGGACAGTTTCTCAGCGCGGGCCAGCAGAGCCGGGTGGCGAGTCTCACCAGGCTCATGTCCGGCTGGTCAAATGGGATCGTCGATCTGGACAACGACGGGTGGAAGGATCTGGTGGTTGCTCGCGGCAACGTGATGGACAATATCGCGGAGATCTCGAAGCACTTCACCTATGCGGAGCCGAACTCGCTCTTTCGGAATCTCGGGAATGGTCGCTTTGAGGATGTAAGTTCGACTGCAGGCCCGGATTTCACGAAGCCGTCGCCGCATCGTGGGCTCGCGTATGGAGATCTCGACAATGACGGGCGCATGGACCTCGTCGTGACAACACTCGGAGGGCCGGTCCAGGTCCTGCGCAATGTCACCGAAACACACAACCACTGGATTCTGCTCAAGCTCGTGGGCATCAAAAGCAACCGGATGGGCATCGGTGCGAAGATTCGGGTTACCACGGAAGATGGGAGACAACTTTACAACGAAGCGACGACCAGCACCGGCTATGCCGCATCAAGCGACCCGCGCGTGCATTTCGGGCTGGGAAGCTCATCGCTGATTCGTGAGCTTGAGATCCGTTGGCCATCGGGCATCCGACAGTTACTACACGACATAGCTCCCGATCGCATTCTCGTAGTGACCGAACCACCTGGTAATAGTTAGAGATAATGTTACTGAGACTGACATCTCGAACGAGGGCGGAATCCATCATGAACCGGTCGCTCGTCTGCTGCGGTGTATTGTTGTTCTTGTTCTGCACGCGAGCTTCGGCGCAACTACCCGAAACCTGCAAACTGCCGGCATCCGCTGCACACCCGCCCGCCGGCACGCCACCTGCAAAAGTTGATGATGCAGAAGGGGCCTGGTTCGCCCAGAGAGGCGATCTGAATTGCGCAGCCGCAGCGTTCAGACAAGCCCTACGGCTGGAGCCGCACTCAGCCGAGGCTCACTTCGATCTTGGGCTTGTTCGGCAACGCCAGCATGAGTCTGCTGCTGCAGCCAGCGAGTTCCGCATGGCTCTGCAATACGATCCTACGTTGCTGCAGGCCCATTGTGCTCTGGCGTCGGCCCTCAAGGATCCTTCTGCGGCAGAAGCCGAATTGCGCAAAGCGCTCGACAGCGATCCAAACCTGGTTTGTGCATTGGATGGGCTGGCTCAAGTCTTGTCGAATGGCGGACGATTTGATGCCGCCCTCGCTTATTGGAAGCAGTCAGTAAAGATCCAGCCTGATGATCTCGATCTGCAGCTTTCTCTCGCCACCGCAACTTACAAGGCCGCGAAAGCTCGAAAGGACGATGGGCTGCCCGAGATAGAAGGTCTCCGGGTGGCAGATGCAATTCAGCTTTTCACGGATTTGCTCCAGCGCCATCCAGATATGACTCAGGCACACTTCATCCTCGGCGATATCTATGCGACAGAACACCGCTTTCGAGAAGCTGCAGATGAGTACCGGGTAGTATTCAGCCAAGATTCGGCCAATGCCGATGCATTGAGAGGAGAGGTCCAAGCGCTCCTGAATGTGAGCGACTACACCGACGCACTATCACCCGCCAAAAGTTACGTCTCCCGGAAACAAAACGATGCCTCGGCACACGTAATGCTGGGTATGGTGTACCGGGGGCTGGGCGACTACGCAAAAGCGGAGCCAGAGCTTGCACTTGGTGCCGCGAAGACACCGGACGACTTCGAGGCGCAGTATCAGCTCGGATTTGTGTTGGCGAAACTGGGAAAATCGCAGCAGGCGCTGCCCCTCCTGCGAAAAGCAGTTGCGCTCAAGCCTGATGAGAAATCCGCGCAATTCCAGTTGGCGACTGTGTTGCGGGCGGTCGGCCAAAAGCAGGAAGCTGATCAGGTAGCTGCTCAGGTTCGAAGAGCGACAGACAACGACTTTCAGATGAGCCAAGTCACGTCGGAGGGCATCAAGGCCAACGATCTTCTGGAAGCTGGGCAGCCGGCGGAGGCGGCGCAGATCTATCGCCACATGCTTGAGGAGGATCCGAACAGCCCCTGGACGGCTTACAATCTCGCGCTTGCGCTGGAAGCCACGCATGATCTCAAGGGGGCCGAGGACGCGCTTCGCACTGGGATCGACATCGATCCTAAGCTGGCCAAGATTCGCGCCGAATTGGGCCAGATCGAATTGACTAAAGGCGACACGGAGTCTGCTCAAAAGTGGCTCGAGTCTGCACTTCAACTGGATCCGCAACTCGTAGAAGCGCGCGGTAATCTGGCCATGGTTCGCGCCAAACAGGGTGACTTGCCTTCGGCTGTAAAACTCCTTCGTCAGGCACTCGAAGACGATCCCAACTACAAGGATGGGCATCTCGAACTTGGCGTGATTCTTTCCAGACAGAGCAATAAGTCCGCGGCCGAAGACGAGTTGAACAAGGCTGTCTCCCTGGCGCCGCAGGATCCGCCCACGTTGTCGACTGCAGGAAAGACAATGGTCGAGATTGGCAGGCTCACCGAAGGCGTCGCCCTTCTGCGGAAGGTAACAGAACTGGCGCCCGATCTGGCTGTAACTCATCTCGACCTGGGGATTGCGCTTGCCGACAGTTATGACCTGCCCGGGGCATTGGAGCAAATGAGCGAGGCAGTCCGTCTTGCCCCGCAGTCCGGCGTCGCGCATTTCAATCGCGGTCGAGTGCTCTTTGACATGGGGCGCACCACCGAAGCAAAGCCCGAACTCGAAACTGCTTGCCGACTGGTTCCCCAGATGGCGCAGCCGAGATACTTCCTGGCTCTGGTCAACAAACAGGCAGGCGATCTGGCGGGGGCGACCAGCTTGCTTGAAGACACCGTCAAACTCGACCCCGGCAATTTGATGGCCCTGTATCTACTCGGGCAATGCCTTGAGCAGCAGCATGAAACCGACAAAGCGATCGTTGCTTGGCGGCAGGCGATCGCAATCGATCCGAATTTCAGCCAAGCGCTCTTCGGGTTGGCGCGCGCGTTGCGCTCCACCAACCCCGCTGAGTCTGAGCAGCTCATGGCGCGCTACAGCACAGTTCAGAAGCAGCGACAGATACTCGACGAGGCAAACACACTCGCCAACAATGGTGTCGTCGCTGCCTCCGCACATGATTGGCCCGAGGCGGTTCGTCAGTTGAAGGCGGCAATCGCGGAGTGCAATAACTGCGCAGCGAAAGCAGATCTTCACAAGAAGCTTGGACTAATCGACTGCCAGGCCGGCGACCTCGACAGTGGCGAAAAAGAGCTGCTGACAGCAAGTGCGCTCAAACCCGCCGATCCCGATATCCAGCGTGCCCTTCAGTTGATCGCCCGGGCCCGAAGCCAGCACCCCAAATCTGACTCAGGGAAGGCCAACTGATGCGGGCAACCAGCCGGATCGTTCTGTTCGCCGAACTTCTCGTTTTCGTTGGTGCGCTGTTGCTGACTGGCGTGAGGGTTCGATCTCAAATGATCTCAGGAAATGCCACCGATCAGCCCACCCGCCCGCTCCCCCCTGGGATGAAGGCTCCAGTTGTGGATTTCCGCGACGTTGCGCCGCAGGCGGGACTCACGGCCGAGGTGATCTCGGGCGACATCGACCAGACCTACATCGTCGAGAATACGGGCACCGGTGTTGCGCTTTTTGACTACGACAATGATGGACTGCCGGATATCTTTCTTTTGCAGGGCGATAGGCTGCACAATTCGGGTCCCCCTCTGACCCCGCATCTCTATCACAATCTCGGAGGGCTCCATTTCGAAGATGTAACTGCCAAAGCAGGCATCGGTCACCTCGGCTGGTCGCAGGGCGTGTGCGCCGGCGATCCCGACAATGAAGGGCGCGTGTCTCTCTTCGTCACTCAATGGGGGCATAACGTCTTCCTGCACAACATGGGAGACGGCACCTTCCGCGACGAGACGAAGGAACGTGGTCTCGACCGTCCGGAGGCTCGATGGAGTACGGGATGCGCGTTTGTCGACTACGATCGCGATGGCTCCCTCGATCTTGTGGTGGCCAACTACGTCGATTTCAGAGCGCAGGATTCTCCTCCTCCACGCACTCAGAGCGGCTGCAACTGGAAGGGTATGCCCGTCCCCTGCGGGCCGCGAGGCCTGAAGGGAGAGACGATGACGCTCTACCACAACGATGGACACGGGCACTTTGCCGATGTAACCAAGCAGTCCGGCATCGAAACACCGCGCGAGTACTACGGATTCACCGTTCTCACTGGCGATTTCGATAATGACGGATGGCCGGATATCTTCATTACTTGCGACTCCACACCCAGCTTGTTCTTCCACAACAAGCACAACGGGACATTCGAAGAGATGGGCCTCGTGAGCGGACTCGCCGTCAACGAGGACGGCCGCGAGCAAGCAGGGATGGGAGCCACCGCAGCCGACTACGACGGTGATGGGCTCCTCGACATCTTCAAGACCAATTTCTCCAGCGACACCAACACTCTCTATCGAAACCTCGGAAACAACAATTTCGATGATGTGACAAGTACGGCCGGCCTTGCTGTCCATACCCAGTGGGTTAAATGGGGCACCGCTTTCCTGGACTTCGACAACGACGGATGGCCCGATCTCTTCATCGCCGACGGGCATGTCTATCCATTTGTTGAGAAATACAACCTCGGCGAGGAGTTCAAGCAGCCCCGCCAGTTGTTCTGGAATCGCGGCGACGGACAGTTCTTCGACATGTCTTCGACGGGAGGTCCCGGCATTACCGCAAAACATTCGTCGCGCGGAATTGCCGTTGGCGATCTCGACAACGACGGCTCCCAGGAGATTCTCGTCGTCAATCTCTTCGAGCCCCCATCCTTGCTGAAGAACTTCGGGCCCCGTGGCAATGCAGTACTGATCCGCGCTGTCACCGCTTCAGGCCGGGACGCGATCGGCGCACGATTGACGTTGACGGCGGGCGGACACAAGCAGATCGACGAAGTGCGCAGTGGCGGATACCACATTTCCCAGGGAGATTTTCGCGTACATTTCGGCATGGGAAGGGCAACCAAGGCGGACCTGACGATCCGGTGGCCACAGGGCGAAGTGGAAACGATCCCCGGCGTGGAAGCGAATCAGTGGATCGTAGTCCGGCAAGGCAAAGGCATCGTCGAGCGCCACGCATTCAAGGACTAAAGAATCCGATGGCAAGCTGATCATCTTGCCTGCCAAAGAATTTGAACCTCCATGCAACGTAACCCAGCCTACGGTCGCCCATACAGCTGGAAGGGTGCCCAGTAGAATGGGAGACTCGATTGATTCCGCGAATGCAGAAGCTTCAGCTTGGCATTGTGCAACGCGAGCGTTGGGGACTGGCCGCCTTCAAGCCCCTCATACAGACGATCCATCAAAAAGGGAGTCGAATCATCACTCACCTCCCACAACGCGCCAATCACCTGGTGTGCACCGGCGCGGAGGAATGCCCACGAGAGGCCGACCAATCCTTCGCCCGCGTACGTGCGTGTTCCGCTTCCGTAGCATGCCGAAATGGTGACCAGCTTGGCGTGAATAGGGTGCTGGATGATCTCGCGCGCATAGAGCTTGTAGGAACCCTCCTGGCCGGCGGAGTTGGAGAGAATGATCGCTGAGTCTAGCGGGGTGGTGCTACTGGCAACCGCATGAGACACAAAATGAATATACGAATACTGATCCGGCCGGCTATTCATATAGGACGCTGGCGTCGCTTGCGGTCCGCTGAATACTCGCTTGGCGGTGAAATGGCTTCCGACCCGGGACATCTCGAACGAGAACATCGGAAGCGAGGGAAAGTCGCGATCAGCAGAAACCGGGTTGCCAAGCAATAGCATCTGTCGCGCCGCGCCCATAGGTGTTTGTCTTGCGGCGAGCATAGCTAGGGATGGAGCCGAGGAGAGTGTGAAATCCTCGATCAAGTAGTGGAGTGAGGTCTTCGAATTGCCGTTCTGACGAGCGCTCGGCTCGGGCCCAGGAGCCAGGAGAGTCTCGAAATTCAGTTTGCTTAGAGTGCCATCGTCGAGAATGATCACCTGCTTGCCGGACCGGATCATCTTCGAGGCCTGGCCAACGAGCATCTGATAGAGTGCTTGGCCGTCCGCATTTTCCTCTTCGAGCGGATCGCGCAGGTCGAGGAGAGCCTTGCGATATCTCTCGATGCGAGCTGTAATCTGGCGGCGTGGTGGCAAAGTGAAAAGAGCAACCTTCGTCGGCGTAATCGCCCACAGGTAAGACTGGTTCTCTCCCAGCCAATAGAAGAGCAATGTTGAGTTGGTGATCTGCGAGATCTTGCGCGCATTAATCGCTCTTGTCCGTGTCTGCCTCCCGGCGCGCTGGCCGCCAAGCGCCCGTTCGAGCGTGCGCGCCCGACTTTCATCGGCGACCGCAAGTGCCGCATCAGGCCGCCCCTGCTGCACCAGGAGATGGATGTAGCTGTCGTAGATTTGGGCGGCATTGGTGCCGAAGGGTAACTGCGATTCTTCGCTCTTCAGTTGTGCCCGCGCCGCGTCGCACGCTGCGAGCGTGGCCTGGTACATGCGTTCGGCGCCATCGGTGTTGTGTTGCAGTTCGTAGAGCACTGCCAGCTCATAGTCGGCATTCAACCGAGTCGTCATCAAGCTGGCTGAGTCGTTTCGAACAGAATTGAGGTACTCTTCAGCCTTTGCGTATTGGCCCCGGGCCACGGCGAGTTCGCCCATGGTGAACCGCAGGATCGCGCTAGGGTGTGTGTCTCCGCCGATCTCCATTGAAGTGACCTGATGGATATACGAGTCAGCGTCATCTAACTTGCCAGTATCAACAGAAATCTCGGCCAAATCCTGAAGAGCATTCACGATGTCATCGCGGCTTTGAATCTGTCGCGCGAGGTCAAGCGCACGACGATAGGAGTCCGTGGCGCTTGCCCAATCGCCGGAATCGCGGTAAACATACCCCGCATTGCTTACCCATTTGAGCTGGTCTCTGACGTCTGCGAGTTTTGAAGCCGAGATTTCAGCGGCGGTGAATTGATAGAGGGCCCTTTCGTTGTCGCCAAGTTGGTAGTATGCCCAGCCAAGATTGCCCGCTGCCTTCTGGGCAAGATTCTCGTAGCGCAAGTTGACGGCATCTCGATATGCAGATTTCGACCAGTCAACCGATTCGTCGAAATGGTCCTGTTGTAAAGCGATCCATCCAAGATTCAGTGATGCGCTTACCTTGAGCCACCAATCATTGTGTCGGCTTGCAAACGACAATGTTCGAAGAAGAGTTTGGCGCGCCTCATCATAATTTTCCTCTTTGTCCGCAACGATGGCACGAGATGCAAGCACGCTTCCGCAGACGAGCATCTCCGAGCCATTGCAGAGAGCCTCCGCCGCGGCCAGACGCTGGTTCGCCGAAGGGATCTGCTGAAGTCGGCTGAGTGCAATAGCCTCAATGGACAATTTTTCTATGGTGCCGGAGCCGGATGCAGATGTATCCCGATAGGTGCCAAGAATATGTAGTGCATCTCCGTACATGCCCCTCCATAACATCGACTCTGCCTCAAGCAACTTGAAACGTGACGCCCACACCGCATCAGAGGTCTGAAATCGCTCGAACCCCGACGTGGCTTCGAGCTGGCTCTCGGCCAGAGAGCCATGTTGAAAGAGACGCATTGTCTCATCGAATTCGGCGGCTGCACCTGGAGGCCTAGCATCCCGCAATGCAAACA
>Ga0335071_10008126_pt1 | contig 10781 bp, 10 predicted proteins | sample Lox_Sample_15_FD_206724 | JGI IMG/M metagenome (GOLD analysis project Ga0335071, IMG submission 206724) | Soil microbial communities from Loxahatchee National Wildlife Refuge, Florida, United States - Lox_Sample_1.5 | ecosystem: Environmental > Terrestrial > Soil > Wetlands | place: USA...
CGAAAGTCCCCTGCAGGGCGCCAGGCGAGAATTGCTGGAAGAGACCGGCTATACCAGCGACCATTTCATCCAGATCGGTTGCGTTTCCCCCAACCCTGCCAACCAAACCAACCTGATCTACTCCTTCCTGGCGTTGGAGGCCGAAAAAGTCGACGGACAGCATCTCGACGCAACCGAGGATATTGAAGTCGTGCTCACGCCATTGGAAGAAGTGATCAGGATGGCGAAGAGCGGCGAGCTGCTGCAGTCCATGCAGGTCAGTGCGATTTTCTTTGCCATGGCATATTGGGATCGGATCAAATAAATGGCATCCTTGAGCAAGCTATACAACGGCTATAAGGCGCTGGTGCAGTTGGGAATCCAACCGGTGGCGTTCAACGCGCTCTATCGCCTGGGGCTGGCCACCGGGCATTACCGGCGGGTGGAAGTGAAGCCTGAGCAGGTGGGATATGCTCCTTTGCGCCCGTTGTTCGAGTTTCCCGCTCCCGAGAGCCTGCTTGCCGTGATTGGAAAAGACGGAAAAGCCGCGCTCCTGGCCGAAGCTGACGAAATTACCGCCGGCCTGGTGCGGCTTTTCGGGGACCAGCCACAGCCGCTGCGCCTGACATTCTCCGAACCACTCAGCCACTGGACCAGGTACGAGACCAAGCCAGCCCTGCTGACTCCGCTGTATGCCAGCCTGCCGGACATCAAATTCATTTGGGAACCTGCCCGCTTTGGCTGGGCCTTTTGCCTTGGGCGTGCCTATATTTTGAGCGGTGCGGAAAAATACGCACAGGCTTTCTGGGATAATTTCGAGACTTTCACCACTGCCAACCCGCCCTTTCTCGGCCCCAACTGGACCTCCGGGCAGGAGGCGGCCCTGCGCCTGATGGCTTTCACCTGGGCAGGGCAGGCCTTTGCCGGTTCATCCAGCAGCACGCCGGAACGGATGGAGGCCCTGGCGGTCTCGATCGCGCAGCATGCTTCCCGAATTATTCCCACCCTGGTCTATGCCCGATCCCAACAGAACAACCACCTGCTTGCCGAAGCTGCCGGCCTGCTCAGCGCCGGGCTGGCATTGCCGGATCATCCGCAGGCTGTGCGCTGGCAAAGGCTGGGCTGGAAGTGGCTCAACGAAGGCCTGCGTTCCCAGATAGACTCGTACGGCGAATATGTCCAGCATTCCACCAATTATCAACGCCTGATGCTCCAGGTCGTTTTGTGGGTGAACCAAATAATCCGCAGGAACGACTTAAGCATGACCTACGTCTGGCCGCGCCAGACGAATGAAGCCATCGTCCGCTCCATCCATTGGTCACTGGCCATCCTGGATCCCGATTCGGGGCGAACCCCCAACCTGGGTGCGAACGATGGAGCCTACATTTTTCCCCTGACCGTCTGTCCGCCCGCCGATTATCGCCCCGTGCTGAACGCGGCTGCCAGGGCTTTTCTCGGTTACGACCTGCCGCACGGCCCGTGGGATGAGATGGCGCTCTGGTTCGGCGTGCCGCTGGAAGACCGCAAGTATGTTCAACTGCCGCGTTATCTTGGCGACCAGCTATACGGTAAAGACTCCTGGGCGTATTTACGAACGGCTCAATTCACCAGCCGCCCCTCCCACGCCGATCAGTTGCATGTGGACCTTTGGTGGCATAGCCTGAACGTGGCTCAGGATGCCGGCACGTACCTGTACAATGTCGATCCGCCATGGGATAACCGGCTGACTGCTGCGCAAGTACACAATACGGTCACCGTCAATGGGCGTGATCAGTTCACGCGCGCCGGCCGCTTCCTGTATCTCGATTGGTTCAATGCGTACCGGCGCGGCAGCCTGGAGGCTGACCCGGACATCCTCCAACGCGTGCGCGGCCGCCATTGGGGCTACTGGAGGGCGGGGGTACGGCACGAACGCACCGTGACCGCCCTGGCCGACGGCCGCTGGCAGGTGCAGGACGATATGCTGTCATTCCGGCTGCCCTGGGACAAGCGGATGATGTCGTACCGCCTGCATTGGCTGCTGCCAGACTGGCCGTGGCAGGCAGAGATGCAAGGCCCGGCACTCGAAATTCACCTGCAAACCCCGGACGGATGGATGACCATTTCTGTCCGCCTTGAGACAGGTAAAACCGAAGAAGCCATGCGGGTGTCACTCATGCGGGCGGGTGAAATCGTTTATTCTTCCACACCCGGTGAGCCACAATCCCAGGCAGACAGGCAAGTGCTCGGCTGGGCTTCTCCCACATATGGGGTGAAAACCCCGGCCCTGTCCCTGGCTATTGAAACAAGATCTGCAAATGATGTACAATTCATAAGCGAGTTTGTATTCCCAAAATGAGCTACCGGGCTGCCATCATTCTCCTGCAAGGCGATAAGATCGCACTGATCGAACGTCAGCGCGGCGGGCAGCACTATTTCACTTTCCCGGGCGGCCATGTGGATCCCGGAGAAACGCCCGAACAGGCGGCCGTACGCGAGACCAAGGAAGAACTAGGCCTGGATGTAACCATTAAGAAAATGGTGGCAGAAATCTGGTGGCACAACCGGCCACAGGATTACTACCTGGTCGAGGCGGTTGGCGGGGAATTCGGAACCGGGAACGGCGATGAATTCGCCAACCCGCTCCCAGAAAAAGGGACATACTTGCCAACCTGGGTGCCGCTGGGGGAACTGCTCAACCTACCGATCCTTCCACGATCAATGGCAGAAATTGTGGTGCAAGCGCAATCTTCAGGCTGGCCCGACCCGATGCCTGTCCTGCACGACAAAGAATAACATGCATATCCTTTTGATCCACCAGGCTTTCGCCGCTATCGACGAGCCGGGCGGGACGCGCCATTACGAGCTGGCGTGTTACCTGGCCGGGCGCGGTCACAAGGTTACGATCATCGCCAGCCCGGTAAGTTACCTGACCGGGACATCCCTGCCGCCTCCTGAGACAGCTGCGGCGAACTCACAGCCGGCCGGCGTGAGGGTTATTCGTACATACACGTACCAGGCCCTGCACAAGTCATTCATCCACCGCGTCCTGGCGTTCTTTTCCTTCATGGCTTCCTCGTTCATTGCCGGACTGGGTGTGAAGCAGGTGGACCTGGTCTGGGGCACCTCTCCGCCCATCTTTCAGGGTGTCACCGCATGGATGCTGGCACGCTTGAAGCGGGTACCGTTCCTGTTCGAAGTGCGGGACCTGTGGCCGGCATTCGCGATTGCCGTGGGCGTGTTGAAGAATCCCACCCTGATCAGGATGTCAAACTGGTTGGAACGCTTCCTATATCGCCATGCCGACCTGGTGGTGGTAAACAGTCCGGGTTATGCTGCTTATGTGCGCGAACGCGGCGCCTGGCGCGTGGAACTGGTTTCGAATGGTGCAGACCCGCAGATGTTCGATCCGGCCGACCAGGGTGAGGAGTTCCGGGCTGCCAACCAGATCGCAGATAAGTTCGTGGTGCTGTACGCCGGCGCGCACGGCATGTCAAACGATCTGGGGGTTGTGCTGGAGGCGGCGAAGATAGCAGCAGCTTCAGCGGCCGCGCGTGATGTGGTGATCGTGCTGCTCGGGGATGGCAAGGAGAAGCCCGCCTTGCAGAAACAAGCGGTTGAGATGGGATTGTCCAACGTACTCTTTCTTCCGCCCGTCCCCAAGACGGAAATGGCAGCAGCCCTGGCCGGCGCGGATGCATGCCTGGCGATCCTCAAGCCGATCGAAGAATACAAGACCACCTATCCAAATAAAGTTTTCGATTACATGGCGGCCGGGCGTCCGGTAGTCCTGGCGATCGATGGCGTGATCCGCCAGGTGGTCGAGGCGGCTGGCTGTGGTGTATTTGTCCGGCCGGGCGATCCGGCTGTCCTGGCGCAAGCCATCCAGCAACTGGCCGGCGATCGGGAGGTCTCCCGCCAGATGGGCCTGGCAGGACGAGCGTATCTCGTGCAGCATTTCAGCCGTTCCGTAATCGCTGAGCAGCTTGCCGAGATAGTAGAAGGTATGCCGCGGCCGGGCGAACACAAGGATCTAAAAGGATGACAAAGGCGGTTCTGCGCGTATGGACCGCCCGGGTTTTGATCGCCGTGGTGGTGGCCTGGAACCTGGAATGTGCCCTGGCTTTCTTGCTGAACCCCGGGATGTTTGCCCCCGGCTTCGAACTGGCCGGCGTCCCGGGCGCGGCCGCGATACGTGGTTTTGCGGTGCTCTTTATCATGTGGAACATTCCTTACCTGGCAGCGCTCTGGAATCCACAACGCAACCGGGTTTCTCTGTGGGAGGCACTAACGATGCAGGTGGTTGGGGTGATCGGAGAGAGCCTGATCCTTTTCTCCATCCCAGGCGGGCACCTGGTACTGCGCGCCTCGCTGGTGCGGTTTATTTCGTTTGACGCCTGCGGCGTGGCCGCCTTGCTGGGCGCGGTATGGTCAGCGCAGCTTTCCCGGCGGCCTGCCGGATAATTATGAGAGGAAGGAAATATGCCCGATATCGCTTTCAACCGCTTCTATCGCTATGACGACCTGACCCGGTTGCTGCATGAATATGCGGCAGAATACCCCGGGCTGCTCAAAGTCGAATCGATCGGGAAGAGTCATGCCGGGCGGGAAATCTGGCTGGTGACGGTCACCAATTTTGCCAGCGGCCCGGATACGGAGAAACCGGCCCTATGGGTGGATGGAAACGTGCACTCCTGCGAAGTGGCCAGTTCCACGGCGGCGCTGTATTTCATCCATTTCCTGGTCAATCGCTATGGCACGGATCAGACTGTAACCGAATGTCTCGATACACGCGCTTACTACATCGTGCCGCGCGTCAACCCGGATGGGGCCGAGTGGGCGATGGCCGACCGGCCCAAGATCATCCGCTCGAGCACACGCCCTTACCCTTATGATGAGGATCCGATCGACGGTCTCATTGCCAACGAAGATATCGATGGAGACGGGCGCATCCTGACCATGCGCATGGTGGACCCGAATGGCGTATGGAAAGCCCATCCGGCGGACCCACGCCTGATGGTACGGCGTGACCCGGTCGAAAGCGGCGGCGTGTATTACCGGCTGCTGCCCGAAGGACTGCTAAAGAACTACGATGGCGTCACCATCCAGGTGCGCCCTCCGAAAGAGGGGCTTGACTTGAACCGGAACTTTCCAGCGGTCTGGCGGCAGGAAAACGAACAAAACGGGGCCGGGCCCTATCCGACCAGCGAGCCGGAATCACGCAGCCTGGTTGATTTCATCGTCAGGCACCCCAACCTGACGGGAGTGGTCACATATCATACATACGCGGGTGTCATCCTGCGGCCTTATGATGACCGTACTGACGATGAATTTCCAGCGGAAGACCTATGGACTTATAAGAAGATTGGGGATAAAGGTACAGAGCTGACCGGCTACCCGAACATTTCCACCTTCCATGAATTCCGCTACCACCCCAAAACCGTCACCACCGGCGGCTTCGATACCTGGATGTACGACCACCTCGGCATGTTCAGCTGGACGGTGGAGATTTGGAGCCCTCAGCGGGAGGCGGGCATCAAAGACTATAAATTCATCGACTGGTACCGCGAACATCCCGTGGAGGATGATCTCAAGCTGATGAAGTGGAACGATGAAGTCCTCGGCGGCAAGGCATTCGTGGACTGGCACCCGTTCGACCACCCTCAGCTCGGCCAGGTGGAGCTGGGCGGCTGGGACTTCATGAATTGGGTCAACCCGCCGGCGGCTTTCATGGAAAAGGAGGTGGCGCTTTTCCCCGAATGGATGCTCTGGCATTTGCTCATCTCCCCCAAAATGGCCTTGCGCCAGGCGGAGGCCAAACCAATCGGGCCGGGCACGTACCGGATCAGGATGGTGGTCGAGAATACCGGCTGGCTGCCGACGTATGTCACCAAGAAAGCCCTGGAGAAGAAGGTGACGCGGGGTGTGATATGCGAGATCGAGCTGCCAAACGGGGCCAGCCTGCAATCCGGCAAGCTGCGCGAAGAACTGGCCCAGTTGGAAGGGCGCGCGTATAAATCTGCGTTTGCCGATGCGGGGGAGGGCGGTACGGATGACCGGTTGAAAGTGGAGTGGGTTGTATATGCTCCCGAAGGCGGAAAAGTGAAGCTGACAGCACGCCACGAGCGCGCTGGCACCGTGAGAGCCGAATTGGAACTGAAGTAGGATTTTTAACCAAAAAACCGCAGGCTATGGCCTGCGGTTTTTTGATATTTTCTTTTACCCCATTTTCCCGGTCAGATATGCTTCGGTCAGTTCCTTATCCGGGCGGGTGAACAACCGTTCCGTCGCGCCAAATTCGACCAGTTCGCCCAGCCAGAACAGGCCGGTAAAGTCAGAAACGCGTCCAGCCTGTTGCATATTGTGCGTTACGATGACGATGGTGTATTTCTGCTTGAGTTCGACAATCAGGTCTTCGATCCAGCCGGTTGCGATCGGATCGAGCGCGGAGGTGGATTCGTCGAACAGGATCACCTCCGGCTTGACTGCCAGGACACGGGCGATGCAAATGCGTTGCTGCTGCCCGAGCGAGAATGCCAGTGCATTGGCTTTCAGGTCGTCTTTGACTTCGTCCCATAAGGCGGCATTCCGCAGGCTTTCCTGAACGATCTCATCCAAGCGTGACTTGCTCTTCACCATTCCAAGCACGCGCGGCCCAAAGGCAACATTGTCATAGACCGATTGGGGAAATGGATTGGGCTTTTGGAACACCATCCCGACCTGCTGGCGCAGCAAGGCTACATTGTTATCGGCGGCATAGATATCCTTGCCTTTGAGCAGGATCCGGCCTTCGACATGCGTCCCGGGTATGGTGTCATTCATGCGGTTAAGGCAGCGCAGGAAAGTGGACTTGCCGCAGCCGGAAGGTCCGATGAGGGCCGTGACTCTGTTCGGCAGGATATCCATGTTGATCTTGTGCAGGGCCAGCTTGGCACCATAATAGAAATCCAGGTTTTGCACGGCAAAGATGGGCAGGCTGTTCATGGCGCCAATTGTAATCTATTCTTGGTTGTGAGATTTTAAGTCTCCAGGATTGGCCCTGAAGAGTTCCGGATTTGGGGGTTCTGACACGGCAATTCTCTGAGAACCGAGATTTTATTATCGCTTATAATCTGGCACGATGCGCGCCTTCAAGCGGTTCCTGCTTCTCTTGATCATCTGCCTGCTGGCGGCCTGCGGGCCAGCCAATGCGGGTACGGCTCAATCTCAGATGCTGTACATACAGGATAAAGGTTCCGATACAATCGTCAACCTGGCTCTGGCCTGGGCCGAGAAGTACCAGGCAGAGCATGCGAATGTGAGTATTTCGGTCACAGGCGGGGGCACCGGCACGGGGATTGCCGCCCTGCTCAACCGGACGACGGACATAGCCAACGCCTCCCGCCAGATGCAGGCGGTCGAGATCCAACAGGCCAAGGCCAAAGGACTTGATCCGATCGAGTTCGTGGTGGCGCGTGACGCCATCGCCGTTGCGGTAAACCCGAGCAACCCGGTGGACCGGCTGACTTTCCAGCAGATCTCCGATATCTACTCGGGCAAGATCAACAACTGGCTCCAGGTCGGCGGGCTGGACCGGCCGATTGTGCGGCTCTCAAGAGAGGTCAATTCGGGAACGCACGTTTACTTCCGTGATACGGTCGTGCGCCTGGGTGACGCCAACAACAAGACTCTCTTCGCCACCGACACGCTGCTGCTGCCATCTTCGGAAGGCATCGTCAGCGAGCTACGCCAGAACCCCAATGCCATAGGCTATGACGGGCTGGGCTACATCCCGGCGGACCTCAAGACGATTGCCGTGGCCAAGGATGCCGCAGGCCCGTTCGTGCTCCCGTCGGTGGCGACGGTCAATAATAAGAGTTACCCGATCGCGCGCGACCTGTATATGTACACTGCCGGCCAGCCGAGCGGTGTGGTAAAGACCTATCTTGACTGGATCGTTTCCTCAGAAGCACAGGCGATCGTGGTCGAATTGGGTTTCGTGCCAATCTCAAAATAGTCCTTGCCCCTGCCCTGCTCCCGCCGGGAGATGGGATGGGGTGAGGAGGAGCGTCATGAAAAAGTCCCTTAGCTGGAGTGAGACCATCATTTCCGCGGTCATAAAGACCTGCGGGTATTCAGCGATCGTTTTTGTCTTGCTCATTTTCATTTTCCTGCTGCGTGAGGGTGTCCCCACCCTGGCTGAGGTAAGCCTGGGCAATTTGTTCTCCACGCGTTGGTACCCCATCGAGAGTCATTTCGGCATCCTGCCGCTTATCACCGGTTCGATCATCGTTACGCTGGGCGCCATGCTGATCGCCATTCCCTTCGGGATCGGAACTGCGGTGTTCCTTTCTGAGATCGCCCCACGCTGGCTGCGTGAGATCCTCAAACCGCTGGTGGAATTGCTAGGCGGCCTGCCTTCGGTGGTGCTCGGCTTCCTGGGCATCCTGATCCTGTCGCCCTTCCTGCGGAACATCTTTAACCTGCCCACCGGCCTGACCGCCCTGGCGGGGGCGCTTTTATTGGGCGGGATTGCGGTCCCCACCATCGTCTCGATTGCCGAAGATGCCCTGGATGCCGTCCCGCAGAGTTACCGGGATGCCGCGCTGGCGATCGGCGCGACCAAATGGCAGACCATCTGGCGCGTCACCCTGCCGGCTGCCAGGTCGGGTGTGCTGACGGCGCTCATGCTCGGCATCGGCCGGACGATTGGAGAGACCATGGCGGTCATGATGGTCACCGGGAATGCCCCGGTGATGGCGGTCAAATTGTCATCCATCATTTCACCTGTGCGGACCATGACGGCCACGATCGCGGCTGAAATGGGGGAGGTGGCGAATGGCAGCCCGTATTACCATGTCCTATTCTTCATCGGCCTGGTGTTGTTCCTGATTTCGCTGATCGTCAATATCATTGCATCATCGATGGTATTCCAGTCGAAGAGCCGCGCCGAGAGGATATTGTCATGAAAGCGCGCACCTTGCTTGACCGTTTCATGATCCAGCGCCTGGGTATTTCCCTGATCAGCCTGGTGGCTTTCCTCACGATAGTCCCCATCATTGCCGTGTTTGCCTATATCATTGGCAAAGGTGCCCCGGCCATTTCGTGGCAATTCCTGACCGCCATGCCGGAAAGCGGGATGCGGGCGGGCGGCATCCTGCCAGCCATCGTGGGGACGTTCTATCTGACCATCGGCACAGCCATTTTCTCGGTGCCCCTCGGGATCGCAGCGGCCATCTATCTGGCCGAATATGCGAGTGAGAACCGGCTCACCCGCCTGATCCGGATTGCCATCATCAACCTGGCCGGGATCCCCTCGGTGGTGTACGGTTTGTTCGGGCTGGGGCTGTTCGTGCTCTTCCTGAAATTCGGCACCAGCATCCTGGCTGCCTCGTTGACACTTTCCATCATGACCCTGCCGGTAATAATCAGCGCGTCCGAGGAAGCCTTGCGAGCGGTCCCGCAGGCCTTCCGCACGGTCAGCATCTCGCTGGGGGGGACGCGCTGGCAGACCATCCGCAAGATCATCCTGCCCCAGGCGTTGCCCGGCATCATTACAGGCGTCATCCTGGGCCTGGAACGCGCGGCCGGGGAGACCGCTCCGATCCTGTTCACTGGCGCAGCGTTCTTCCTGCCGCACTTACCCAATTCCCCGCTGGACGCCACCATGGCTTTGCCTTACCATCTTTTTGTCATCTCCACCCAGGTGCCCGGCATGCCGATCCAGATCCAATATGGCACGGCACTGGTGCTGATCATTTTCGTCCTGGGGATGAACCTGATCGCCACCATCATCCGTTCACGCGCCCGGGCAAAAAGGCAGTGGTAGGCATGGATAAGATCGTCATCGAACACTTGAACCTCAGGTATCCGAATGGGACGGAATCCCTTAAGGATATCAACCTGAAAATCCCTGCCAATGCCATCTCGGTGCTGTTTGGTCCGGCAGGCGGCGGGAAATCGTCATTGCTGAGATGTCTCAACCGCCTGAATGATTTGACCGAAGTGGAGACTCTTACTGGAAGGATCTTCCTGAATGGTGAGAATATCCTCGATCCCCAAACCGATGTAATCGACTTGCGCCGCCGGGTCGGGATGGTTTTCGCCCGACCGGTTGTCCTGCCGATATCCATCCGCCAGAATATGACCTATAGCCTGGAACTGGCAAATGAAAAACGCAAATCCAGGCTGGATGAAGCAGTGGAGCGAGGGCTCAAGCTGGCGGCACTATGGGATGAAGTCAAGGACCGGCTGGATGATCCGGCCATCGCCCTTTCGGGCGGCCAGCAGCAGCGCTTGTGCCTGGCACGCGCCCTGGCAAACCAGCCTGAAGTGATCCTTTTGGATGAGCCCACTTCAGGCCTCGATCCCATCTCCACCGGCAAGGTGGAAACAGCCTTGCAGGAACTCAAAAAGGATTATACGGTCGTGCTGGTGCCTCACTCCGTCCAACAGGCAGCCCGGACGGCGGATCATGCCTTCTTTTTCCTGCAGGGGGAACTGGTGGAAGCTGCCGCTGGCACGGAACTCTTTACCCACCCCCAGAAAAAACAGACGGAAGATTATATCCAAGGGCGCTTTGGTTGAACGGGCCTGCGCCTTCGAAATCATTTATCAGCCGTTTTCCAGCTTGCCGCGAGGGCGCGGATCACGTACCAGCCAGAAGAGCAAGAAAGCGGTCACCAGGCCGCCGATCGCCGAAACCATGAAAGTGGTTTGAAATCCGGCGGTCTGGGCAATCCAGCCGCCAATCAGCGGGGCAATGATGGTAAATGGCGCCACCAGCGTGTTCGATAATCCAATGTAGGTCGGGCGGGTTTCTTCGGTGCCGAACTCGACGGTGA
>Ga0335071_10008127_pt1 | contig 10780 bp, 10 predicted proteins | sample Lox_Sample_15_FD_206724 | JGI IMG/M metagenome (GOLD analysis project Ga0335071, IMG submission 206724) | Soil microbial communities from Loxahatchee National Wildlife Refuge, Florida, United States - Lox_Sample_1.5 | ecosystem: Environmental > Terrestrial > Soil > Wetlands | place: USA...
TTTTGTGCCGCCTTGTGTCTCAAACTTCGCAAATCCGTAGCGCGAGCCGATGAGCGCGGCTACAGCGTCCGCGAACGTCAGGATCAGCAGTGGCACGATATACAGAATCGGATCCTTGCGACTGACCAGGTAAAGGGCGCACACACTTAACGGGAAGTACACTTCGCCTAACGAGACCCGTCCCACGCCTCCCAGCACTCTGCCAAGGCTGGCGCGAAGAGCAGACACGTGCTGCAGGGACGCCAATAGCGCGGTGACTAGAATCGCGGCAGCAAGGAAGACCCGGACATCAGGAAGCAGCCAGGGCAAGGCGAGGCATATACTGCCACCGCCCATATGGAACATCTTCCGTACCAGCTCGGGAGCTAACTTGTGGCGGCTCTGTAGAACCCGCAGCACTCCCGCAAGCGCTGCGAGAACGGCGATCAGCGCCAGGAGTCCTCCGAGTTGCTTCATGAGAGCTCCACCTTCACAAAACCTCCTCAATCACGAAGGCGCTATAGAAGAAAGCTTTGGCTTCCCGCCCCAAGCGTTCCGCCTCTTGATCCAGCGACGCAAGCACGGACGCCATGCTCTCCGGCCGGCGCCGTGGCGCCAGCATGTTCCAATACGCCAGCCGTGCTCCCTTGCGCCCTGCCCGTGCTATGCGCTCGAGTGTTTCTTGCGAGTGCTCCACGGACATATATTCGAAAACGTCGCTCAAATTGAACGCATCGATGGAACGCTCCGGAACCGCCTCAAGAAACTCTTCCAGCGATTGGCTACTCCATTCCAGGCGGTCCAGACAGTCGCAGATCGGCTGGAAGTTTTCCGGCCGAAGCGCGAAGGGCAGAGCCCGGGAGTGCCTGCCCATCAGAATCCACTCCACGTAGGGATTCTGGGACGGGTCCAGTACGGTGAGGGCGTGGCGGGTCCGGCGCAGAATGCTCTCGGCGAACGGGCCCTCGGCGTACTTGAAGAACTGTGGATCGCGGCCCAAGCGGCTCATGACAGCTTCTGAGAAGAAAATGCGAAACAGGAGCTTCCAGCGCCAAGTGTTCCAACGCGTCTCGTAGAACTCCTCACGCTCCCACCTCGACTTGGGGCGGATCAGTTCATTCACTGCGCGCCGCGAGTGAATCAGTGGCAGGACCCAGCGGCGAAATATTGCGAAATAGCGTTCGAAGCTCCCTGCGGCTCCGATTCCGCCCGTGATCGCACTGGGCCGGGAGTCCCAGAACTCGCGAACCTCGGGGGTCAAATGAGCTCGGCACTTTTCATAAAGAAGCTTGCGCCGCCGGCTGGGTGAAGACCCGACCAGCTCCAGCAACTCGGGATGGGCCAGCGCGCGAAACGCGGCCACGCGAAGTTCCAGGCAGGCGAGTTGCGCCGGACTCAGGTCCAACGCAAAGACGTGTGCAGGCGCTTTGGCCAACAGAGCCAGCGTGTTGTCTCCGGCGCCGGCAATCGAGAGGCACACGTCCCCCGGGCGAACGTCAAGCGCTTCCAGCAGTACATCGGCGTCCTCCCAGCATTGCGCATAAAGGATCGCCGAGAGCTCCAGATTAACTTCTGCCTTAGTAGGTGAAGGTGGAGTCTCAATCACGGTGCCTCCTGGGTGACGGACTGGAGGCGATGTACTTCGCCGGTCGCCCCATCAAGTTCCACCAGGTCGCCGTCGTGGAGCCAGCGCGTGACTCCGGGCACAGAAACCACGGTCGGCAGTCCCAATTCGCGTGCGATGATCGCGGAATGCGATAACAGGCTGCCACGTTCTACGAGCAGTCCGGCGGCCAGTGGGAACAGAGTTACCCAGCCTGGATCGGTCCGTTCCGCCACCAACACTTCTCCAAAGTGAAGATGGCACGACTTGGGGTCGCGGACGACGCACGCCCGTCCTCGAGCAGTGCCGGGACAGCAGCCGATGCCTTTCGCCGTCGGCGCCTCCCGCTCAGGCTTGACCTCGCCTGCAACCGGCACGCTCTGCGCAACTGGGCCTCGCGTTTCGAACCGGTCGGGAGGCGCGGCTTCGGAATGGTACTGGACGGATTCGGCACGCCGCAGGTTTACGAGCGCCCGAAGGTCCGTCGAGGTACACGTTCCTTCGACGAATCCCAGTATCTCTTCGACTTCCAGGAAGAACACATCCCTGGGATCGTCGATCCGGTCCAGCGCATAGAGCCGCCGGCCAAGCTCGACGAATATGCGCCGGACTCTGCCGAATACGCGGGTCCTCTCAAAGCGCAGGTTTTCGCGGTAACCCACCGACCGGCGCGCGTTGCGTAAAACCCATCGGAACAGACCGCGTTGCAAGGGATGACCCTTGAGGTGGGAAGAAACGCGCGCTTCGGCCTCTTCTGAAGCGCGGCGCTCAGGTCGCTGACATGAGCTGGGAGCGGGGCTGGCGGCCAGATTGGCGACCGATCGCAGCAAACTCGACGGATCCTCGGACAGCGTTGCGCTCTCCAGCTTCAGCTCTTCCATGCATCGGTCGCCGAACTTTTCCAGGTAGCTCGAAAAAAGCTGGGCGAATGCCGGGTTCGCGGCAATAGCGCGCTCCGCCCTGCGACGGTTCCCGTTCTTGAGCGCGGCCAGCAACGCGGCATCCTGAGCCGCCACAGCTGCCATTTCGTGCATTCGATGGGCTGGGTCGATGCTAATCACGCCGCTTCGCGCCGAAAGCAAATCGTTCTGCAATGTTCCGGTTGCGTCACCGCACCAGAGCTTGGACAGCTTCTGGAGCAGGCCGTAAAAGACCATAGCGAAAAAATCGTTGATGATGGGGGCCTTCCAGCGTACAAGCAGGCGGCGTTCCAGATCCCGATAATGCACCACCAACTGGTCCGGACGCCAGCGGCTGAAATCAGGATTCGTGTGGAGACAATCATCCAAGAGACTGAAAAAGCCGCGCACTTCCCGATCCAGGTGGAAATAGTTGGCCAGAAGGCCGGCGGCAGCTGTGGCCGTGCGCCAGCGATCGCGAAAGCTGGTGCGGGTTTTCGAGAGCCAGGCCACCACTTCCTCAGGAAGCGCCTGGCGGACGCCCATCATCGTCTCCATAAAGCGGCGATTGGTGCGAAAACCGGGCAACATTGCCAGGAGGCGGTACCAGTTCAGCAGGTTGTAATAGACGCGCCCCCGCACGTAACCCAGCATGTGGCGGTACATGTTCCCTTCGTCGGCTACTACTTCGGGCGCGACGCCCATCACCAGGCTGAACTGCCGATAGACCTCTTCATAGGCGCGCCGAGCGAACGAAAACGTGAGTGGAGAGGAAATCCCGGGATAGCTCTCCGTGATGTTGCTGTTGTCCCACAGGCTGCGCGGTCCATCCGGATCGGGCAGATCTGCCAGGTTAGTGATCGGACGCGATTGCAGAAGCCACAGCTCACCGGCAGCGTCAATCGCCCATTCGATGTCCTGGGGCCTTTGGAAGAAGCGTTCGGCTGCGCGAGCGAGTTCCGCCACGCGCTGCACCTCGCCGTCGCTGAGTGCCGGTTGGAGTGCGCACTCCGCTTCGACCGGAACGCTTTCCACGCCCTCTGGCCCGGCAGCCCCGCGGCGATGCGCGAATCTCTTGTTGGCGATCGCGCGCGAAACGATTTGTCCGTCGTCGCCGACTTCGTAAGTATCGCCCTCGGCTGCTCCGGAGACCAGAGCGGTCCCCAATCCGTGTGTGGCGCTTACCACGACGATACTTCTGCGGCCGCTCACAGGACTCGCGCTAAACGCGATTCCGGACTTGGCCGCATCGATCATCCGCTGCACCAGCACCGCAGGAGCATCGGGCATCAACGGAAGACCCTGCTTTACGCGGTAGGCCATCAATCGTCGGCTGAAACCGGAGCGCCACACGTCAGCCACGCGTTCGCACAGTTGTTGCGGACTGACGAACAGATAACTCTCCAGTTGCCCGGCGAAAGAAAAGCGGGCGCTGTCCTCGCTCAACGCAGAAGACCGCACCGCGAGCACCGCGTCCGCACCGCCCAGCTTTCGTGCCGCGGCGCACAACTGTGCAGCGACGTCCTGGCAGCACTTGATCTCCGCAACGGCGGCCTGGATCTCGGTAGCGTTTTGCGCACTCGAGAGAGCCGTTCGTTGCTCCAGGGTGAGACTTTGCTCGAAGGCTTCGGGAAGCAAGACAAACCATTCGGGCACCTGGAAACCGGCCGCGTCCAGCTCCGCAAGAGCGCGAGCCTTGCCGCCCAGCAGACGCGACGAGGGCGATTCTTCCCAGTCGGCTGTGGACAGAATCATAACGCCCCCCTGGAATAAAACAGCATGGGCAGGATTCCGCAACTCGTGTAAACCAGAACGGTCCAAACGCCGGACATTGTTTCAATGATCTTTCCAGCCCCTTGTTTCGGTTGACGCAGGAAGCGCAGGGCACAGAGCGCGGCGGCCAGGAACACGGCTATGGCGATGCCGAACACCAGCACCTCAAAGTAAACGCGGCGGCCTGCCATGCCCGCCACGATCCCGGCAGCGGCCATGGCGGCGAGCCAGACTGCGATCGCACCCGGCCGGCCCCACAAGACGGAGTACGTCTCTACGCCAAACTCCTCGTCTTCGGGAGCCCGCACCTTGCGACCGACTTCGACGACCACGCCATTCAGGAAACTCAAAGCGAGCAGCCAGGCGAGTCCGGAAGGCAACCCTCCGGCTGGAAGCCAGTCGCACCCGCTCACGTAGAGGTCGATCAGCGGAAGGATCAGCATGTGCGTCCAGAGATAGTGGACCGGCCGCCGTTTCAGCCAGGCGGAGACAAAGAACTCGCGCGTCATCAACGCCAGGTACGCCCAGACGACGCCCAACAACAGGACAAGCCCCGGATCGAGCCACAATGCCAGTATCAGCTGCAGACCCGCCGCCACCGCAGCCACCACGCCGAGTTCGCGCAGGGTCACCAGGCCACGTGGGACCGGACGGTAGGGCCGGAACTGTGCGTCCTCAGCGGCGTCCTTGAACTCGTCGGCGATCCTCAACTGCAGAAAGAACAGGAAGGAACTCAGAAACGCCACTACAATGGTCTTCAGCGGCGGAAAATGGTATGAATCGCGCAGCAGCGCCGAAAAGCATACCGCCGAGAGACTGAAGGCTGCAATGAGGGCGCCGTGATTGAAGATTGGGAAACGCTCACGTTGATAGATCCACCAGCGTGAAGCCAAAGGCGGACTCGACAACGCATGCGAGCTCATATGTGTGGCCGGGCGAGGCGCATGTGGGCCCGCACAAAATCGCCGGCGCAGAGAGCCCCGCAGATGGAAAGTTCACCCGCCAGGCACAACGCCGCACAAACCTCCGCCAAAGCTCGTGCGTGCCCTGGCCCCTCTAGCCCCATCAAGCGCAGACAGGCATTCTGACTAGGCAGGCCGGTGCCTCCTCCAACAGTCCCAACGATGATATTCGGCAGTGTGACGGAGGCGTACAATGAGCCGTCGCCCGCGCACTCGAAGCGCGTGACACCTACGGCCGACTCGGCCACGCAAGCGACGTCCTGCCCACAAGCAAGATATAAAGCAGCCAAGCCATTCGCAAAATGACCCTGAACTCCAATCGTTCCGCTCATGATGCCGCCGACTGCGGCCATTTGCCAATATCGGATCAGGTCCTCCGGGGTGGTGCGCAGTCGTCGTTCCACCAGCGGCTTCGCGACAGTGACTTCGGCGGTGACTTTCTTTCCGCGGACGCTCAAGAACGACAAGGCGCTGGCCTTCTTGTCACCGGAGAAGTTTCCCTCGATGTAATGCTTTTGTGGCTGAACCGGCGCATGGGTCTCGATATAGCGGCAGATCGCGTCCGCGGCGAACGTCGCCATGTTCTGCCCGGCGGCGTCGCCCGTCGAAAAGTCGAGGTGAAGAAAGACGTGGTTGCCTTCCACCGCTAAGCGCAGGTCTAGCAGCCGGCCATGACGTGTCGTGGTTTCTGCTGCGTGGCGGAATTCCTCGATCTGAGTTGCTGCCCATGATGCGAACAGGCAGGCGCTCTCCAGGGTGTCGAAGGCAAATGCAGGTGCACGACTTACGCCTTCGTTTAACAAAACAGCGGTAGCGCCACCGGCCTCGGTAATCAGTTGAGCCCCTCGGCTGTAGGACGCGACGAGCGCCGCTTCGGTCGTCGCCAGGGGCACATAGTAGTCGCCCTGAGCAAACAGCCCGTTCACACGGAGCGGACCCGCCAGGCCCACCGGAATCTTCACCGTTCCGATGAAGTTCTCGATGTTGTGCTGGTAGCATTCCATCGGCGTCGCCGTCGTGCCGGACTCCAACGCTTCCCGCGCCTCGGGCGGAGCTTTGAGGATCTCCCATCTCCGCGCCACCAATTCCGGAGAAATTCGGGCATGGCCAGGCACTTTCGGCGATGCGCCACAGGTCCGAGGCTTCAGCCGGGAGCGCAGCTCCTCGAAGCCTCCATGCTTCGCAAGCTCGGCAAGAAGATAGCTGGTGATCCGGTGGTGATCGGCAGGCATGGCAGCACCGTTCAACTTAAGTCGTGCATTTTCAATACCAGTCTTTTGTCCGACAAAGTCGTCAGAGACGCCACAGGAAGTAAGCCATGTGTGCATATGCGCCTTACCATTGGGTGATTACACACACCCGCTTACCTCACTTGCCTTGTGGGAAATGGATCGTGACAAGCTCACCGAAGCCCAGCTCGAGAAGCTGATGGATGGATGTGAGAAAATTTTCGAGCCACCAGCAGAGCCCCGCCAAAATCACGCTGCAGGTTTTGGTAGCTCTTCCTCACCAGAAATTGAAGCGCACACCCTACGAACCGTAGCCATGCCGACACCGCACACGCGCGCGGTTTCCCTCCAGGACTTTCGGGCTTTTCGCAGTCGATCGCTCTCGCTCGATCAAAGACCACCTTGGACCTGCCGATAGGGTTTCCACCGCGAGTGCCTTGCCTCCGGGCGCGGCTCAAACCTGCGCGGACGCGTTCGGAGATTCGGACCCTTTCCTGTTTTGCGATCACAGCCAAGATGGAGATCACGGCGTCACGGAACATCCCGCAGGAGTCGAGGTAGGGCTCAGTGAAAGACCGGAATCGCACTCCGGCGTCGTCCAACCGCTTCAGACAGACCTGAGTCTCCAAAACTCCTTCGCGGCTGAAGCGATCCAAGGCCCAGAACAACAGGACGTCGAATCTCCTTTGGGCTGCGTCGGCCATTATCGGCTTGAACTGCGCTCGTTCAGCCGTTCCGCCGGACTCGTGGTCTTCGTATTCGTGGACGATGGTCCAGCCCTGGGCTAAGCAGAATTGCCGGAGCTATTGTAGCTGATTCGCTGTCTCCTGAACCCTGTCGGAGGTCGAAACCCGGGCGCAGAGGGCGGCCCTCATGCCAAGCCTCCCAAGCCCCTTGAAATCTGGGGTTAGCTATCGCAGCAGGCAGGAACCCTGGAGGTTGAGTCTCGGCAGAAGTTCGAAATGCGTCCAGACTGGGGAGCCAATCCTCTGCGTGTCCGCTCCGGCCAATCCAGGAGCAATCCTGAAGAAGCACGAGTTTCAACGCAAATTTGAGCGTGACAGTGACTTCCGAATCACTAGAATGCGAACGGCGAGTAAGTCCGGCGTCCCTAGAAAGCCCTATTGTTTAGGGGGTACCCCGGCACAGTCATGACCAAGGCTTTCCGAAATTCACTTAAGCTAGTTCACACCAAGCTGCACGCTCGACCCGGGGATGGTGATCGACCGCCGATCCGGATATACTGTTCGGCACTCGGACTTCCGAGATGGAGGCCAGCCAATGGAACAAGTGATCGCCAAGCTCGTTCGCGAATTTGAAGAAGGAAAGCTAAGCCGCCGCCAGCTCATCCAGAGCCTGACCATAGCGGCGGCCGCGGCGGCGGCTGTAACCGTCGTGCCTGAAGCGAACGCTGCCGAAGGGAAGGTGTTTACGGCCACCAACTTCAATCATGTTTCGTACCAGGTGACCGATTACGCGCGGAGCCGCGATTTCTACGCTGGACTGTTCGGGATGAGGGTGACCGAAGACGACGGCAAGCAGTGCCGGCTGACGTTCGGCAACAACATCCTCATCGTGCGCAACCGGACGCCCGCCCCGCAGGTGGATCACATTGCGTATACCATTGCGAACTGGGATCAGGAGAAGGACTCGGTGGAAGCGGAACTGAAGCGCCGCAATCTGAAGATTGTGCAAGGCGACGCCAAGACGAGTCTTCACGTCCTGGACCCAGACGGTTTTCGCGTGCAGTTCGGCGGACTTCGTCAATAAGCCCGCGGCTTAGGCGAGCGGTCCTGGACGGTTCTTGTAGCGATTGACGATCGCGTCCGCGCTCATATAAGCCAGCGCCTGAATGGTGAGCGCCGGGTTGAAAGCGCTCATCGTGGGGAACGTCGAGCTGCCGACGATGAACAGGTTGGGGATCTTCGGATCATCGCCCATGCGCGTCCCGCCCTCGTGATGCGCGCCAGGCATGCCCGGCCCCAGGTTGCCGCGCCAGACCTTCGAAGCGCCCATCGCGTGAGACGAATCCGCCGGAATCGCCGAGACCCCGTAGCGCTCGATGGTTTGCGAACGCGCGCGGAAGTCGTCCTCATGGAAGCGCCACGAGACCGCGCCGTAGTGAACCGTGCCGCCGCCTGCCTGATTGCCGTAGTTGAGAACCGGCAGCGGCTTCGCACGTGCCTTTTCGTTTGGCCGCCAGGTAACGGGCTGGCGCTTGGCGCTGGGGCGCAAATCCTACGTTGGAAGTAGCGCAATTCGTCGTGAGGAGTGAAGTCGGAGGTATTCAGGCGCGGGCCGCGCTCCAAGCCGATGACTTTCATGCCAGCTTTGGCGAGTTCAGCGGCAAGAATTCCGCCCGCCGCGCCCATGCCTACGATAACGGCGTCAGTCTTCTCGGTGGACATGGCTCAGCCCTTCCGTTTCGCAGCGCTGGACTCGGCCTGCAAGCCGATCAGGGGCGCCCGCGTGAAGGCATCTTTCGATTGCATGTCCGCGGGGTTGAAGACCGCCTGAGCGCTGGGGAAGCCAACCAGACGCCAGCCCGCGAAGTCTTTGTTGCCGCCATAAACCGGGTCAGCGAACATGCCTTCGATCGTGTGGGTGCGGATGGTGTTGAAACCTCTTGCGCGGAAGGCCACGCAAACCCGTTCGCCTTGCCTTCCTCTAACGCAGTGATCACCTGATCCCGCCGCGCCGCGTCGAGTTGCCGGAAGGGTTCTTGATAAGTCTCACGGCAGTAGGCGTCCAGTTGAACCAGGCCGCGCCGATAGAAGTCTTGAAAATCGGCGTAAGCCCCGGCGAGTGCGGATCGCCTGGAAGGCGAGCGGCAAGCCAAGAAGCGCAAGTGGCCCGACATCATGGTGAAGAGGAGTTGCATTGTTGAGGGGGTTACCCCCGGCCTCGTGGGAGCGCGTGCCGGACGAGCGGGCTTGTTCAAAGATTTCGAAGAGGATCAAGTTGAGCTGCGAGGATTGGCTGCTAGTCTCCAGTGTTGATCTTCATTGGCGCCCGGCGCGTTATGATTAAGCGTGTTCGCGGATGCAAGTCTAGACCGAGAGGTGCTGATGAAAACCGCCATATTGTCCACCCTCCTGCTACTGGGACAGTTCGCCGGCGCGTCGCGAGCGCAGTCGCAGGAAGACATCGCAAAGCGGTTCGCAGGTATGTGGCGATTGGTTTCAAATCCGCAGCGCCTCGCTGACGGGACGACGCGGCAGGGATCAAACACCGTTGGATACGCCTCTTTTGACTCCAATGGGAGGCTTATGTGCTTCCTCAGCATGAATCCCAACCGGCCCCGATGGAAGACGGAAGCCACGCCGACACCGGAAGAAGGGCTGTCCGCGATCCAGGGTTTCGGCGCTTATTGTGCCACGATCGAGATCCACCCTAAGGAGGGCTTTATGCTCCGGCACTACGAGATCAATCAGACACCCAACGTAGTGGGCAAGGAGACCAAGCGATGGTATACCTTCCAAGGGACTGACCGGATGTCATTGCGGGTTGATGCTTCGGAACTCAACCGGCCTGTCATCGAGAGCACTTTTGTCTGGGAGCGAGTAGCGAAGTAGCAGCTAAGGAAGGCATCGCGTCGGACCGGCAAGTTTCGCTGATCAAGCTCGAATCATCCTACAGCATGCCCAACCTCTGGTTCATGCCCGGTCAACCGATTGCCAGACATTGAAGTCGATCCGAGGTCATTGACTTTGTTATTCACCATTGGACTTGGCAAGCCGAAAGAGCTTTGATCAGGGACTTGTACGAGTAGGGCTTTTTCCGTCAACTTGAGACCTGAAGCCCAATTTCCGCTTGGCCCGTTACTCATCCGGATGCCGCGATCCCGCACAGTACAAACTTTCTGACGACCGTATCCCCTTGACTATCGGACTCGCTTAGGTCCTACGAGATCACTGGACCCGACGCGGAGAGTCTTGTACATTAGTGGAACTTATGGGAGAACACGACAATCTGCAGGAGTCAGGGTTGCCGCCCATGAGGGCGCAGGATTATTCCGAGATGGGGGACTGGCCGGGGTACTTCCGGGCGGTTTTAGGAAAGGAGCCGCGAGAGACGCTGGTACGGGCCCTGGATTTGTTTACAGACGAGGAATTCGTTGGCGGCTTCGCGGTCGATATAGCCGCTGGCGAAGGGCGGGACACGCTTGAACTGCTTAAACGGGGCTGGAAGGTAGTGGCCACGGACAGCCACCCAGACGCGTTCTCATACCTGTGGCCTCGGGTTCCGGAGGCGTGGAAGCTGCGGTTGACGACTATCGAGGTGAACTTCGCTGATATGGAGGTCCCTCCATGCGACCTGGTGAATGCGAGCTTT